>JADMIO010789855.1_pt1 | contig 12516 bp, 9 predicted proteins | sample 8958161 | NCBI WGS metagenome assembly JADMIO01 (sample SAMN16585339, study PRJNA669376) | soil metagenome | isolation source: Crop rotation soil | place: USA: Cullars Rotation, Alabama | collected 2011 | reverse complement strand
CTTTCCCGGCGCGGCCGCGCCGGCGGCGCCATCCGCACCCGCGCCCGCGAAGGATCTGACGGGTGTCTGGATGATGCGCAACCCGCCCGGCAAGAACGGTCCGTGGACCAACTACACCTACACCGATCCGATGAAGAACCCGCCGTCGCTGACCGCGTGGGGTGAAGCCGAGTTCAAGAAGGCACGAGACTCAAACGGCGGCAACTACACGCTCGATCAGACCAACGATCCGGTGCTGACGCGCTGCTACCCGCCCGGCGTTCCGCGCATCTACTTCCACCCGTACCCGTTCGAGGTCGTGAACACGGGCAAGGAGACGCTGCTCATCTACGAATACGACCACTGGATGCGCCGCGTGTTCACCGACGGCCGCGCGCTGCCGGCGGATCCCGACCCGCTGTGGATGGGGACGTCGGTGGGGAAGTGGATCGACGATCACAACTTCCAGGTTGAAACCGCCGGCTTCAACACGAAGACCTGGCTCGATCGCCTCGGCCACGCGCACAGCGACAAGCTGAAGGTCACGGAAAACTTCCGCCGCGTCGACCGCGATCACCTCGAGGTCGACATCAAGATGGAAGATCCGATCGCGCTGGCCAAGCCGTGGACGACGACGTTCTATTACGAGAATCGCCCGAACTGGGAGCTCGGTGAGATCACGTGCTCAGGCGATTATCTCGATTGGTCGTCGGTCGAAAAGGGCGGCCAGGATTACAAGCACTAAGTTTTCAGGCGCGGGAGAAGCTTCAATGCATTCTCCCGCTCCACCGCGCGCAGCTCGGCGTCGGTGAACGCGCCGTTGTCCTTCAATCCCTTCGCGACAATCGCCGCCGATCCGCCGCCGAGCGGGAAGTCGGTGCCGAAGAGAATCTGCGACACGGGCACGAACTTGCGGAACGACGGCATCGTGTACGGATTGAACGCCTGCGCGGTGTCGTAATAGAACTTCTGCAGCTCGTAGTTCACGCCTTTCGGCAGCTTGTTGCCGCCGACGCCCTGCAGACGGCTCGTGATGTACGGGACGGTCCCGCCGCCGTGCGACCAGATGAACTTGATGTCGGGGTACTTGGCGACCGCACCGGTCTGCAGCAGGCTGACGATCGTGCGCGTCGTGTCGACGACGAACTCGATGCCGCGGTTCTGCGCGTCGCTGAGGTTCTGCGTGACCGCGCACGCGGCGCAGAACGGATGGCAGTAGATGACGCCCTTGCGGCGGTTCATCTCCTCGAGGATCGGCGTGTAGTACGGGTTGCCCAGGTATTTGCCGTCGTAGCTCGAGAGCACGCCGAGGCCGTCGGCCTTCAACGTGTCCATCGCATACGTGAGCTCCGCCATCGAGCCGTCGATGTCGGGCAGCGGCAGCACCGCAAACAGGCCGAAGCGGCCGGGATAATCGCGGACGACCTTGGCGCCGGCCTCGTTGCACTCGCGGGCGAGCGCGCGCGCCGCCATGTTGTCGCCGAAGTTCACGCCGGGATCGCTGATGGAGAGGATCGACGTGGCCACGCCGCCTTCATCCATCTGCGCGAGCGTCTTGGCCGGCGTCCAGTCCTTCAGCGTCGCCTGCTGCACGCCGCGCGCGGTCGCCATGTCGTACAGCTTCGGCACCGAGAAGTGCGAGTGCGTGTCGATCCGGAACGGCTGCACGGCGGCTGCGGCGCCGCGCTGTGCCGCTTCGAGCCCGACGCCCCAGGGGCCGAGCTTCGTGGCGAGCGCCGCGGCGCCAGCGGCCCCGAGTCCCGCCAGGAATTCCCGTCTGCGAACCGTCATCGCGTCCCTCCTCCGGCTGTCCGCCTGCGCCAGCTTCGGCGCGACAGGCTCGTGCCGCCGAGAGAATACGGCGTGCTAGACTCCGGCGCAACCCACACCGTGTCCCGGCTCCGGTCTTCCCGCTTCACGATCGCGGTCGTTGTGTTCACGCTGATCTGCGCGGCGAAGCTCCGCGGACAGGATCAGGCGCCGCCGCGTCCGCCGATGGCCGAAGACGTCTTCAAGAACGTCCAGATCCTGAAAGGCATTCCCGTCGATCAGTTCATCGGGGCGATGGGCATCATCGCGCTGTCGACAGGACGGGGCTGCAGCGAGTGCCATCTGCTCGACAGCGCGGGCGACTGGTCGCTGTACGCGAAGGACACGCCGATGAAGCAGACGACGCGCCGCATGCTGCTGATGACGAAGCAGATCAACGACGCGAACTTCGGCGGCCGCCAGCTCGTCACCTGCTATGCCTGCCACCGCGGATCGCAGCGGCCGAAGGTCACGCCGAGCCTGGTCGACCTGTATTCCGCGCCGCCCGACGAGCCCGACGACATCGTCGCGCCCGCATCCGGCGCGCCGACGGCCGATCAGATCTTCGACAAGTACCTCGCGGCGCTCGGCGGCGCCGCGCGCGCGGACGCGCTCACGAGTTATGTCGCGCGCGGCACGTATCAGGGGTGGGACGATCCGGAGCCGTTTGCGCTGACGGTGTACGCGCAGGCACCGGACCGGCGGCTCTGGTCGTGGCGCACGCTCTACGGCGATCGCGCGATGGCGTTCGACGGCCGCGACGGCTGGATCGCTGCGTCGAAAATCGAGCGGCCGGTGCCGCTGGAATTTCTGAGCGGGCAGGAGCTCGACGGCACGCGCCTCGAGGCGGAGCTGGCGTTTCCAGCGCGCATCAAGCACGCGCTGACGCAGCTGCGCGTCGGCCTGCCCGTGTCGATCAACGATCGCGAGATGCACGTCGTGCAGGGACGAACAGCGGCCGGAACGCTGGTGACGCTGTACTTCGACGTCGATAACGGGTTGCTGACGCGATTGATCCGCTACACCGACTCGCCGCTGGGACGCATCGCCACGCAGTACGACTACGACGACTATCGTCCGGTGGCGGGTGTCCGGATGCCCTTCAAATGGACGCGCACCTGGCTCAATGGTCGCTCCGTGTTCCAGCTGACCGACGTGCAGCCGAACGCCGCGATTTCGCCGAACCGTTTCGCGAAGCCATGACCGACGCGGTGCTGGCCTCCTGCAGGTGGCTGGAGAGCATGCCGTGGGCCGTGACGATCCGGCTCTCCCCATGGCTGTATCCCGTCGTGTTGTGGATTCACTTCATCGGCCTCTCGATGTTCCTCGGGACAGCGGTTGCCGTGGATCTGCGCCTCATGGGCGTCGGCCCGCGGCGCCTTACTGCGGCGCAACTCTCGACCGGCCTGCTCGCGTGGAACTGGATCGGATTCGCCGTCGCGCTCGCCGGCGGATTCCTGTTGCTGTCAGCCGAGGCGACGACCTATGCCGCCAACATCGGATTCTGGCTGAAGCTGTGGGTAGCGTTTCCGCTTGCGACCATCTGGCACGTCGTCGTGCAACGGAGACTGTCGGATCTTGGTGCGTGGGCCGGGCTGATCGAGTTGCTGTTATGGCTGGCGGTCGTGACGACATCAGTGGTTTTCCTGCTGACGAATGCCGTCACGCATCCGCCCGGGTAGCGAAGACCGTTACGGGCGCAGGTACAGCGCGCTGACTGACTGCGCTCAGTGCGGCGTGCAGCGCAGCGCGGCGCTCGCGACGTCGCGATAGACGCGGTGGCAGTTGGCGCACGCGTCGGAGATCGTGTTCGTCGCGTCGCTGACCGCATCCTGGCTGCGCATCTGCGACGCGCGGTACGCGGCGCGGCCGGCTTCCACCACGCCCTGCACGTACTGCTTCCAGTCGGCCTGATCGACCGGCACGGGCTTGCCGTTCTCGCAGCGGCGTCCCGGCTGCATCAGCACCGGGCCGATTTCGGCAATCGAGATCGCCGCCGCGTCGACCACCTGCCATGGGGAATACACATCGCCGTAGCGCGTAGAGGTCGTCGCGGCATCGCCTTTGGCGGTTCCGCCTTTCGAGCCGGCGCCCGGGTCTTTCGTCTGCACGTCGAACAGCACGTTCGAGCTCGGAAAGAGGATGCCGCGCATGACCTGGTTCAAGGTGCCGGTCACGGGAAACGCCGGCACGGCGCCGGAGGCAACGGCTGTCGCCGCGGGCGCGGGATTCGGCGCAACGATGGCGATCTGCTTCAGCGCCGGATCCGCCGCGCCGATTTCGGCGCGTCCCGCCGGAAACTTGTTCGACTGCAGGATGAACGCGACCAGGTCCGCGACCTGCTGCGGCTCGAGCGTCCCGGGCGAATCGGCCGGCATCGTGTTGTGGATCTTGTCGAAGAGATCGGACACCGGCTGCCTGTCGCGCGGTCCGAGGAAGCCGTCGCCGGTCAGCGGCGGGCCCGCGAGCCCCTCGAGCATCTCGCCATGGCAGACGGCGCAGCGCATCTGAAACATCGCAGCGCCGCGTGTCGCCTGTGCCGCGGTGTAGATCCCGTCTTTGACCGTGCGTTGTTGGGCCTGCACCGAGACGGTTGCAGACACACCGAGCGCGACGATGCCAACCGCGACGGCCGCTGCGAACTTCACTTCTTCCCGCCGTCGGTCTTTTCTTCGTTCTTGAGGATCGTGCCCTTCGGATCGAGAACGTTCTTCGTGCGATCGGGCGGCGCCAGCTTGCCGGCCTCCTGCGCGCGCGCGTTGCGAAGCGCGGTAAACGCGTCGACGTTGTTCTCGTTGCACGCGTATTCGAGCTGCGGTCCCTTGATGCGGTGCATCGGCATCTCGACGGTCCACGGCTTCGTCCAGGTGGCCGGGTCGTCGACGGTATACGACGCGGTGATCGTGTCGTCCGCCGTTCGCGTGAAGCGCTCCGTCAGGTGGAAGGTCGGCGTCATGTCGACAGCGGGAGGCGTGCCAGGCGAACCCATGAACGTCCGCTTCGTGTTGAAGTTGACGGTGTCGACGACGAGCGTGTCGCCTTCCCAGTGGCCGCGCGAATCACCGGCGTAGAGTGGAACCGTGCCGTGCGGCTGGCCGTTGAGTGGAATCACGCGGCGCTCGCTGTTCCACTCGTAAATCATGACGATGTAGTCCTTCGACTGCACGATCTGATAGTTGCTGCCGTACGGCGCGGTCACGGCGGGGACGACGCGATCGTGGAAGACGCACCAGACGGTGCCGCGATCGTCGCGCCACGTCCGCGCGAGCGGACCATTGGCGCGTTGCGCCGCCAGCTCGGCCGCCTGCCGCTTCTGCGCCTCGGGCGTCATCGGCGGTATGCGGCCGTCGGGCGGATCGATCACCAGCGACGTGCGGAGATTCGGCTTCGCACCCGTCTGCACCGGGGTCGCGCCGAAGTCGCTGTTGACGTAGTGGACTTCCTGGTTCTCCGCGCCCGCGACCGCCTTGTTGAACATGTCGGTCGCTTCCTTCTCGGTATAGAACGCCTTGGTCCCGAGATCCTTCGGCCGCTCGAACGGCGTGTAGGTGAGGTTCGTCCAGTAGCCCGAGAAATCCGGCTGCCCGTCGGGTGTGCGCGGCGCTTTATATCTCGCCTGCGCGCCCAGTGTCGCCACGAACGCGGCGAGAAGTACGGCGATGAGGCTATTTCTTCTGGTACTTGCCATACACCAGATCTCCAACAAACTCCTCGCACTTGAAGTCGCCGAGCTGCATGTTCGGTTCGACGCGGCGGTAGAGCGGCATGCTGATCGTCCACGGCCGCGTGTAGACGTTCGGGTCCTCGATGGTCGCCTGGTACGACAGGTGATCCGCATCGGTGCGCCTGATGCGCTCGACGACGTGCAGGCCGTCGGTGTGGTAATTGCCGGCGCGATCGAGGAACCGCACGTGAATCGTTCCTTCCTCGTCGAGCGCGCCGACGGTGCCGCCCATGAATCCCTTCGAGTCGATCACCAGCGTGTCGCCGTCCCACTTGCCGTTGGACCATCCCATCCACGTGTCGGCGGGGGGCGGCGCGGTTCCGTTGACGTAGATCGTCCGCACCGCGCTCGCGAACTCCGACATCATCAGGATCTGATCCTTCGACTGCACGATCTGCACGGGATACGGCATGTACATCATGCGCGGCACGCCCGGCAGGTAGCATTTCACCTCGGCATCCTCGCGCAGCGCGTTGGCGGCGTACTTCTTCTTCATCGCCAGCGCATCGGGCTTGTAGGGAATCGGTCCGTCGACGACGACGCCCGGCCCTGGCGGCACGGCGTACGCCGCGCCCAGTTGGAGGATGGGACCCGCCGCGGCCTCGTGCGCCTCGAGGTCCCAGTTCGCGGTGTTGAGCGCCTCCCAGAAACCGTTCAGATCAGGCTGACCACTCGCGGTGCGCGGGACGCGGTACGTTTGCGCCGACACGATCGCGGTCATCAGGACGACGACCGCGCACACCGTCGCGCGTGTCACCCCTCGGCTGCTCACTTCAAATTGCCTTTGGCCTTCGCTGTCGCTTCCGCACCCTCGTTGGCGAGCCAGAACTCCTGGCCGTCGGCTTTCTCGTACTTCACGCCGGCGACCTGGAAGGTGGCCTCGTCACGCGCGCCGTAGCCGTGCACGATCAGCTCCTCGCCGGCCTTCAGCGAGTCTTTCGTGATGCCGTTGCGAATCAGGCCGTTCGGCGGGCCGCCTTCGACGCCCCACTTCTGAACGGTGCCGTCGTCCGCTTTGACGTCGATCCAGATCCACGCGTGCGGGTTGACGAGTTCGACCTTCGAGATCGTGCCCCGGAGGACCAGCGGTTTGTCCTCGCTGAAGACGGTATTCCACGAGTGGTGCGCGCTCATGGTCGCCGCGCCCGCCGTCAGGAAGACACCGATTAATAAGGGAATCGTCCGCGCACGCATATCGAACACCCTCCCGCGTCCCGGCACTTTATACCAAGAATCCGGCCCGAAGCTGGTCTATATTACCCGCCACCATGGACAGACTTCTCAGCAAGTTTTGCGGCGGCATGCTCTTCGTCCTTCTCATGGCGTCTTCTGCATTCGCGCAGATTTCGACCGCGCAGCTGAATGGCAAAGTGACCGACACCAGCGGCGCGGTGCTGCCCGGTGCGACCGTCACCGTTACGCAAACCGACACCGGCGCGATGCGCAGTGTCGTCACCGAGGCGGATGGTTCGTACACGATTTCGAATCTCTCGCCGGGCCCGTACCGTCTCGAAGTGATGCTGCAGGGATTCCGCACCTACGCGCAGACGGGCATCGTGCTGCAGGTCGCGGCGACGCCGACGATCAACGTCCAGCTTGCGCTTGGCGACTTGCAGGAGACGGTGACGGTGCAGGCGGAAGCGCCGCTCGTGGACGTGAAGAGCGCGGGCGTCAGCGACGTTGTCGAGAGCCAGCGGATCGTCGAGCTCCCGCTGCAGGGACGCGACGTGACGGCGCTGCTCGTGCTCGCCGGCGCGTCGGTGAACACCGGCAGCCCGAACAGCCGCAGCTTCGCGGGCGGCGCCAACGTCGCCGTCGCGGGCGGCCTGCCGTTCGGCGTGGCGTACCTGCTCGACGGCGCGATGCACAACGACTCGCAGAACAACGCGAACCTGCCGCTGCCGTTCCCCGACGCGCTGCAGGAGTTCCGCGTGGCCACGACCGGACTGACGGCGCAGAACGGGATGCACTCGGGCGCGTCGGTCAACGCCATCACCAAGTCGGGCACGAACAAGTTCACCGGCAACCTGTTCGAGTTCAGCCGCAACCACCGCTTCAACGCGATCGATCCGTTCGCGAAGGTGGTCAACGGCAAACCGCTCGATGACGGTCTCTCGCGCAACCAGTGGGGCGGCACGTTCGGTGGCCCGCTCGTGCACGACAAGCTGTTCTTCTTCGGCGGCTACCAGGGGACGAACCAGCACCAGGTTCCCTCGAGCAACATCGCGTTCGTGCCGACCGACGCCATGCTGCGCGGCGACTTCACCGCGTTCGCGTCCGCCGCCTGCAACGGCGGCACGGCGATCCAGCTGCGCGCGCCGTACGTGAACAACCAGATCAACCCGGCGCTCTTCAGCCCGGCGGCGGTCAAGCTCGTGTCCTACCTGCCGAAGGCCGACGACCAGCAGTGCGGCCAGGTGACGTACGGACAGCCCGCCGATCGCAAGATGGGGCAGGCCATCGGCCGCGTCGACTACCAGTACAGCCAGAAGCACTCGTTCTTCGGCCGCTACATGGCCACCTTCGACAAGGCACCGTCGCCGTACGCGCAGACGCAGAACATCCTGACGGCGGCCGGCGCCGGCGCGATCAACAACCTCGCGCACTCGGCGACCGGCGGATGGACGACCGTCATCGGCGCGAACTTCGTCAACGCGGTGCGCGTGTCGTTCAACCGCACGTCGATCCACCGCAGCCAGCCGCCGTTCTTCGATCCGGCGGATCTCGGCGTGAAGAACTTCTACACGTATCGCGACAACGAGACCGTGATGGCGGTCACCGGCGGCTTCAATATCTCGGCCGCGACGTCGACCACCGGCATCTTCTGGACGAACGCGTACCAGGCGTCCGACGACCTGACGCTGGTCAAGGGCCATCATCAGTTCGGCTTCGGCGGCACCTACGCGTTCTGGAAGTCGTCGCAGACCTCGCACGCGCGCTCGGGCGGCAGCTGGATGTTCAACGGCTCGACGACGGGCCGCGGCCTGTCGGACCTGATGGTCGGCGCCGTCGGCAGCCTCGAGCACGGCGTGCCGAACCTGCTGCTGATGAACATGCCGTACTTCGGCATCTACGGGCAGGACGCGTGGCGCATGACCGACAAGGTGACGCTGAACTACGGCGTGCGCTGGGAGCCGTTCCTCGGCCAGCGGATGCTCTACGGCGGCGCGAGCATCTTCAACCACGACAACTTCATCAACAACGTGAGGAGCAAGGTGTTCCTCAACGCGCCGGCGGGCCTGCTGTACCCGGGCGATGCGGGCTTCCCGAGCGGGAAGACCGCCTACAACGTGAAGTGGAAGGATGTGTCGCCGCGCCTCGGCCTCGCGTGGGACCTGTCGGGCGACGGCCGCCTCGCGTTCCGCACGTCGTACGGCCTGACGTATGACTTCCCGAGCGGCGACTACATGAACATCAACGCCTCGGCGCCGCCGTGGGGCAACCGATCGCTCATCACGAACACGATCTTCGACGATCCGTACTCGGTGGTCGGCGGCAACCCGCACCCGATCGCGACCAACGCCAACACGGCGTTCCTGCCGTTCGGCGCGTTCGGCGTGATGGATCCGAACATCAACCCGCCGCGCGTCCAGTCGTGGAACGTCACGCTCGAGAAGCAGCTCGGGACGAACTACTCGGTGGCGGTCAACTACCTCGGGCGCTACTCGGATCACCTGTGGGCGGAAGAGGCGATCAACCCCGGCGTGTTCATGGGCCTCGGCCCGTGCACGATCAACGGCGTCGCCTATCCCGTCTGCAGCACGCTCGCGAACCTGAACCAGCGCCGCGTGTTCTCGCTCGAGAACCCGGCGCAGGGCGCGCTCCTCGGCTTCGTCGACGAGCACAACGACGTCGGCTGGCAGCGTTACAACGGCATGCGCGTCAGCGGCACGCGCCGTTCGGCGAACGGTATCAGCCTCACCGGCAACTACACCTACGCGCTGTGCACCGGCACGGCGACGCCCGGCAGCTTCGCGCAGATCGCCAGCGGCTACACCAACCCGGCGAACCCGGACATGGACAAGGGGCACTGCGATCAGGATCGCACCCACCTGTCGAACGTCACGGCGGGATACCAGACGCCGGAGTTCAGCAGCAAGGCGCTGCGCGTGCTCGCATCGAACTGGCGCGCGACGGGCATCCTTACCGCGCGGTCCGGCGCGTGGCTGAACATCACGACGGGCGTCGACAACGCGCTGAACGGCCAGCTGCAGCAGCGTCCCAACCAGGTGTCCGACGATGTCTACGGGCCGAAGACGCTGAACAACTTCCTGAACCGCGCGGCCTATGCGTCGCCGGCGCCGGGGACGTTCGGCAACACGATCTACCGCTCGGTGGAAGGGCCGTTCTTCTGGGTGATCGACGCGGCGTTCTCGCGGCTGATTCCGCTGGGCGCCGGGCGCAACGTCGACCTGCGCATCGAGTCGTTCAACCTGACGAACCACTTCAACTGGGGGAACCCGGCGACGAACCTGAGCCAGTCGCAGTTCGGCCGCATCACGACCAACGGCGGCGCGCAGCGCGTCATGCAGTTCAGCGCGAAGTACACTTTCTGACGGGAACTGGGGGACTAGGGAACTAGGGAACTAGGGGACTAAGGAAGAGCGTCGTCCCCCAGTTCCTTCGTCCCTTACTCGCCTCATGGGCATTTCCTTCCTCCTCAACGGGCGCGAAGTGCACGCCGACGGCGCCGGGCGGCAGACAACACTGCTGGACTTCATCCGCGGCCGCGGTCTGACGGGCGCGAAAGAGGGGTGCGCCGAGGGTGAATGCGGCGCATGCGCCGTCGCGATGGTCGCAGACGCCGGCGGGCAGAGCAGCTACCGCATCGTCAACAGCTGCCTGATGTTCGTGCCGATGGCGGCGGGCCGCGAGTTCTACACCGTCGAGTCGCTGGCCGAGCAGGGCGAGCTCTCGGCCGCGCAGCACGCGATGGCGGCCGCGGGCGGATCGCAGTGCGGGTACTGCACGCCGGGGTTCGTCATGAGCCTGTTCGCGGAACAGTACCGCCGCGACCGCGAAGGTCCGTGCGATCCGATGTCGATGGGCGGCAATCTCTGTCGCTGCACCGGCTATCGTCCGATTCGCGACGCGGCGCTTGCCGTCGTCGACGCACCCGCAGGTAAGTTCCGCGATCGCCTTGATCAGCCGACGCCCGTGCTCGAAGGGATCGCCGTTCCGGGATTCTCGCGGCCGACGACGATCGGCGAGTGCCTCGACGTGTTGCGCGCGCATCCTGATGCGTCGCTGATCGCGGGCGGCACTGACCTCGGCGTCGAGTCGAACCTGCGGTTGAAGCGCTGGCCGCACCTCGTCAGCCTCGAAGCGATCGACGAGCTGCGAGGGTTCAGCGAAACAGCGGATCGCATCATGATCGGCGCGGGGTCGTCGCTCACCGATATCGAACGGCAATGGCGGGATGCGCCGCCGGCCATTCGGGAGTGGTTCGATCTGTTCGCATCACCGCTCATCCGCAATCGTGCGACGCTGGGCGGCAACCTGGCGACGGCATCGCCGATCGGCGACTCGGCGCCGTTGCTGCTGGCGCTCGGCGCATCGGTGCACGTCGCAGGTCCCGCTGGCCGCGGCGTCGAGCCGCTGGCCTCGTTCTTCACCGGTTATCGCCGAACGGCGCTGAAGCGCGGCGAGCTCATCACCGACGTCGAAATCCCGAAGCCGCTGCCGGAGTTCATGCGCTTCTACAAGGTCGCCAAGCGCCGGACCGACGACATCAGTACCGTCGCGGCGGCGATGGCGATCGATCGCGATCGCGCGGGGCGCGTGCGGCGCGCGCGTTTCGCGTTTGGCGGTGTCGCGGCGACGCCAACGCTCGTCGTCGAAGCGGAGCGCGCGCTGGACGGCCAGGCGTGGAACGAGGCGGCGGTGGAGCGGGTGCAGGACGTCCTCGAGCGCACGCTCGCGCCGCTCAGCGATCATCGTGGGTCGAAGGAGTACCGGCGCGAGGTGTCGAAGAGCCTCGTGGAGAAGTTCTGGCGGGAGTCACGGGCATGACCATTCGCAGGCCGGGTGCCGCCGAACGGTCGCATGCAGGCGAGGCGGACCCGGCAGTCGGCAAAACTGTTCCGCATGAGAGCGCCCATGGCCACGTCACGGGGGGTGCGCTTTACACCGACGATCTGCTCGCGCGCTTTCCGAACCTGCTGCACGCCTGGCCGGTGACCGCGCCGCATGCGCACGCGCGCGTCACGCGCCTCGATGCGACGCCGGCGCTCGACGAGCCCGGCGTGCTCACGACGCTGACCGCCTCCGACGTTCCAGGTGAGGGCGACTCGGGCGCCTCGCGTCATGACGAGCCGCTCTTCCCGAACGAGGTGATGTTTCACCGGCAGCCGGTGGCGTGGGTGCTTGGCGAGACGCTCGATGCGGCGCAGCGCGCCGCCGCGCGCGTGAAAGTCGAGTACGAGCCGCTGCCCGCCATCCTGACGATCGAGCAGGCGATCGAAGCCGGGTCGTTCCTCACCGACCAGGGCCGCCTGTCTCGCGGCGACGTCTCGGTGCTCGAATCGAGCACCCTGCGCATCGATGGCGAACTCTTCATCGGCGGCCAGGAGCACTTCTACCTCGAGACGCAGGCGGCTATCGCCTGGGTCGACGAAACCGGCGGCATCGTCGCGCACTCATCGACGCAGCATCCGACCGAGACGCAGGAGATCATCGCGCGCGCGCTCGGCCTGCATCGCAACCAGGTCACCGTCGAGTGCGTGCGCATGGGCGGCGCGTTCGGCGGCAAGGAAGTGCAGGCGAACGCATGGGCCGCGATCGCCGCGCTCGGCGCGCGGAAGACCGGCCGTCCCGTGCGCGTGCGGCTGACGCGCGAGCTCGACATGGCCACGACGGGGAAGCGCCACCCGTACCTGGTTCGCTATTCGGCGGGCTTCTCGAGCGACGGCCGCATCGACGCGCTGAAGATCGCCTTCTTCTCCGACGGCGGCTGGAGCCTCGACCTCTCCGATCCGATCATGTGGCGGTCGCTCTTGGGAAAG
>JADMIO011618496.1_pt1 | contig 12518 bp, 10 predicted proteins | sample 8958161 | NCBI WGS metagenome assembly JADMIO01 (sample SAMN16585339, study PRJNA669376) | soil metagenome | isolation source: Crop rotation soil | place: USA: Cullars Rotation, Alabama | collected 2011 | reverse complement strand
GGCAAATTGCAGGTCACTGTCCCTGGCCACGGATTTTTGCCGCCAGGTGGCCGAGCTCAAAATCAACCGGTGCAGATGCTTCAGGTCCCAGCCGGACTCGATGAGCTCGGACGCCAGCCAGTCCAGCAATTCCGGCGATAACGGGCGCGCCCCGCTCTGGCCGAGATTCTCAATCGTGCTGACCAGTCCCTGGCCAAAGTGGTAATGCCAAACGCGATTCACGAGGACCCGCGCGACGATGGGGTTGTTTGAAGCCGTGAGCCAATGCGCAAGCGCAAGCCGGCGGCCCGATGAATGCAAGGCCGGTCCGGCGGGAGCGCATTTTTGATAGGCGACATTAAAGATCGCGGGCACACCCGCAGCGACCTCGTTCCCTTCTTTTGCATGATTCCCGCGCGTCAGGACGTGGTGAACGGGCGGAGTGTTGGTCGGCTCACACATCAGCGCGATTCGATCCAGTGGCGCGGGTTTTTCGCTTTCGCGTTTTTTGATCGCTTCCTTGATTGGCTTTGCCGCCGCAGCAAACGCCGGGAATTTCTTCCCCAGCATCTCTTCACTGACGTCCACCAACGCCGCGTTGGTTTTGAGCAGCGACTTCATCGCGGCGTTGCGTTCCTTTTCCTTGGTATCGACCGCTTTTTGAATTGCCTTTCGCAATGGCGGCTCGAGCGGTGCCAGGTTTTCGTCGAGAAGCTGCTTGCGGAACGGCGTGGTCAGTCCGTCGAGGCTTTCCTTAATCGTCTTCACATCGCGCTCGACGGCGGCCGTTCGGCGCTTGTGCTCTTCACGTTCGCTGCGCAGTCCGATTTCAATCGAGCGATCGTTTGGTTTCAGCCAGTGGTCGGGATCGAACGCCGGCCGAATGATCGCTTGCAGCCCATAGTATTCAGCCTGCGTGATCGGCTCGAATTTGTGATCGTGGCAGCGCGCGCATTGAACCGTGAGACCGAGGAATGCCGAGCCAAGGATCTGCACGTCGCCCTCGATCACGGCGTATTTGTCCACCTTTACCTCAAGGGGATTCCCGTCGCTCTCGCTCGTGCCGTCGGGAGCGTTCCGCCAAAAATGAGTCGCGATAAGCGGATCGAGCATTTCCGCTTTAACATCGCCGCCGGCCACGTAGCCGACCAGTTCATCGCCCGCGATTTGTTCCTGGATGAACCGGTCGAGCGGCTTGTTGGCGTTCAGCGAGCGAACCACATAGTCGCGATACTTCCACGCCAGCGGACGGTCGGAATCGGCGGCGAAATAGCCGTTTGAATCCGCGTAGCCGACGATGTCCAGCCAGTGGCGTCCCCAACGTTCGCCATAGCGCGGCGAAGCGAGAAAGCTTTCGACGAGCCGCTCGAAAGCATCCGGCCGCGTGTCCTTCAGAAACGCCACGACCTCTTCTGGCGATGGCGGCAGGCCGCGCAGATCGAAGCTGAGCCGGCGAATGAGGGTCCGACGCTCGGCTTCATCGGCGAGCTGCCGACCGTTCTTCGCGAGTGTCGCAGAAACAAACGCATCGATTGGATTTGAATGCTGGCCTGTGGGCACGGCCGGACGCACCAATGGTTGGAAGGCCCAATGAGTTGAGTTCGTGGCCGCCGCTGCGCTGCACGCCAGCAATGCCCCGGCGAGCATGCCGAGGTTCCCATATCGCACCAACGCGATCAGGCGCTCGATCATGACAATGCGGGGAAACATCCGTTCGGAAGGGTAGCCGTGCGGCGCTTTGGATGCAAAGCCGAAAGCCAGCAGGGCTTGCGATTGCAAGTGTCGGTCAGACGCAGCGCAGATTTGTAATCTGCCGTATCGCCGAATTGTATTCGGCAGCGCGTTCACAAACTCAGTGAACACGGGAGGTTTGGAGTCGGCGCAGATTGCAATTCTGCGCTACGCACCTTTAGCTTACGTGGTGTCTGTGTTTGTGTTTGGGGTGGTGGCTGTGTTTGGGGAGCCGGATCTGGGGGAAAGCCGGTACACTTACACTTACATTACCTTCCATTACCTTCCATTACCTTACTTTACCTTACCTTCCGTTTGAAGGTGTGGTTGAAGCACCACTTGAAGCACCACTTGAAGCACCCCTTGAAGCACCACTTGAAGCACTGCTTCGAGGTCGTGCCGGATGCTTCGAGGTCGTGCCGGACTTTTGCTCCTTCCCAGCGTCGTTGCGAGCCCGGTGGACGCGACCGGATTTAAGACCACGCTTCCGATCTCTCTTCCGTTTTTCCCTGACCTCATCCTCGATTTTTTGTGGTATGCGCCGACGACGATATCATCGCCGTCCGATTGCCAGACACAAGGGCCCTCTGCGATTGGCGTGGGCCGGTCAGAACCGCGAAACTTGGAACCACGCGAACGCTGCGCCAGCCTTGGGCAACCTCATTCTCTCTCAGCTACCCACTTCCTCATGTGGCCCTCGATCTCCGCGAAGATGGCCGACATGTCGGAAGCGCGGAGTTTGGAGATGAGGTCATTCGTCACTGTGGCCGTTTTCGCGCACTCGGTGAAGCCGGGCACCTTCTGATCCAACAATCGATAATACTCGTCTGTGCACCGCTTGCACATAAAGGTTATACCGTGAGCGCCGCCAGGACCCGCAAAAGGAGAACCGCCCCCGGCGTACGGCTCGCCACCGCAATACCGGCAGCCGGCCTGCAATGCTGCGGACAGACCGCTCGCGCGGGCAGGTTCCACGGCCTGAAAACACTGATCACACAAATGCTGCTGCGTCGGAACGTCATCCGCCGTGTCGGTGCAGTGCGTCGTATGAACGGTGGCTTCTCGTTCGCGGCATTTATCGCAAAGCATATTGTTGGTGCAGGCCGGCTAACCATTTGTTTGTTCGGAAGACCTTCCCCGTACTCCGAAAACAGGCGACAAACTGAGGAGATTTTCGGATCAGTTCTTGCGGCAGAGTTCATCTACCGCGCGCAAATCTTCGGCGAGTTCGTTGGGGCCGTAATGAATCGGGATGCGCCGCTTTCCAAGTTCGCGGAGAAACGCAGCTTGCGGCAGGCGGGCGATTTGAGCCGCTTGTCCCAGCGTTGCCTCTTCGCTAACGAAAAGGCCGATCGCCAGGTGCAGCGCCGCACTTTCGCGTGAAAGCGACTGTTCCAGCGATGGAGGCAAACTCAGCGTCATGGCAGGAGGATGCGCCTGAAACAGGGATGATTCAAGTGTCGTGCATAGGCGAGGTCGGCGGAAACTCGCTCATGCCCAAAGCCGCAAACCGGCCCAACGCAAAACATGGTCACACGCACGGAAACGAACTGTTCTCGCTGCCGCCGTTTATATTAAAACGATTGGTTCCGCAGGTCTTTTCGGCGCCAGCGAACTCCACACGTTCAGTAGTAGGACAGCCAAAACACCGGCCGTATCGCCGCCGTGGACATCACCCGCTGGGACTGGAATTGGCTTCTTTGACAGTCCACCTTGAAATTTGGCAAAAAGTTCTGCGACTTGATGCGCGAGGCGGATTCGTTGACGAATAAAGTAGCGAGCCTTCGGCGTCATCGCCGGCCAAGTGCCGGTGTTGCAAAAGTGACAAACCGCTTCTGCAACTTCGGCCAGCGACTCGCTGTGCAGTTTTTCCCAGTCGCCACGCGGCCCGCGCTTTGAACGTACATAGTCAAGCTGAAGGCGAAGATATTTCGCCAATTCTTCCCAAGTTCGCCAGCCACCGTGCTTCATCGTCGCTAGACCGTAATAAGTTACTTTGAATTCGCCAAGTTTCCGGACTGCGCCAAAGATCGGGTGATGAAACGCAGCGCGGGTGGAATGCGCAAGTTGGAAAAACTAGTGACGCTTGCGAACCGCGGAGGCGGCGCGCTGATACACGTCAGAAGGACGCTTCTTCTTTGGATTGACCATGATCCAAGAATAGGATTTTCCCGTGAAACCGATGAGCGACCCACTACCAAAGCTCACGCCGGCTTGACGCTCTCTTGGGAGTGCGACAGTTTTTTGATCCATGAAGACCATCAGTGACCAGCAAGCCGTGCGGCAGTTCGATGAGTATTCCAAGCTCGCGCACGACGGCGAAAAGATTTTGGTCACGCGCGAAGGAAAACCGTGGGTGCTGCTGACGCCGCCGGCCGGTGCGGGCGAAACGAAGCCTGCCGGGAAACTCGAATGGCCGGACTTTGCCGCGCGTCTCGCAAAGCATTATCCGACGCCAGCTACTGGACCGACTGCGACTGAACTTCTGGCTCACGATAAAGAAGACCGCTTTTGAGGGCCTTTTTCGATAGCGGTTTTCTGTTCAAGCTTTACTGGCAGGAAGCCAATACGCCCGCCGCCCGGGCATCGCGCTGCAGTACGTGCCGCCCATACTGCTCTCCCGTATTCCACGTTTTCTGTTCGCGGATCGATCAGCGCCGACTAACGTCCGGCGGCTACGTCGCCATTTCTCCCACTCGCCGTCCCACCCTTCGCTCGCCGTCGCCGCCACGGCCTCAGCTTTCGGGTGCGACGGCAGAAACGCATTTCACATGAGGAAACACAGGTAAGGGAGCGCCGCGCTAAAAATCTTTCCGTTGCCTCACTTGCCTTTTGTTTAACATCCGCGGGGGCAATTAGATTGATTGTAGGAGACGACGTGAGGAGTCGCAGCTCGTCTCAAGGTAATCATAGATTCCTCACGCCGTCTCCTACAGGAAAACAGCGGCGGTGAATCCACCGCCGCTGCGCGTATCAGTCTGAAGAAGCACTTCTTCTACTGATTGAACGATTGAACACTATCCCACGGCTCATTTCCGGTGGCCGTTCGCCTGTCCCTGGCCCTGACCGTTTTCGTGGCCGTGGCCGTCCCCATGTTGGCCCTTGCCCTGGCCGTCCTCGTCCGCGTCCGCATCTTTGTTGTCGCCGTGGCCCACGCTCCCGTTCTGCTGGCCGAGGCAATCCAGGACGGACGTGAGAATGCCCCGCAACTGCGCCGAGGCCGCGTCGCTGAACCATTTGCCCTCGTGCGTGGCTTTGGCGGTGATGCCCTCCAGCGCATCCAGCACACCCTTCAGGTTGCCTTGCCGGGCGAGCTGCGTCGCTTCGTTAACGGCATCGAGCAGCGCCCCGCGCCTGCCTTCGCGCGCATGGCTGTTTGGCGCCAGCAGATCCTTGTTGCCGAGCTGCGCGATGGCATTGCTCAGCGCGCTGAAGTCGCAGTTGATCGGCAGTCCGGCCAGGCTGGGTGCCAGCGCGCCGGCAATGACCGATCGTCCGCTGTTCAAGAGCAGCCTCGCGGCTTCCGTGTTCGGCGCGTTGCTCGACACGATCCCGAAGAAAAGGCTGCTGCTTCCCGGGCATATCGGCGAAGCGAAGTTCACCGTCAGCACCGTGCCGGTTTGCTGGACGGACGCAACGCCCACCGTGCCGGTGCCGCCGCTGGTCACCACGAACACCTGGCCCGTGCCCAGCACCCCGTTGGTGCCGGTAACCAGCATGCTGACGGCCGGCCCGGCCCGGATCTGGAAGGACTCAATGCACGGCGTGGCCCCGGGACAAGGCACGGAATTCGTCACGCACAGCGCATTCGTGGTGACGTTGGTGGAGCACGCGATGTTGGTCAACCCGAGCAGCACGTTGGTCACGCAGCTCAGGTTCGTGTGCAGCGTGGGGCCGTTGGATTGGCAGATCACCACGTTCGTCACGCAGCCCTGCAAGTTGGAATTGAGGGCGGTCACGCCGCTGAGGTCGATGCGGTAAAGGTAGGAAAAGAGGTTTGACCCGGGCGCATTGGATTGCCCGGCGAAAACGATCGATTCCAGGACACCTTCCCCGGTGCTGTTTGGGAGGTGAAACGTATCTGCCGCGCCATTGGTGACGACGTTGCAGTTGGTGCTCAACATGCAGGTGATGTTGGAACCCGCGACATTGATGGGAACAAGCGGGGCGGCCTGTGATGCCCAGGCGAGCATCGCGCTAACGGATATGGTTACGATTTTCTTCATTGGCTCCTTTGTTTCAGTTTCGTTTTTGTTGGAAATGCGTCCCGGCTACAAGACGCAGCGTTACCGTAGCCGGAGCGTTGCGGCTGTATATGGAGGATTGCTCCAAATTCAGGTGGTGGATTGGCTGTAAGTGGGCCGGGTGAACGCTCTGACCCTAAAACGCACGGAGGGATTTACGATTTACGATTTACGGGATCTTTGCAGGGGAGTTCTGGCCTAAAGGTGTCAATGAGATTGCCGGGGAATTGAACCGCAGATGACGCATAGAACGCAGATGAAAAGGGGAAACTCAGTAAGAGACGCTGCGATGCTGGAACTCTGAAACGCGGACGCATTTTTGAAAAGGTCAATCGCGAGATGCAGCGCCGCGCTTTCGGGTGAAAGCGACTGTGCAGTGGAACGAATGGATGTGCTGAACAGCCGCTTTACCCGCGTCCGCAAAGCCGCTAGTTTTTGCCCATGAGCAAAGTCACCGCGATCCTCGATCCGCAGCTGGACGGAAGCTTGCACTTGCCAGTGCCGGAAGAGTTGCGCCACGCGAAGATAAAAGTGACGGCAACGCTTGAAGCTGTGTCTGGATCGACGCCACGCCCGCAGTTCGGCAGTCTTGCCGGGAAAATATGGATGGCACCGGCCTTCAACGCGCCCCTTGACGATTTCAAAGAGTACATGAAATGAGGCCGTTGCTCGACAGCCAATCGGATAACGGTCGGTTAATGGGATTGCTTGAAATTTCCCGCTCGCTTCAGCTTCCGGGTGCGATGGCAGAAACGCTTTTTACATGAGGAAACAGAGTAACGGAGCGCACGCCGGCTTGACGCTCTCTCGCGAGTGCGACAGTGTTTTGATCCATGAAGACCATCAGTGACCAGCAAGCCGTGCGGCAGTTGAGAAAAACGTAATCGCCAAATCCGGTGCGGAGTAGTATGAGTAAGAAATGACGACGGACGAGATCAAGCGATTGCCGATTGATCAGAAGGTTCAGATCATGGAGGTCTTATGGAACGACCTGCGGGAGCGGTTTGAGCGTGCCGAAATACCAGCGAGCGTCAAGCGATTGTTGGATGAGCGTCGAGAAAGAGTTAGCTCAGGCCAGTCACAACTCCTCGACTGGGACTCGATCAAAGGGACTCTTGGCAGGGCATGATCCAGGTTCGGATTTCCGACGATGCTCTTGCTGATCTGAACCATGGATACTGGTTTTATGAGGCGCAAGAGTCTGGGCTTGGCGATTATTTTACATCCTGCCTGAGGGCTGATATCGATGGGTTGAAGGTGTCGGCAGGCATTCATCGCACCGTCTATCGGGACTACCATCGGCTGTTGAGCCGGGTGTTTCCTTACGGAATCTTCTATACTATGAACAACGAGGGCGCCGTTGTTTGGGCTGTGGTCGATTTGAGACGCGATCCAGACTGGATTCGTGGTCACCTGAGCAAGTGAGTCGAACATTGCCTCAAGCCTCGGTGTTGATTACGTGGAAGTGTGAACTCCTCGCAGAATCAGCGCGATTGAGATGACGGCCTGGATGTCGAGGCCTCAACTGTCGGACGCGCTGGCAGAAACGCATTTTACATGAGGAAACAGCGGTAACGGAGCGCCGGCGCTGAAAAATCTCTCCGTTGCCTAAGTTGCCTTCTGTTCAACATCCCTAGAAGAAAAAAGGGAAACTCAGCCAGAGACGCTGCGAAACTGGAAGGCAGAAACGCGGACGCATTTTACATGAGGAAACAGAGGTAACGGAGCGCAGCGCTTTCGAGTGAAAGCGATTCTTCCAGTGTCATGGCAGGAGGATGCGGCTGAAACAGGGATGATTCAAGGGTCGTCCAAAAAGCATCGGCGGAAACCCTTCGCCTCCGAACCGGCGACGCTACGGCTCATGGCAGTGAAACAGATAAACGAAAAGTAACCCGCGACCGAACCTCACGCCGGCTTGACGCTCTCTCGCGAGTGCGACAGTGTTTTGATCCATGAAGACCATCAGTGACCAGCAAGCCGTGCGGCAGTTCGACGAGTATTCCAAGCTCGCGCACGACGGCGAAAAGATTTTGGTCACGCGCGAAGGAAAACCGTGGGTGCTGCTGACGCCGCCGGCCGGTGCGGGCGAAACGAAGCCTGCCGGGAAACTCGAATGGCCGGACTTTGCCGCGCGTCTCGCAAAGCATTATCCGACGCCAGCTACTGGACCGACTGCGACTGAACTTCTGGCTCACGATAAAGAAGACCGCTTTTGAGGGCCTATTTCGATAGCGGTTTTCTGTTCAAGCTTTACTGGCAGGAAGCTAATACTTCCGCCGCCCAGGCCATCGTGGTGCAGTACGCGCCGCCCATACTGCTCTCGCGCTTCAATGAGGTCGAAATTCTGCATGTTGCGCGCCGAAAGACATGGCTGCCCGGTCCGACTGGCCAACCGCTTCTGACCGCGGCGCAATTTCAGGCTGGGCTAGGGTTGTTCGAGCAGGATTTGGCAAACGGAATTCTCGCGCGGATTGAAGTGAATTACGATGAAGTGTTCGATCAGGCCTTGGAACTTTCCCGAAAGCATGGCCAGACGCTCCCTGTCAAAACCGCCGACTTAGTGCACGTGGCGATGATGGAATTCGGCTTCGACGATTTCGTCACGGCTGACAAACAGCAGCACGATTTTGCTACTCGCGTGGGGGTTCGGTCCATTTTCCTGCCGCCATAAACCGTCACTCCTCCCATGAAGATCAGTCAAATCATTTGCCAGATTCTGCGCGTCAAGAACGTGGTCGCCAAGACGGCCAGTTCCCAAGACGTCGTTCTGGTTCGCGTTCGCACGGACGATGGATTGGAAGGTGTCGGCGAAGCAGACGCGTCGCCGGAAGTGATCAAGGCCATCATCGACGCGCCGTTCAGCCATAACATCGCGTGCGGTCTCCGCGAGATTCTGCTGAGCGAAAACGCACTGGAGACAGAGCGCCTTTGGCACCTGATGCTGCGCCGCACGCAATACTTCGGGCGAACCTCCGTGACGATCGCGGCGATGAGCGCGGTGGACATGGCCTTGTGGGATCTCAAGGGAAAGAAATTCGGGGTGCCGATTCACGCCTTGCTGGGCGGCAAGCATCACAGCCGCATTCCGGCCTACGCCAGTATCCTGTTCGGCCGCGATGGAGCCGAGACGCGTGACATCGGACGCAAATGGATCGAGCGCGGCTACCACGCCGTGAAGTTCGGCTGGGAACCGATGGGACAGAACGAGGCGCTCGATCTCGAACTGGTTCGTGGTGCGCGCGAGGGAATCGGGCCGAAGAACACCCTACTGATCGATGCCGGGTGTGTCTGGGACGCCCGCACCGCCTTGCGGCGCGCCCAGCAATTCGCCGAATACAATCCCGCCTGGCTGGAAGAACCACTTCGACCGTGGGACATCGACGGCTACGTCTGGCTGCGCGACCGGTCGCCCATTCCCATTGCGGCGGGCGAAGCCGAATGCGGGCGTGAATCATTCCGCCCGTTTATCGACCGGCACGCGTTTGACATCTATCAGGTGGACCCGTCCCGCTGCGGCTTCACCGACGGCGCTTTTATTCGCGCGCGCGTTGAGGAGATCAATGCCCGGCTTTGCAACCATTGCTACACCAGTCCGATCACGGTCGCGGCGTCGCTCCACTGGCTGAGCACCTGTCGCGACGCGTTCATCTTCGAGGATTGCGTGGATGACTCGCCCATGCGCCACGAGCTCACATTGGAAAAGTTCCAGGCCGGCCCGGACGGCTTCATCGTGGTGCCGGACAAGCCCGGCCTCGGCCTGACGCTGAACGAAGATTTCGTGAAACGCTACCTGGTGGCGGAATCCGGCGCGAACGCATGAGCCCGCGCTCCCGCCGCTGGGTGATCCTGGCGTTTCTGATGGCGCTCTGCTTCATCAGCCACTTCAACCGCGCGAGCATCACGAGCGCCGGCGACGAGCGGATCATGACCCAGTTCGGGATTTCGCCGCAACGGATGGGCGTCATCTACTCCGCGTTCCTGATCGTTTACACGCTGTTCATGATTCCCGGCGGCTGGCTGATCGATCGGCGCGGTCCGCGTTTCGCGCTCGCCTGCATGGGCCTCGGCTCAGCGTTGTTTTGCGCCTTTACGGGCGGGATTGGATTTGGATTCCTGGCCACCGCCCAGGTGTGGTGGGCTCTGTTCGTCGTGCGCTCATTGATGGGCCTGCTCAGTACGCCGTTGCATCCGGGAGCAGCCCGCGCAGCCGGAAACTGGTTTTCCATGGGCCAACAATCCTCGGCCAACGGACTGATCACGGGCGCATCCATCCTCGCCTACGCCGTCGTTCATCCTGTGTTTGGTTCACTGATCGACCGATTCGATTGGCCGGTGGCATTTGTTATTACGGGATGCGCCACCGCCTTGTTGACCGTTGCATGGTTAATCTTCGCCAGGGACAAACCGCCTTCCCCGGAGTTGGCAGCGGCCTTGCCGGTCGAGAGCCGCCATGAATCCGCTCCTGCTGAAGCGCGCGAACGATGCGGCCGAAGTCTCCTGTTCCTCACCCTCGGCTACGCTGCCGTTGGCTATTTCCAATACCTGTTCTTTTACTGGCTCCATTATTACTTCGACACCGTGTTGCACATGGACAAGGCGCAGAGCCGATACTTCGCCGGCCTGCCTAATCTCGCGATGGCCGCCGCGATGCCCGTCGGCGGCTGGCTCACCGACCGGGCTGTCCGCTGGCGAGGCGAGCGCGTGGGGCGAACGCTTGTGCCAAAGTTTGGAATGACGCTCAGCGCGCTGTTTCTCGTGTGCGGCATCTTCGCCACGGAACGGCATTGGATCGTCGCCTGTTTTACCGCGGCTTTGGGAACGCTGGGCCTTTGCGAAGCATCATTTTGGACGGTGGCGGTGAATCTCAATCGTCAGCGTGGCGGCACGTCTGCCGCCATTATGAACACAGGCGGCAACGGCATCGGCCTGCTGGCGCCGATGATTACACCCTGGCTGGGCACGCATCTCGGCTGGGGCTGGGGACTCGGCGTGGGCGCAATCATCGGCGTGCTGGGCGCGCTTTGCTGGTGGCGGATTGACCCCGCACCGCGCCTCGCCAGGCTCAGCCGGAACGATGCAGGAGACGCAATTTGAACATGAACAGAATCGATCTTCAGGGAAAGAACGCCGTCGTCACTGGTGGCGCACGCGGCATCGGTTTTGCCATCGCGCAACGACTTCTCGCCTCGGGCGCCGCATGCAGCCTGTGGGACCGTGACGCCGAGGCCCTTAGCTCCGCCGCGAAAGCACTCGCGGGAACGGGGACCACTCACACCGCCACGGTGGAACTGACCAAAGCCGACTCCATCCAGGCCGCCGCTGACGCGACATTCAAGGCGTTTGGCAGCGTCGACATCCTCGTGAATAACGCGGGCATCACCGGCGGCAACAAAAAGACATGGGAGTTCACGCCCGACGAATGGCAGCAGGTGCTCCAAGTGAATCTGTTCGGCGTGTTCCTTTGCTGCCGCGCCATTGTCCCGAAAATGATCGACGGCGGATACGGCCGCATCGTGAACATCGCTTCCATCGCGGGCAAGGAAGGCAATCCCAACGCATCGCATTACAGCGCCTCCAAAGCCGGGGTCATTGCGCTCACAAAATCGCTCGCCAAGGAAACCGCCCGCACCGGCGTCATCGTCAACTGCATCGCGCCGGCCGTGATCGAAACGGACATCCTCAAGCAAATGACGCAGGAACACATCGACTATATGGTCTCGAGAATTCCGATGGGCCGCTTCGGCTTGAAGGAAGAAGCGGCCGCGCTGGTGGCATGGCTCTGCTCGTCGGAATGCTCGTTCAGCACCGGCGCGGTTTTCGATCTCTCCGGTGGGCGCGCGACTTACTAACGTTAGTTGAGAGTTGAAAGTTGAGTGTTGAGAGTCCGGAGCGATAGCCGGGATCAGGGGTTTCTCTCACCGCTTTACATCGAGCATGGTCCTCGTATAGAAGGATTTATTCCGACTCCACTGGGGGACGTTCCAGCGTGCGCACGAGGTTGAATCGTGGCTGGGTGGGCGTGGGGGGCTTTCGCATGCACTGTTATGAAGAATTGCTTTGCTTACGCCGTGACGATGATCGCAACCGCACTGCTCGGTCTCACCACGACAAGTCGCGCCCAAACCGGTTTTGCGCTGGCCTTTGATGGCACCAACGACCACGTGGTCGTTGCTCCAAACCCAAATCTCGCGCTCAACAATCAGTTAACGTTCGAAGCATGGGTTTTCTCGGACACCGTTTGCAACAACACCATCTTATCGCGCGGCGATGGCGGCAACGGCGCGACCACCGATTACATCCTTCAATTGGGTTTTGATGGAACGAGCTGCGCCACGAGGAAGCTCGGCTTTTTCGGCGTGAACGCGTGGGATGCGTCAGCGTCGGCGATTGCTCCCAACACGTGGGTCCACGTCGCGGTCACGTTCGATGGATCGAACAAAAGGTTCTACATCAACGGCGTTTTGGACGCCACGCTCAGCCGCCCGGGAGCGCTGTACCAAAGCACCTCCCCTCTCTTCATCGGAAGACAGGGCAGCGCGTGCAACTGCAACTTCTTCAAGGGAC
>JADMIO011538847.1_pt1 | contig 12519 bp, 9 predicted proteins | sample 8958161 | NCBI WGS metagenome assembly JADMIO01 (sample SAMN16585339, study PRJNA669376) | soil metagenome | isolation source: Crop rotation soil | place: USA: Cullars Rotation, Alabama | collected 2011 | reverse complement strand
TTCTTCTCCAGATGTTTTCTGAGCTCGCCGATGTGAGTGTCGACGGTCCGCGTCGCGACCCAGGTCCGATAGCCCCAGACCTCCCGCAACAGGTCGAGCCGGCTCGCTACTCGGCCTTCCCGGTTGACGAGCGCCATGAGCAGGTCGAACTGTTTCAGCCGGAGGGCGACCGGGTGTCCGTCCCGGAGAACCGTGCGGGCGCCGACATTGATTTCGATGGCGCCGAACCGGATGGGGGACTGGACCAGGCGGGGATCCAGCGGGTCGTTTGCACTGCGGCCCCTCACCATCACGTCGATTTTCCGATGCATTTCCGCGACCCGGACCGGGCGCAGGATGAATTCGTCCAATCCCAGCCGATACCCCGGCACCATCGTCGCGTCCTCGACCCGCGACCCGAGAACCAGCACCGGGACGGATTCCTGCTCCCGTCGAAACTGCGCCAGGATCCCCTCCCTCCCGGTCACGGCATCCAGATCGGTCACGACCAGATCCGGCACAAAGGTACGGGACATGATCAGGCCCCATTTGGCGTCGGCCTCGACACAAACCTCGTAGCCATCCAGCTCCAGATTGTGCCGGAGGTTCTCGACCAGGCCGACTTCCCCATCGATGATCAGAATCCTGGTTGCCAAGCGTTGCTCCCGCGATGCAAGGACAATGTCCGGAACATTTCATCACTTTGATCGAGGGTAGCGGAACCCATTAGGGGCGCAAAGATCCACTTTTTGCGCGCCGGCAGAGACCACTTGTCGGGCCCCGGCGGTGCATCACGATTCCTCTGAATCGTTCTTATAGACGATGTCCGAAAACAGCCGGATCCCGTCGAACTCATCCATGGCAGCGGAACTCATGCAGGGAACCAACGGCAAAGGCATTCCCCCCTCGCCCGGCGGCGGCACCGGGAGTCTCTCCGCGCTCCCGTCGCTGACGCTCGACCGCACGCGGGGCAACGGCGAGCCGCTGTATCGCCAGGTGTACCAGGGACTGCGGCACGCCATCGAAACCGGCCAGCTCTCGGGCGGGGACCGGCTGACCTCCAGCCGCGAGCTGGCCCAGGAGCTCGGGGTCTCACGCACCAGCGTGCTCCTGGCACTCCAGAATCTTCGAGCCGATGGCCTGATCGTGGGGAAGATCGGTTCCGGGACCCGGATCGTCACGCCGCCGAATGTCGCCCGGCTGCCGGGCCGGGCCGGCTACCATCCGGCCGAAGATGCCAGTTCCATCAATGCCGGGCCCGGTCCCAAGGCCTTTCGCCTGGGGCTTCCCGCCCTCGACCTGTTTCCTGTTGAAGGCTGGGGCCGGATGGTCGCCCGGCGGTGGCGGGAGTCGGCAACCGATTTCCTGGACTACAGCAACCCCTCGGGGTACCCACCGTTTCGCCGGGTGATCGCCGACTACCTCTGGCGCACCCGGGCGATCCGCTGTTCGGACGAGCAGATCCTGGTCACCTCAGGGGGCCAGCATGGAATCGATCTGATCACTCGGTGCATGGTTCAGCCCGGCGACCGGCTGTTGATGGAAGAGCCCGGCTATCACGGGGCGCGACTCGCCTTTCAGGCCGCGGGCGCTGAAATCGTCCCGGTCCCGGTCGCGATGGACGGCATGGATACGAACGCTGCCTTGAAGGCCGACCCAATGGCGCGGTTCGCCTATGTCACGCCGTCGCACCAGTTCCCCACGATGACCTCACTGGCGACAGAGAAACGGACCGCGCTGCTTCACTGGGCCCGCCGGACCGACGCCTGGATCGTAGAGGACGACTACGACAACGAGCTCTGTTGCCGGGAACGGATTCCAGCCATGGCCGGGATGCCGGGGCAGGACCGGGTGATCTATGTAGGGACTTTCAGCAAGACGGTTTTCCCCGCGCTTCGGTTGGGTTACCTGGTGGTACCTCGCCATTTGGTGGACCGGTTCCGGGAAGTACGGCATGCGTCGGACCGGCAATCCAGCCTGTTTCACCAGGCCGTGATGGAAGGCTTTATCCGCTCCGGGCAATACGACCGCCATCTGCGGAAGATGCGGCGAGCGTACGATCGCCGTCGTCACGCACTGGTTTCCGCCCTGAACGAGCAACTCGCCGACTTCGTGCGGGTATCCTGGTCCCCCTGCGGGATTCACTGCGTGGCATGGCTCAAGGTCCCGGTATCCGACCAGGCCGCGTCGATCGCCGCGATGGATCATGGGGTCGAGGCGCTGCCACTCTCGTTCTTCTCTCACGAAGGCCGCAGCCGGGGGGCGTTGATCCTGGGATTCGGTGGGCTGCCCGAGACCGAGGCCGCGGGCGCGGTGCGCCGGCTCCGCGAGGCACTCACGAGGATTCTGGAACAGACCGGCTGAGTCATGGTTCACCAAATCCCGGCCCTGGGGCTCGCGCTGGCGCTGCTCGGCGCTCCACTTCCCACCGCCTCAGGCCAGACCGCGTCCCCGCGCTCGACCACTGTGATTCTGCTGGGGACCGGGACCCCGATTGCAGACCCGGACCGCTCCGGCCCCGGAGTCGCAATCATCGTGAACGGCAACTCCTATCTGGTCGATGCCGGCCCCGGCATCGTTCGCCGCGCGGCTGCCGCCGCTCGACGGGGCCACCCTGAGCTCACGCCGGAAAATCTCACCCGGGTCTTCGTGACCCACCTCCACACCGACCACACCCTGGGACTGCCGGATCTCATCTTCTCCCCCTGGGTACTGGAACGCACTCGGCCACTCTCGGTGTTCGGTCCGCCCGGGATCGACTCGATGACCGCGTACCTGTCACTCGCGTACCAGAAAGACGTCCAGGTCAGGCTGGATGGGCTCGAGCCGGCAAACACCACCGGTTACGCCGTGAACACGACGGTGGTCAGTCCCGGCGTCGTCTATCGGGACAGCAACGTGACCGTCACCGCGTTCGGCGTCGCCCACGGGTCGTGGGACTTCGCCTTCGGCTACCGCTTCGAAACCGCGGACAAAGTGATCGTGGTTTCCGGCGACACCAGACCTACCGAAGCCATGACTGAGCAGTGTCGCGGCTGTGACATTCTGATTCACGAAGTGTATTCCGCGGCAAGACTGCCCAGCCGCCCACCCGAATGGCAGCGCTATCATCGAAGCTTTCACACTTCCACGCTGGAGCTCGCCGAGATCGCCGACCGGGCTAGGCCCAAGCTGCTGGTGCTCTACCATCAGCTGTTCTGGGGCGTCAGCGGCGATGACCTCGTGGCCGAGATTCATGCCCGGTATACCGGAAGGGTCGTTTCAGGGTCGGACCTGGATGAGTTCTCTCCTTGAGCAAGCCCTGCGATGCTCAGGGGGGCCAGGACGGACGGACGGGCTCCATCGCCAGGTGACCGAAGCGGGCTGAGCGCTAGGTGGGTCGGGGCGGCGCCAGCGCCGGGCATTCAGTGAGCAGAATCTCCCGCACCTGCTGGTCGGTCACCCGGCCGAAGGTGATGTGCTCGACCGACATGATCAACTCTTCCTGGATCCGATAGGCGAGGGTCGCGGCCGGCAATCCCCACGACAACTCGACCTTCGCCTGGGCACAGTAGGCCTGGGCCTCCATCCGGAGCCTGCCTTTCCTCCCCACGCGCACCACGAAGTTGGCCACCGCGCCCATCCGGCGGCACTGGATTGCGTGGACCGACTCGTGAACCCGGGCGAGTTTCAGGAGGCTGTCGGGGAGAGTCCGGTCGAACTTCTGGACCGGACCGATCAGCGGAAAACAGAGGGTGACGCCATCGAGATCGGCGGCGCCGTCCCAGTCGGGGTCGAGCGACCTGGTTGCCAGGAGGCCGGCGACGCAGGTGAGCTGGGCGGTAACGACGCCCAGCAGGAGGTAGTGGGGAATCCGCCGAGTCTTCACGACCGCCTACGTGAACGTGGGTGCCGGCTTCGACGTCATGTCTTCCTGGCCGAGGCAGCCATCTATCCGGTAACCCGCGCCGTCGCGTGGTCCCGTGATTTCCAGCTGAAGACTTCAATGACCAGCAGGAGGGCAGCGAGATTGCAAACAATGGCCGGCGCCAGGGCGGCGGCAAGCAGGCTCAGCACGCCAGTCAGTGCCATGCCAACCAGCAGCAGTCTCACCATCCTCCGGGCGTCCAAGGATCCAGCTTGCACAGCTCGGGCAATTCTCCAGAGGATGTTGGCGAGCAGCAGTAGCACCACTCCGAGGATGGGATGGGGAAGTATGTCCCCCCATGTTTCCAGGTTATTGAATACAATCGGGTGGATAATATTGCCGATCCCGGCCAGTGCCCAAAGGATGGATGCACTGCGCAACCAGATGGATGAGCTCATCATGACTCCCTTCGTTCAGGGACATTGCGGGTGGCGGCCGTCTCGCCGGGTGCGACTTCATGTCGTTCTGGTCAAAGTTCGTGGCGCGCCAGGAACTCACGGATCGCCTGGGCACTTTCCACCGGCGTCATCAGAAAAATCAAGTGACTCGACCGTGGAATGTTAACGACCTCCAGCTGCGGGATCATCCGGTGGATGGAATCCTGATTCATCCGGTTGGCGTATACCATCCACCATTGGACCGTGTCCACGCTGGCCCGGGCCGCGCCGGTGAGGTCGTTCCAGAAGGGGTAATCGTAGTGCAGTGAATCGGCCCGTGGGAAAAGCCCCAGGACCGGAATTCGGAGCCGCTCGAAATCCGGTGGAGTCAGCGATTGGATCAGCCCCATCCCTGCCTGAGAGTTATCGCGGCGACTCAGCCAACGACCTCCGGCATCAAAGACGTTGGTGAATCGAATCTCGCGCTGTGGAATGCGATAGCCCCAAACCCGCAGCCAGTACGCGCCATAGGCGGAATCCGAGACCGAGTCTCTCCCCAATGGCTGGGGCGGATCCGGAAGAACGAAGTGCGGCTGGTCTAGCTGTTTGTCTGGTCGGCGATCGAACAGCCCGTCGAGCGAGATGATGGCGTTCACCCGGTCCGGGTGGAGCAACGCGAAGTGGGCGGCAACATCTCCTCCAATCGAGCTCCCGACCAGAGTCGCTTGCTGGATCCCGAGCGTATCCAGCACCGCGGCGACATCGGCCAGCAGCGTGTCCAACGCCCCCGCCGCGGGGGCCGGCGATGAAGCGCCGAATCCACGTGGGGTTATTGCGATAATTCGGTGGCCCTCCGACAGCCGAGGGGCAAAATCCTCGAACACGTGCGCTGTGTTGCCCAGCCCGGGCAGCAGGACCATCGGCTTGCCGGACGCAGACCACTGGAGCACTTCAACCTGGGCTCCGGCGCCCCGGTTCACCATCCGCTCCACCAATGGATCTCGCGCAACCGATTGCCGACACCCAGTCGCAGAGGCCAACACGACTCCGATCAGAGCCGAACGTAGAAAACGCAAGCGTCCCCTGTGGGAATGGTTGAAGAATACCCGTCCGCGCGATGACATGAAGATGAGGTAGGTGAAGGAGGATTTGATACGGCCGGAGGGTCAAAGTTAGGTCAGGGCTGAGATTCAGATGGGAGATCCGAACCTTCTTTGACTTGACTCTAACATAAAAGGTGACACCACCTTAACTGAGGCTTCGTCTTCAGCGGTATCCTTACCGAGGTGCTGCCACTCTATGCTGCTGACTCTCTTGCTCATGGTTCAGACTTCGACTCCGGATAGCTCGAAGAGCTACTCCGGGCGGTCCGATCAAATCACGGTCCCGATCCCCAGGATCGAGGCTGAAGTAACGGTTGACGGACAGCTGGATGAGCCGGCTTGGCAAACCGCCGCCCGGCTCACCGGATTCTCCCAGTATGCGCCGAGCGACGGTGTCGCGGCGCAGGACTCGACCGAGGTCCTGGTCTGGTATGCTCCCGGCGCGATCCTGTTCGGGATTCGGGCCTACGAAGCGCATGGGCCGGTCCACGCCACGCTTGCCGACCGCGACCGGATCTTCTCCGACGACAACATCCAGATCCTGCTCGGCACCTTCCGGGACGGTCGCCAGGCCAGCTTCTTCGCGGTGAACCCGCTTGGGGTCCAGGCCGATGGCGCGCTGGTGGAAGGCGTCGGTGGTGGGACCGCAAATGGCATCGGGACGACCACCGGCGCGCGGGAGGCGCCCGACTTGAGTCCGGACCTGGTCTTCCAGTCCCGCGGGCACATCACCCCGTGGGGGTACGAAGTCGAGATCCGGATTCCCTTCAAGAGCCTGCGCTACCAGCCGACCCGGGTTCAGGACTGGAGCCTCAACGTGGTGCGCCAGGTCAAGCACTCCGGGGTCGAGGACACCTGGGCCCCGACGCGCCGGGCAGCCGCGTCATTCCTGGGCCAGTCCGGAACTCTGGTCGGGCTCACCGACCTGCACCGGGGACTGGTGATGGACCTGAACCCCGAGCTGACCAACAAAGTCAACGGAGCACCGGCGCCCGGCGGGTACAAGTACGATGCCGACTCGCCCCAGCTGGGGGGGAACCTGCGCTGGGGGCTCAGCAGCAACCTCACCCTGAACGGTACCGCCAACCCGGACTTCTCACAGGTGGAGTCGGACGCCGGTCAGCTGGCCTTCGATCCCCGCAACGCGCTGTTCTTCCCCGAGAAGCGGCCGTTCTTCCTGGACGGCATCGAGCAGTTCCAGACCCCGAATCTCCTGATCTATACCCGGAGAATCGTCCAGCCGGTCGGCGCGGTGAAGCTCACCGGCAAATCACTGGGCACCAACCTCGGCGTGATGGCGGCGGTGGACGACAAGGATGCCTCGCGAAGCGGACAGGACAACCCGACCTTCGTCATACTGCGCGCCCAGCGCGACATGGGGCGGCAATCGCGGTTGGGTATCGCGCTGACTGACCGGCGTGAGCCGAGCACCACGAACCAGGTCGCCGACCTGGACGGGCGCCTGGTGTTTGGCGACATCTACAGCCTGCAGTTCCAGGGCGCTGCCAGCCGGACCGAGGAGGGGGGAACCACGCGGACCGCGCCACTCTGGCGGGCCCAGTTCGACATTAACGGGCAGACCCTGGGGTTAAGCGCCGGTTCCACCGGGATCTCCGATCAGTTCCGCGCCGACGCCGGGTTCATCCAGCGCACCGGCGTGGTGCAGAACTTCATCGACCCCAGAATCACTCTCTATGGAAGACCCGGTGCCCTGGTACAGCGGGTCAATGTGGATCTCTTCCTGACCGCCAACTGGCAATACCAGGCCTTCGTGCGTGGCGATGGGGTCCAGGACAAGAAGGTGCACCTGAACGCCGGGGCAACGCTGCGGGGCGGCTGGAATCTTGTTCTGGGGCTCTTCGTGGAGCGGTTCGGTTACGATGCCTCGATCTACCGGAACTACGCGCTCGAGGTCGCGGCGCCGGGGGGCGGGCTCGATACGATTCCGTTCACCGGCCAGCCCACGATCAACAACGCCGAAGTGATCTGGCAAGTCACCACGCCCCAATGGAAGCAGTTCGATGCGTTCCTGTTCGGGCTCCGGGGTCATGACGAGAACTTCTTCGAGTGGGCCTCGGGCGACCTGTCGGTCCTTAACGCCGGGTTCAACTGGCGACCGACAGCTCGGGCCCGCATCGGCGTAACGTACAACTGGCAGCAGGTGGACCGCCGCACCGACGGCAGCACAGTGTTCGTCGGCCGCATCCCCCGGCTCAAGCTCGAGTATCAGCTGACCCGGCCGGTGTTCATCAGGCTGGTGGGCCAATACGTCGAGCAGAAGACCGATGCCCTGCGCGATGACTCGCGCACCGGGGCGCCGATCCTGATCGGCGGGATCCGGACCACAGCCCAGCAGCACAACCAGTTCCTGGTCGACGCCCTGTTCAGCTACCAGCCCACTCCGGGAACGGTCCTCTTCGCCGGCTACGGCGCCACCATGCAGGAGCCGGACGCGTTCCGCTTCGGCGAGCTGCGCCGGACCCAGGACGGGTTCTTCGCCAAGCTGAGCTATCTCTTCCGGTTGTGACGTAATGACGGTCATCATTCCGCTGGTGAGTACCTTCTTCCACTGGGACGAACATTGGTTCGTCGGCCTGCCGGGTCATCCCCTGTACAAGTCGCTGGAAGTGATGATCCGGGGCCGGGGCGGTCGTGGTGTCGTCTGTGCATGTTTTACCCGCCGGGAGGGTAGCCAGTCCCAGATCTGTTACGTGAACGATGAACGGTTGGCGGCGCACTGGCCGGGAGAGGCCTTCTATCGATACATCCAGTACGACACGCACGACAACACCGGAAGAGGGGAAACTCTGAGAATCGAGTTCCTGGATGCCGATAACCAGGTGGTGTCATGGTTCGTCACAGCGGGGACCTCGTCATGTGGAGCTCCCGCGGGATTGTCGGATCGATCCACCCATGCCGACGCCGAGATGTTTGTGCTGTTGTTCCGGGAAACCGTCGTGGAAGCTGCAATGAGCCGCCTGACCCTGGGATCGGTGACGTTTGAACATGACGAGCAGCGACCGAACTACAGTACCATGGTTCCTCCACTATTCAGCAGCAATATCTACATGGCAATGATCGCTTTTGAAAACACGACCTTCGTGCCCGAGCACGGACACATGCTGGATTCGAAAGGGCGGCGGTACTTTGTAGTTCCTACCCGTAAGTCTCAGAAGCAGGACCGCTGGACTGCCGGAACCATTCACCTGATGACTACGTCGGAGGGCGAGTTACTGCAACAGCGGCAGTACCATGGTGACCACGTCTTCACTATTGGTTTTGATCCTCCGATGTCGTCCGTGCGTCCGCCAAAACGCTTCTGCTGCCGCTTCACCATGTCATTTGATTCCTACACGGACCTCGTCGAGGGAGACCTTACGGTTCTCGGGTTGGATGAACGATGCCGACTCACGTGGCGGCCCAATCATCCGGCCTGGGCGGTCGGCTGCAGCTTTACCTCGCTGCTGTTCCAGGAGAACGGGAAACGGATGCTTTGTGTTCGTCGGGGAGCGCAGCCCGGCGCGCCTTACCTGGAGCTTCTGCCCTGACCCAGCCCATGAGACGAATCACCGTCGGGGTTCCCCTCGCGGCCCCGAGGCGAGAAAAGGGCAAGGGCCAGAATACAACAACCACTGATTGTCGCCAGCGCCAGGTGAAGGTAGCCCGCGACCCGAGTGTCGGGGAGCACGTTGGGGAAAATGAGATTGGTAAGTACAAAGACGGCTAGACTGAACCCGAGATACCGCTTCCGTCGCTGTTTCCAGTCAGCGCCTGCCGTGCCGCGATACCACTGGCGGAGCAGTGCCCACACCACCAATCCGGAAAGCAACAAACACAACGCGATACCAGTATAGGAGTACATGATCCTTTGGCCGCTTCCTTATATATGGTTCGAAGCCTGGATCAGAGCCGATACCGCTGCAGATGCTGAATCCCGTCCTCATCGGTATGGATCAGGTAGACTGTTGTCTTGCCAAATCCTACGATACGAGTACCGACGGGAAGACTCACTCGCTCGCTCAGCTCTCCCCTGGCATCGAAGACATCATAGACTGGAATCGAATCCGCCGCCGCACGGGTGCGAAGGACCCAGAGGCGGCGGCCAGGACCTGCGACGACCGCCCGTTCCATGAATGGCGGTTTGGTGTCGGGCCATTTGATCTCTGGTACGCCCCCAGGAACGCCTGGATCACCGGAGGGCGCCGGAGCTGGACCACCGCCACCTCCCGGGGCTGGACCCATTGAGATGGAGAAGCCGGGGGCATTCCGCTGCTCTTCTTCCCAAGCTTTCTTGTCGGCCTCTGTAACTGGCACTTTCTGGTAGCGTTGTTCCGGTCCGACAACCTTCCCTCCGGCGGAATCCCGCCACTCTGCCCGATACGGCGTCACCCGGATCAGCCCGATCGAGCCATCCGGAGTCACACCCCAATCGTCTCGCGACGTCATTGGCGGAATCATGAAGAACATTACGTTGCCGCTGCCGCCGCTTTCCGCTTTGGGCTCCGCCAGCATCGCCACGGTGTCGAGACTTCCGCCGCCGGCGCGATCCCACCGAATGACGGCGGATGAGTCGGGCAGGCGGTGATTGCCGGCATCCATTTGATCCGGTGTCGGCAAACCGCTGGCATGCAGGTAAATCCGGCCCAGCCGGTCCGCCCCTCTGAACTCGGCGCCCAAGCCGACAATGCCAGGAACGGCGATGGTCCCCACAGCCTGTCCCCGGCCGTCGATCACCAGTAGCCGGTTGTTCTCCAGATCGAACATCATGGTGGTATCCCCCGGCACGGCGATCAGGGTGCCAGCCGACCGGAATTCCTCAGGGCCCGAACCCTGGTGCGCGATCGCGGTACCACCCTGACTGTCGGGCGAGAGCATGACAATGCGCCGCTCCCGCTCATCCGCGACGATAACCCGGCCATCGCTCAGTTCCCGGATGGACCCGATCCAGGTGAACGGCTCCGCGAACCGATGGGCGTCGGCGTCGATGGTACGGTGGGCCACTTCGACGGAGCGGGATTGGCACCCGGAAACAAGAACGGGCAGGATAATGAACCATAGGAGTCGGTTTTTCATGCAGACCAAGACGCACGGGAAGTCACGGGGTTTCTTCCGGGATTCCTTATTGACTCCACTCTGACAAAACCCCCGCTCACTCGAGCGGGGGTTCTTCGCTGTGCGTGAGCCGATCACTGCCCGGTCAGATCGACCTGGAAGGAGCCGGCGGGGACGTCGTCCGGCGGCCCGTAGAAGGGCGAGAAGTCGTCCACCACGATGAAGTAGGTCCCGGCCGCGAGCGCGGTCACGGTGCAGCTCTCGAAGTTGCCCGGTGCCGGGCCGTGGGCATCGCAGGCCGTGGTGCCCACCAGCGCCGTCCCGCCGCTGTTGGTGAAGTAGATCCCGATGTCGGAGCTGTTATCCCAGGAGGCCGCCACCCCGAAGGTCCGCGCCACCGTGGTCACGAACTTATAGAGTCGACAGGGGCCGCCCAGCGTCGTGTTACAGATCGCCGGGCCGGTTGCGAAGGGCGAGTTATCGAACACGCCGCCCGTCTTGCCCGCGTCCGGAATCTCCACCAGCGGTGCGGTGGCCAGCTGGTCGGTGCCCGCCAGGGTGTTGATCGTGGCGCCCACCGTCACGCCCGCCGTCGCATTCAGGGTCAGGCCGACGGCGTTCAGGAAGCTCAGCCGGATGTCGGCCACCGACAGCGTGCCGCTGGCGCCGGGCGCGTGGGCCCGGAAGATCGCCGAGTTGCTGTCCGCGGCGACGCTGATGACCGTCTGCTGGTCGTTCCCGATGAACACCTTGGTGCCGGGACCGAACTTGAACCCGGCCGCCGTGATGGTCACGTTCTGGTTGGCGTTCGGCGTGCTGGTGCTGTAGCCGGCCGTGAAGCTGGTGAGCGCCGGGCTGGTCAGCGTGCCCGCGGTGCTCAAGGTGAACGGCCCCAGGTTGGTGGCGGTGCCGATCCGCAGGTTATTGATGGTCACCGGACCATTCGCGTTCGGGCCGACCAGGAAGATGACGGTGCTGCTGTCCGCCGACACGCTGAAGATGGCCGTGCCGGTCCCCGGAATGGTCACCACCGACGCCGGGGTCGCCTTGAAGGGCGCCGGGATCGTGATGGTCACCTGGTCGCCGGTATTCGGGGCCAGCGTGTTGGTCGTGAGGTGGAAGCTGGCGATGCTGTCGGTCGTGATCGGGGTGGTCAACGGCAGGTTGAACGTCTGCCCCGGCAAATACGTCACGACCACGTTATTGACCGTCACGGTCGCCCCGATGTTGCCGACGTTGAATACCACGGTAATCTGCGAGCTGTCCGCCGAGAGGCTGGTCACCTGCGCGCCACCGGGAGCATCCACGGTGGTCTGCGGCGTGAACCTGACATTGGCCGGCGCGGTCAGAGTCACCACTTCACCGGGAAGCGGGTTGCCGGGCACGGCGATGTCCAGGTTCGCCGGCGTGACACTCACCGGGATCGTGACGTCATGGCCGCCCGAGGACACCGTGAAGCTGGTGCTGACGAAGCTGGTCGTGCTGGCGGCCCGCACCGAATACCGGGCCCGGGTCGGCGAGTTGCCCTGGCCGGGAAAGATCAGGAAGAGCGTGTCCAGCGTGACGTTGATCCCCGCGCCCGTGTTGCTCACCGTGAAGTCGGCGGCCAGCTGCTGGCCTTCCTGGTTCAGGGCCTCGACGTCGACGTTCTGGCTGTCGTTGTTGGCCACGAACAGGACCGTCGGAGTGGCCGACAAGGTATCGATCTTGTCGGGATCATCACCAAGCGAGCTGCTGCAGGCCCAGGCAACGACCGCGGCAGCAAGCATAATCGAACCACGCACCAAACGGTTCATAAGCTTGACCTCATACAAAGGAAGGGTGGACTGCTCGAATAGAGCGCGACCTCAGGCCCGGCCAGGCCTGACGTCGCTGAGGGACGGTTCATCTGTTCCGACTGAAGAAATCCACGTTCAGGTAAAGACCGATTTCGCGAACCGCATCGGGACCCAGGAGATCGCCCCACCCCGGGTATTCCGGCTCCGTGCGGTCATTGGTGGACATGAGCTTGTAGTTCCCCAGTCCCGAGCGATCCGCGAAAATGAACCAGGTGTTCCGGGTGCGGGTGTAGCGCCAGACCAGGTACGGCGGCGCCCGCCCC
>JADMIO011053185.1_pt1 | contig 12519 bp, 10 predicted proteins | sample 8958161 | NCBI WGS metagenome assembly JADMIO01 (sample SAMN16585339, study PRJNA669376) | soil metagenome | isolation source: Crop rotation soil | place: USA: Cullars Rotation, Alabama | collected 2011 | reverse complement strand
GACAACTTGTCCACGTGGAATTCTAAGCTTAGGATCCCAATGTGCTGGAAAGTCGTGGCCGACAAATACAAAGTGTCGCGCGAACGCCAGGATGAGTATGCCCTGAACAGCCATCGCAAAGCGGTAGCCGCGATGAAGGCCGGAAGATTCAAAGACGAGATCGTCGCGGTGCCGATTCCTCAGAAGAAGGGCGATCCGGTCCTCTTCGATACGGACGAATCCCCCCGCGCCGACGCGAGCGTCGAATCCTTGCGGGCGTTGAAACCCGCTTTCAAGAAGGATGGCACGGTTACGGCCGGCAACGCGCCCGGTGTCAACGACGGCGCGGCGGCGCTGGTGATCACCTCCGCGGAACGCGCCGCCGCTCTCGGCAAAACGCCGCTGGCGCGAATCGTGGGCCAGTCGGTGAGCGGCATCGAGCCGGCGCTGGTGATGATGGCTCCGGTGAAGGCTGTCCGGAAGCTCGTCGAGAAGATCGGCTGGAACCTCGCGGACGTCGACCTGGTGGAATTGAACGAAGCATTCTCCGTTCAGGCGATTGCCGTGATGGAACAGCTCGAGCTAAACCCGGAACGCGTCAACGTGAATGGCGGGGCCGTTGCGCTTGGCCATCCCATCGGCGCCAGCGGCGCCCGCGTCCTGGTGACTCTCATTCATGAAATGATCCGGCGGAATGCGAAACGCGGGATCGCGGCACTCTGCCTCGGCGGTGGAAATGCAGTAGCCCTCGCGGTTGCCCGCGATTAAACGATGAATATCAAAACAATCGGCGTTATCGGCGGCGGCACGATGGGTAATGGAATCGTCCACGTGGCGGCAAAATCAGGGTTTAACGTGATCCTGCTAGATGTCGAACAGCGCTTCATCGATCGCGCGCTCGGAACGATCGGGAAGAACATGGATCGGGAAGTCGCGAAAAACAAGATCAGCGAATCCGACAAATCCGCGGCTATTCAACGGATCACCGGCACAACCAGCAATGCGGCGATGGCGGACGCCGATTTCATTGTCGAAGCCGTCGTTGAAGATCTCGACGTGAAAACGAAGATCTTCCAGTCCATGGACGAGGTCGCGAAACCGGGTGTCATTCTGGCATCCAATACCTCGTCGATATCGATCACCAAGATCGCGTCGAAAACCCAGCGCGCCGCCAACGTCATCGGCATGCACTTCATGAATCCGGTTCCGATCATGACTCTGGTGGAGATCGTTCGCGGCCTTGCCACTTCGGACGAGACCTGCCGCCTGACGAAGGAACTCTCGGAAAAGATGGGCAAGACGCCGGTGGAAGTGAACGACTATCCGGGTTTTGTTTCGAACCGCGTCCTGATGCCGATGATCAACGAAGCGATTTTCTGCGTCATGGAAGGTGTGGGAACCCCGGAAGCCATCGATCAGGTGATGAAGCTCGGCATGAACCATCCCATGGGCCCGCTTGCACTAGCGGATCTGATCGGCCTCGATGTCTGTCTCGACATTATGGAAGTGCTGCACGGCGGCCTGGGGGACTCGAAATACCGCGCCTGCCCGCTCCTCATTAAGATGGTGGATGCCGGATACTTAGGAAGAAAGTCGGGACGTGGATTTTATCAGTATTGAAGATTTCGGTGGTGGAATGTCCATCCGGACTTCAATATGGACCCGTTTTGTCCGGCCAGGTAGGAAGCTGTACGTATGATTCATTGTCAGAGCTGTACGACTCGCAACTCTTTGAATCGGGAATTCTGCTGGAAGTGCGGAGCCAGGCTGCTGGTCCCTTCCGGACCGGCGCCGTTCGATGCCGGTATCCCGTTCATGGAGGAGCACGTTCTCGAGCGAATCAGCGCTTTGGAGTACTCCATCAACACGTTGACGAAGCGTGTCGATACGATGATGGAGACCATCGAACGCGTCGCCGCCAGTAACTTTATTGACCACACGATGATCGAGACCCTGACGGATTCTCTGGAAACCGCGGGTATCGACCTCGCCAATCTTGAAGCCGACTGGCGCAAACGCATCGATTCGCGGATTCTCGAAACGGAAGAAGTCGACCGCCTTGGTGCGCGCATGCAGCGCATCACGGAAAGTTATCGCGGAACGGATCGTCAACAGTTCTCGCTGTGGATCGAAAAATCATATGACCTGCTGGTCGCGGACCGCGCGCCTGAGAGCATCCACTTTCTAAAGACGGCGTTGGAGCACGATGCTGCCAACCATGAACTCGGTTTGTTGTTAGCGGAAGTTTGTTTCCAGAACAAAGAATACGCGGTCGCGATCGACTATTTGCGCCGCGTGCTCGATGTCAGGCCGGAGCATTTCGAAGCCACATTTCTGATGGGCTTGATTCAGCAACGGAAAGGCAATCTTCACGAAGCACAGACCCGCCTTGAAAATGCCATCGGACTCAAAAGTGATTCCTCCGCAGCGCATGCGTCGCTCGGTTCCCTGTTCGCCGTGGTCGGCAACAGGAAAAAGGCTCTGCAACACCTCGCCACCGCACTCAAGCTGAAACCCAGCGCCCCCGTTCACTTCCTGTTGGGCGCCGTTTACTACGATGCCGGTCAGCACAAACGCGCGATCGGGCATCTTCGGAAGGCAACAGAACTGGATCCCAATTTCGACGAAGCCTTCTATCAGCTTGGCCTTCTCTGCCTCGAGATGAATTGGCTCAAGAAAGCCCAGGAGTGTTTTAAGACGGCTCAAGCCCTCAATCCGAAGGAACGCCGCTACCGCAAACGGGTACGCAGTTTTTCTGAGGAAGCAACCGGCCCCGACCAGCTCAACGGACTTATCCGCGAAGAACTGCGCCTTGTAAAGTACAACGCGGCCAAGCGGACGAAGTAAACACGGTAGAGACCGAATTTCGGGACGGAGGAGAAATTCATATCGATTTCATGAATTTCTCCTCCGTCCCGAAATTCATAAAGGGGTGAATCATGCCTGATGAACGTACAGAAAAGATGCGGGCGGTCGATTTGGCCGTTTCTCAAATCGAAAAACAATTCGGCAAGGGCGCCATCATGCGGATGGGCGGAGTCGATCCGAACGCCGTCATGGACGCTGTTCCTTCCGGCTCGCTTTCTCTCGACGCCGCGCTCGGCGTCGTCGGCTATCCGCGCGGCCGCGTGATCGAAATCTTCGGACCGGAGTCCAGCGGCAAAACCACGCTCTCGATCCACGCCATCGCCGAAGCGCAAAAGCTCGGCGGCACCGCGGCATTCATTGACGCGGAACACGCGCTCGATGCCAACTACGCCCGCAAACTCGGCGTCGACATCGACAACCTGCTGGTGTCGCAGCCCGACAGCGGTGAACAGGCGCTCGAAATCGCGGAAGTCCTGATCCGCAGCGGCGCCGTCGATATCGTCGTCATCGACTCCGTCGCGGCGCTTGTGCCGCGCGCCGAACTCGAAGGCGAAATGGGCGAGGCCCAGATGGGCTTGCAGGCACGCCTGATGTCCCAGGCGCTGCGCAAACTCACCGGCATCGTTTCCAAATCGAAAACCTGCCTCATCTTCATCAACCAGATCCGGGAAAAAATCGGCGTCATGTTCGGCAATCCCGAAACCACAACCGGCGGCCGCGCTTTGAAGTTTTACGCCTCGGTCCGCGTCGACGTCCGCCGCATCGCGTCCATCAAGGACGGCGACGAAATCGTCGGCAGCCGCACCAAAGCCAAGATCGTGAAGAACAAGGTTGCGCCTCCCTTCCGCGAAGCCGAATTCGACATCCTTTATGGCGAAGGGATTTCCCGCGAGGGCGAGCTGCTCGACATGGCCGTCGAAAAGAGCGTCGTCGACAAGAGCGGCGCCTGGTTCTCGTTCCAGGGCGAGCGCCTGGGCCAGGGCCGCGAAAATGCGCGGCAGTTCCTGAAAGACAATCACGAATATCGCGGCCGCGTGGAACTCGCGCTCCGCGAAATCATGGGCATGGCCGTCCCCACTGTCCCGCCTGCGGCCGCGGCGGAGTCGGCCGGAAGCGGTAACGGCAAACGCCGCTAAAAAATTCGAAAGTTCGAAAATTAAAAGCTGAAAGCAGTACCACCGATTTTAGTTTTGAATTTTCGAACTTTCGAATTTTCGAATTTCCCCTCTACTCAATGCTCCAGAGAGTCAGTTTGGAGACATCCTTCACTAACAGCCGATTTCCCGAAATCACCGGCTGCGCCCACGTTGCGCCATCGGCAACGGTGTAACGTTTCAGCGGCTGGAAACCGCTGACGCTGCCGCGCGCCACGATCAGTTCCGCATCCTCCTCCAGCATGAACAGCAGGTCTCCCGCACGCACGATCGCGGCGTTGGTGGCCTGCCGCGGCTCGCTCGTCCACAGCGTTTTGCCGGTTTTCGCGTCGACGGCGAAGTACTGGCCGCTGTTCTTGCTCGACATGCCAAACAACGCGTCGCGCACAACGACGCCATTCGTCATGTAAAGCGACACCTCGGTGTTTTCCCAGACATTCTCGGTAAGCCACTGGTTGTCCCGCTTCAAGACCTTGAATGCCGTGATTCCCTTGTCGAGCCCGGACACGATGAGCGTCTGGCCGTAGACGATCGGCGTGATGGTGTTCTGCGTCGAGCGCGTCGTGAAGGGGCGCTGCCAGAGAAGTTCCCCCGTTCTCGCGGACACGCCGACGAGCTTTTCCTGCGTGAACGTCACCACCTGGCGCGTGCCGTCGATGTCGACCGCGATCGGCGACGCGTAGGAAGGACCGTCCCCGTTCCAGCTCCACTTCACTTGCCCGGTCGCCGCATCGAAAGCGGTCAGAGCGCCCTGATTGTGACCGCCGACATGCACGATGACGAGGCCCGCTTCCACCAGCGGCGACATGCCGGTGTGATACAGCGGCTCGACCGCCGGCGCCGGTTTTTGCCAAAGCTGCTTGCCGGTGGCCGCGTCGAACGCGCTGACGATGCCCGTCATACCCAACGTGTAGAGCTTTCCGGCCGCGAAAGTCGGAGTCGACTTCGGCCCCTGGCCATGGCGCGCCGCGGCCGGATTCAGCTTGAATGTCGCCGGATAGCCGGTCTGCCAGATCGCCTTACCGGTAGCGCTATCGAGCGCCATGAGGACTTCGTTCTCATTCTGGCGCGCAAACACGTAGATCCGGTTGCCGACCACGAGGGGCGTGGCATAACCCAACCCGACGTCGATTCTCCACTTCTGCGTCAGGCTTTCCGGCCAGACCGCCGGTTCCCGAAACGAGGCAATCACTCCGTCGCGGTTCGGGCCGCGCCACTGTGGCCAATCCTGCGCATAAAGCCGGCTTGCGAACAGAAGCATCAGCGTCAGCGTGTATTTGCTCATGGCGCGCATCATACAACGTGCAGCGGCGGCACGCGACGATTCCACGGAAGCGCTTCTTCGAGCGCGGCGGCGAGCTGAAGGATCACGTGTTCCTGTGCGGGCCCGCTGCCAAGTTGGATGCCGATGGGCAAGCCGGCGGAATTCATCGCCAGCGGCAACGAGATCGCCGGCGTCCCCATGATGTTGTGCGGAAGCGTGAACTGGCAAACGGGAATGAAAACCTGCTCCACGATGTTCGCCATCGTCACATCGGTTCGGCCGAGATGGTAATTCCCCCATGGCTCGGACACCCGCGCCGTCGTTGGACAGAGCCAGACATCGTAGCGTGTGAAATAACGGCCGAGTTGCCGGCGGGCGGCGTTAAGTACACCCATGGCGCCGAAGAAATGCGCGGGTTTCATCTGCCTGGCATGCTCATAGATCTTGAAGGTCGCCGGCTCCAGCGTGTCCGGACCGACAGTGCGGCCGCTGCGCGCCGCGTACCAGGCAAGGCGAACGTCGAAGCCGAAGAACCAGACATCCGCCATGTTGCGCATCGACTCGATCCCGTCGAAGCGCGGACTCTCTTCGGATACCTCGTGTCCCATGTCCGCAAGTACGCCGGCGATCTCCTCGACCGCGGATGCGACTTCCGGGTCCGTCGCGAAACCCATGATCGGCGACGTCGACCAGCCGATCCGCAGTCGCGGCGGCTTGTTGCGCGTGAGCGTGGCATAGGGCTGCGCCGGCTTTGGAATGATGAACGGATCGCCGGTTTGTGGAATGGCGAGGCAATCGAGCATGGCAGCGGCGTCGCGCACGGTTTTCGCCTGGACAAAGTTCTGTGCCAGACCATAACCGTTCTCATCGAGCGACGGTCCGAACGATATCCGGCCGCGCGACGGCTTCAGGCCCACGCCGCCGCAGAAGCTCGCCGGAATGCGGATGGAGCCTGCGATATCCGACCCATGCGCGAGCGGCACCATGCCCGCGATCACCGCGGCCATTCCCCCGCCCGTCGACCCGCCGGCGGAGTGCCCTTTTTTCCAGGGAGTGCTGGTGTTGCCGTGGAGAGCGCTCTCCGTCGTGCCCGACATCGAAAACTCCGGCGCCGCCGAGCGGCCGAGAATGTTCAATCCGGAAGCCCTGAAGAGTTCGCACAGGTAGCTGTCTGCCTGGGCGACCATGCCCCGGCAGAGCCTGCTGCCGAACTCGATCTTGCGCCCGGCCTCGTGGCCGAAGACGTCCTTCATCAGAAAAGGCACGCCGCGAAAAGGGCCGGTCCCGAGAGTCTTCTCGTCCAGGCCGTCGATGCGATCCGGATACAGCTCGACAACGGCATTCACGGCCGGATTAATCTCATCGATCGTGGCGGCCGCAGCCTCCGCCAGCTCCTTCGGCGTCACCTGCTTGTTTGCAACCAGTTCGGCTAAACCAAGCGCGTCATAGCCGGCATATTCGGCAAGTTTCATAGTCCATGCATGATGCCATACGCCTGCTGGGGTCTGGCCCTTGTTTTATCGGCTTTACGGGCCAGACTCCCAATTTGGCAGAGCGCGCAGGCAGCTGTTGACCTGTGTTATAACGAACGGATGACGACGAAGCCCCGTTTCACTTCAGCCGATCTCGAATCGTTTCCGGACGATGGCAAGCGCTACGAGATCATCGACGGGGAGCTCTACGTGTCGACGCAGCCGCATTTGTATCATCAGTTCGTTTGTAATCAGGTGGCCTTCAAGCTCCAGGAGTGGTCCCAGCGAACCGGCGATGCCAGCCGAGCCGTCGGCGCGCCGGGCCTCATTTTCGCCGATGACGACGACGTTGCCCCGGACGTCGTCTGGATCAGTTCGCAGCGACTCGCGGCGGCATTAGCGGCGGACGGCAAGCTGCATGCCGCGCCGGAATTGATTATTGAAGTTTTGTCACCGGGCAGAGCAAACGAGAAGCGGGATCGCGACGCCAAGCTCAAACTCTACTCACGGCGCGGAGTCGATGAGTACTGGATCGTCGACTGGCGCCGCCGAAGCGTCGAAATCTTTCGGCAGGCAGACGGTGGCCTCAGGCCAGTTGCAACTCTGGCCGAGGCCGACACGTTGACCACACCGCTGCTGCCGGCCTTTGCCTGCGCCGTTGCCGACCTCTTTGCAGGCATCCCCTCCGGCCGGCGGTAACCGCGTTAGACAACGTTACTTGTCGCTGGTAACATCTTCTGGCGATGGATGGTGACATCGTCGAGACCCTCCGGCTTCACTTACAACTCAAAAAGGACGGATCAATGAAATACGGTAAGACTTCTCTCTTACTGCTCGGTTTGTTTGTATCTGCCTGTGGAAATCCCGCGGACCGCCCGGCGACTGCCCCGGCGCCGGCTCCCGCACCACCCGCTCCGATGAAGCTGACTCTGGTGGCGCTGCCTGAAATGCCGATACCGGCCGACAATCCGTTGACGGAAGACAAGGTCGCTCTGGGCAAGCAATTGTTCTTCGACAAGAGACTCTCGAAGAACGGCGACATGAATTGCGAAACCTGCCACCTTCCCGAGAAAGGCTGGACCGACGCCAAACCGCTGTCTACAAAGTTCGATGGAAGCGTCAACACGCGCCATACGCCGACGCTGTTCAATGTCGGCTATTACAAGGAATGGTACTGGGACGGCCGCGCCAAGACGCTGGAAGCCCAGGTTCTCGCGGCGTGGAAAGGGCAAATGGGCGGCGATCCCGACGCGGTCGCGGCGACGCTGAACGGTGTCGAAGGCTACAAGACGGCGTTTCAGAAGGCGATGGGAGGTCCTGCAACCCCCGACGCAATCACGAAGGCCCTGGCGAGCTTCGTGCGAACGCTCGTGTCCGACAATTCCGCCTGGGATCGCTACGAGAAAGGCGACAAATCGGCGGCTTCGGAAGACGCGATCAAGGGCTTCGAAGTGTTCAGCAACACCGACAAGGCGAACTGCACGCTGTGCCATCTGCCTCCGCTCTACACGGACACGCTCTATCACAATGTCGGCATCGGCTTTGACAAACCCACGCCCGACGCGGGCCGCGGAAAGATCGTCACGGAGCCTGAGGAACAGAAGAAGCTGAACGGCGCTTTCAAGACCCCGACCATTCGCAGCATCTATGAGACCGGACCTTACTTCCATGACGGCCGCTTCGCGACAGTCGAGGAAGGCGTCGACTTCATGCTGAAGGGCGGAATCAAGAACCCGGACCTCGACGAGAAGTTGAAGCCCAAGAAACTCACACCTGCCGAACGGACGCAGTTGCTGGCGTTTCTGAAGAGTCTTTCGCCTGAACCGAAGCCGTTCGAACGCCCGCAACTGCCATGAATTAGTGTAGTATCGTCGCGCAACGTCCGCCTGATGAATAGGAGCCGAATATGAAGCGAATGCTGTTTTTGGTCGTTATCGTCGCGATAAGCGTGGCGATCGCTGCCGCACAGGGTACGGTGACTAAAGAAAACGTGCCCGGTATCCAGAACTTCAACCGCATCGAAACCACGATCGCGTGCGCAGGCGCCATCACGCCCGGATCCGTCGCCGAAATCAAGAAGATGGGATTCGTCGCCGTTTTCAATCTGCGCGAAGCCGGCGAGCCCGGAAACGACATCGAGGCTGAAGCGGCGGCCGCCAAGGCGGCGGGCGTCAATTTTGTCAGCCTGCCGTTTAACGGCTCGAAACCGGACCCCGCCGTGGTCGATCGCTTCCTCAAAGCCATCGTCGAGAAGGGCAATCAGCCGGCCTTCATTCACTGCGCCGGCGGCAACCGCGCCGCCGCGATGTGGTTCATCAAACGGGCGCTCGTCGATAAGTGGGATAACGACAAGGCCATGGCCGAAGCCACGGCGCTCGGTTTCACCAGCGCTCCACTGAAGACGTTCGCCATCGACTACGTCGAGAAACATCGGAAGTAAAGAATTCGAAAATTCGAAAATTCGAAAACTAAAAGCTAAGACCTGAAATCGCATGCTCTGGATTTCAGGTTTTAGCTTTTGGTTTTTGAACTTTCGAATTCGGTTACATTAGTTAGATGTTCAAGCAGATCTCGGACAAAGTGAGCCTGCCCGACCTCGAGAAAGAGGTCCTCGACTACTGGCAGAAAAACAACGTCTTCCAAAGAAGCATCGAGGCGCGTCAGGGTTCCCCGGATTTCACGTTTTACGAGGGACCTCCCACTGCTAACGGCAAACCAGGCATTCACCACGTCTTCGCCCGAACCATCAAGGACCTGGTGTGCCGCTACCGCACGATGCGCGGCTTTCAAGTCCACCGGAAAGCCGGCTGGGACACTCACGGTCTGCCCGTCGAAATCGAAGTCGAGAAAAAGCTCGGACTCAAACATAAAGGCGAGATCGAACAGTACGGCGTCGCAAAGTTCAACGCGGAATGCCGCAAGTCCGTGTTCGAGTACAAGGGCCTGTGGGAAAACCTCACGTCGCGCATGGGCTACTGGGTCGACATGCAGCACCCGTACATCACCTGCGAAAACGAGTACATCGAATCGGTGTGGTGGGCGCTGGACCGCTACTTCAAGGAAGGGCTGATCTACCAGGGCTTCCGCGTTCAGCTGTACTGCCCGCGCTGCGGGACGCCGCTATCGTCACATGAAGTTTCACTCGGCTATCGGGACGTGCAGGATCCCTCCGTGTACGTCAAGGCCCGGGTGAAAGGCGAGGACAACACCTTCTTCCTGGTGTGGACGACCACGCCCTGGACGCTGATTTCGAATGTCGGCCTCGCGGTCGGCGCGGACATCGAATACGTCAAGGTTCGCCACAAGGATGAGTTCCTGATTCTTGCGAAAGAACGGCTTTCCGTTCTGCACGACGAGGCGCCGGAGATCGTCCAGACGATGCGCGGCGCGGATCTTACCGGCAAGGAGTACGAGCGCTGGTTCGACTACTTTGCCGTCGACAAGAAAGCCTGGTACGTCGTCACGGGCGATTTCGTCACCACCACCGACGGCACCGGCATCGTCCACATGGCCCCGGCCTATGGTGAAGACGACTATCAGGCGTCGAAGAAATACGACCTGCCGATGATACAGGCTCTTGACGGCCGCGGCCTGTTCGTCGAAACCGCCGGTCCGTTCGCAGGAAAATTCTTCAAAGTCGCGGATCCCGAAATCACCGCGGATCTGAAATCGCGCGGACTGCTCTTCCGCAAGGAAACGTATTCGCACAGCTATCCCCACTGCTGGCGCTGTGAAACGCCGCTGCTCTACTATGCCCGGAAGTCGTGGTACATCCGGACGACGGATTATGCGCCGGCGATGATCGAGGGCAACAGGAAGATCAACTGGTATCCGCCGGAGACCGGCGAAGGCCGCTTCGGCAACTGGCTCGAGGAAAACAAGGACTGGGCCATCTCGCGCGACAGGTACTGGGGAACGCCGATCCCGATCTGGGTTTGCGGCAGCTGCGACGCCAGGCGATCGATCGGAAGTATCGAGGAATTGCGGCGCGAAGGCGCCAGGCTTTCCGAGCCGCTCGATCTGCATAAGCCGTATATCGACGAGGCCGTTCTGAAGTGCGCCTGCGGCGGCGAGATGCGGCGGATCCCGGAGCTCGTCGATGTCTGGTTCGATTCCGGATCGATGCCGTTTGCGCAGTGGCATTACCCGTTCGAGAACCAGGAGACCTTCAAACGTTCGTTTCCGGCGGACTTCATCTCCGAAGCAATCGATCAGACGCGGGGCTGGTTCTACACGCTGCACTCGATCAGCACATTCCTGTTCAAGGAGCCGTGCTTCAAAAACGTCATCTGCAGCGACCTCATTCTCGACAAGAACGGCCAGAAAATGTCGAAGAGCCGCGGTAATACCGTCGATCCGTTCGAAGTGATCGGCCGCTACGGCGCGGACAGCGTGCGCTGGTTCCTGATTGCGAGCAGCCCGACGTGGAAACCGAAGAACTTCGATCTGGAGGCCGTGGCTGAGGTGCAGCGGAAGTTCTTCAGCACTTTGCTGAACACGTACGCCTTCTTCGCGCTCTATGCCAACATCGACGCCTTCAGGCACCAGGAGCCGGACGTGGACGTCGCGGAGCGCCCGGACATCGACCGCTGGATTCTCTCGGCGCTGAATTCCACCATCGCGGAGTACAACGCGGCAATGGAGGGCTACGATCCGACAAAGGCGGCGCGCCTGGTAAGCACGTTTACCATCGAACAGCTTTCGAACTGGTACGTCCGCCGGAATCGACGGCGGTTCTGGAAGAGCGAACGGGGCAGGGACAAAACTGCCGCTTATCAAACGCTGTTCGAGTGCCTCGTCGCGATCACCAAAATGACCGCGCCGATTGCGCCGTTTCTTTCAGACGAGATCTATCGGGCCTTGATGGACGCCGCCGGAAGGGAAACTTACGGCTCGGTACATATCGCTCCGATGCCGGACAGCCGGACGGAACTCATCGACGCGGAGCTCGAAAACCGGATGGACGTTGCTCAGCGTATCGTCGGTCTGGTACGTTCGATGCGCGTTAAAACAAATCTTAAGACACGCCAGCCGCTCTCGCGCATTGCGATACCGGCGTCGGCCGACATCCGGCGCCTGGTCGAACAGATGAACGACGTCATTCTGGAAGAGCTGAACGTGAAGGCGATCGAATTCGTGGACGAATCTTCGGCGATCGTAAGGAAGACGGCGAATCCGAACTTCAAGGTCATCGGCCCGAAGTTCGGCAAGAGCGTCAATGCCGTCGCCAAACGAATCCGCGAGATGTCGCAGGCCGAGGTGAATCAACTGGACAAGACGGGCGTGTTCGCCACGGACTTGAATGGCGCTTCGATCAGCGTCGTGAAGGAAGATGTCACGATCGCGGCGCAGAGTATGGAAGGCTGGCTTGTAGACTCGGATGAAGGGTTGACCGTCGCGCTGGACACGGCGCTGACGCCGGAGCTTGTCAATGAAGGGCTGGCTCGCGAGTTCGTGAATCGCGTCCAGAACATGCGGAAAGATGCCGGTTTTGCGGTGACGGATCGCATTCGAATCCAGTTCGAAGGTTCCGAGCGGGTTCGGGGAGCCGTCCAGCAGATGTCCGACTACGTGATGTCCGAAACGCTCGCCAACGAAGTCGGTTTCGGCCGTAACGGCGCCGAACACTGGACGAGTTGGGATATCGACGGCGAACCCTGCGAAATCGGAATCACCAAAGCGTAATTAACATCGGAAGGAGAAATCAGTCATGAAGTCAAAAATGAATCGTCGTGAAGTGCTACAGATGATGGCGGCCGCTGCAGCAGTGGCAGCGGTGCCG
>JADMIO010960143.1_pt1 | contig 12520 bp, 7 predicted proteins | sample 8958161 | NCBI WGS metagenome assembly JADMIO01 (sample SAMN16585339, study PRJNA669376) | soil metagenome | isolation source: Crop rotation soil | place: USA: Cullars Rotation, Alabama | collected 2011 | reverse complement strand
GCCACGGCCAGCGCGACCCCAGCCCCGGCGGCCGCCACCGACACGCCAGCGAGAACCAGACCCGAGCTCAGGGAGCCGCCGCCGGCCGCAACCGCGCCTCCAGCTGCAGCTGCCTGGCCGGCGAGCACGCCTGCCGTCGCGTACACCGTCACCGTCGTCGACGTGACCGTCGAGGAGATGGAGGTGGTCGCGGTGCCGACCGTTGAACCAGCTGCGTTGATGGCCTGAACGGTGAACGTCCCGTCTGGAAGTCCGCTCACGGCAAACGAACCGCTCGATGATGCCGGAGTACGGCCCAGCACGAGGCCCGACGAGTTGACCACGTTGATGGTGATGCCGGACAGCGGCCCCGCAGGACCGGTGACCGTACCGCTGATCACGCCAGACGTTGTCTGCGCGGACAGATAGACGGAGAAGAGAGACGCGATGAGGGCAACGATCGCCACGAAGAATTTGAGCCGCATCGGAGATCAGAGGATGAGCAACGACCTTGCCGGCCTGAGACCGGGCGATCGCGTGCACTTTCGTGCAGAGACGGGGCGGAAAGAATGCCGCAGCGCCACCTTTGTTCTGCCGGGGGCTGTCTAGTTGGTCGCAGCTCGTGGTGTGCGGCCGAACCGCGACGCGGTCAACGTCACGTCCGCGCGGGCCCACGCTTTCTTGAACCGTGCCTCGGTCAAGGTTGCGTCGGCGTCCTTCTTCTGCGCCCGCAACGCCTGCAGCAACCCGAAGAGCGCCCAGCCGCTCTCGCGGTTGCGGCGCAGGTCGTCCCAGTACACCGTCTCGGCCTCCGCCGCCCGCCCGGCTTCGAGCAGGATCGCGCCGAGCGCCAGCCGCGGCGGGAAGTGGAATTCCGACGGCTCGGTGTAGACGAGGCTGTCCTCGAAGCGCACGGCGCGCTCGAGATGAGCGATGGCGGCCGGGTAATCGCCGCGCGCCGCGGCGAGCTCACCGGCCAGCACCGCAGGCGCCGGTGCCAGCGCGGCGCCCGCGAGGTTCGGCGAGAAGAGTGGCTGCTTCATCGACTCGTCGGCCATCAGCGCATTCAGCTTCACGAGCTCGGCGTCGGCCGCGGCCAGTTGATTGGTGGCGACGAGCGACAGACCCCGCGTGTAGTGCCACGCCGCGCGCAGCACCGGACTGAACACGGGCGGCTCCGGCTCCTTCAACATCTCTTCCCAGCGCCCGAATCGCGTCAACGCGAAATACGGCACCAGCCGGAAACCCGCCATCATCGCCGCACCCTTGAGCGTCTCGTCGTCGATCTTCGCCGCCAGGCTGCGGGCGGCTTCGATCGCCAGCTTGCCCTGACCATCCGCGGTGGCGGCGAACCAGAGGAAATGAATGTTGTGCGGGTAGTACCCCATCGGGTACAGCCCCTGCGCGCGGCACTGCGTGATGTAATCCTCGTCAGCCGCTATCGCGAGCTGGTTCGACTTGATGGCGTCGGCATAGCGCCCGACGCGCTGATAGATGTGCGCCGGCATGTGGACCATGTGTCCCGCAGCGGGCATCAGCGTCAGCAGCGTGTCGGCAGCGCGCTCAGCTTTTTCGGGAGTGCTGGTGCCTTCCATCAGATGGATGTACATGTGCGTCGCGCCGGGGTGTTTCGGGTTGGCGGCGAGCACCTTTTCGGTGATGGCGACGATCTCGGCGGTGTACTCGTGCGGCGCGCCGTCACGCTGCCAGTAGCCCCACGGCCGCAGATCCATTACCGACTCGACGTAGAGCATCGCCGCATCGAGATCGTTGGGATATTGCTCGTACAGCTTCCGCATCGCCGCGGCGTAGGCTTCATCGCGCGGCCGCCGATCCTCGGCCTTCCCGGAATAGCGTGCGGACAGCGCGTCGATGTAGGCGCGTTCGCGCGGCGATGCATTCGGCTTGAGCGCAACCGCCTGACGGACGAGCTCGTAGGCTTGCGGCTCCTCGTTCGGCTCCATCAATGCATTGATGTTCGGACCGAGAACGACCGCCTGCCCCCAGAACGCCATCGCCAGCTTCGGGTCGAGGCGAGCAGCCTCGCGAAATGCGCGCCGCGCCTCGGCGTGATTGAAGGCGTACGCCAGGCGCAAACCTTGATCGAAGAAGCGCTGCGCTTGCCGGTTGCGCGTGGACACCGGGAAGGTGTGCGAGCCGAGGTTTTGCAGGCGTGGGGCGAGCGCACCGCCCGGTGCTTCCTGCGCTCCGCGTGGCTCGACGTAATGCACGTGACCGGCCGGCGCCGACGGCACCGACTGCGCGACGAGTACCGATGACAGCAACACGACGCCGGCCGCGATCGATGCGACTCTCATAGGTCGTCTATTATCCATCCGTGCCGGAATTTCACGCGGAACCTTACCTGCACCTGGCGGAGGTCACCCACAAGTCGGCGCTCGTCACCTGGGGCGCGTTCTATTTCCGTACCCGCGCACGAGGCGAGTGGAAGATCGTCGGACCACGACCTCCGCTATGTCCATCCACCGCGACGCGAGAGCATCGGCGCACGCTCGGCGCCGTACGGGCCGGCGCGCGTCAACGTCTATACACTCGACGGCGAGATCGCCGCGACGAGCTCCACCGAGACGACGAACTTCTGCTGGGTGCGCGGCCTCACGCCTGACACGACCTACCGATACGAGGTCCTCGTCAACGGCCAGCACTGGGCCGACGGTGAGCGGTGGGATTGGACGCCGGGCGAGACCCAAGGACTCGTCCAGCGGGGCGGCCGGTATCACAACGAGTTCCGCACCGGTCCGGATCCCCTGGCCGCGCCCACCGGAGACTTCACGTTCATCGTTCTCGGCGACTACGGCACCGGCATCCGCAAATCCACGCCGAAGCGACGACAGCGTGAGGTCGCCGCAGCGATGCAGAAGGCCTGCGATCAATACGACGTGCGTTTGATCGTCACGGCCGGCGACAACATCTACGCTGGGGCGTCACGCATCCTCGGCCTGCCGACGGCGAGCAACACCGGCGACGAAGACGATGACTGGTTCTTCACGTTCTTCCAGCCGTACCGATATCTCATCAACCGTCTGCCCGTGTATCCCTGCATCGGCAACCACGATACGGCGGAAACGGAAGAGCGCGACGATCGCGATCAGCTGCTCGACAACATGTATCTCCTCGAGCGGCTCGCCGGCGACGAAGCGGCCGGCCGAACCTCGATTGATCCAGGTCTGTTCTACCGATTCCGATACGGCCGGGATGTCGAGTTCATCTGCCTCGACACGTCGAAGGAGGGATTCTTCCGCGGCAAGCGACTCTATGAGTATCCCAAGCACTGGGAGTGGATCGAGCGCACATTCGCCACCGACGGCGGCGTGCGTTGGCGCATTCCGTTCTGCCATCATCCGCCGTTCTGCGCTGGTCCGCAGCACCACAACACCGATCGGATGGAGCGCCTGCTGCCGCTGTTCGCGCGCGGCGGCGTCAGAGCCGTCTTCAGCGGCCACGAGCACAACTTCCAGCACTCCGAGCACGCCGGCATCGATTACTTCGTCACCGGGGCCGGCAGCAAAGTGCGGAAGGGTGCGCCGAACCGGTTCGCCCAGGCCCACACGGTCTCCTGGGGCGACGACGCGCACTTTCTGCTGGTGTCGATCCACGACGACACGATGACCGTTCGGCCCATCGGCGAGCTCGTCGATGGTCACGTCTCTGATCTCGCGCGCCTGACGCCGGCGCGTGTGCCGACGGTCGGACCGATTACCGTGATGCGCTGACTGCGTGGCAGTCCGATTGCACGGCAGGTGGGCCGGGGAGACCGGGGAATATGGCAGAACTGCTCACCGCATTCGAGACGCCGCTTCGTGACAACGGCAATAGCTATCACGCCCGCGCGGTCGGACGCCGCGCCGACGACGGAATGTGGGAAGGATGGCTGGAGTTCGTTCCAGTCGGGTCCGGCGGTGAGGTGTTGGTCGGCAACGTGGAATCACGTCAGCCAGAGCGCGTGCATCTCGAATACTGGGCGACCGGACTCTCCCCGGTCTATCTCGAAGGCGCGCTGAAGCGGGCAAAACATCCACTGTCCGTACGCGTTCGCGTCGCACCGACGCCGGTCTCATCGGAACCCGCGCCGCGCCCGAAAGCCACGCCGATTGCACCGCCGGTCGAGGCCGTTCTCGATCCGTTCGAAGTCGCCCGGCGGAGCGTCGACATCCTTCGCCAGGAACTGACGGCGCTGAATCGACCACGCCTGCTGAACCTCATCACCGCGTACGACCTGAATCCCGGCAACGAGCCAATGGCGTGGATGACAGACGCCCAGCTGACCCGTTTCATCGTCGTCGCCGTCGAGACCCGCCTCGCCCAACGCGTTCGCTGACGTCCGGCGCGAATCGCCCACCGCCGCTCGGCGCCATCCCATAGAATGTGCGTGATATGGCCGAGTTGGCGTTCGTGGTGATCCCGATCGTGCTCGCGTTCACGTTCTCGGGCGGCGTGGCGCACGCCTGGCGGATGACCGACAAGCCAAAGTACGCGAGACGAGCCGGCCTCGTGGCCCTCGTCGCCACCACCGTGTGGATGTTGTTCACCTGGGAGCTGGCCGCGCGCGGCATCCTCCGCCAATGGGACATGAACCCGCCGCCCTTCATGCTCCTCGTCGTCAGCATCCTCGCGATCGCGTTTTTCATCGGCTTCGGCGCAACCGGCCGAAGACTGGCCGCCGGCACGCCGCTGGCCGCGCTGGTGGCCGTCCAGGCCTTCAGGCTGCCGCTGGAAATCGCGATGCACCAGCTGTCGCTGCGCGGCATCATGCCGGCGCAAATGAGCTACTCCGGCCGCAATTTCGATATCGTCACCGGCGCCTCGGCGATCGTCGTCGCCGCACTGGTCTTCTGGGGCCGCGGCGGCCGGCGTCTGGTCGCGGTCTGGAACGTGCTCGGCCTCGCCCTGCTCGTCAACGTGGTCACCGTCGCGATTCTTTCAACGCCGCGGTTCAAATATTTCGGTGACAGCGTCAACGTCTTCGTGACCTACGTGCCGTTCGTGTGGCTGCCGGCGGTGATGGTGCTGGCCGCATTGGCCGGTCATCTGGTCATCTTCCGCGCGTTGAGCGAGCACCGGCGCTACTACTGACACAAAACAGGCGGCACGTTTTACGCCGTCGTCACAGATCCTTATCCGTTCGTCACCGGTTCGATCGATACTGAGCGCCCGAAATTTCACTTCCTTCCACATTCAGGGGACCCATGGTTGGTACTTTCCGCAAAGGCGTGACGCGCGTGCGCGCGTCGCATGTGGCGATTCTCGCCGCGGCGTTGCTGTTGACCGCCACCGACCGGCCACGTGCGGTGTCGAGCGGTGTCGTCATCAGTCAGGTGTATGGCGCTGGCGGCAACAGCGGCGCGGTGTTCCGCAAGGACTACATCGAGCTGTTCAATCGCGGTATTTCGCCGGTGCCGATCGGCGGATGGAGCGTTCAGTACGCCTCCGCTGCCGGCTCGACGTGGACGGTCACCACGCTTCCCCCATTCACTCTGCAGCCAGGTCAGTACTTCCTCATCCAGGAAGACAGCGCCAATGCGAGCGTGACCGGGGCGGTGCTACCGGCGCCTGACGTGAGCAACGGCGCCATCGCGATGGCCGCGGGTGCCGGCAAGGTCGCGCTGGTCAGCAACACTACGGCGCTCACCGGCGCGTGCCCCGCGGGCGGAGCGATTGTCGACTTCGTCGGCTACGGCGCGACGGCCAGCTGCTTCGAAGGTGCTGCGCCAACGCCCGCGCCATCGGCCACGCTGTCGGCCACGCGCGGCACCAATGGCTGCACCGAGAACGACGCCAACAACACCGACTTCAGCGCCGTTGCTCCAAACCCGCGCAACAGCTTGACGACGGTGGCACCGTGTACCGCGAGCACCAGCCCTTCCGGCACTGGCGCAGCCAGTCCGTCCAGCCTCGTCGCCGGCGATTCGCGCCTCACCGTCAACGTCTCCCCGGGCACGAATCCCGTCAGTAACGGTCTCACGGTGACGGTCGATTTGTCTTCGGTGGGCGGCGCACCGGCGCAGATGTTCTACGACGACGCGACCCATGGCGACCTCACGCTTGGCGACAATGTCTTCAGCTACACGGTCACGATCGTCAACGGCGCCGCGCCCGGGCTGCGGTCGATGCCGGCGACGATCACTGACACGCAAGGGCGCACCGGCGCCGCGACGATCTCGCTGGCGATTGCGGTGGCGCCATCGATCACGCACACGATCAGCCAGATCCAGGGAACGGGTGGGAACTCGCCGGTTGCCGGCAGCACGGTCACCACGCGCGGCGTCGTCACGGCGCTGCGGTCGAACGGATTCTTCATCCAGTCCAGTCCTGGTGATGACGACGGGGCGGCCGAGTCGTCAGAGGGGTTGTTCGTCTTCACGTCCTCGACGCCCACGGCTTCGGTTGGTGCGGAAGTCGGCGTCAGCGGATCGGTCCAGGAGTTCGTGCCGAGCGCCGATCTGTTCCAGCTGCCGTTGACCGAGCTCGGCTCGGTGACGCAGGTCGTTCAACTCTCGTCAGGCAATTCCCTGCCTGGTCCCGTCACATTGACGCCGGCGATGCTGCTCGCGGACGCCGGACCGGACAAGGCGGCCAATCTGCAGCAACTCGAACGTTTCGAGGGGATGCGGGTGACGGTGCCGTCGCTGACGGTCGTCGCCCCGACTCAGGGCACGGTTTCGGAACCGAACGCGACATCGGCGTCGAACGGCGTCTTCTACGCGGTCATCACCGGTACGCCGCGGCCGTTCCGGGAGGCAGGCATCGACATCCACGATGTCGTTCCGGGCGAAGCATCGTCGCCCGGCACGATCCCGCGATTCGACGCTAATCCCGAGCGACTGCGTGTCGACAGCGACGCACAGCCAGGTGCGCCGGTCCTGGACGTGTCCACGGGCCAGACCGTCACTGGGATGGTGGGCGTGCTCGATTACGCCTTCCGGACGTTCACGATCCTCCCGGATCCGCTGTCTCCAACCGTGATTAGCGGAACGGCCGCGGCGACTCCGGTTGCCTCGCCGGGCGCGGATACGTTTACGGTCGCGTCATACAACCTGGAGCGCTTCTTCGACACGACCAACGATCCGGCCACGGACGACCCCGTGCTCACCGCGAACGCCTTCAACAACCGGCTCGCGAAGGCATCGCTTTCGATCCGCACTGGCCTCCAGTCGCCCGACATCCTGGCGGTGCAGGAGGTCGAAAACCTGGCGACGCTCCAGTCGGTGGCGGCGAAGCTCAACGCCGATACCGTGGCGGCAACCGGTGTCGACCCGATGTATCTCGCGTACCTCGAAGAGGGGAACGACATCGGCGGCATCGACGTGGGATTCCTCGTCAAGTCGACGGTCGTCTCGGTGGTGACTGTCACCCAGGGTCCAGACGGGACATACACCAACCCGGTGAGCAACCAGAACGAGCTGCTCAACGATCGGCCGGCGCTGATTCTCGAGGCGACGGTACACAAGCCGGGCATGGCCACGCAGTCGCTCACGGTGATCAACAACCACCTTCGCTCGTTGAACGGCGTGGATGAGGACAGCGACAACGGCAAGCGCGTGCGAGCGAAGCGCCGGGCACAGGCGGATGATTTGGCGCTGCTCGTTCAGGCGCGCCAGACCGCGAACCCCTCCGAGCACATTCTGCTCGTCGGCGACTTCAATGCGTTCGAGGTCAACGACGGGTACGTCGACAGCATCAGCACGATCCGCGGCGTTCCCACGGGTGCGATTCAGGTGACGCTGTCGAGCGCGGACGTGGTGAATCCCGACCTGACGCTCGTCTCGGATTCGGGGCCGGCAGCGTTGCGGTACTCCTACTCGTTCGATGGCAATGCCCAGACGATCGATCACGTGCTGGCGACATCGACTCTGGTCGGCCGAATTGCGAGCGTCACGCACGCCCACATCAACGCGGACTTCGCGGAGTCGTTCCGCGCGGATCCGGCGCGCATGGAGCGCCTGTCGGATCACGATCCCTCGATCACCTACATCACGCTGTCGGCCGTCGTGGCGCCCACCATCAACGCGGGGATCGATCAGACCGTGCCGACCAACGAGTTCGGCGTCCGAACAGTCACGGTGAGCGCGAGCGCCTCCGGCACCGGAACGCTGACGTATTCGTGGACCGTGAACGGAGTCCCGGTCCCGAACTCCAACACGCTGACGCTGACGCCCACGCTGACGCCAGGTCAATACCTCTACGTGATCACCGTCACCGACACATATGGGAACTCGGCGTCCGACGACGTGCAGGTGAACGTCGTGCTGCCGGGATCGGTGCCGGGGCCACAGGGCCCCCCAGGACAACAGGGCCCACAGGGAGCACAAGGTCCTCAAGGTCCTCAAGGTCCGCAGGGCCCGCAAGGCCCGCCAGGGCCACAAGGCCCGGCTGGCCCGCAGGGTGCTCAGGGCCCGCAAGGTCCCAGCGGCGCGACCGGCGCATCCGGTCCGCAGGGCCCGCCCGGACCAACCGGACCGCAGGGGCTACAAGGGCCGGCCGGCGCCGGTCTGCAAGCGGGCGCAATCCTGCTGTTGAGCGGAAGCGATCAGCCGCCGGCGGGGTATTCGTTCGTTGGCGAGTACCTGCAGATCGTCGACAGCAATCCCGGCGCGGGAATCCACCTGCGCACGATCACGATTCGGATCTACCGCAAGAACTGACGAGAAGACACCCGACTCCCAACCGCGCCGTGGCCCAACTCCCAAGAACTCGTCTTGGGGGTTGGGGCTGGCGAAGCCTCGTTCTGATATCGCAGCCTGTATAATTCCTCTCTTTGGCTATCGGCCCGGATCGGGACCGACGTCTGACGGAGGATTTCTTGGCAGTCACGAGTTACGAGAACCTGGAGCACGCGCTGCAGAGCGTGGGCAATCCGGTCCAGATGCTGCGCAATTCGCAGATCGGGCCGTACGCGTTTCCGGTAGTGCGTCACGAGTTCACCAACTGGCGCGACGAGCAGCGCGCGTGGCGCGAGACCTGTGCGCTCTTCGATCAGTCGCATCACATGACCGATCTGTACCTCGAAGGTCCGGATGCGCTGAAGCTGCTCACGGCGCTCGGCATCAACAGCTTCAAGACGTTCAAGGTCGATCAGGCGAAGCAGTTCGTGGCCTGCAATCCGTCGGGCTACGTGATTGGCGACGCCATCCTCTTCTACCTCGCCGAGAACTCGTTCAATCTCGTCGGCCGTCCGCCCGCCGCCAACTGGGTGCAGTACCACCTCGAGACCGGCGGCTACAACGCGAAGGCGGAGCGCGACGAGCGCTCGTTCGTGAATCAGGGCCGCCGCAAGACCTTCCGCTTCCAGGTGCAGGGCCCGAACGCCCTGAAGCTGATGGAGAAGGTCACCAAGAAGGCCGTGCCCGAGATCCGCTTCTTCAACATGGGGGTGTTCCCGATCGCGGGCCACAACGTCCGCGCGCTACGCCACGGCATGGTCGGTCAGCCCGGCTGGGAGATGTGGGGACCGTGGGAAGCCGGCGACGCCGTGCGTGACGCGATCGTCGAGGCCGGTCAGGAATTCGGGCTCCGCCAGGTTGGCGCGCGCACCTATCCCACCTCGTGCCTCGAGTCGGGATGGATTCCATCGCCGCTTCCGGCTGTGTATACCGGTGACGACATGAAGGCATATCGCCAGTGGCTCACCGGCAAGAGCTACGAGGTCAACGCGTCGCTCGGCGGCAGCTTCGTCTCGAACGACATCGCCGACTACTATCTGACGCCCTGGGATCTCGGCTACGGCTCGCTGGTGAAGTTCGACCACGAGTTCGTGGGCAAGGCCGCGCTCGAGAAGATGGCGGCCAGCCCGAAGCGCCAGAAGGTCACGCTGGTGTGGAACGGCGAAGACGTCGCGCGCGTGTTCGGATCGATGTTCAACGAAAGCGGCGACATCACCAAGTACATCGATCTGCCGCTGGCCAACTACGCGACCTTGCCGTTCGACAAGGTGCTGAAGAACGGCAAGACCGTCGGCCTGTCGACCTACACGGGCTACACCTACAACGAGCGGGCGATGGTGTCGCTGGCGACGATCGACAACGAGCACGCCGCGCCGGGAACGGAAGTCACGCTGGTCTGGGGTGAGGAAGGTCGCGGCACGACGAAGCCCACCGTGGAGCGTCACACGCAGACGGAGATTCGCGCGACCGTTGCACCCGCGCCGATCTCGGCGGTCGCCCGTGAAGCCTATCGCCCGAAGGCGCTGGCGTAGGAGCATTCATGATCAAGGTGATCAGCATCGCCAGCCGGCCGGGCACGCCGACACCGGAAGGACACGTCCGCACGGTCATCGGGCCCTCCGCCGAAGGCACACGCGCGGAGGTGTCCGTTCGCGAGGTCGACGCGGGCAAGAGCTACCGCATCTCTCGAAGCGACCGCACGCAGGTGGCCTACCTGCTCGAGGGCAGCAACGCCACGCTCTCTTACGCGAAGGCTGGCACGTCGACGGAGCACGCGCTGCAGCGGCGGACCGGCATCTATCTCGAGCCCGGTGAAGAAGCCACCATCGCTGCGTCCGGGACGCCGCTCACGGTCCTCACCGTGACGGTGCCGAAGCACACCGGCAAGGCGACCGACAACGCCTCGCCGGCCGGCTACTTCTTCGAGGAGTCGCAGCTGCGGTCGCTCGTCGACGAAAAACGGATCCGCGAGCGGACCTTCTGGGTCAACAAGGAGACGGGCCTCTCCAGCTCCTGGGATCTGCAGCTCGGACGCATGCAGTACGCGCCGAACGCGTACTCACCGCGTCACGTGCACCACGCGTCGAAGACCAGCCCGGTCGTCCCCGAGCATTTCTATCTGATCGAGAAAGGCACGGGCGAAGTGAAGCACGACACCGGCAGCCTCCCCGTCGGTCCCGGCAGCCTGGTCCTGATCCCGTCCGGCGAGTGGCACCAACTGCTGGCCTCTGACACCGGCTTCGACTACATCGAGTTCCAGGCGCCGTTCGATTTCGTGACGACGATGGATCACGATCCGCAGGGGAAGAACTGGTACATCAAGGGCACCGACGATGGGACGGGGAATTTGAAGCGGTGGGTGCAGAGCTAGGTCGGAGGTGGTAGGCAGTAGGTTGTAGGGCGGGTCTTGCTTTGTAGACCCGCCGTCACCGTGCCGCGCGGAACAACTCGTCCGCCGCGCTCAGCACCGTCCATCGCAACCGCTGCGGGTACGACAGCTCCTTCGCCAGGAATTCCTCGACCGTCAGCTTCACCTCGCGGGAGCTGTGGCCCCACAGCGTCGACTCGGTCCAGCGTGTCGGGAAGAAGATGTCGCCGGTCTGCTGAATCTCGCGCAGCAGCTCCAGCGCCGGGCGAACGAAGCGGCGCGCGTGCTGCTCGCGCAGCGGGTGGTTGAGATACGCCAGCGACTCCAGCACCCACGGCTCGCGGCGGCGGTTCTCCACCTGGCGGAACCGCTCGAACGAGCGTTCGCGAACGGCTGGATCGGCAGAGAGCGCCGGCATCTCGAATTCGAAGCGCGCCTTTCGATCGGGGTTCTGCGTCCGTTCGAGCTGCGTGCGTAGAATGGCCTCCCATCCCGGAACCTCGCGAACGGCCAGCTCCAGCGCCATGGTGATCTCGTCGGTTTCGGCAAACGGCAGGCCGGGAATGCGCTCGTCGCGGCGCCACACCTTCTCCAGCCACGCCAGCGTCTCACGCGTGAGCGCCGTGTCGCGAAGCGTGTTGAACCATGCCGCCTTGCGGCTTGCCGTCGACGCGCGCTCGATGCCCGAACGCAGCGTCGGCTCGAGCGCGGCACCCACGGTCGCACGCCGGTCGGGCGGCAAGTAGCGCCAGAAGGCGCGCGCGACATAGCCGAGGATGCGCTGGGTGTTCTGTTCATCGGTCTCGATCGGCAGCGCCCGGATCGCCGTCTGCAGAAACGCCTCCGGCTCCACGTTCGCTTCGAGCACGTTGTCCCAGAGCGTGACCCAGGCACTGCCGCGCGTCAGCACGTCCGGCACATCCTCGATGTGGTCGAGCAGGTAGCGACGGCTCGCACCGTCCAGCACGAACATCCCGTAGCCAAGGCCGCCGCCATTCGGCAGTACGTACAGCGGCGGCGGCGATCCCGCCGCGCCCTCGGCGTTGGACACCGGCTTGTCGGCATAGACGGGCAGCTCTTTCACCGCGCCGGGATAACCGAGGGTCACGCGCATGCGCTGTGGCCAGACGAGGCCGCGCTGTTGGGGATCGCTCTGGGTCAGGGTGATCGCCGACACCCGACCGCCATCGAGCCGGACCTCGGTCCTGAACTCGGGGCGTCCACGCTGCTCGACCCACGCGCGGCTCCACGCGGTGACGTCGACCGGCGTGCGCACGTCGAGAATGCGAACGAGATCGAGCCAGGTAGCGTTCGCGTACGAATAGCGCCGCAGATATTCGCGCAACCCGTCGCGAAAGGCATCGGGCCCGACGATCAGCTCGAGCTGCCTCATGACGATCGGCGCCTTCTGATAAATGATGGCCCCGTACATCTGTCCCGCATCATCGAGATTGGCGAGCGGCTGGCGGATGGCGTTGGTGCCGGCGGTGCG
>JADMIO010830281.1_pt1 | contig 12520 bp, 8 predicted proteins | sample 8958161 | NCBI WGS metagenome assembly JADMIO01 (sample SAMN16585339, study PRJNA669376) | soil metagenome | isolation source: Crop rotation soil | place: USA: Cullars Rotation, Alabama | collected 2011 | reverse complement strand
TCACATGGATGAAGGATCATGGTGATGTTGATGGCATCGATCAACAAATACAAGCCATGAAGGATGCTGGGATTACACCTCATGATTATACTTATGCGATCGCTTTTCAAGCGAATCTGACTGCCTATGATGACTCGAGTGATGACAAGTATTATGACAAATGCCGTTCAATTGTGGTGGAAATGGAGTCTGCAGGATGGAAACCCACGATTTCATTCTGCACAGCACTGGCGACCGTATATTTTAACAAAGGTACATTGGATAGAATTGATCCACTCTATTCGGATATGAAAAACAACGGTATCAATGCAAATAGCACATTCTTCGGCTGTATCGTGAATGGATATGGTAAAGCCGGTCGTGTCGATGATGTACTGCGATGGATCAAGGAAGCAAAATCATTGAATGTATGTGGTGATTCCGTGTATCGTGCGGCAGTGTCAGGTTTGCATAGTTTCTCTGATCATGTGAGTGTTCAGTCGACCATCGATCAACTCTTGTCAGAAACGAGATCAAAAGGGGTCAAAAAGTAATAATCATAACCTGTATACACCGGCCCGAAACTTAAATCTGTGTATCGTGGAGCTGTGTCTGGTTCAAACAAGCTTGGTGATACATTGCGTAAAGACATGAAACCTTGTTAGAAATCTGTTTTCGTAACTTGTCTCTCTTCTCTTCTTTCGCATTCCTCCACATCCGCACCTTCATCATCTTTATGAGTGTTATCTTCGTGTTAACATTCATCTTCACTTCACTTGGGCCATTCGCCTTCACCTTCTTTCCCTCTGAAGTACACACACACACACACACACACAACTGTATTGTATGACCTTCATTGTCATTGTCTTTGTTATCGTCCTCCTCAGCATATCATCATCTACCTCATCGTTAACTCCTTTTAGGATTTCATTTGCTGATATTCTCATCATCACCAATTCATACCGTAATGATGATGACACGGGGTTAGCATCAGCATCATATCACACGATTGATTGATTATCAAGATAGCAATATGGATAAAGGCAACGATAACCATAACCATAATACTGTAATCAATTGTACTGTTGCAAGCCGTATCTGCATCTACTGTAGAGTATTTCTCTATCGTCCATCTTGAAACCGACTGTTTTCTGCTTTAATGAAATTCCTGCTTGGAATCACACCTATGCAGTTGTGCTGTTTAATGTTGATAATTTACGCTGCACAAGTTACTGTAAGCCGATTGAGGAAGGCTAAGGGGTAACTCATAAAGGGGCGCTGTGAGCGTCTTTATGCAGGGAGAATTACTCGATGATGCAACCTCAAAGATGTATATTATTCTACACGATGGTATGATATGATGAAACTAAGTTAATTATGAAAATAATTACAAAACGAAAACAATTAAACAAAAACAAAAAGCTGCAACGTCATAGCAAACTGTACAGGTTATTTAATGCCTTTTTTTTGCTCAACATTAGTCAGGTACGCTACGGTGAAATATTCTGCCTGTATTAGTTAAGCGAATGGACCAACAGTACAATACAATGCAATACAATGCATTACAGCACTGTCGAGTGGAGTTCTCCTTTCATTATTCATTACATTGGTTCCACCTGTTTATGTATTTGGTGTGTCATCATCGATTCAGGTTTAACTGAATCAGATCCATTCCAACACAAATGCAAATTGTCTGAAGAAATATCAAAATCTCTATTTTTGGAGGTTGGTACACTCAACTGTTGTTGCGGTTGTGGTTGTTGGTGTTGTTGAAGCTGTGTTTGTTGATATTGATATGGCAGTGGAAACGGATATCGATTTTGTGAGTTTGATGGGGGTGCTGAAGATGATGATGAAGGTGGTGCTGCTGATGGATATGTATTATTTGTCATGGTCATCATCATTTCCTTACTAAGATTCATTTGTAATGTTTTCACATATAATCTAACTGATCGTATTTCATTAATAACTTCTTGAAATCCTTCTTTCATTCCTTGCCATTTCGATTCTGAAAAGAACCATACTCGATAATTATATTTAACAGTCTCATCAATTGATAATGTAAATAGAGATGCACCAACACATAATAACCATGCATGATAATCTATATTCGATGTATGAAATATTGGTTGTAATGGACTTACTAATGTTACTAATAATACAGATGTGATTGATAGACATGTAGCCAAGATGAGAAATGGATTACCAAATAGATCATAAAATATATCATGAAGAAAATGTCGCACTGACCATACACGTAAGATTTCACTAAAGACCAGTGTAATAAATGTCATGGTTCTTGCTTTGATGACACCATCTTCTACACAATCACCTCCTGTGATACTTTGCCAGTTCCCATGACTATCCATCCGCTTACAAACAATAGCATTAAATGGTGTATTATCAGGATATAAATTAGCAATTGTGAGTGATCCTGTATGCCAATATAGACCCGTAAAATAAACAACAATTAATGCAATTGTCAACCCAACGATATGTAATATAATCATCACCATTCTTGATCCTTTAATAATAGGTTCTTTTCTTGGTTTTGGTGGTTCATTCATAATTCCTTCCTCATCTTTTTGTAAAGTTAATGCTAGTGCCGGTAATCCATCTGTAATCAAATTTTGAAATAGAATTTGAATAGCACGGAGAGGACTTGGAAGACCAATTAATACTGATAAAAATACGATAATAATTTGTGATGCATTCGTACCGAAGAAATACATAACAAACTTTTGGATGTTGGCGAAGATGGCCCTTCCACTCATGATTGCTTTAACTATGGAAGAGAAATCATCATCAAGAAGGATGAGTTTTGAAGCAGCTTTCGCGACGGCAGATCCTGTACCCATACAAATTCCCACATTAGCTTGTCGGAGTGCAGGTGAATCATTAACTCCATCTCCAGTCATCGCACATAAATGATTCTGACGTTGTAATGATTGAACAATAATCAATTTATCTTCGGGTTTTGCACGTGCAAATATCGTCGTTCGACTTGTTATTTCATCAATAGCCAATGGATTCAAATATTGTGATGATTTGTTTCCATTATATTTACCATTCTCTGCTGGTGGTGGTCGTAATGCTTGTGTACAATCAACAGCTTCAACATTGATATCAGCACCTAAATCTAATAATTGTAAATTTTTAGCGATAGCAACAGCTGTTTTTAAATAATCTCCTGTAATCATAATTACACGAATACCTGCACGACGACAAACTGCGATACTTTCTTTAACACCATCACGTTCAGGATCAAAAACTCCCAATAAACCACAAAAGACGAAGTTTGGAGTACGAGTGAATAAACGAATCTTGGCATCACCATCTAATGATGATGATAGACTTGATTGTTTCAATTCTTGAGTCATGTTTACTTCACCATGATTGTCGGTTTTTGTTTTGTCATAATTGGTGTCATGTCCGTTCTTGCTATTTTCGACTTTATATGGTATAGTTTCCATTGGTTTGAATGCAATTGCCATAACACGTAATGCTTGTTCGGATAATCCATCAATGGAGTCGATAATTTCATTTCGATAAGTATCATTTAATGCAATAACTTCTCCTGATGATAAAATCATGGATGAACAATACGATAAAATGGCGTGCGGTGCGCCTTTCATACAAACTACACTTGTTGCCCATGCAGGAAGGCATAATGAACCCAACTTTGGTGGTCGTGTGACAGGATCATTAATATTTTTATCACTAATAAACGGTTTTTCTTCCTGTTTGTCGATATTCTTTTTATCATTAATAACAGATTGACTCAATGGTTCTTCCATATTATTATTATGATATTTTGATGTATCTGCTAAAGCATGAATTGTAATCATCATTTTTCTTGTTGATGCAAATGGTATTTGATCAATTCTTGGATATTTTTTATCTATTTCAATTGATTTTTCAATATTCATTTTTTTAGCAGTAACAATTATTGGTATTTCTGTTGCTGATCCTAAACCATCCCATTCATCTTTACTAGTATTATATGTAATTGTAGCATCACTACATAATACACCAACTAATAAAGTCGTTTCAACTGCATAATCAGTTTGACCTTTAATTGATTTTCCATTTAATAAGATATCTCCTATTGGTGTAAATCCTTTACCAGTAATTGTGTATTCTTGCTGACTTGTGTATAATCTAACTGCTGTCATTTTACCCTGTGTAAGTGTACCTGTTTTGTCCGTAGCTATAACAGTTATAGATCCCAATGCTTCAACCACAGGTAATTCTCTCACTAATACATTTGATTTTGCAAGTCGTTTTGCTCCCATAGTTAAACAAATTGTGACAACTAAAGGTAACGATTCGGGAATCCCACTTACAGCTAATGTAATCGCTATTAATAACATAGATAACCATAATGGATTTGCATTTGTTGGATCACTTTCATTCCGTAACATGCCAGTCAGAAAGACTAATGCAGAACAAATAATAGCAAATAAACCCATCGTGAGACCAAGGCGATGGATATTTCTTTGCATAGGAGTACGTTTACGTTTTTTAATTGCAAGTTGTTGAGATGCTTCTTTTGCTGCTGCTCCTGAAGATGTATTTTCTTTAATTAATTTATTTGCAGATGATGTTTGTAAAAGTTTTGCAATATCACCTACACGTGTATTCATTCCTGTATTCACGACAATTGCAATTGCATTACCACTCGTTATATTGGTAGAAGAAAATACCATAGTAGATGGTGTTAATGTATCAGAAGTTTTATTATTATTTTCATCATTTATTTGATTATTATTATCGTATGCAGTCTTTGAAACTTCTTTACTTTCTCCTGTTAATATCATTTCATTAACTTTAACATCATGACCTATTATAATTCTCGCATCAGCAGCTATGACATCTCCACTTGATAATATCATAATATCACCTGGTACTACTTCACGAGATGGAATTGTAATAATATTTCCATTACGTTTAACTTTACATGTTGGTTGTGATAATGACATGAGTGCGTCAAGCGCATTGGATGATGAACGTTCGGTGTACACGGAAATACAAACATTGATAATGATTATTAACAAGATCGCACTACCTTCCACAAATTCCTGCAGAGCCATAGCAACAATTGAAGAAGCTACTAGCATTAACAAAACGGTATTTTTAAATTGTAATGCAAATAATTTCCATAATCGAATTCGTGGTTCTCCAACTATCTCATTATATCCAATTATTTCTAAACGCTTCTCTACATCTTCTGCAGATAACCCATAATTACGATCTGTTTGTAAAATATCATATAACTTCTTTAATCTTATTGTATCGTAGTTAATATCTTTGTTGTTCAACATCTTTGATATATCCTTTTCTCCATGATATTTCTTCTTCTGCAATTCAATTATTGATGATGATCCTACAGATACGCCACCGTGCTTATCTCGATCTTCTGAAATGTTCCTTATTTCAACAATCCTTTCTTTTTCTTCTTCTCTTCCATCATCATCAACATTTTGTGATCTTATTTCTTTTCTTCTTTTAGTTTCAAATTGCTTTTTAATTTGTTTTTTTTCTTCATCATGATTTATTTCATCTTTACTTAATTGTAATTGTTGTTCATCTAATAATTCTTGTGCTGTAGGTTCTTCATAAATCGATCTTGTATCAGATATATATCGGCCTTGTTTTAATTTTTGAATTCTATTATTGTCACTTAGTTTTTCTTGTTCATCTGATTGTGTAGAATCATTCTCTTTACGTGTTGATGTTATAATGGTCTCATCACTCGTATTTGTTCCATGAGATGATTCAGTGTGATGATGGTCTACTTGTCTTTGTCGTTGAAGGATGATTTGTGAAACCCTTTTGGCCAGCTCGACATATCTCTCACTACCTGGACGAATGGTAATTGTCGGTTCATCGTCCTAGCATACAGATACACACATCACACAGGACACGCAACAAATAACGACACGATCCGGACGAGATGATATGACATAATGAGTGGCATAGTCAGTCAGCTCCCATATGCGTATTCCACAAACTGAAACTGAGGATGATACTTTGGATCATTATATCCCTAACTGTATTAACAGATTCCTATGAATGTGGTATGATTGGGGTTGGGGTTGTGCTGGTATAACTTACATTGAAAGCATCAGTGAGATCTCCTCGTAATATTTCATTGGCAATCGACCCTCCATGATACGCATACCCAGATGCCATGCCTAAGCGAAGTTATGACAATATAAAACAATAGGATAGGAGAGGAGAGGGGTGGAGTGTTCAATGGATGAGTCGAGATTGCCCTGGTATGGTGTATGTATGGTATTGAATGTACTTGTGAATGAATCAAGTTGAATGTCAGCGAAATAGCAATGAATTGACGCGAATTGACTTTTCAGTGAATGGAAATGGTTTGTCTTCGACTCGATGATACAATATGAAATGATATTTATAATATGATAAGCTATGATACTTGAAAGACAGCAAGGATATCGATGGTCACGAGATGACATCATGAGAGGACCAAATGTGGAAGCGACGAAAATCTGTCTGTCATTTTTTTGAATGTGATGTGGGTCAGGTGAGACGCTCAAAGTGATGTGGACAAATTGTGAGAGAGAAAAAAGAGAATTAGTGCAGACTACTGTATTGTCTCATCAGATCCTATCTATCCTATCCTATCCTATCCTATCACATTATATTATATTGTTTTGCTTTTGTAGTGAGTGATATTGGATGAATTAAAGTGGTGTAGTGAGTGTGGTGTAACGTGAGGCGGTGTGGTGTGGGGTGGTGTGAGGTAAGGTAAGGTGAATGAGACAAGTGGACATGGTGGTGTAGTATTGGTCTGGTCTGTTTCTGGCGCCATGTCACCTCGAGACCATTGTGAGACAACCTTGATATGATATTGATATGACCTGTCCCAACACAATCCAGCCTTATTCCATCTCATCTCAGCTCATCTCACTGTTTGCTCGAGTGTAGTGTAGTGTAGTGGAGTGGAGTGGAGTGGAGTGGAGTGCTGTGTTCGATTGTTCGATCTATCACATCGCATCGCGTCACCCCAGTGTGTGATTCTCTACATCTCATCTGCTGACCTGTTGGCGGTGTGCCAGTGTCATTGTTGATCACTTGTATCATCAGCTCTGAGTATGTCTCTGATTCTATCACGATCAGTGACACTGCCATCATTCCCATCATCCATGGCGGCATCAATGCAGAGGTTACGGTTGACCTATGACGTGCGGCACAAATATTCTTCTTCGTCGTCTTTGTCTTCATCATCGCGCTTGTTATTATTATCATCGCCAGCATGCAAGCCCCTTCTCCAAATAATTCGATTCACATCCCTCACATGTCACCACGCATCATCATCATCATCATTATCATTATTGGGATCTCATTCATGGTGTGGAAACCATATTCGATATTTCAGCGATGTTGTCGATAACGATAATTCCGTCTCGCTACAGACGCACAAAGAGCAGAAGGGAGCAGAAATTATTAATATTTTAGCTGAGTATTATCTTTGTATTGACCGTGCTGCGAGTATTTTGAATACATCGAATGATACGGAATTCATTAAAAAACAAAAAGATTCGAGTATGGCATTATTAAAAAATTATGAAAAAAAACTATTTGCTCTCAATTCCAATTATAAAATTCCACTACGATTTTACTCGATTATATTACCAATTTTGCGTCATTATTATGATTCTGTGGGCAATTATAATGATGATGAATTACAAGACTGGTTATATGTGATGCAAGGCTGTGTAAATGCATTACCTCGTGCTGTCGAAACATTAAAATCGATTCAACTGAATAAGGATGGGATCAAAAATGAGAAACATCAAGTCGAAAAACGAAAGGCATTGCAAGATCTCCATAATTATTATGTTATTCGAATCGCCATGGAAACAAAGAAAGCTGCATATCGAAATGATATCGATTCTATGAGAGATGCTGAAGAAATTCTGCAACAAATGAAGAATACAATACCCATCACACTCGAGGCATATAATTCTATTATTTATGGATATCTCTCATTATACGAACGACTGAAACAACATACGTGCCTCGATGCAGCCAAGAAATGGATGGCAAATATCGAAGCTGACGGGATTAAACCTATCATCAGTACATTCAACTTATGGATTCAATGTTTTGCGAAAATGAATCAAGAAACACAAATGAGAGAATGGGTCAACAAGATGAAAGAATCAGGTATTCAGGCAAATGAAGCGACTTATTTGTCAGTTTTACAATTTTATGTCAATGCAGAACGAAAAGAGGAAGTTAAATCTGTAATAGAGGATATGAAAGCAGAAGGTATTCAACTAAACAATAGACACAACCTTGTTATTTCCCTATGTCGAAAATTAGACAATATAGGTATGAGTGATGAATCTGCGTCACTTCAACAAATGATATCAGAATCCCCAACACAAGGAGCTGATCTGAATCCTTATTATAATCAAATAACTGATTATATTAAATCGAATCGTATTATTGATGCAATTCAAATGATTGATAATATAGGAAAACAATATCAAGTGAAACCAGATACAAAATGGTATAATGCGATTTTGAATTATTATTATCAAAAAGGTGATCTGAAAGAATTTAATAATTATCTTAACAAAATGAAACAAGATGAAATTCCATTCAATCGTCTTACATTTGGATATCGAATTCATTTTTATGCCAAACTTTATATGAAAACACGTGATAAACTCTTTTTGACAAAACTTCGTCATGCAGTTAAAACAATGCAAGAAAGTGGTTTTATATTAGATGAGAAGATGTATACAACACTTGCTGCAGCATATAGTCGGTGTGGAGATTTTCCACTCTTGGAAACTCTCTATCAATCCATCATAAAATCTTCATCTTCATCTTCTTCATCTTCATTTTCTTCTATTTCTACAACATCGAATGTGTCATCACATTTTTATAGTGCATCAGTGTATGGATATGCTATGTATGGTCGTATTATTGATGTTCGTCGATGGATTAATCATGCCAAACAAGATAATAAATGTGATGAAAATGTGTATAATGGTGCTTTAAGTGGATTACACGCCGTGGTACCAGAGACACAAGAAATTACACAATTAATCAATGAAATTAGAGAAGAAATGAATCAACGTGGAATGTCGCGATTCAAAAGAAAATAGACTTTGGGTCTACTAGAAACTTATATAACTTACGGTACAATACTCCGGTTGCTGTGAAGCGAAATGTTTCAAATGTACTTAGGTAATGAGGGAATTATGAAATTCAACTTACAGTAACATGTTTTGCAAGTTTTCTGTTCATTTTGTCACATCCATTTGACTGCTCGGGCTTTGGGATATAAATCGAATACGAGTACTGTACTGTACCGGTGTAGGCATTCCCACGCTTTCAGTTGTAATTTCTTTGAAATGAATCTCTTTTTTTTGCACGAGATATATGTATAATCGAAGACTCGACTCTATCATGACTATCACCATCACGACTATTGTCACTAATGTTATTATTATTAGTGTTACTGTTATTGTTATTCTCCTTGATCTGTTGATGAGAACCATTATGAGCATCAGCATCAGATATCGATTTCGATTTTGTGATTTTAATAATAGAATCCTGTAAAGATGTTTCACATTTTTGTATCCCATTCATTAATAGTTTGTTGACTACAGTATAATCCTGTGTGGTGTGATATCCATGATATTCGTACAGTAATAAATATGGAAACAACACATGTATAAAAATATAAAGGTAAGGGAAATTTATTATGAGTATTTTTCTCTTAATTCTTCTTGTATTAACATCGATAAATTATTCTTTTCATCATCTTGATTAATTAATCAAATTTTCATATGGATTCATAATTTCCATTAATAATTTCTTTTATTAACCAGAGATAAATTATCCTTTTCTCGTGTTTGTTTCAGGAATTGTTTGAATTTCTTGAAAATCTAGACCAAGGAAATCCAAAAGCAGATTTGTCACGAGCAGACACACACTATGAAACTGAAAGGGGGGAAGGAGAGTGGATGAGGACGAGATAGAGATACATGGAGGAGTGAATGAGTCAACAACTCTGACAGGTTCGCTTTGTGATGATGAGGAGGATGATGACATGGAACAGAAATGTCGATGTAATAGAGATGGTGATAACATGAGTCGAGTCGTAGGTCGTCCTTTCCCACACAAGTGAACCTGATCGAATAGGGTTTGATATGTCCGCTGTTTTGTAAGGTGAGAGTTGGTATATCAGTCTGTGAATGGAAACGAGAGATTTGTAATGATGATGGGACGAGTTTAGGCTGAGATTCCTATGATCTCTCCCATAGAGTGTTATGTGATGATCATGACATGGGTGGTATCATCTCTGATGAGAATGATGAACGCGGTAATGTATCACGCTTGAATGTATAGCCCTCTTTAGACATTTCTGACAAGAGTTGATCAATGGTCGACTCAACACTCACACGATCAGGGAAACTATGCAAACCTGACACTGCCGCACGATACACGGAATCACCACATACATTCAATGATTTTGCTTCCTTGATCCATCGCAGTACATCATCAACACGACCGGCTTTACCATATAGTTTCACGATATAGCCGAAGAATGCGCTATCCGCATTGATACCTCTCTTTTTCATTTCCATATAGAGTGGATCGATTCTATCGAATTTACCTTTGTTAAAATATACAGTTACCAATGGTGTGTGAATAAAGATGTACGTTTCCATCCTGCAGACTCCATTTCGACCACAATTGAACGGCATTTGTCAAAATACTTCTCATCATTCGATTGATCATAGGCAGTCAGATTCGCTTGAAAGGCGATCCCATAAATATAATCATGAGGTGTAATCCCAGCATCCTTCATAGATTGTATTTGTCGATCGATGCCATCAACATCACCATGATCCTTCATCCATGTGAGAATTGGTCCATACGTAGCAGCATTTGGACGAATACCGAGTTTCGCCATTCGATTATTAATAAATTTACGAGCTTGATCAATCTGATTGGCTTTACAATATCCATTTACCAGAATATTACAAGTGATGACATTGGGGTGAATACCTTTATCAATCATATTTTGAAACATATTCTCCGCTAATCTCATATCAGCACCTTTGATGGCTTTCTTCACTTTATTCGTCCATGATACAACATTACCTTGAATTCCTTGTTTTGTCATCATTCCTTCAATAATAGCAACCTTGTCATGCATGTTGTTATTACGCAACCCATCACATATCGTATTATAATGCTTAATATCCAATGCAATTCCTTGGTCAGACATTTCCTTCATCGCCGATGCGATATCATCCAAGCGACCCAACCGACTATAATAACTTAACATGGCGAGATAGGTCACGTCATTCGGTTTGATACCTGCTTCTTTCATTTTGTTGATCCATTCTATCATTCGTGTTTCTTGATTCATTTTGGCAAAGCATTCAATCAGTGAAGTATACGTGACTGTATCTGGTTTCAACCCTGCTGATTCCATATCTGTCATCCATTTCTTGGCCGCATCAAGATATTCATTTCGATTCAATCTCTCATACAATGATAAATACCCATGAATGATCGAATTATAGTGTTGAATATTAATCGGTATATAATTGTCTTTCATTTCTTGTATGAGTGCTTCTGCTTGTTTCATATCATCGAAGGCATTTCTCCGAACACACTTATTGGCTTGCATGGCAATTCGTGTGGTGTAATAAACGCTGAGACTTTTCAATCTGTTGCTCGTTCGTTTACTGTTTTCCTGCCTATGCCGATTGCTCAGTCTAAAATCAATAATAGAAGCACGTAATGATGACTCTGACAAGGAAATAAGAGTATCCCATTCCTGTAATCCCTCATCACTATAATCGTTGGTACACTCGGCAATTCGTCGCAGCATCATCAACAGCGGACCATAATCACCCAAGCTTACTTTCAGATAGGGATCGATTAATCGCATCTTATTCTCATAAGTGTGAGCAAAGGCCACCACATCTCTCTTTAAAGCTTTCGTTAATAATAAGTCATTTCCCAATTTGTCAACGCGATTCTCCAGTTGACGCCTCGAATCCTCCATTTGTTCAAATAATGCATACATTGATGATCGTGTCTTCTGAGTGAGTTGTGTCCTCGTCGTCATCATCGATAATGATGATGTTACGACGGATGACTCCGATTGTGATTGCGTTTGCGACTGGGGTGGTGTTGGTGGTGTTGATGACATGGATGAAGTGAATGTCTCTGTTGCCCTTATTCTTTCTGCCTGCCTTGTTCTTGTTCTTGGTGTAGACGAGGTCATTGTTGCTAAACCTTTCGATGATAATGATGATGATGATGCTGATGAGAGTGATACGGACATAGATGGGGATGATAACAACCGCGAGTGGGGTGAAGGCGAAGATGATCTGACGACGGCTTTAGGAAATGATGTTGATGATGATGATGATGACAAGGACGATGTAACAGATGAGGATGCTGGTGATGTATCACCATCGAATGTATACCCCTTTTGAGACATTTCTGATAAGAGTTGGGAAAG
>JADMIO011478752.1_pt1 | contig 12521 bp, 20 predicted proteins | sample 8958161 | NCBI WGS metagenome assembly JADMIO01 (sample SAMN16585339, study PRJNA669376) | soil metagenome | isolation source: Crop rotation soil | place: USA: Cullars Rotation, Alabama | collected 2011 | reverse complement strand
CGGCATGGACATTGAGAATGGCGACGCCCAATGACGCGGCGGCGCGGCAGGCGCCCGCCACGGTGTTGGGAATGTCATGGAATTTCAGGTCCAGAAAGATCGGCAGGCCGATATCGCCAAAAACGCGTACGCCGTCGGGTCCATGGGCGGAAAAAAACTCCAGGCCCAGCTTCAAACCGCCGACAGAGCCGCGCAGCCTTTCTGCCAGGCCGCGCGCGTAATCCAGATCGGTTGTGTCTAAAGCAACGAAAACGGGGTTACTCATGGCGCCGAGTTCCTATCAGGATTCGGACGAACCACCATTCAACCTTTCGCGCAATTCCTTGCCGGTGCGGAAAAACGGCGCCCGCTTCTCACCCACCGCCACCGGTTCACCCGTGCGTGGGTTGCGCCCCATGCGCGACGGCCGCACCTTGACCGAGAAAGCGCCGAAGCCGCGCAATTCCACGCGATGTCCCTCGGCCAGCGCCTTGGTGATGCTGTCCAGCACGGTCGTAACAATCCGTTCCACGTCCCGGTGGTACAGATGCGGATAGCGCGCGGTCAGCCGCGCAACCAGTTCAGACTTGATCATCCCAGCCCCTGGGGAGAAACCGGCCGTGTAACGCCGCCCGGCCCCATTAAGTTGTCAGAGCCCCCCACCCTCGTCAACGGGAACCCGCTGAAAACTATGCCTTTTTACCAACCCGAGCATCCCAAATGAGGATAGCGCGGCTCAAAAGCCGCATTTTGCCCGCTTCCCGGGCATCCAGGCCCCGCATTTCCGCCGTCAAAGGGCATGGTTACTCTGCCAAGGACAGTCGAATCGGGGAGTTGCCCTTGTCCCATGACCCTGCTCTGGACGCCCATGAGCATACGGAACACGCCGAACATGCCGCCCATGAAGCCAACCCCTTTATCGCGAAAGTCTCGATTACCGTGGCGGTCCTGGCGGTGATGGCGGCGGCGGCCGGCAGTCTGGAAACGGTGGAAGGGGGACGGGCCATCACGAAAAGCAGCGAAGCGGTGCTGGCCCAGGACCGTGCCACCGATGCCTGGAATGAATATCAGGCCGATAGTCTCAAACGGCATATGTATGACATTGCCGCCGGCAATGGCGGTGACCGCGCGACGGATTATCAGAAAGACAGCAATGATGAGCGCATCGCCCAGGACAAGGCGCGGGGCGAGGCGGAGGATTTCCAGAAGGAACGGCAGGCGCACGGCCAAGCCAGCGCCCGTCACGAAGATCGCCATCACTGGCTGACGGGCTCGGCCACATTGGTTGAGATTGGCATTGCCCTTTCCACGGTGGCGATCATCACCCGGAAGCAGCCTTTCTGGTATGGCGCCATGGGATTGGGCGCGGCAGGCATCGCGCTGTTTGCCGCGGCCTATGCCGGCTGATATGCCGCAAACGCAGAGCCTGGCTGCCGTGTGGCGGCTATAATCCCCCCGAGAAGGGAGCTCTGTCCTGAAATCCACTCTTTCCCTGCGCGACGCGCTGCTGGCGCTGGCCATCGTCTTTGTCTGGGGCACGAATTTCGTTGTGATCCGGATAGGGCTTGATGTCCTGCCGCCGCTTCTGTTCGCGGCCTTGCGGTTTACCCTGGTGTTCGTGCCCGCCGCATTCTTCCTGCCCCGGCCCAAGCTGGGCTGGGGCAATCTGGCGCTGTACGGCGGCGCCGTGGGCTTCGGCCAGTTCGGACTCCTGTTCCTGGCGATGGATGGGCAGATTTCTCCCGGCCTGGCCTCGCTGGTGATCCAGATGCAGGTCTTTTTCACTATCGCCATCGCGATGGTGAAAAATTCAGAACCCCTGGCCCCCTATCAAGGACTGGCCTTCCTGCTGGCGCTGGCAGGAATGGGAATTATTGCCGACCATACCGGCACCGGCACGACCCTGACAGGGCTGACGCTCACCTTGCTGGCCGCTGCCAGTTGGGCGATCAGCAACCAGGCCGCGCGCCAAGCCGTCAAGACAAATCCAGATCTGAACATCCTGGCCTATGTGGTGTGGTCGGCGCTGTTTGCCTTACCACCCCTATATCTTCTCTCCTTCTTGCACGAAGGACCGTCCGCCATCGTGAATGGCCTCGCCAATACTACCTGGATCACTTGGGGCGTGGTGTTGTGGCAGAGTGCCGGTAACACCATGTTCGGCTATGGCTGCTGGGCTTGGCTGCTTTCCCGCTACCCCGCCGCCACGGTCGCCCCCCTCGCTTTGTTGGTGCCCGTGTTTGGTTTCGCTGCTTCCGCCCTGTTGCTGGGCGAAGCCTTGCCGGCTTGGAAAATCGAAGCGGGTGTGTTGGTGATGGCAGGGTTGGCGGTCAATCTGCTTTGGCCAAAAATCATTGGCTTAGGGGCGGTAACCGTTACCGCCCCTGATTGATGGTATTCGGCGGAATGGCGGTGGGCAGCGCCAGCGGCCGGCTGGTCACTTGACGCGGAGGCGGTGGCGGCGGCGCATCCGGATTGCGAATGATATTGCCGAGGGACTGCATAGCGCCGGGGATGGGCGCGCCGGTCACCGGACTGGCGCCGGCCCGGGAGGATGCTGTCTGGGCCGCGGCCGGCAGCCCAGACAACATGAAAGACGGCAAAATCAAAAACACCAAGAACTTCATGGAGCGATAACGCTCCGGCGAAGCTTTGGCCTCAAGCGGCCTTTTTGGCTTTCTTGGCGGTCTTTTTGGCGGCCTTTTTGGCTTTGCGGGCCGTGCTTTTCACAGCCTTGCTCGCCTTGCGGGCGGTGGCTTTGGCTTTGCGCACCACCTTGGCCTTCTTGGATTTACGCTTTTTCGCCTTCTTGGCAGGCGGCGCGACGCCGCTGAACAGGCGCGTTACCGCGTCTTCCAGCTCCTGTGCGCGCTGAACCAGTTTGCTTTTCTTCTTCGCAGCCATGAATTCCACTCCCTCTTAATATTGATCCGACGCTAGGCGATTCTGCAATTCGGACAAAATCATCGCCGTACGATCGGATACAAAAACAAAAGCGCGGAACTTTCGTTCCGCGCTGTCTGCTTTTTGATGATGGGACCTGCCCCGCCAAGTGCATTGCACTTGGCTTGGCGTTCGACGGACAAAAGGTCCGCCGGACCTTTTGTTATTCCGCCTCGCCCTTTTTGGTCTTCTTCTTGAGCGCAGCACCCAGGATATCACCCAAAGACGCGCCGGAGTCCGAGGAGCCGTATTGCTCCACCGCTTCCTTCTCTTCGGCCACTTCACGGGCCTTGATGGAAAGCGAGACCTTGCGGCTGGCCTTGTCGACGCTGGTGACCATGGCATCGACCTTGTCGCCCTTGCCGAAGCGGTCGGGGCGCTGGTCGTTGCGGTCGCGGGCCAGGTCGGCACGGCGGATGAAGGAGCGGACGCCGCCTTCCAATTCCACCTCGATGCCGCCGTCATTGACTTCGGTGACCGTGCCGGTGACGACCTGGTTCTTCTTCAGGGCGCCGCCCGACGGGCCGGCCTTCTCGATCGGATCGCCTTCCAGCTGCTTGATGCCGAGAGAAACGCGCTCCTTCTCGATATCGATGTCCAGCACCTTGGCCTTGACCGTCTGGCCTTTTTCATAGGCCTTGATGGCTTCCTCGCCCGGCTGCGACCAGGAAATATCCGAAAGATGCACCATGCCGTCGATGTCGGAATCCAGGCCGATGAACAGGCCGAATTCCGTGATCGACTTGACTTCGCCTTCGATCGTGCTGCCCACCGGATGACGCGACGTAAAGCTGTTCCAGGGGTTTTCCTGGGTCTGCTTGAGGCCGAGGCTGATGCGGCGCTTGTTGGAATCCACTTCCAGCACCTGGACATCGACTTCGGTGCCCGGCGTGACCAGCTTGGACGGCGCCAGGTTCTTCTTCACCCAGGACATTTCGCTGACATGGACCAGGCCTTCGACGCCCGGCTCCAATTCCACAAACGCGCCATAGTCGGTGACATTGGTGATCTTGCCCTTGAACTGCACGCCCACCGGATATTTGGCGGCAACGCCTTCCCAGGGATCGGTCTGGAGCTGCTTCATGCCCAGCGAGATACGCTGGGTGTCATGGTTGATCTTGATGATCTGGACCGTGACGGTCTGGCCCACCGACAACACTTCCGTCGGGTGCGAGACGCGGCGCCAGGCGATGTCGGTAACGTGCAACAAGCCGTCCACGCCGCCCAGATCCACAAAGGCGCCGTAATCGGTGATGTTCTTCACCACGCCTTCGACAATCTGCTTTTCCTGCAAGGACGCGACCAGGCTGGTGCGCTCTTCGGCGCGGCGTTCTTCCAGAACGGCACGGCGCGACACCACGATATTGCCGCGGCGGCGATCCATTTTCAGGATCTGGAAGGGCTGGGGCTGGTTCATCAACGGGCCGACATCGCGGGTGGGACGCACATCCACTTGCGAACCGGGCAGGAAGGCCACGGCGCCGTCCAAGTCGACGGTGAAGCCGCCCTTGACGCGGCCGAAGATCACGCCCTGCACCCGGGTCTGATCGTTGAAGGCCTTTTCCAGCTTGATCCAGCTTTCCTCGCGGCGGGCCTTGTCGCGCGACAGCACGGCTTCACCCAGGGCGTTCTCGACCCGCTCCAGATAGACTTCCACCGTGTCGCCGACATTGATGTTGGCCGGCACGCCCGGCATGGAGAATTCCTTGAGGGAAATGCGGCCCTCGGTCTTGAGGCCGACATCCACCATGGCGAAATCATTTTCGATGGCGACGATGGTGCCCTTGATCACCTGGCCCTCCTGGGGGCTCTGGGTGACAAAGCTCTGCTCCAGCATGGCGGCGAAATCATCGCGGCTGGGAGCGGCAATGGAATTGGCGGAGGGGGGACGGGAAAGAGTGGCGACGCGTACCATAGAGTTAAAATCCTTAAGTCATGTGCATGCCGAACGGCGGCTTCTTCCCTTGGAAGACGGGGCCGCTGGACTTCCCACGCTTCCGCGTGGGCGGGTGGTTATCGGTGAAGTAAGCGGGATGCTCCGAAGGCCGCCGGGCCTCCTTAGCCCCTGGGACGGTCCTTGAGCGCGCGCTCGATCTTGGGGGAAACCAAGGCGAGTGCTGCCGCGAACGCGGCGTCTATACCCAAATCGGAGGTATCGAGCAAGGCGGCGTCGGGGGCCTGGATTAAGGGGGAAATCGGGCGGGATTTGTCGGCCGCATCCCGGGCATTGAGTTCCTTCAGCAGGTCCCCCTCGCTTTTGCGGATGCCCATGCTTTTCAGCTCGGCCCAGCGGCGGCGGGCCCGCACTTCCGGCTGGGCGTCGACATACAGTTTGGCAGTGGCGGTTGGGCAGATCACGGTGCCGATATCGCGGCCGTCCATCACCGCGCCGGGGCTGCCGCCGGGGGGATGCTCCAGGAAGCTGCGCTGGAATTCCAACAGCGCAGCCCGCACCGCCGGAATGGCGGCGACGAAGGAGGCGGCTTGGCTGACAATGTCCGTGCGGATGCGTTGATCGCCCGCCAGGTTGAAGTCGATGGTCTGGGCGCCGCGCAAGGCATCGGCTTCGTTCTTGGGGTCGCCCTTGGCCTCCAGCACGCTGAAAGCCGCCAGGCGATAAAGCGCGCCGGAATCCAGATGGGGAAAGCCGTAATGCCGGGCCAATTGTTTGGCCAGGGTGCCCTTGCCGCTCGCGGCGGTGCCATCCACGGCGATGACGATGCTCATACGGTCTCCATAACCGCACCAAGCCCGGCCATCAAATCCCGGTATTCGGGAAAGGAGGTGGCGATCATGGCGGTATCGTCCACCATCACAGGCTGCTCTGCCGCCAGACCCAAGGTCAAAAAACTCATCGCGATGCGGTGATCCATGTGGGTTTTTATCAGCCCGCCGCCGGACACCTTGGCCATGCCCTCCACTGTCAGATTGTTTTCGCTTTCATGGGCAGGAACGCCATTGGCATGCAAACCGGCCATGATCGCCGCCAGCCGGTCGCTTTCTTTCACCCGCAATTCTTCCAGCCCCATCATAACGGTCCTGCCTTCGGCGAAAGCCGCCGCCACCGCAAGAATGGGATATTCGTCGATCATGGAAGGCGCGCGCGCCGCCGGCACGGTAATGCCTTTGAGCTTGGAATGGCGCACAGCGAGATCGCCGATCTCTTCGCCGCCACTGCTGCGCCGGTTCTGAATACGAATATCGGCTCCCATCTCCAGCAGGGTGGCGATCAGGCCGGTGCGGCGTGGATTGAGCAGGATGGCGGGCAAAATAATCTCGGAGCCCGGCACGATCAGCGCCGACACGAGCGGGAAAGCCGCGGAGGATGGATCGCGCGGCACTTCCACCGCCGTGGCTTTGAGCGGCACACGGCCTTCCAAGACAACCTCTTCCCCCTCGCCCAGGCTTTTCACCGTAATATGAGCGCCAAAGGCACTGAGCATTTTTTCGGTGTGATCGCGGGTAAGCGTGCCCTGGCCGATGCGGCTTGTGCCCTTGGCATTGAGCGCTGCCAGCAGCAACGCCGACTTCACTTGGGCCGAAGCCACAGTGACGTCGCTTTGGATGGCGCGGGCCTCACCCGTTCCGTGAAGCGTGAGCGGCATCAGGGCCTTTGGTCCCTGGCCTTCATAGCGCACGCCGAAAGCCAGCAGCGGCTCGACCACCCGCGCCATGGGACGGGAGCGCAGAGAGGCATCGCCGGTGAAGATGGCGGTGATGGGCGTGGTGGCCATCGCGCCCATCACCAGCCGCGAACCGGTGCCAGAATTGCCGAAATCAAGGGGCGCCTTGGGGCTTTGCCATTTACCAAGACCGGTGCCCCAGACCCTCCATTCTCCGGAAGCCTGCCGCTCAAGCTCCGCGCCGAAGCCGCGCAAGGCCCCAGCGGTGGAATGGACATCGCCGGACTCCAACAGGCCGTTAATATGGGTTTCCCCCTCCGCCAGGGCCCCCAGGATCAAGGCGCGCTGGGAAATGGATTTGTCGCCAGGAATAGCGGCGGAACCCTTGAGAGAGGCGGATTTTTGGGCACGGAGGGGCTGGGGTTTGTCGGGGTGCATGGGGGCCCTTTTAATACCTTTGACAAGGGACGGCACCCGTGGCACACGCGCCCCTCCAATAACCTTTCTCACGGGAAACACGGACCTTGGTCAAGGCAGATCTTGGAACAAAACGGGCGTGCCCCAGCTGCGCCACGCGCTTTTACGACCTGTCGAAGCGTCCTATCGAATGCCCGAAATGCGGATTCAGCTTTGAGCCGGAAACGCTTTACAAACAGCGCCGCGGCCGTCAGCCGGAGGCTGCTGTCAGCGCCGGCGTGGTTCCGGCCGAAGAGGCCGAGGACGAAGAGAGCGACGACGAAAATGAAGACGGCGAGACCGAGGCCGATGAGGACGAGGAAGAAGAAACCGTCGAGGAAGCGCCTCTGGTGGTAGCCGCCACGGGCGAAGATGAAGAAGATGAAGCGGCCGAGGAAGAAGAGGCCGAAGCCGAGTCCGGCATGAGCGTGGTCGAAGGCGATGAAGACGTCGCCATCGAGGATATCGAAGTCGAGGACGATGACGAAGAAGAAGGTGATGACGACCTTCTGGCCGAAGTCGAAGACGAGGAAGATGACGTGGCCGGGATCATCGATCCGGGCATTGCCAAGGACGAAGGCTAGTTCGATATTTCAGCGCGCCGTTACCAGAACGGCGCGTACATGGTTAGGGGCCATAGCTCAGCTGGGAGAGCGCCTGCATGGCATGCAGGAGGTCAGCGGTTCGATCCCGCTTGGCTCCACCATTTTCAACCACTTACAAGCAAAAAACAGAACAAAACTGCATTATGTGCGACGGAAGCCGTCGCACGTGCGACGGGTTATTCTGGAGCCGGGTAATTTATCCGCTGCACCTTACCCTCGGTTGTGAACATAAGCGGCTCGTCCGGAGTGGCGCCTAGGGCGCTCCAGCACTGTTCGGCAAACGCCCGACCTTCAATGCGAGCCACTTGGCTGAAATACATGATGGCCATCCGCGGGCCGTCGTCCACCGGCTTGGCTTCCTCCATGAGTTTGATGGCTGCTTTGAGCTTTTCAATCGTGAGACCATCGCTCATTTCGTGTACCCCAGGCGCTTCATGAGCTGCTCCAGCTGGCCGCCGGCGGCAACCGACATGCCCTCATTGCGCACGAAATAATGCTTGTCGGCCATCTTCTGCACGGTGCGCAGCGAATGCGCCGTGATGTTGGCGACGCGCGCCATGTCGCCTTGCGTCGCTTCGATTAACAGCGTGACGGCGGTATCGCGCAGATCCGCGAATTTCTTGAGCCAGATCGAAGGCACGAAATCGAAAGGCGCGGCGGCATAATCCAGCGGCGCGATCGCGCGCGAGATCTGCGCGCCCTCGCCCGCCGCCGGCCGCAAGGGAAAGAGGCTTTCGATCGCCGGCTGTAAGCCGCTGGCCACGGCGCGCACCATGCGGTGCTGTTCGGTGAAAACAGATCCTTCCAGGTTGTACGGCGCGCCGGTGCGGTAATCGATAATCTCATGGCGATAGACGACGCCGGGAAACAACATCGCCTTGCGGGCGCGCGCCTGGTGCAGCCTGGCCAGCAGCGGCGCCGTCGACGGCACAAACGCCACCTTGGCCGTGGTGCTGGAAACCTTGTGGCGCGGCAGCCGGTGGACCGGCGCGGACAGATCCAGCTCCGGCATGCCCAGCACATCGATGCGGCTTTGACCGGAGAGCAGCGCCACCACATGGGCATCGCCCACGCCATAGAGGCCCATCCAGTCGGCCGCCAAAACGAAAGCGGTGTTTTCTTCCGGGGTCCACATCACCAGGCGGCCATCCTCAGCGATCTTGTCGAGGCCGGCGCAAGGGTTGTGAGCGATCCAGCGCAGCTTATCGCGCGCATAATTCATGGCGGTGCTGAACGCGGCAATGCAGCGGTTGGCGGAGACATGGCCGCGCTGCTCCACCAGCTTTTCATAGAGCGCGTCCACATCGCCCGGTTCAATCTTGCTGGCCAGCTGATCGCCCGCCCAGGTGCGCAGAACCTTGTAATAGCCGCGATAGGCGGAGCGTGTGTCGCGTGACAGGCGGCGCACCTGGCGCCGCTCGCCCGGCGCGGCGTCGCGGAATTTCGGGGAGGCTTCGATGGTGTCGAACAGGGCGGCCAGGCTGCGCGGCGTGGCGCGCGATTTCAGTTCATCGGCATGGCCGGTCTTGATAAGGGCGTTGATTTCCTCGGCCGCGGCGCACGCCTCCCAAATGTTCATCCAGGCGCCGTCATCGTTTTTCAGGTCACGGGCGCGATAGCCCAGCTCGCGGAGCCGCGGGCTTGGCTCCCAGCGCGGGCGGCCGTCCCGCCATTTGAAAAATTGCGGAATAATCGGGGTGCCGATCTTGCGGATCATCGGAGGGCTCACAGGCAAATGGACGGGCAGCATGGCCGGTTGCCTTTCTCTTGGCTAGGCGCGTTTGCGGGCGCCCTGGCGGGCAGCCATGGCGGCGCGCTGCGCCAGCAAGGGGCCCAGCGGGGTGACGCCAGCGGGCAGCGGTGCGCTTTTCTGTGGATTTTCCCGCCAGTCGATCAGGGCCTGGCCGCTCCAGACCTTGCGGCCCCATTGCGCGATCGGCCGGGGAAAGCCCTGCTGCGCGATGCGGCGCGCCAGCTTCTTGGTGAAGGTGCGCGGCCGTTCCCGCAGCCATAGCGCAACCTCGGCCGCCTCATAATTGGCGGCGGGATCCAGCGCGACGGCCGGCAGATCGGTCACGCGCCCATGCTCCATTCGATGTACCGCTGCACGATTAGGATGATGGCCCACCAGCACAGAAGGCCCACGATCAGCCAGAAGATCAGGATTTTCAGCGGGCCTTTGTGCTGCAGATAGGAGCGCATCATGCCGCCGCCGGGCCTTCCGGCTGCGGATATTCGTGCGCCAGGGCGTTGTCGATTGCGGCTTGAAGGGCAAACAAAAACACCGAGGGGCGGCCACTCTCCCGCGCCCAGCATGCAAAGGCTAAGGCAAAGGCGTCGCCCACCATGAGCTGGGCCTTCTGCTCGCCGTGGTAACGGGCCAAGGCGGCGGTCATGTTGTCCAGCTCGGCCCGCACATGGGTGACGTGAATATCGGCGCCGTTGGCCAGCCAACGGACGTTTTCGGCCGAAAACTCGGCCACGGGCAGAAGATGCAGGGTCAAAGACGCCTCCTGGTTTCATGGGAAACAGCCAAAACGGAAAGAGAACAACAAATGATCGAAGCGATCATTTCTAGCCAGATTGGCTAGTTTCCGAATAGCAGTCAAGCCACGCCGAGACTTGGCTCAGCGGGCAGCCCGCGTCATGCTCTGGTGGCATGATCGCTGCGCTCACATGGTTCACGCGGGGCTGGATCGCCTCCCTGGTGGCACTCAACCTGATCCTGGCCTGGGTGTTTAGGGGAGATCCGATCGATGGTTACTCGCCGCTGATGTGGCTGAGCGGCCTGGAGCTGGTCGCCAGTGGCAAATGGGCCGTCCTGCATGCCGGCTTCATTGCCTTCAACCTGGCGATGGCGCTGCCGGCGGCGATGGCCGTATGCTGGCGTGCGAAGTTCATAGCCCGCCACAGGGCGCCGGCAGATTAGGCGGCCGGGGCCAGCCCGCTCTGCATCGAAGTCGCGGCGCGCAGCATGGCGAGCGCGTAACCCTGTTGTTTCGGGCCTAATCCATCCCATAGATCGGCCAACTGAGCGTTAAGCAGCGGATCACCCTGCAGCTGGTGGCGGGTGGAGCGGTAGGTCGCCTGACGCTGCACAAGCTTGTCCATGCCGGCGAGGAGTGCCAACAGATCATCCGGGTCTGTAGCAATGGCGCGAATTTTTTCCAGCAGCCGCATGTCGCCATCGGTGGGACGGTTCGGAAAGTCCACTTCCGGCAAAAGGTCCGCTACCGTGCATTCCAAGGCTTTGGCCAGGCGGCGCATCCACTCGATGGTCATGCCCCGCTCGCCTTTCTTGAGGCGGCCTATCTGGGTCTGATCGGTGTTGGCGCGCCGGGCTAATTCGGCGTCGTTGATGCCGATGCGCTGCTGCAACTCGTCAATTCGCAGTTCCATCTTGCGACAGAAACTAGCCAATCTGGAAAGTTTTGCACAGCGCCATTCCGGCTAGTCTATTGACGATCATCTAGCCATTGTGGCTAGTGGATCATCTAGTGATTTGCGCCGGAACCGCCACAAGATGACCGTGCTGCCCGAAGAATTGGTTAATCCCCTCGCCGCTTGGCTGAAAAGCCAGCCGCACATGCGGCATTGCGATTTCGCCCGCATGGTTGGCCGTTGGGAGGGGACTGTCTCGCGTTGGTGCGCCGGTTCGCGCCATCCCCAACCAAAAGACCAGGAGCTGATCGCGGCGGCGACCCGCAACGCCGTGCGGCCTGAGGATTGGCACGCCTATTACGTCGCCCGGCACCCGGCGGAGGCCAGCGCGGCATGAGCAGCGGGGGCTGGGCGGCCATAGAGGGAATGATCAGCAGCTTGCGCGAGATCGCGCATGCCGATCGCGCCGACTGGCTGTTGCTGAAACACCGGATCGAAGAATTGCCCGTGGTGCGCCCTTCCTCGCCGGCGCCGATCGAGCTGCAGCTGATGGCCGCGGCCGCCAAAGGCATCGTGCGGCAAATGCCCGGCGCGCCGGACATCAACGAACAAGAGCTGCGCGGCATCTGCCAGGCGCTGGCGGTGGTGATGAAAAACCACATGGACCTGGTGCTGGCTCAGGAGGCGCAAAACAACGCGCCCTATTACCTGAAAGGCGATCGCTGATGCCGAAGCTGCCTTTCATCGTCACCCATGAGGGCGTTTCGGTGCAGTGCGACCTGATGGTCAACAAGGCCATGACGGTGCGGCACATCGAAGTGCGGCCTGCGGCGGATCAAAGCCATCTGCCCGTCTACCGCCAAATTTGTGAGCGGGTCGAGGATCTGAATGATCTGATTGCCGCCGAAGTGCCATGGGAGGCGCTGGCCAGCTGCCGGCGGTCGCCGGGGCTCAATGCGGCGATTATAGATGCCGCCGCCACCGAATTGGACAATCTGCGCGGCGCGCTGGCGGAGAATGGCGATGCTGTTTGAGCCCGAGGCCAGCATGGTTGCCGCCTGGGTGAGCGCCGGCAATGCGCCGCAGCGGATCCCGTTCGGGGTGAGCGGCAAAGTGTGGAGCTTCGCGCAAGTGGCGCGGCAAAGCGGCGCCTGGGGCGCCTTCCGCCGCTATGGCGGCGAGCATGTGCCGCCGGAAGCGATCGCCTATATCGCCATCGGGGCGCTGACGGTGGCGCAAGCGCGCGTCTCGCTGACCTGGCGGCTGCTGATGCAGCACGGGCCGATGAGCGCCAAGAAAATGGGCTGCCATATCGGCCTGCACTATTACACCGCGCGCAAGGCCTGCCATGCCCTGGTGGAAATCGGCGGGGCGCAGATCCTGGCCGGCACGCGCTACGAAACATTCCGCGCCATCGGGGCGCGTGAACCCACATGGACCGATTGGCTGCTTTCGGAACGGAGGGCGGCGTGACATTCGGCGCGGAGCAAATGGCGGGCGGGCGCGTCCGGGCCGGCAGGCCGAAGAACGGCGG
>JADMIO011430637.1_pt1 | contig 12521 bp, 7 predicted proteins | sample 8958161 | NCBI WGS metagenome assembly JADMIO01 (sample SAMN16585339, study PRJNA669376) | soil metagenome | isolation source: Crop rotation soil | place: USA: Cullars Rotation, Alabama | collected 2011 | reverse complement strand
GGCGGCCAGTGAAGCTGTTGCCGCGGCGTTGCACGGGCGGGTTCCATTCGTAGCCGGCGGTGTTGAGGGCATCGCCTGCCGCAAAATTGTTGGGAGCCGGCAGGGAGCGAAACAACTTCTGCAGCACGGGGTCGGCCCCGATGCGGCGCGGATCGTTGGCGAACATGTTGAAGCTGGCAATGCAATTGGCGTCGGTGGGAGTGGCGCAGGCGCGGATGCCCGGATTGAGCTGTCCGGTGTAGGGATCGACGAGCAGCGGGCTGTTGCGAACCACGGTATGGCCGGCGATCTTTAAAGGGTTCTTCGGATCGGCGACAAAGTAACGGAAGTTTCCGGCGAGGGCCTGCGGCGTGTAGACGACAGGGATGCCGCTGTAGACCTGGTCCACCGGCTGCGCGAAGTTGATGTGTTCGCCCTGCCAGTGGAAAAAGAAGAACGTCTTGTTGCGCTTGAGGGGGCCGCCGAAATCGAGCCCGTACTGATGGAGTTTGATGTCGGGCTTGGGAGTGCCGAGAGCGTTGGCGAAAAACTCATTGGTGTTGAGCGCGGTGTTGCGGAAGTATTCGTACACCGAGCCGTGAAAGCGATTGGTGCCTTGCCGCGTGGCCATCGAGACGATCGCTCCAGAGTTGCGGCCCATGTCGGCCGTGGAGTTGCTGGTGGTGACCTTGTACTCCTGAAGATTGTCGGGACTCATGCGGAAGACGTTGTTGGTCGGATTGGGGACGGCCGACTCATTGGCTTCGATGCCGTCAATCGTGGTGTTGGAGGCCATGTCGCGAGAACCGTTGACGTGAATACCGGTGCCGACCGCGCCGGCCGATCGCTGCACCACGCCGGGTTCGAGAACGAGGAGCGCCAGAGGATTGCGGCCGTTGAGAGGCATGCCCGTGATTTCTTCGTGCGTGATGACGTTACCGACGGAGGCGTCGCTGGTTTGGAGAGCATCGGCTTGTTCCTTGACGTCCACCGTTTCGGTAGTGGCACCGATCTCGAGCACAAAGTTGACGGTGAGCGGCGTTCCCACAACGAGCGTGTTGCCGGCTTTGCGGACTGATTTGAATCCTGTCAGTTCGACAGAGACCGTGTAGACACCGGCGGAGAGTGCGGGGATGGAGAAGACGCCTGCAGCGGTGGTTTGTTGCACGCTCGTGACACCAGTCGCTTCGTTGAGAACCACGATCCTGGCGCCCGGCACGACGGCGCCGCTGGCATCGGTAACGGTTCCTGAGATGGAGGAGGAAGAGGATTGCGAGAAGGCGAGGCCAGTGAGGAAGAGAAATCCCAAGCCCGCGAGAAAGCGACGAGCAACTCCCATATTGTCACGGTACTACAGGTGGATGGAAACCGATGATCGCCGATCGCGGGCGGGCTACGCGTCGACCGGCGCAAAGGTAGAAGGATGATGGTTTGCCGGGTTGCAATACAGCGAGTGACGACGATACGCTGAGCCTATGTCCCTTCACGTTGGCGCCCGAGGCCGGTGTGCGTGACTCCGTATTTCTTACGGAGCTGCGAGCTGCGGTTGACCGGTATCTGGAGTCGATTGACGCGTGGGAACAGGCGCACGCGAAATACTACCGGCTGGTCGTTGCAGGTCAGGTGAGCGCCGACATGAAACCATTTCAGGAGAGTTATGTTGCGGCGCGGCGTGAATTGGAAGCGCTGGTTCCGCAAGCGACGCGGCTATGCCGCAAATATGGACTTCGCGAACCGTGGCCGTCCATTCTACGAGTGCAATTGGGTGCGGCGCCGCCGCAGGGATCCACGTACACGAGCGCACTGAGCCGGGGAGAACGGGCACTGGTGACCAACTGCCTGCTGGATCTGGAAGCCCGGATCGTGGAGGCGGAGCATTCCGGGGAACCGGGCGCGGAAACGCATGTCGCGAAGCAACCCGAAAAGCAAGGACTGCTTTCGCGGATTCTTGATTGGTTCGTGTGAGGGGAGCGGTCAGCTTTCAGCTCAGAAGTGCCCCACGCTCCCTCACTGTCGCTTATCTGTCAGAAGATCAGCTTCAGGCCGAGCTGGATCTGCCTCGAACTGCTGACGTCGCCGCGCGCAGCGCGGGTTGCCGTGATCTGGCCGAACTGTGCCGATGTCGTTTGATTCACCGGCTGCGTGAAGTTCGGGTGGTTGAAGATATTGAAGGCCTCCGCGCGGAACTGCAAGCCGACCTTTTCGGTGATCGCCGTATTCTTCGCGATCGAGTAGTCGAGGTTCCACATTCCGGGCGCCCTGAGTATATTGCGGCCGGCATCCCCAAAGCCTGTGGCTTGCGTGGTGAATGCTGCCTTGTTGAGGTACTGGAATGGGTCCGGGTTGGAAACATACAATGACTGCCCGGGGACCAGGAACGGCCGGTTGAACGCCAGCAAACTGCCGCGAGTATCTGTTACCGGAATGATGGGGCTGAAGGGATTGCCAGTCTGCGCGCTGAACACGGGCGCCATGCTCCAACCCTGCACGAGGCGCTTCATCAAGCCACCTTGGGCGTGGAAGGGGATGAGGTAAAGCCCACTGAAGATGAAGCGTTGGCGGGCGTCGAAATCGGAAAGGGCACGCTCCGCTTTGAGGTTGCGGAAGTCCTGGATCTGCGGATTCGAACTGCCGACAGAGTTGGTGTCGATGGATTTCGAAAATGTGTAGGAAGTGGAAAGCGTAAATCCTTTGGAAAAACGCTTCTCCGCGGACAGCCACATCCCGTTGTAATTGGAACTGGCGGCAGATTCGTTGAGGTTGATGCTGGTGAAGCCTGAAATGGGGCGCACACCGAGAATTCCCTGGTTGTAATCGCCGTTGATGCGCAGGTGACGGCCCTGGCTGCCAACGTAGGCGGCCTGAAAGACGGTGCCGAACACTTCCTGCTGGACGTTGAAGTTGTAACTCAGGACGCGGCCGCTTTTGAAATTCGGATCGACGGCCTGAATGGCGCTGCCGGTGCCCGGGGCCACGGCAAACGGACTCGAGATGCGGATGTTGCTCGTGTTGTTCACCGAAGTGGAGAACGGCGGATTGGAGCCGAGCGCCGTCACGATGTTCGTCACGGGCTGGTCGTAGTAGAGTCCAACTCCTGAGCGAATGACTGTCTTTCCGCGGCCGGTCGGATCATAGGCGAGCCCGATGCGGGGTCCGAAGTTCGTGAACTGTTTTTCGTAAGGCGTTGCGCCGTTGGTTCCCGCCTGAATGAGCTTGTTCTGAGCGAAATCATAGATGCCGAGGCGGTCGTATTTCTCGTTGGGAACGCCATTGTATTCCCAGCGCATGCCGAGATTCAGAGTCAGTCGCGAGGTCACCTTGAAGTCATCCTGCGCGAACATGCCCAGCGCCCAGACGCGCAGAGCGGGCGTGACGGCGAGTGCGGTTTCGGTGGCTTGCGTCGGTGTGCCGGCCAGGAACGCCGCCAGTGTGCCGAAGGTGATGGTGCCGCCGGTGCCGTAATTGAAATTGTTATTGCGGAACCGCCGGAGCTCGGCGCCGAATTTCAGCGAGTGCTTGCCGCGGGTCCAGGCGAGGGTGTCGGAGTACTGGAAGGTCGTGTCGCCACGGCCCTGCGGAAATCCGTTGATGCCGCCGAAGCTGAACGTTCCGGGCACGGAAATCTGCGGGAAAACTGCGGCCGGCGAGGTGATGCCGAAGTCCTGCGGTGTCGAGTTGAAGTCCTGAACGAAATCGATGCGGACGCGATTCAGCCCGGCGCGAAAATCGTTGGTGATGTTCGGCGAGAAGATGTGGGTCTCGCCGATGGACAGGAGCATGCGCTTGGCCGGGCGGCGATCGCCGAAACCGGGAAGGCTGTTGCCCTGAAGCGTCGGCTCGGTACGCTCATCGCGATTGGAAATGAAGGTGCCGAAGAGGAAGTCGCGATTGCCGAAGTTGTGATCGATGCGGCCGGTGAACTGGTTGAGCGTGCGCTGCCGGGGGGCGGAGCCGACGAAGCGCGATCCCGTGGCATCGTTCGGTTTCGGAATCAGGTCGAGGAGCTTGCGCATGACGGGATCGGTGACCGTGCCGCGCTGGGCGTCCGTCAAAACGAGGGTATTGAGAGACGCGACCTCGCGCGCCCGTCGGCCTTCATAAGAGGTGAAAAAGAACGTTTTGCTCTTCACGACTGGCCCGCCAACCGAGTAACCGAAGACGTTGCGTTTGAAGGAAGGAATGGGAGCATCGCCACGATCGAAGAAGTTCTTGGCGTCGAAGTGATCATTGCGTACAAACTCGTACGCCGTGCCATGCAGGCCGTTGGTGCCGGACTTGGAGATGCCGTTGATGATGATGCCGGCGTTGCGTCCGTATTCGGCGGAGAAGGCGTTGGTTTGCACCTTGAATTCCTGGATCATGTCGATGTTCGGCTGGAACGTGATCTGGTTCTGCACCATGTCGCTGATGTTGATTCCATCGAAGAGATAGTTGGTGGAATCTTCGCGCGTTCCAGACGCATTGATGCCCGACATGCCAATGCCGCTCGGCACGGCGAGGAAGGTGCGGTTATTGGTGCTCGGAGCGACGGTACCGGGCTGAATCAAAGCAAGGTCGAGAAAGAAGCGCCCGTTGAGTGGAAGCTCGGCGATGCTCTTGGAAGTGACAACGGAACCGAGGCTCGACGATTCGGTCATGACGCGAACTGAAGAAGCTTCGACATTCACGATGGTCGACAGGTCACCGACTTCCAACCGCGTGTCGACGCGGCCACGTTGTTCCACTTCCAAGACCACGGGAGACTGCAGGTAGGTCTTGAAGCCGGCCTGCTCCACCTTGACGGAATAGCGGCCCGGCCGCAGCGTCGGGAACTCGTAAATGCCGCCCTCGCTGGCTTTCACGCTCTGCGAGACGCCGGTGTCGAGATTGGTCAAGGTGACGGTGGCATTGGCGATCACAGCGTCCTGGGCATCTTTGACGTTGCCCACGAGCGATGCGTTTTGCGCCTGCATGGAAATGGAGAACGAAAGAAGGAACGCGACAAACAACGCGCGAACCAGGAGATGGAAATGCAGCAAGCGAGACATATAACCCCCCTACGAGACGTCGATTTCTGACGTGGAACCTTACTTACAAGGGTGGGCGCTTGTTACGAAATTGTCAACAGGATATCGGTTAACATCCGCAACGCGTATTCGTAGAGAGAGCGGTCCCAGAGGTCCCGGCCATGCAGCGTGGAGCGGATCACCGCCAGAGGCTCGATCAACTGTGGGAAGCGCCGGCGCATCATCATTTCATAGCGCGGGAGCAGCGGCCAACCGGGGGCGCCTTCGACAGCATCCAGCCATTCCGCGGCGGCTTGCCAGCGTTCGCAGCGGCTTAGTTCCGGTAACGGTTGGTTCTCGCGCGAAAGAGCTGTTTCCTGGATGCGCAGCCAGAAGGCCGAGACATCGAGGCCGCGACGCTTTCCTTCTTCGCGAATCAGGATGTGCTGGACCATGTCGCCGGCATGCGTGGCAAGACAAGCCCGCAGCGGATCGGACGAGCTGTCGAGAGCGCGATAACCCATCGCGTTCAACCACACATGGCCGAATTCGTGAGCGAGGAGTGAGTCTTCCAAATCCTTCCAGTCCGCCGAGCGCGCCATATTGAGAAGGATGAAATGATGGACGCCCTGCGGTCCGGAAACGTTTGCATTGAGAGCGTGGGCGCGGGTCAACTGCACAACAAAGCTCTCGTTACTGAGAAGCTGCGCGACGATTGGGCGGCCTGGAAACGAGGGGGGAATGCGCAAAACATTCTCGACCGGGTCTGTTTCCACGGGGACCATGACGAGGACCCCTCCGGAAAGCGTTTGGATTTCGCTCTGCCACGATTCCAACGCGGGATTCATGCCACTTCGTGACCCGTCGATCGTAAGGCATCGGTGGCGGTGCTCAGTTCCGAATCTCTCACCAGCAGATAGTCGGTGTCGAAGGTGGAGATGCTGAAGAGGCTGATCCCGGCGGCGGCGATGGTAGCGGAGAGCGACGACAACACGCCGATGACGGAGAAATCGATCGGACCCTCGACCTGGATTGCGCGCCATTCCGTTTCGCAGCGCACTCCGGCCGGGACGTACTGTTCCTCACAGACCACCGACACTTCGTGCGGCGTGGCGGTGATGGAGAAGAAACCGCCCTGCATCCCCCATCGAGGCACAGGCTCGTCGTGGGGGAGACGGGCGATGGTGAGCGTGTACGGCAAAACTGTGAGTCGCAACTTCTCAAGGTAAGCTGGAAACGTGGAGCGCGTCTACTACACCCTGACTGCCAGTCCCGTCGGTGAGCTGATGCTGAGCGGCACGGGCGACGAATTGCGGATGCTGAGTTTCCGAATGGGATCGCGCTCACGCGGTCCAGCGGACGAATGGGTGGAGGATGCCGCGCCGTTTCGAGAGGCTCTTCGGCAATTGAACGCGTACTTCGGCGGGGAGTTGAAGGACTTCGATCTGCGGCTCGCGCCGCAGGGCACGGACTTCCAGCGACAGGTGTGGAGGCAGCTCTGCGGCATTCCTTATGGAACGACGACTTCGTATGGAGCCTTGGCGAAGCGGCTCGGCAATCCCGCTGCGTCGCGGGCGGTGGGACTGGCGAACGGAGCGAATCCGATTGCGATCATTGTGCCGTGTCACCGGGTGATTGGATCAACGGGTAAACTCACGGGGTTCGGCGGCGGGTTGGACATCAAGCAGCGGCTATTGGATTTGGAGCGCGGGGCCCGGTTGCTTTAGGTAAGGCGACGTTCGGCGCGGGAGAGAGTGGGCCGCTTCGCGGGTTAACTTGGTCACCGTGGGCTGAGGGCGAGAGCATATTGAGCCGCTGATGAACGCTGATCCAAACCAAAGAGAAGGCTCGCAGATGCACGCAGAGGCCTCGTGGAATCGGTGAGTTGCTTTTGATTTCGCCGCGTTACCAGCCGAGGCGGAGTGAGAATTGGACTTCGCGGCCGCCGTTTGCGGCACCGAAGGTACTCAATACACCGGAAGTGCCACTAATCGCATTCGGGGTGCCGGGATGGTTTAACACGTTAAAGGCATCCATATTGAAGCGCAGGTTGACTCGTTCGGTGATGGCGAAGTTTTTGATGAGGCCGGCGTCGAGACCCCACGTGAGGACGCCGGGCACATATTGATTCTGTAACGGGTTGATCCCCGGTGCGTACGTCGTTCTCTGGACGGTGCCATCCTTCAGCGGAATCCACACGGTGTTCGTGTCCCAGAACTGCGAGACGTCGGTTCCCGCCGGTGCATTGGGCGGCAGTGCGGTGCTCCCTTGCGGGATCAGCGGCGCGAATGCGGGCTTGTACCCATCGGGTACACCCATGATGCCGTTGGGCCGGCCGTCGGGCGTGTGGCTGTTCACGCGGTTCGCGGGGATGTAGCCGTTGAACCACAAGTAGCCCGAGGTACAGACCGTGGCCGCACCCGGCGTGCTCGAGGTGGCGGTGCAATCCTGAATCGGATACTTGTAGCCGTAGGTCTCGAGCTTTTGGCTGGTCGGGTACATGCTGCTGGTGAGGTTGAACCAATTGCTGCGCAGGCTCCCCAAGCCGCTGATCTGCCAGCCGCCGATGAACTTTTCGAGGATTCCGTGCGAGTTCTTGGCGAGCCATTTTCCACGACCCACAGGGATATCGGCGATGAAGTTCCAGCGCACGCGATGCTTGGGTGTGTCGCTCTCGCGATGATAGTCCAGAAAGCGATGCCGCTCATTCACATCAGCAGGGACGATTCCGGGCAGGTACTGGTTGTAATCGTTGACCACATCACCGGAACCGCCGCCGCCCTGGCCCAGGCGCATCGCGTTCAGCATCATGTATTGAAACTGATATTGGAACCCTTTGTCGTAACGGTGTTCGAACTCCACTTGGACGCCGTTGGTCCACGAGTAGCCGGTTCGGCGCAACTCCTGCACCGTTCCAAAGACGCTGCTGGCGAGCGACCCATCCGCGTTCAGGTTATACGGCTTCTGCAGCACGCCCGCGTCGGTTCCGGTTGGTAGAGCAACGCCTTTGGTTGCGTACCAGACGTAGGTCGGCGTCGTTTGCGCCACCGGATATGCCTGATTGTCGTAGGTGCCATGGGCGCCGACATACCCGACACGCAACACAGTCTGCGGCAGGACCTCTTTTTCCATGGTGAAATTCCAGGTGTGGACGCGCGCCGTGGGTTGATCGGGATTGAAATAGGTGATCGTTCCGGAAGTGCGCGTCAGCCCGCGCGCGCTATCGAGAGACACGGCGGTCTGGCTGTTCTTTCCGGCAATGATCGTGGGTACGGAACGCATGGCGTAGTTGGCAAGACCATCGGGGGTTTGTGCGGGATCGGTCGAGTTGTTCTGATACGTCGCGCTGAAGGGTGTATTGCCCGTCATCGTGTCATTCCACGAGTAGAGCGCTTCCGGATAGAACTTGGTCGCAAAACCCGCGCGGATGACAAACGCTTTTTTGCCGTCCAGTGCGCGATACGACATTCCGAGGCTGGGCCCGAAGTCCCGATAACTGCCGTGCACCAGCGGCTGCGGCAGGCCTGCCTGGTCATAGGTGATGAATTTGGCTCCAGTGAGCGTGGTCAGTCCCTGGATGAGGGAAGGAAGCGTCGCACCTAACTTGTACAGCGTGTCCAGCGGCTGCCCCAGTACATAGGCGCGCTGCTTGGGATCGTAGCTGACAGCGACATCATGCTTGTCGCGAAGGAACGGCGCAAATTCCCACCGCAATCCCAAACGCAACGTGAGCCGCGACGTCAGCTTATAGTTGTCCTGGAAGTAGAGCGCGTTCTCTTTGCGTTTTGTATACCACGTCCCTTTGCGCAGGTTGTTGGCATACGTCGCGATTCCGAGATACATGTTGGCCATGTTGAAACCCGTGAACGGGGTAGCGGCCGGCGCCGTCCGCGATGCGCCGTCCCACAGTGACGTGGCTAAGGTGCTGAACTGAAGATTCCCCGCGGCCTGCGTCTGCTGCGGAAGAATGTTCCATTGATCAAACCGGATGTGCACGCCGAACTGGAACTCGTGCTTGCCTTTCGTTTTGGTCGCATTGTCTTCGAGGATGTAATAGGTCAGCCAGCGCGTGCGGCGGTTGGCCGGCTGGAAGTAATTGCCCGCTCCAATGCCGAAGCCGCCGAGCACGGGAAATCCGGTGACATGGAGAGGATTGGGAGTACCCAACTGATCGGCATAGTAAACCGACGGGTCGCCGGACAGAATGTCGGCGTATTCTCTCGATACGCTCACCAGCAATTCATTGATCAAGGATGGCGTCAACGTCTTCACGTAATTGACGGCGAGGCTGTGATTGGTCTCCGGGCGCACCGTATAGTTAGCCACTCCATCCAATAGAGGAATCGTCCCGGCCGCATAGGCATTGCGGGTCTGGTTGCCTTGCGTGTAGCGGGCATAAAACTTGTCCTTATCCGTGAAGCTGTGATCGAAACGCGTGGTGATGGTCTCCTGGTTGGTGTTGCTGAGGCCTGGTCCAAACCAGTTGGAGAGTAGCAGCGGGTTGCGGTCAGGAAACGTGGGCAGGGGAATCTGCGCCAGAATGTACTTCGCCAGCGGGCTCTGTTTATCGGGCGTGATTATGTTGTTTGGAAACGGCGTGCGCGCCCACGTGGTCGAGTTGGTCGAATAGGGATCGTAGATCACCTGCAGCCGGCCCTGCGAATCCCTGGTCTGGCTGAAGTCGCCATTGCGCTGCTCGAGGGTGGGCACCGCACCGGAGGCGGAACCCGGAGCACGGTTGCTGAATCCTTCGTAAGAGAAAAACCAGAACGTCCGGTTCATGCCGTTGTAGATTTTCGGGATCCGGACGGGGCCGCCGATGGTGCCTCCGTATTCGTTGCGGATCAAGGTTGGCAGAACGCCGAGGTCCGTCTTGGCGCGCGCCTTGCCGAAGGCGTTGTTCCGGAGCGTCTCGAATAGCGATCCGTGCCACTGGTTGGTTCCACTGCGCGTCGTCATGATGACACTTGTCGGCCGGCTGAACTTTGCCGAAGGAGCATTGTTCTCAACCAAAAACTCCTGGATCGTGTCGAGGCCGGGGGGGCGGATGTTCGCGCCCTCTCCATCGACGGGATCGGACAATGCGGCACCGTCCAAAAGAAAGTCGTGAGCGCCCTGTCGAATGCCATACGACCGGATCTGGCCTGTTTCCAAACCGGGCACGGTCACCAGCAGGTTGACGATGCTGCGGCCGTTGATGGGCAATTGTTCGATGCCGCGGCGATTCAAGACGTGACCGAGAGACATATCTGTCACGACAACGGGGGTCACGTCCTTCACGGATACGACGACTGCTTCCGCGCCGACGGTGAGCACGGCATCCACGGTTGTCGACTGCTGCACTTGCACGGTCAGCGTAGCTTCGAACTGCTGCAACCCGGGAGCGGTCACGACCAGACGATACTGCGCGGGGGTGACGGCAGGAAAAACATAGATGCCCGACTCGTTCGAAGTCACTCGCGAGCTCACGTTGGTGCCAACGTTCGTCAGAGTCACGCCCGCGCCGGGAACCACGGCATCGCTCTGATCACGGACAGTACCGCGAACGCTACCGGTGCTCGATTGTGCGTACGCGTGCGGCGCGAGGACGGCCGACAGGAGGGCCAGTGCAATCATCTTGAAGCTCATCATTTTTCTCCTAGCCGCGTTTTTGCCCGGATGTATTCCATCGGATGATCGGCGAGCCACTTCTGGTAGTGGGCGAAACTCTCGAGCGCGGGCAGCGCCAACTCGGCGCATTTGTGCAGGACGTCCACTGCGACGTCGATGTCTGATTTGCCCTGGAACGGAATGCCCGCGGTCCCTCCCGCCCCGTGATGTGTTTCTTCCATGTATCGCCAGCCCACCGCGCCCACGCGGCGCATACGCCGGAAGTCTGCCTGGATTGCCTCCGGCTGATCCGGATTGTTTGCCGGTTTGGGTTCCTTGGTCCAGTTGGGAACCGGAATCGGTCGTTCTCTGCCGAGAATGCGCAGCGCGGCAAACTCGATGACGGTCTCGCCGAAGTTGCCTGGGTATCCTTTATACATCTCGCGAATTTCCGGCAGGTCGATCAGCTTGGAGCCCTGGATATAGAAGTAAGGGACTTCCGTCTCGTCGAAGAGGGCCCGCGCCGCGATGATGCCTCCCACGTCTTCGGGATTCGTTCCGGCCACGAGAACGGTCCGCTTGAAGCCGGCTGCGTGGAGCGTGCTGGCCATCCGCTTCAGGACGAGGATCTGCTCCTCCATGGAAAACGAGACCGTGCCGCGGAAGGTGCGCGTCGCTCCGGCAAAGCAGGCATAGGTGGCCGGAAAGACGAGGCCGTTGGCCTTCTCCGCCAACAAGACGCTCAAGGCGTTGGCCCAGTGAGCATGCATTCCCATCGGGATGAATGGCCCGTGACCGCTCATCGGACCAAACGGAATGAACACGAGGTCGCCGCCGTCTTTGATGTACGACTCGACTTCGCGGCTGGTCATCTCATCCATGCGCCGAGACCAGTAGGGTCCGGCAGCCGGCTTTGCCGCCTGTCCAGCGGCGACCTGCGCCGCAGCGGCGCCGCCCAGGAGGGTACGAACGAGCTTACGTCTGACGATTGGTTGCATTGGTCCCCTACGCTTTCGATGGTTAGTCCACCATACGACGCACACGCGTGACAAGCCAGTAAATTCTTTGAGATTCTCGAACTCTTATCGTGAATCAGGCCCGATGTCGGTCTTGCGAATGTTGGACTTAGCGCTGGCGAGTTCAGAATGTGCAAGCCGTAGCTGAATTTCGAAGAATGTACTGGCTGAGCTTAGGCCCAGAGGCGTATCTTGGGAGAGACCCCTATGCTGTCGAGACGAGACCTTTTTCTACTGACTGGGACCGGCGTTCTGGCCCAGGGCGAGCCTTCGGTTCGCTACCGCGATTACTCGCGTTGCCTTCCCGACTATTTGCGCGCACAGGCGGATCGCGCGTATCGGCTTCGGAACGCGGAACTGGCCAAGCTCACGACCGAAGCCGCGATTCGAGAGCGGCAGCGGTGGGTGACGCAGACGTTCTGGAAACTGAACGGTGGGATGCCGGAACGGACACCGCTCAACGCGAAGACGCTTGGGTCATTTGCGCGTCAGGGATACCGCGTCGAGAAGGTCGTTTTCGAGAGCCAGCCCAACTTTCATGTTTCCGGCAACCTGTACATTCCGGCAACAGGGACGGGCCCCTTTCCGGGGGTGCTGGTGCAGGCGGGTCACACACTCGACGGCAAGGCCGGCTACCAGCGCATCTGCCAGTGGCTGGCCCGTTTCGGTTATCTGGTGCTGTCGTTCGACCCGATGGGGCAAGGCGAGCGGACCTATTATCCCGGGAGAACGCCGTCGCGCAGCCGAATCGGTGCGGACGAGGAGCATACTCGGCCGTGCCGGCAGATGCTGCTCAAGGGCGACTCGACGATGCGGATGCAAACCTGGGATGCGGTGCGCAGTCTCGATTACCTGGCGGCTCATCCGCTGGTGGATCCGAAGCGGCTGGCTTCCACAGGACAGTCGGGCGGCGGGACGAATACGATGCTGCTGGCGGCGGTGGACGACCGGC
>JADMIO011419616.1_pt1 | contig 12522 bp, 14 predicted proteins | sample 8958161 | NCBI WGS metagenome assembly JADMIO01 (sample SAMN16585339, study PRJNA669376) | soil metagenome | isolation source: Crop rotation soil | place: USA: Cullars Rotation, Alabama | collected 2011 | reverse complement strand
GTTGCTAACTAGGAACCGCCATTATGATGCAGTGCAACATATTGAGTTTTGTTCCGTTGTCCCGGTAGCTCAAAAGCCTTCAAGACCAATCCTTTCCATCCAGCAGTGTTCCCAGTAGCCATGTCCGAAAACCGTCGCCGGTCATCCGCCCGCCTGACCCGCCGGGCCCTCCTCAGCGGGGCCGCCGTCACCGCCACCGCGTTCGTCCTTCCCGAAGGGCCGGCGTTGACCGCGACCGCGACACCGAACGGCAAGGCCGCGACGGTCAGCCCCCCCGCCGCCCCGTTCACCCGGGCCACCGTGCTCGATGCCGCCCGCAAGCTGGCCCGGGCGCCCTTCGCGCCGCCGCCGACCAACCTGCCGGGGCCGCTCGCCAACCTGTCCTACGAGGAATACCGGGACATCCAGTTCCGCAACACCGCGGAAATCTGGGGCGACACGGACCTGCCGTTCCGCCTGCAGATGTTCCATCGCGGCTTCTACTTCAAGGAAGACATCGAGATCGCCATCGTCGAGGACGACAAGGCGCAGCATCTCGCCTATTCGCCCAACTTCTACCGCTTCGGCGAGCGCGTGCCGCGGCCGCTGCCGACAGAGGACATCGGCTTCGCCGGCATCCGCCTGATCGGGCGCATCAACGGACAGACCAACAGCGCGCAGGATTTCGGCGAGGTCGCCGTCTTCCAGGGCGCCAGCTATTTCCGCTCCATCGGCAGGAACCAGATCTACGGCATCTCGGCGCGCGGCCTCGCCGTGAAGACGGCGGAGCCCGAGGGCGAGGAATTCCCGCTCTTCCGCCAGTACTGGATCGAAAAGCCCGACCATGGGGCCGAGGCGATCGTGGTGCATGCGCTGCTCGACAGCCAGAGCGTGGCTGGGGCCTACCGCTTCACCATCCGTCCGGGCAACCAGACCACCATGGACGTCGAGATGACGCTGTTCCCGCGCGTCGATCTCAAGAAATTCGGCATCGCGCCAGCGAGCAGCATGTACATGTTCGGCCCCAACGGCCGCAACGGCATCGACGACTACCGCCCGGAAGTCCACGACTCCGACGGCCTCCTTATCATCAACGGCCGCGGCGAGCGCCTGTGGCGGCCGCTGGCCAACCCGAAGACGCTGCAGATCAGCGGCTTCCAGGATGCCCGCCCGCGCGGCTTCGGCCTCGCCCAGCGCGAGCGCAGCTTCGCCGCCTACCAAGACATCGAGGCCAACTACGAGCGGCGGCCGACGCTGTGGGTCGAGCCGGTCGGCGACTGGGGCGACGGCGCCGTCACGCTCATCGAGATCCCGTCGGACTCAGAGATCAACGACAACATCGTCGCCTACTGGGCGCCGCGCGACCCGATCAAGGCCGGCACCGAGTATTCGCTCGCCTATCGCCTCTCATGGGGAACGGGCCCGACGCCGGAGCGCAACACCGCCCGCATCGTCGGCACGCGAATGGGTCGCGCCCACATCAAGGATGCGACGCCGCTCCGCTTCTGGGTGATCGACTACCTGATGTCCGATCCCGCGGTCACCGCGGCGTTGCAGCAGGCGAAGATCGCCAACCCGTCGACGCCGCGCCCGCTGCCGCAGGCGACGGTGACGAGCAGCTCCGGCAAGGTCGACCTCGTGAGCGTGGTCGAGAACCCGGAGACCGGCGGCTGGCGCGTCACCTTCCGCCTCGATCCCGGCGACGCCAAGCTGATCGAGCTCCGCGTCGTGCTCGTGTTCAAGGATGGAACGCCGGCCGAAACCTGGGTTTACCGATGGACGGCATGAGCACCCATACCGCGCTCGGCGCCGGCGGCCCGGCGCCGCTGGAATTCCAGCACGGCATGCCGCCGGAGACGCCGGCCGTGATGCCGGAGCAGTCGTTCGGGCGCTTCGACCCGGCGACGCGGCGCGCCGACGCCGACCGCGAGCAGGGTCGGCTGCTGCCGCGGCGCATCCTCGTGCTCGGCGGGGCCGTGGCCTTGTCGGCCGCGGTCGGCTACGAGATGTACCAGGTGCTGCAAGTCGCCGGGCTGACCCTCCTCGAGACGGTCGTGCTGGTGTTCTTCGCGCTCAACTTTGCGTGGATCGCGCTCGCCTTCATGACCGCGGCGGTCGGCATGGTCCTCCGCCTGCGCAATACTTTCGGTCGCAAGGCCGCGGTTTCGACCGAGCCGCCGGCCGGACGCACGGCCGTGCTGATGCTCACCTACAACGAGGATCCCAGCCGCATCTTCGCCTCGGTCGAGGCCATGGCCGCGGGACTGGCGAACCTCGGCGTCGCCGGGCGCTTCGACTGGTTCGTGCTCAGCGACACCACCGACGCAAAGACCGCGATCGCGGAGGAAGACGCCTTCACCGCGCTCCGGGCCCGGCTCGGCGGACGGGCGTCGCTGCACTATCGCCGCCGCCGCCACAATGCCGGCCGCAAGGTCGGCAACGTCGCCGATTTCTGCCGCCGCTGGGGCGGCGCCTATGACTATCTGCTGGTGCTCGACGCCGACAGCCTGATGGAGCCGGCGACGGTGCTCGAGCTTGCCCGTCGCATGGACGCCGATCCCGGCGCCGGCCTCATCCAGACGGTGCCGCGCCTCATCAACGGCCAGACCGTGTTCGCGCGCGTCACGCAGTTCGCCGGCCGCGTCTACGGGCCGCTCCTCTCCAGCGGTCTCGCCTGGTGGACGGGCACCGAGGGCAACTACTGGGGCCACAACGCGATCATCCGCCGCCAGGCCTTCACCAGCGCCGCCGGGCTGCCGGAGCTTCCCGGCAAGGCGCCGTTCGGCGGACAGATCCTCAGCCACGATTTCGTCGAGGCGGCGCTCATCCGCCGCGCCGGCTGGTCGGTCAGGATCGCCGCCGACCTCGACGGCAGCTACGAGGAATCGCCACCGTCGCTAATCGACCTCTCCGTCCGCGACCGCCGCTGGTGCCAGGGCAACCTGCAGCACGCGCGGCTGTTGTTCGCGCGCGGCCTTCACTGGGTCAGCCGCTTCCACCTCGCCAACGGCATCGCCGGTTACCTCGCCTCGCCGCTGTGGCTGATGCTCATCGCCTCCGGCCTCTTGCTGGCGCTGCAGGCGCAGTACCTGCGCATCGACTATTTCGGCAAGGGCTACTCGCTCTTTCCGCTATGGCCGGCGATCGACCCGATGCGGGCTCTGCGCCTGCTGGTGATCACCACGCTGGTCCTGTTCGGGCCGAAGATCATGGGCTTCATCGCGACGCTGGCCGACCGCGAGGCGCGCCGGCGCGCCGGCGGCGCCGTCATGCTGGTGGCGAGCGTGCTCGCCGAGGTGGTCGTCTCGGCCCTGATCGCGCCGGTGATGCTGCTGATCCAGACCGGCGTCATCTTCTCGATCGTCACCGGGCGCGATTCCGGCTGGAAGCCGCAGAGCCGCGACCACCGGCGCGTCAACGTGCGCGCCCTCGTCGCGCGCCACTGGCACCACGTCGCTGCTGGCTTGCTGCTGACGGTGGCCGCGTTCGCGGTGTCGAACGCGGTCCTGTTCTGGCTGCTGCCGGCGATCGTCGGCATGCTGCTCGCCATCCCGATCTCGGGGCTGACCGCATCGGCGCGCATCGGCTTCAAGACGCGGCTGACCGGCCTCCTGCGCATCCCGGAGGAGCGGATCGCGCCGCCGGTCAATATCGCGGCGAAGGACTTGCGCCTCGATTATCGCGCCGTCGTCCACGATTCTCCGGACCTCGCCGGTGTCATCCGCAACGAGCGCCGCCGGCGCATCCACCTGGCGCTCATGGACCGCGCCCCGGCGCGCAAGCGGGGCCGCGTCGACGCGGTCGAGGCCACCGCCATGGTCAAGATCGGCGATGCCCACAATCTGGAGGAGGCGGTCGGCTTCCTCGATGCAAAGGAAGCGGTCACCGCCTTCGGCACGCCCGCGCTCCTCGACCGGCTCATCGCCTTCGCCGATCGCCAGGGCCGCTCGGCGGCGTAGCGCTAGCGCTCGGTGAAGGGCACGCCGCCCTTCGCCTTGCTCGACTTCGACGATTCGATGATCTGAACGGTCACGGCTTCCGGCTTGACGCCGAAGTTCTTCACCATCGCGTCGGTAATGTCCTTCATCAGGCCCTTCTTCTGCTCGGCGCTGCGACCTTCGACGCAGAAGACCATGATCTCAGGCATTTGCGGCTGCTCCTCGGGACTGTGGTCGACACTCTGCCCGCTGGGACGCGGTGGGGCAACGGCCGGCGCGGCAAGCAGCCCTGGCTACTGGCAGTACAGCCCGCGGCTGGGGCCGGCGGTGCGGCGCTTGGCGCGGTCGAGGTGGAGGTGGTCGGAGTGGAAGGAGTCCGAGCCCGGCCCCAGCACCGTCGTGAAGGGTCCGCAGGCGGCGCTGCGGATTTCCTTCAGGAAGACGCCGGCCGGGCCGATGCCGCCCCATTCTGTTTTCACCTCGACCCAGCGTCCGTTGACCTTGAAGGCCGAGAGATCGAGCGCATTGCCGGAGGCGTGCTCGCTGAGCCTCGCGTTCTTGATGTAGTTGCGGGTCCGGCAGGCATAGGACGCGGCGATGCGCAGTGCCGTGATGCGGTTGCCGAAGTTGCGGATCGCCGCCGGCTGCATGGTGTTCTCGACGAAGCCCGCCAGCACCTCGGCGAAATCGGCCCGGATGATCGCCTTGGCGGTGAAGTCGAGGCGGCCGTCTTCCAGGCCGGTGACCACGACCGGCTCGTCGACGCTGCAGTCGCCGTCGATGATCGGGGCGAGCGGCGACATCTCGACCCCGAGGCGGGCGAGGGTGACGCCGTAGATGGAAGCGGCAGCGGGCGGCGGCTGCTTCAGCGCCGGGGTATCGGGAGCGAGGCTTGCGACCTTGGCCCGCGGTTGCGGCACTGGGACAGGCATCGGCACCGGGGGTGCCGTCGCGGCAGCGAGAGGCGGCACTGTGCCGACCGCCGGTGCGCCGACGAAGGCGCCGATGGTCGGGATGGCGACGATCGGCTTCAACTGGGGCGGCGGGATCAACGGAGCGGTCGTCATCGGCGCCGCTGACGGCGCGTAGCCGAGCGCCGAGTTGCCGACGGGGGGCGTCACGGCGGCGGTTGCTGTACGCGGGCGAAGCCGCGGCATCGGCACGGCGAGCAGCTCGGTGCGCGGGTCCTGCGCCTGCAGCGGTGCCTTCGGTACGCCAATGCGCTTCTGCGGCCGGAACGCGTCGGTAACGGCGCGCGCGGGCGGTCCGATCAGGCTCTCCAGGAAGTCCATGGGCGAGGGGCCGGCCAGAGCCGGGCTGGCACCACCTGCCAGAATTGCCGTCAACAGGATCGCGCGTCGCGCCAGCATCACCCACCGACCAATGCGACCCCCGCGACGCCGCAAGCGCCACCGGGCAGTCCGTCACAAGGACAACGCAATATGGCCTTTTTTGTGCCGTGCGTCGCGACAGCTTTTGGCGGGCTTGTTGCCGCAGCCCGCATGGCACATGCTTGCCGGCGGGCAAAAGCGGAGCGGCAACATGCCTTCATCGAAGTGGGCGAGCATGGGGAGCGCGCCGCGCGACGGCAGCCTGGTGCTGGTACGGCTCCATGCGAGCGAACAGGGACCGTCCGAGGTTGACGCGGTGCGCTGGTCGAAGTCAGCGCGCTCCGGCGAGGAGGCGTGGGTGGCGAACGATTCCGATCCGTTCGCCCGCGTCGCCTATGCCGAGGCCGAGCTTGCGGGCTGGATGCCGCTGCCGACCCAGATGCCGAAGCTCCGCTCCGATCGCGTCTTCGTCGGCGATCCAACTCCGCCGCGCGATGAGGATGACACCGACGGCGGCGGAATCTGAGGTCAGGGCGCTACTACTTGCTCCTCTCCCGTGGGGAGGGGAGGAACGGGCGCGAGGGGCACGCATCCATGGCCGAATCCATCGGCGAATATCTGATCCGGCGGCTTGGCGAGGAGGGAGTCGGGCATGTTTTCGGCGTGCCCGGCGACTACGTGCTCACGTTCTTCAAGCAGCTCGAGAAGAGCCCGCTCAAGGTCATCAACACCTGCGACGAGCAGGGCGCCGGCTTCGCCGCCGACGCCTATGCGCGGATCAAAGGGATCGGAGCGGTCTGCATCACCTATTGCGTCGGCGGGCTGAAGGTCACCAACACGGTGGCGCAGGCCTATGCCGAGCGTTCGCCGGTAGTGGTGATCAGCGGCGCGCCGGGGAGGGCCGAGCGCCTGCGCAACCCGCTGCTGCATCACACCGTGCGCGGGTTCGATACGCAGGTGAAGGTGTTCGAGCAGCTTACCGTTGGTGTCGCCGTGCTTGATGACCCGGAGACTGCGGCGGCCGAGGTCGACCGCGTGCTGGCGCTGTGCAAACGCCACAGCCGCCCGGTGTTCGTTGAAATACCGCGCGACATGGTGCTGGCCGAGGTGCGTCCGGGCCGGCCCTATGCGGCGCCGAAGGACGAGAGCGACGGCGAGGCTCTGGCCGCAGCGGTCGCCGAGGCGGCGGAGCGGATCGCGGGGGCTAAGCATCCGGTCATCCTCGCCGGCGAGGAACTGCACCGCTTCCGCCTACAGCCGGCCCTGGCCGAACTCGTCCGCCGCACGGGCATCCCGGTCGCCGCCACCATCATGGGGAAGTCGGTCTTCCCCGAGTCCGATCCCGCCTATCTCGGCCTCTACGAGGGCGCGATGGGCAGGGAGAACGTCCGCGACTACGTCGAGAAGAGCGACTGCCAGATCCTGCTCGGCGCGATGATGACCGACATGAACCTCGGCATCTACACCGCGCGCATCGACCGCCGCTTCTCGATCTATGCGGCGAGCGACCGCGTCGCCATCGGCCACCACGCCTATGATGGCGTGCGCATGCAGGACTTCGTCGCCGGCCTCGCCGCTTGGCAATGGACGCGGCGCGTGCCGCCGCCCTACGAGCATCCCGAGCATCCCGGCCTGTTCAACCCGTCCAGCCGCACTATGACGGTCGAGGCGCTCTTCCGCCAGCTCAACGCCTTCCTGCAGAAGAACGACGTGGTGATCGCCGACGTCGGCGACGCGCTCTTCGGCGCGCAGGACCTCTATGTCGAGAACGGCGCGCATTTCCTGTCGCCGGCCTACTACTGCTCGCTCGGCTTCGCCGTGCCGGCGGTGCTCGGTGTGCAGGCGGCGGCACCGGGGCTGCGGCCGCTGGTGCTCGTCGGCGACGGTGCCTTCCAGATGACCGGCATGGAGCTCGCCAGCATCGCCCGCTACGGCCACAACCCGATCGTCGTGGTCTTCGACAACGCCGGCTACGGCACCGAGCGCCCCATGCTCGACGGCGCCTTCAACGACGTCGCCGTCTGGAACTACGCGCGCCTGCCCGAGGTGATCGGCGGCGGCATCGGCATCAAGGTCACGACCGAAACCGGGATGGCCGACGCGCTCGCCAAGGCCCGCGCCAACACGGGCGGCTGGTCGCTGATCCAGGTGATGCTCGACAAAAACGACCACTCCCCAGCGCTTCGCCGGCTGACGGCGACGCTGGGGGAGAGGGCGCGGGGGAAGGCATAGTGAACACTTTACCATACAGTAATATGGTAGAGTCGCCATATCATGGCTACCTTCGAATGGGATCCTGAGAAGGACGCAGCAAATCGCAGGAAGCATGGCGTCGGGTTTGATGAGGCTCAGCAGGCATTCTTCGACGCGAAGCGCCTGATCGCTGAAGACCTCGACCGCAGTGTTGCGGAAAAGCGGTTTTACTGCTTCGGGCGCGTCGGCGGCGGGATCCTGACCGTCCGGTTTACCCTGGCGGGGCCGCAAGGTTCGAATTTTCGGCGCAGGCTACTGGCGCAAGGGGAAGGCGATCTATGAACGACAGAACGGTCAGTTACACGAAGGGTGAGAGATCGGCGAGGTCCGTATCGTGGCGGACTTCCTGCCGGCGCCGGAAGACCTGGTCGTCGCTGATGAGACGGTAAAGGTGACGCTCAGCCTTACGCGGCGAAGCGTCGATTTTTTCAAGCGCGAGGCGCGCAAGCAACGCGTGCCTTATCAGCGGATGATCCGGGCGTTGGTAGATGTTTACTCGGAGAATCGGGAAAGGAAGCTCCGGCGCTGACGGCGCGCTCGATCCCGTCCGCCGTTAATCACCCCCCGTCCTTCGCCGCCTCGTAGAGCGTGGTCGAACGGTTGCCGGAGCGGCAGTAGCTGTAGAACGGGCGCGGCATGTCGGCGAGCACCGCCTGCATCCCGGCGATCTGCTCCTCGCCGATCCAGCCCGACACCGGTATGTGCACGGCCTTGAGGCCCAGCGCCTCGGCTGCGGCTGCGACCTCGGCGAACCGTGGCTGGCCGGGTTCCTCGTCGTCCGGCCGCGTGCAGACGATCGTGCGGAACCCGGCCTTGGCGATCGCCTGGACCTGCTCCGGCATGATCTGCCCGGAGACCGACATGTCGACGTCCAGCGTGCGGTAGCGCGGCGCGTTGCCCGTCGGAGCCGAAGCCATGGTTGCCCTTTCGTCGCTAGAGACCGTTTACCGGCACCTTGAGGAAGGTCTTGCCGGACTCGTCCTTGGGCGGGAGCTGGCCCCCGCGCATGTTGACCTGCAGCGACGGAATGATGAGCTGGGGCATGCCCAGCGTCGCGTCGCGCGCCTTGCGCATGGCCACGAACTCTTCCTCCTCGATGCCGTCGTGGACGTGGATGTTGTGCCGGCGTTCCTCGCCGACCGTGGACTCCCATCGCACGGCGCGTCCGTTCGGCGCGTAGTCGTGGCACATGAAGAGGCGCATCGCGTCGGGAAGGCTGAGGATCCTGCGCATCGAGCGATAGAGCGTTGCCGCGTCGCCGCCGGGGAAGTCCGCGCGCGCCGAGCCGCCGTCGGGCATGAACAGCGTGTCGCCGATGAAGGCGGCGTTGCCGATCACGTGAGTGGTGCAGGCGGGCGTATGGCCGGGCGTGTGCAGCACATGCGCGGTCACCGTGCCGAGGGCCCAGGTGTCGCCGTCGCCGAAGAGGCGGTCGAACTGGCTGCCGTCGCGCCTGAATTCGGTCCCTTCGTTGAAGACCTTGCCGAACGTCTCCTGCACGATCGTGATCCTGTCGGAGATGCCGAGCTTGCCGCCGAGCTGGTCCTGGATGTATGGCGCCGCGGACAGGTGGTCGGCATGGACATGGGTCTCGATCAGCCATTCCAGCCGCCATCGCTTCGCACGGATGTGCGCGACCATCGCATCGGCATGGGCGAAGCCGGTGTGGCCGGAGGCGTAGTCGAAGTCCATCACCGGGTCGATGACCGCACATGCCGGCGAAGCGGGGTCGCGCACGATGTAGCTGATCGTGCTGGTGGCGGGGTCGAAGAAGCCCGCGACCTCGGGGACGACGCTCATTTCCGGTGCGAAGGGCATCGGCTTGCCAGACATGATGGGTTCCTCCGCTACGCCGCGCTCCAGCCGCCGTCCATGGGCAGCACCGCTCCGGTGATGTTGGCGGCGGCGTCGGTGCAGAGGTACACGGCGAGCGCCGCCACCTGCTCGACGGTGACGAACTGCTTGGTCGGCTGGGCCGCCAGCAGCACGTCGCGCTTCACCTGCTCCTCGGTCAGGCCCCGCGCCTTCATGGTAGCGGGGATCTGCTTCTCGACCAGCGGCGTCCACACGTAGCCGGGCGAGATCGCGTTAACCGTGATGCCCTGCTGCGCCACCTCCAGCGCCACCGTCTTGGTGAGGCCGGCGATGCCGTGCTTGGCGGCGACATAGGCGGCCTTGAACGGCGAGGCGACGAGCGCGTGCGCGCTTGCGGTCATGACGATGCGGCCCCAGCCCTTCTTCTTCATGGAGGGAAGTGCGGCGCGGACGAGATGGAAGGCGGAGGAGAGGTTGATCGCGATGACCGCGTTCCACTTCTCGATCGGGAATTCGTCCACCGGCGCCACGTGCTGGATGCCGGCGTTGGGGCAGAGCACGTCGACCGCGCCGAACTCCTTCACCGTGTCGGCGACCATGGCGGCGATCTCGTCCGGCTTCGTCATGTCGGCGGGCGAATAGCGCGCCTCGACTCCAAAAGCGTTGGCGAGCTCGTTCCGCATGGTCTCGATGGCGTGGGCGTCGCCGAAGCCGTTCAGCACGACGTTGGCGCCCTCCGCCGCCATCGCGGTGGCGATGGCGAGGCCGATGCCCGAGGTTGAGCCCGAAACCAGTGCAGTCCTGCCCTTGAGCATGTCGTTGCCCTCGCGTTAACCCGGCCGTGTCCCTATATATTGCATCGCATCAGCAGCGTCATTTTCCGGCCACGCAGCCGGTGGTAGAAGGCCCGATGGCCCACGTCAGCCCCGTCCTCGAGCACCGCGACCACGACCATGCGCGCTGCGAATCCGAGGCGCTTCGCCACGCCGAGACGATCTGCGCCCGCGAGGGGCTGCGCTTCACGCCGCAGCGTCGCCACGTGCTGGAAGCGCTGCTCGAGAGCCACGTGCCGGCGTCGGCCTATGACGTGATCGACCGGCTCGGCGAGGCCGGCTCCGGCAAGCGGCTGGCGCCGATCTCGGTGTACCGGGCGCTCGATTTCCTCGTCGCCAACAACTTCGCCCACCGCATTGAATCGAAGAACGCCTACGTCGCCTGCGACCGCGGCGCCGACTGCGAGCCGGGCGCCACGCTCTTCCTCATCTGCGACAACTGTGGCGCGGCGGCGGAAGCCTCCTCCGATGCGCTCGGCGCCATCGTCAACACCGAAACGAAGCGGCGCGCCTTCTCCCCGCGCGTACGCGTGCTCGAAGTGCGCGGCCTCTGCGCGCGCTGCAAGGCGGGGTGACCGGGATGACCGCCTACCTCTCCGCGCCGCTCCCGCGCCACCGCACCGTCGGGGTCATGGTCGGCGATGTCATGGTAGGCGGCGGCGCGCCGGTGGTGGTGCAGTCGATGACCAACACCGACACCGCCGACATCGACGGGACGGTCCGGCAGGTCGCGGCGCTCGCCCGCGCCGGGTCGGAGCTGGTGCGCTTCACCGTCGACCGCGCCGAGTCCGCTGCGGCCGTGCCGCACATCCGCGACAGGCTGCGCGCGCGCAACATCACGGTGCCGCTCATCGGCGACTTCCACTACAACGGCCACACGCTGCTCACCGAGCACCCGGCCTGCGCCGAGGCGCTCGACAAGTACCGCATCAATCCCGGCAATGTCGGCTTCGGCGAGAAGCGCGACCGCCAGTTCGCGACCATGGTCGAGGCGGCGATCCGCTACGGCAAGCCGGTCAGGATCGGCGTCAACTGGGGCTCGCTCGACCAGGCGCTGCTGACCAGGATGATGGACGACAACGCGGCGTCGGCGACGCCGGTCAGCGCGGCGGAAGTGACGCGCCGCGCCATCGTCGCCTCGGCGCTCCTTTCTGCCGAAGCGGCGGAGAAGATCGGCCTGCCGCGCGACCGCATCATCCTCTCGGCCAAGGTCAGCCAGGTGCAGGACCTGATCGCGGTCTATACTGCGCTGGCGCAGCAGTCCGACCACTGCCTGCACCTCGGCCTCACCGAGGCGGGCATGGGCTCGAAGGGCATCGTCGCCTCGTCCGCCGCAATGGGCCTCCTGCTCCAGCAGGGCATCGGCGACACGATCCGCATCTCGCTCACCCCCGAGCCGAACGGCGACCGCACCAAGGAAGTCGTGGTGGCGCAGGAACTGCTCCAGACCATGGGCTTCCGCGCCTTCGTGCCGGTGGTGGCGGCCTGTCCGGGGTGCGGGCGCACCACCTCGACCGTCTTCCAGGAACTCGCCAAGCGGATCGAAACCGACCTCCGCGAGGCGATGCCGGTCTGGCGCGATAAGTACCCGGGCGTCGAGGCGCTGAAGGTCGCGGTGATGGGCTGCATCGTCAACGGCCCCGGCGAATCGAAGCACGCCGACATCGGCATCTCGCTCCCCGGCACCGGCGAGCAGCCGGCCGCCCCGGTCTTCATCGACGGCCGCAAGGCGGTGACGCTGCGCGGGCCGACGCTCGCCGAGGACTTCCGCAAGCTCGTCAACGAGTATGTCGAGAAGCGCTTCGGCGCGGCGCGCGTCCCCGCCGACGCCGCGGAGTAGGCGTCCAGGACGGGCAATTCGCCCGGCTGCGCCTATATAATAGGGCACACGCCGCAAACGGCGTTCCCGCCCGCTAGGAGACGCATATGCCCCAGAATGGAAAGACCGAGGCGGAGGCCAAGCTTGCCCGGGCGCAGCTCAAGGCCCGCGACGCCAAGCTCGCGATGAGCGAGGCCGCGCGCGAGGCCAAGCGCGTCGAGGACAACACCGCGCGCCTGCGCGCGCTCCGCCTCGAACGCGACGCGCGCGAAGCCGCTGAGCGCGCCGCCAACCCGCCGCCTCCGGCGAAGAAGAAATCCGCGAAGGCGAAGTCGATCCCCGTCGAAGAGCTGAACGCCGCCAACGACAAGTAGGCACCGCGTGGACATCCCGCGCGCCCGAACGTAATAGTCCGCGCCCATGCGTCAGGAAGATCTGTGGGACGACGAGGTCGCGCGGCGCTACGACACGCCGGGCGTGGGCATGTTTGCGCCCGAGGCGCTGGGGCCGACGGCGGACCGGCTCGCCGAGCTCGCGGCCGGCGGCCCGGCGCT
>JADMIO010768885.1_pt1 | contig 12522 bp, 16 predicted proteins | sample 8958161 | NCBI WGS metagenome assembly JADMIO01 (sample SAMN16585339, study PRJNA669376) | soil metagenome | isolation source: Crop rotation soil | place: USA: Cullars Rotation, Alabama | collected 2011 | reverse complement strand
GGCCGCGACTTCAAGTCACGTGAATTCCAAGCTTCGGATCCCACTGTGCTGGAAATAGCGGTCCTCCAGGCCGGTGAGCTTCAGGAGCGCCACCATCTCGCCGACGCGCGTGGCCACGGTGTCCGCGGGCAGCCGCCGGGCGCGGAGGCCGTAGCCGATGTTGGCGCGCACCGTGAGGTGGGGAAAGAGCGCGTAGTGCTGGAAGACCAGGCCGATGTCGCGCCGGTTCGGCGGGACGTCGGTGATCGGGCGGCCGCGCAGCACCACGTCGCCGGCGTCCGGGTGCTCGAAGCCGGCCACGATGTTGAGCAGCGTCGTCTTGCCGCAGCCGCTCGGGCCGAGCAGCGCGACGATCTCGCCCGGGCGGACGTCGAGGCTCGCGTCGACGAGCGCCGCCACGCGCCCGAAGCTCTTGCTGACGCCGCGGATTGTGAGATGGGGGGCCTCGAAGGGCCCCCCAAGCCCCCCGGGCGTTCGCGACGCTCCGGCGGAGCCGGGGCGCCGCTCTGGATCAGGCGCGGTCGCGTGGGGTCTGTCGTGAGATCTGTCGTGAGGTTTCGTCACCGTCGCTCCCGACCAGCGACGCGAGGCGGGGGGCCATGCTGCCGAAGCCCATCCCCGTCCGGCGGTGCGCGCGCTCGACCATCCGCGCGGAGGCCCGGTTGGCGTCCTCGACGATGCGCGACTCGCTGCCGCGCACGAGACGGCCGCCGCGCACCGCCACCTCGCCGTTGACGATCGTGGTGTCGACGACGGTCGAGTCGCCGGTGGCGAGCAGCGTGGTGAGCGGGTCGTGGAGGCCGCCGGCATAGCCGACCTGGCGCAGGTCGACGAGCACGAGGTCCGCGGCGCAGCCCGCCTCCAGGCGACCGATGTCGTCGCGGCCCAGCACGGCGGCCGCATCGCGCGTGGCCATCCACAGCACGTCCTGCGCGGTGAGCCAGCGGTCGGGCGTGTAGTTCGGCTGGAGACCCGCCAGCCGGTGGACGAGCAGCACCAGCCGCAGCTCGGCCAGCATGGAGCCGCCGTCGTTGCTGGAGGCGCCGTCCACGCCGATGCCGACGCGCACGCCGGCGTCGCGCATGGCGGGGATCGGGCCCACGGGGTAGCCCAGCCGCATGTTCTGGCTCAGGCAGTGCGCGACGCCGCTGCCCGTCTCGGCGAGCACCCGGATGTCCTCCGCGTCGTGCATGGTCGCGTGCGCGATCCAGCTCCCCTCGCCGAGCCAGCCGGCGCGGCGCAGGTACTCCGTGGGCCGACAGCCGTTGAGCGCGAGACAGCGATCGACCTCGGTCGGCCGCGGCTGCAGGTGCACGTGACGCCCGCAGCCCGCCTGGGTGGCCAGGCGCGCCAGCGCCTGGAGGAGGTCGGGATCGGCGAGCGGGATCGCGGTGGGGCCGAGCCCGACGCGGCACATCGCGTAGCGGGACGTGTCGTGGAACTTCGCGATCGCGCGCTCGCTGGCGGCGAGGATCTCCTCGCGGCTCTCCACCAGCCTTATGTCGCGGCCGCCGGGGATCGCGGCGATCTGGCGCTCGATCTCGCCCTCCAGCAGCGGCGTGCAGCCGCGGACGGCGTGCAGCCGCAAGCCGAGCGCGCGCACGGCCTGCACCTCCACGTCGAGCAGCTCGGCGTGGCCACCGGGATAGAGGTAGGCGAAGTCGGCGCTGGTCGTCGCGCCGGTGAGGAGCAGCTCGGCCGCCGCCACCGAGGCGCCGGCGTGCATCGCCTCGGCGTCCAGCTCCTGCCAGAGCGGGTACATCGAGCCGAGCCAGCCGAGGCTCCACTCGCAGAAGCCGAGCGGCACCGCCCGCGTCAGCGACTGGAAGAAATGGTGGTGGAGGTTGACGAGCCCGGGGAGCACGACCATCCCGCGCGCGTCGATCTCGGTCGCCGCGCCCGCGTGCGGGCACGGCTCCGCGCCGATCCCCACGATGGACGGGCCGTCGGCGGCGATCCACCCGTCGACGATCGGCGACTCGCGCCGGTCGACGCACGGGTAGATCACGGTCGCGTGGCGGACGAGCAGCGAGGGCGCGCTCAGCTCTGGATCTCCCGCACCCAGCGGTCGAGCCAGTCCTTCTGGTGGGCGGCGACGTACTCCTCGTCGACGAACCAGAGCTTGGAGAAGTCGCTCATGACGAGGCGCTGTGCCGGGCCGGCAACCTTCGCCTGCTTGTGCACCGGGGTCGCGAGCAGCGTGCCCGCCAGCGCCTCCTGCGTCTTCCGGGAGAGCACGAAGTTGACGTAGCTCTTGGCCGTGGCCTGCTGGGCGGAGCCCTTGGTCACGCAGAGGTCGTAGGGCGCGGCGGGCACGCCCTCCTTCGGCGTGGCGCGTGCCACGTGCGCGTTGGCCTTCATGACGTTGCTGATGCGGACGCTGTACTGGGGCGCGGCCAGGATCTCGCCGCGCTCGATGAGCTGGCTCGCCTGGTTCGGGTCGGTCACGAAGGCCCGCACGTTCGGCCGGAGCTCCTTGATCTTCTTGAACGCGTCGTCGACGGCCTTCTCGCTGCCGCCGATCGCGCGCGCCACCGCGAGCAGCGTGAACGTCACGAAGCCGGCGATGGGCATGGCGGGCAGCACGATCTTGCCCTTGAGCTCGGGGCGCCACAGGTCCATCCACGAGGTGATCGGCGAGGTGACCTTGGTCGAGTCGTACATGAGGTCGAGGCTGTCGATGATCATCGCCACGCCGTGGCCGCCGGTGAGGACCGCCTGCGGCTGTACCTCGGCGAGGTTGGGGATGTCCTTCGGCGTGAGCGGGCTCAGCAGCCCGGCCTTGCCCGCGCGCAGCGCGAAGGAGCGCACCATCATCGCCACGTCGTAGGGCGCGCTGTCCCGCTGGGCCTGCAGCTTCGAGAGGATGATGGCCGGCTGCTCGGTCTCGTAGGTGACCTTGCCCAGCTTCTCCTGCTCGAACGGCGCGCCCACGAGATCTTTCAGTCCGCCGTAGGGGCCGCCGAAGTGGGTGACCGTGATGGCCGCCTGCGCGCGCGCGGGGGCGGGCCGCGCGGCGCTGCCCGCGGCGAGCGCGGCGGCGGAGAGGCCGGTGGTCCGGATGAAGTGACGGCGGTCGATGTCTGCCATGCGCGTTCCTCCTGGGTCGGCGCCGCGCGCCGACGGGATGCTGGGCGTGCTCACGAGGGTGGCTGGTACCAGGACACGTGCGCGCTCACGATGCGCCAGCCCTCGGGCGCGCGCATCCACGTCTGGCTCTGGCGGCCGGAGCGCCCCGAGTCGGCGCGGACGAACTCCGTGTTGGTGGTCGCGAAGTCGCGCCCGTAGGTGGTGATGATCGTCCGCATCAGCGTGCGCCGCAGGTCGACGGGGCCACGGCCGGCGCGGAACGCGCTGATCTGGTCGTGGCCGTAGAGGTTCTCCGCGAGACCGTAGCGCAGGGTGAGCGGGCTCGTCCAGAAGAGCCCGTCGATCGTGGCGCCGTCGTTCGCGACGAGCGCGCGCTCGTAGCGCTCGAACACCGCGCGGACCTCGTCGACGACCTCCGGGATGTTGATCTCCATGGCCGGCGCCCGTCGGGACGCTAGGCGCTGGCGGCGACGGGAGCGGCGACGATCCCGTCGCGTTCGAGCGTGGCGGCGACGCGGAACAGATCGGCCTCCCGGTGCGGGGCGGCGACGAGCTGGACCCCCAGCGGGAGACGGCCGGAGCGAGCGACCGGCGCCGACAGCGCGGGCAGGCCGACGAACGAGAAGGGCTGGGTGAACACGCCGATGTGGGGGCGGACGGGGATGGTGGCGCCGCCGATCGTCGTGTGCTCCTGCTCGAGGAGGGGCGCGACGAAGGGCAGCGTCGGTGTGATCAGCACGTCGACGTGGCGGAAGACGTCGCGGGCGCGATCCCGGAACCAGCGGCGGAAGCGCTGGGCCTGCACGAGCGCGCTCGCGGGGAGCAGCGCGCCGGCCAGGAAGCGGTCGCGCGTGCGCGGGTCGAAGTCGCGCGGCCGCGCGCGCAGATCGGCGAGGTGGAGGTTCGCGCCCTCGCTCGCGGTGATGATCGACGCGGCGGCGCGCACCCGGGCGACCTCGGGCAGCGACACGCGGCGACCCGCGCCCAGCGCGCGCGCCACGTCGTCCACGGCGGCGAGCGCGTCCGGCTCGGCGGCCGTGGCGAAGTGGCCGTCCGCGACGGCCAGCCGCAGGCCGTCGACCCCGCCGGCGAGCTGCGGCGAGACCGGCTCGGGCGCGAGCGCGCTCGACACCGGGTCGTCGGCGTCGTGGCCCTGCAGCGCATCGTAGGCGCACGCGAGGTCGTGGATGGAGCGCGCGAACGGCCCGACGTGGTCCAGGCTGGGCGAGAACAGCGCGACGCCGGCGCGCGACAGCCGCCCGTAGGTGGGCTTGAGTCCGAAGACGCCACAGAAGCCCGCGGGCACGCGGATCGAGCCGTTGGTGTCCGAGCCGAGCGCGAGCGGGACGAGCCCCGCGGCGACCGCGGCCGCGGATCCGCCCGAGGAGCCGCCCGCGATGCGGGCCGGGTCGTGCGGGTTGCGCGTGGGCCCGTAGTGCGAGTTGAGCGTGCTGAAGCCGAAGGCGTACTCGTCCATGTTGAGGGCGCCCACCAGCACCGCGCCCGCGCGGGTGAGCGCACGCACCGCCGCGGCGTCCCGCGCCGCCGGCGGATGGTCGCGGTTGATGATGGAGCCGGCGAGCGTCACCACCCCGGCGACGTCGAACAGGTTCTTGACCGCGAAGGGCACGCCGGCGAGCGGCCCCGGGTCGCCGCCGCCCGCGATGACCCGGTCCACCCGATCCGCCTCCATGAGCGCGCGCTCGGCGAGCACGGCGGTGAAGCAGTTGAGGCCGGGATCGCGCTTCTCGATGCGGGCCAGCGCGTCGGCCGCCACGGCGCGCGCGGTGACCTCGCCGCGACGGACCGCAGCGGCGATGGCCGCCGCGCCGGCGGCCGCGAGGCTCACGGCTCCCACACCGGGCCGGGCTCGAGGTCGTCGGGCAGCGGGAAGCCGTCGAGCAGCGCCATGGCGCGCGCGTGGAGCGCGACCTGCTCGATCACACCCGCCCGCATCTCCGGATCGAGCCGCAGTCCCAGGAGCGCGGCGCTGCTGTCGACGAAGGACGCGAGCGCGTCGGGGTCATCGGGGCGGGGTGGGCGCATCGGCGGGGCTATGGTACTCGAACGTGTCGCGATTGCCAGGCCGCGTGGGCCGCGGCGACGCGACTATAATGAGCGCCCGTGTCAGAGGCGCGCGCATCGTGCGGCGCCGCCACCGTCCCGACAAGGAGCCAGCGCATGCAGCAGGTCGGCATCCACGCGTTCGCGATGGGCGGCCCGGACGACGTCCAGCCGCTCGAGGACCTCATCGACAAGGGCCAGGTCGATCCGGCGACGATCACCGCCATCATCACCAAGACGGAGGGCAACGGGCGGGTCAACGACTACACCCGGCCGTTCGCCGCCCACGCGTTCTCGCTCGCGCTCGGCCGTCGCCTGCGCGTCGAGCCCCACGACATCAGCCACCGCGTCGCGCTCGTGATGTCGGGCGGCTGCGAGGGCGTGATGACCCCGCACTCGGTGGTGCTGACCCGCCGCGAGGTGACGGGGACGGCCGCGCCCACGCCGCGGCTCGCCATCGGCGTGGGCTTCACGCGCGTCATGCAGCCGGAGGAGATCGGCTCCATGACCCAGGTGGAGCTGGTCGCCGAGGCGACGCGCGCGGCGGCGAAGGACGCGGGGCTCGCGCCCGGCGAGGTGAAGTTCGTCCAGACCAAGGGGCCCATCCTCACCGTGGAGCGGATCAACGAGGCGAAGGCGCGCGGCGCCAAGGTGGTCACCACGGACGTGGTCCGCTCGCTCGGCTTCTCGAACGGCGCCTCCGCGCTGGGCGTGGGACTCGGGCTCGGGCAGATCCCGCGCGACCGGCTGCGCCCCGAGGTGATCTGTCAGGACGAGTCGCTCTGGTGCGACGTCGCGTCGTGCTCGGCGGGCGTGGAGACCATGCACTGCGCGGTCGTCGTGATGGGCAACTCGCAGCGGGCGGTCGGCCCCTACCGGGTGGGGCAGGCGGTGATGGAGGACCTGATCGACGCGGGCGCCGTGCGAACGGCCCTGCGCGACGCCGGCCTCGCCTTCGACGGCGTGCCGGGTCCGGACGTCACGAAGCGCGTTGTCGCCGCCTTCTCCAAGGGGATCGTCGATCCCTCGGGCAGGCTCCGGGGGCACCGCACGACGCTGCTGACCGATTCGGACCTGGGAACGCGCCCGGCCCGCGCCGTGCTCAACGCGGTCGTGGCGTCCGTGCTGGGAACCCCGATGATCTATGCGTCGGCGGGATGGGGCTATCACCAGGGCCGGACGGGGGGCGGGATCGTCGCCGTCCTGGCGGGGGTCGACGCCTAGCGAAGGTTGACGGGGGCCGACGAGCCCCCCGTCAACTGGACTACTCGGCCGAGTCGTTCGCCTGGCACTCCGAGATGCACTCCAGGCTCGACGTGACGCAGGCCTCCGACGCCTCGTGGAGCGCCGCGCGGCACTCCTTCACGCAGGCCTCGACCTTGCGCTGCGCCGCCTTGCACTCCCGGGTGTCGCGGCCCAGCCCGGCGCACACCTTGTCGCGCGCCGCCTCGAGCCGGTGGCAGGGTCGAGCGCACGCCACGGCTTCCTTCTGCGCCGCCTGCCGGCAGTCGTTCAGCTCCTGCACGCACTCGACGAAGCAGGCCCGGTCGGGCGCGCACACGGACTGGGCGGTCGCCAGGGACGGGATCGTGAAGAACAGGGCGCCAGCGGCCAGCGCCACGGACAGCATCGCTCTCATCTTCATGGGGGGACCCTCCTCGGAAACGGTCCTTACACTTCGCGTCTGCGAGGAGGTAACGGGCAAGAAGCCTGCCCGAACCGGTCGCGGCAGGCGACGCGAAACTACACGACGCACAAGGAGAATTCGGTCACTGCGGAGGGCCATGCGGGAGCCGGTCCAGCCCGGCGCGGAATCGTATCGGTTGCTTTACAGCAGCGGCGGAGTCAGTGGCACTCGCCGTGCATCAGTCTCATCGCCGAAGGAGGGCCACATGGACATTCTTCTGTGGATCCTGTTCGGACTGATCGTCGGCATCGTCGCGAAGTTCCTCATGCCTGGGCCGGACCCGGGCGGCATGATCCTCACCATCGTTCTCGGTATCGTCGGTGCCTTGCTCGGCGGCTGGATCGGACGTGCGATGGGGCTCTACCAGCCAGGCGAGGCGGCAGGATTCGTGATGTCCGTGATCGGGGCCATCGTCCTGCTCGCGATCTACCGCTTCGCGTTCGCCGGTCGCGCCCGACCCTGAGGTCAAGGCGCGCCGCGCCGGCCTGTCTACCTGCCGCGGGAGTTCCACGCCTGGATCATGCGTGAGGCTCCCACGGCAGTCAGGCCGATCAGGGGCACCGCCAGGATCGCCGGGAACACCGCCTCGTCGCGAGGCAGCGTCATCGCCGCCTTGAAGACCTCGACGCCGATCAGGTTGCTGATGAGGAAAAACGCAGTCCAGAGATACAGCCGCATGACCCCTCCGTGACGTGGACGTTCACCTTCTTACGACGACTCGCGCGGACGGAAGCTTCTCCTGACGTCTTCGGCACTGTCCGCCGGTTCCGTGACCCTCGCGCGGGGGCGCGACAGGGGTGCCCGAAGACACTCCGCCCAGACTAGGGGGTCAGCTTCTCGGCGTCAACGGGAGGGGGGCACGCCGTCAGGCCGACCGGGCGTCGTCCTCGCCGCGATCCAGCTCGCGGTCGAGACGCTCGAGATCGGCAACGATGGCGCGGAGCTGGCGAGCCTGAGTCACCTCGAAGGCCATGTCGAGCTGCTTCTTGGCGGCGTCGAGCTGGGCGATGGAGATCAGCCGCTTGTCGACCAAGACCATGATCAGCCCGTGAAGCTCGGTGGCGAGCCGCTCGAGGATCTCCGTGTAGCGCCGGCCGAGCCGGCTGACCACCTCGGTGATGAACTGCTCTTGCTCTGGCGTGAACTCGTCCACGGTCTTCGAGAACTGCGAGGACGGTGCCACCGAACGTCCGCCACGCACCCACCACACTGATTCTCAGCGGCGGCGACCGCCCTGGACGGCGCCGAACGTCAGCCCGTGGACGATCTGGCGCTGGGCGAGCAGCGCGATCACCACGACCGGCACCATGATCATGACGCCGCTCGCCGTGAACGGCCCCCACAGGTGCTCCTCGGTCGAGATGTAGCCGAAGAGCGCCACCGGCGCCGTGCGCGTGTCGGTGCCGGTCAGCACCGCCGCGTAGAGGAACTCGTTCCACGCGTTGATGAACGAGAAGATGGCGGTCACCGCGATACCGCCGCGCGCCTGGGGCAGCACGATCCGCAGCAGCGTGGTGAGCGGGCTGGCGCCGTCGACCGCGGCGGCCTCCTCCAGCTCGCGCGGCAGCTCCTCGAAGTACGTGATCATCAGCCAGATCCCGAACGGTACCGAGAAGGTCAGGTAGACCGCGACCAGCCCCACGTACGTGTCCATCATGCGGACGCGGTTGAGGAAGAAGAAGTAGGGGATCAGGAGCCCGATGGGCGGGGCCATCTGGGTGAAGAGCGTGTAGAAGGCGAGCGGCCGGCGGCCGCGAAAGCGAAGGCGCGCGTAGGCGTAGCCGGCCGGCACGGCGACCACCACCGACACCACGGTCGTGAGCGTGGTGATGATGGCGCTGTTCAGGATGCTGGGCCCGATCCCGCCCTGGGACGACTCGATGAAGCGCCCGCCCTGTACGCCGAGGGCGCGCCGGTAGTGCTCGAGCGTGGGCATGAAGACGACCGTGGGCGGCACGCTGAAGATCGCCCCGTGCGGCTTGAACGACGTCACCGCCGTCCACACCACGGGCAGCGCCCACACGAGGATCGCGAAGGTCAGCGCGACGTACGCGGCGGCGCGCCCCAGCGCGCGTCCGGCGCCCGCCACGCCCCTACTCCCCGCGCCGGAGCCGGAAGAAGCCCCAGCTCGTCACGGCGGTGATGGCGAGGAGCACGGTGCCGAGCGCGGCGCCGTACCCGAGGCTGAGCGACGTGAAGGACACCCGGTACGCGTAGAGGTTGAGGATCTCCGTCGCGGTGCCGGGGCCGCCCCCCGTGGTGGCGAAGATGCCCTCGAAGGCACGCAGCGCGATCATCGTGCGCAGGATCACGACGATCAGGATCGCGGGCCGCAGCATCGGCAGCGTCAGGTAGCGGAAGATCTGCCACGCGCTGGCGCGGTCGATCATCGCCGCCTCGAAGGGCTCGGGCGGGAGCGCGTAGAGGCTGGCGAGGAACACGAGGAAGGCGAAGGGCGTCCACTGCCAGGTGTGGATGATCACGACCGACACCAGCGCCCACGTGGGCTGGGTGAGCCACGGGTGCGAGCCGAGCCCGAGCGCCACCGAGAGCGCGTCCACCAGCCCGTAGAGCTGGGTCAGCATCAGCGTCTTCCACGAGAGCCCCACGACGATGGGCGCCAGGATCATCGGCAGCAGCACGGCGATGCGGAGCACCGCGTGGCCGCGGAGCGGCCGGAAGAGGGCCAGCGCGAGCGCCAAGCCCACCACCACCTGCAGCACCACCGAGCTGATCGTGTAGACGGCGGTGATGCGGAGCGACTCGAGGAAGCGCGCGTCGCCGAGCATGCGCGCGTAGTTGTCGAGGCCGATCCACCGGTTGCGGAACGGCGTGGCCAGGTCCAGCCGGTAGGTGCTCATGACCATGAGCACGACCAGCGGGAAGCTGGTCATCACGACAAGCAGGAGCAGGCTCGGCGCCGCGAGGACCCAGCCGAAGCGCTCTTCGCCCGCGAGGAAGCCGCGGGGCCGCGTCACCCTTTCATGATCTTGGCGATCTCCCCGTTCGCCTCGTCGAGCGCCTGCTTGGGGGTCTTCTGCTTGACGAGCGCCGCCTGGATCGCCACCGAGATCACCTCGCCGATCTCGGGCCACTGGGGCACGCGCGGCCGCCAGTCCAGGTCCGTGTCCTCCTTCAGCGACTGGAGGACCACGTCCGGATACTGCGGGGTGAAGCTCACCAGCTTGCGGTAGCTCGCGTCGCTCCAGATCGAGAGCCGGTTCACGCCGCTCCGGACCACGGCCTGCGGGTTCTCGCGGAAGGTCGCGGTGCGGAGCTGGGTCTCCTTCGACGCCAGCCACGTGAGGTAGAGCCACGTGGCCTTCTTCTTCTTCTCCGACAGCGACGCGTTGATCGGGTAGGCCCAGTTCCAGATGCTGGTCACGCGGCGTCCCGTCGGGCCCTTGGGCCAGCGCGCGTAGGCCATCTTGCCCGCGACCTTGGAGCGCGCCGCGTTTTCCAGGATCGAGGCGGCGGGGTTGCCGTCGATGTACTGGACCAGCGTCCCCTGCGCCATCGCCTCCATCAGCTCGGGCCAGTTCCAGTTCTCGACACCCGGCGGCGCGTACGTCCGGTTCATGTCGACATACCACTCGAGCGACTTCACGCCGGCCTCGCTGTTGACCGCCGGCTGGTTGGGCGCCGAGAACCACTGGCCGCCCCAGGTGCGGAAGAGCGACGGCCAGATGTAGGCGTTCTGGCCGGGGCCGCGGAAGCCCCGCAGCGCGAAGCCCCACAGCTTGTCGTTGGGCTTGTGCGCCTTGCGCGCGGTCTCGCGCAGCTCGTCGAACGTCTCCGGCGGCTTGAGGCCGAGCTGCTGGTAGAGGTCGGCGCGACGGAAGTGGATGGTGACCTCGCCCTCCATCGGCATCGCGTACAGCTTGCCGTCGACGGTGTCGGCCTGGCGCCAGAGCGGGACGATGTCCTCCAGGTCGAACCAGGCGCGGTCGGTGAGGGAGGGGTCGTTCAAATACTTGTCGAACGGCTCGATCCACCGGTTCGCCACGTAGAGCGGCAGGTACATGGGGTCGGCGGTGTGGGTGGCGAAGTTCGCGGTCTTGGCGCCGAGGTCGAGCACCGCCTTCTCGCGGTTCTCCTTGGGCGGGATGGTCTCGTACTGGACGTTGACGCCGGTGAGGGCGGTGAACTCCGGCGTGAAGCGGCGGAAGATGCCGAAGTAGAACGCGGGCGTGATCAGCACGGTGATCGACTCGCCGGCGACCTGCTTCCAGTTGACCTTCGCCTTCGCGTACGGCGCCAGGTCGGCCTCGCTCTGGGCGCCGGCGTGGCGCGCGGCGGCGGGCAGCAGCGCGTAGCCGCCGGCGGCGGCCGCCGCGTGCAGGAACGTGCGTCGCGTCGTGATCGTCGACATGCGGCCTCCTCTTCGGGTCATCGCAGACGGACCTGCACCCCGGCCAGCTCCTCCAGCACGCTGACCACGCCGGTATAGTCGAGCTTGCCCTTCCCCTGGGCGCGCGCGGTCGCGTAGACCTCGCGGGCGGCGGCGCCCGTGGCCAGCGGCACCTTCTGCTCGCTGCCGAGCCGGAGGCCCAGCCCCAGGTCCTTGTGCGCGAGGTCGATGAGGAATCCCGGCGTGAAGTCGCCCTTGAACGCCTTCGCCGGATAGGTCATCTCGAGGTGCGCGGTCTTGGCCGCCGTCGCGGTCATGACCTGGAGCATCGTCTCCAGCCGCAGCCCCGACTTCACCCCGAGCACCAGGCACTCCGCGGTGAGCACCGACGCCGCGCAGGAGAGGTAGTTGTTCACGACCTTCATGGTGATCCCGCTGCCCACCGGGCCGCAGTGGACGACGTCGCTCCCCATGGTCTTGAGGACGGGCTCGATCTCCTGGACGTCGACCGGGTCGCCGCCGACCATGATGAACAGGGTCCCCGCCTCGGCGTGGAGCGACGTGCGCCCGACGGGCGCGTCCACGAAGCGCAGCCCGCGCGCGGTCAGCGCCTCCGCCACCCTGCGCGTCGTCGCGGGGTCGATCGTCGACATGTCGACGACGGTGGTCCCGCGCTGGGCGCCCTCGACCACCCCGTTCGGGCCGAGGATCACGGCCTCCACGTCGGGCGAGTCGGGGAGCATGGTGATCACGAGGTCGGCGCCCCGGGCGGCCTCCTTGGGAGACGGCTGGGCCTGGGCACCCCGCGCGACCAGCGCCGCCACGGCCTCGGGGACCACGTCGTGGACCCGCAGCGCGTAGCCCGACTTTAGAATATTGAGAGCCATGGGCCGGCCCATATTGCCGAGCCCGATGAAGGCAATGGTCTTCATGGGGTGCTCCTTTCGCCCCGCATTGAACGCGAGCCGGCGCGGGAAAGTCAACGGGAGGTGAGGGGTGGCGCATCGACAGGACGTCCGGCGGGTGGACAAGCCGTGGGGCCACGAGATCATCTGGGCCCACACCGACCGCTACGCCGGCAAGATCCTCTTCGTCAGGGCGGGCGAGCGGCTGTCGCTCCAGTACCACGAGCAGAAGGACGAGACGATCTACGTCCTCGACGGCACGATCGCGTTCGAGGTGGGCCCGCTCGAGCAGCCGCACGAGCGGATGGTCCTGAAGGTGGGCGACGCCTTCCACATCACGCCCCACACCGTCCACCGGATGACGGCGGTCCTTTCCAGCACATTGGGATCCTAAGCTTAGAATTCCACGTGGACAAGTTGTCGCG
>JADMIO011560801.1_pt1 | contig 12524 bp, 8 predicted proteins | sample 8958161 | NCBI WGS metagenome assembly JADMIO01 (sample SAMN16585339, study PRJNA669376) | soil metagenome | isolation source: Crop rotation soil | place: USA: Cullars Rotation, Alabama | collected 2011 | reverse complement strand
GCGGCCCACATCCTGCCGCCGGTGGATTACGAACGAGCCGCGCTCCGCGATCGCGCCGCGCGCCGGCAGCTCACGCAGAAATTGCTGGCCGCGCTGGAACCGGCCATCCGCCAGCATCTGGACCAGTGGTATCACTTTGTGCCGGTGTGGAAGCCAGGCCAATGACGAAGCACGAATTACGAATGATCCGGGAACGCGGCCCGCAAGAGCCGGGCCTCCGGGCCGCTCTCCGTTCCGCCCTGATCCTGGCGCTCGTGCTGGCTCCTGCTTTGGCGCCGGCCGCCGAGCCGCCCGCCGTTCTGCAAAAGTTTCTCGCCGCTCAAACGAACCTCATCACCTGGTCCGCCGATCTGACGCAAATCCGCAAGTTCAAGGCGCTGGCGCAGCCGCAAACCAACAGCGGCCATGTCTGGTTCGCCGCGCCGCAGAAGTTCCGCTGGGAGATCGGTTCGCCGGCCCAGACCATCGCCGTGCGCGGCGGCAACGAGATGCTCGTCATTTATCCGCGCCTGAAACGGGTCGAGAAATATCCGCTCGCCGGCGACAAGCTTGGCCAGTGGAAGGACACGCTGGCGTTGCTCGAGGCCGGCTTTCCCCGCAGCCAGGCGGAGATCGAAAAGCGGTTCAAGGTCCTGGCCGTCACGCAGCTCAACGACCTGCACCAGGTCGTGTTGCAGCCGAAGTCCTTTTCCGCGCGGCGCATGATGCCGCAAATCACGCTCGCGTTCGGCACGAACGATTTTCAACTGCGGGCCACGGAGCTGCAGTTCGGCGACGGCTCGACGATGCGCAACGAATTTCGTCATGTGCAGTTCAATCCGAAGATCGACGACGCGCTCTTTGCGCCGCGGCTGGACGCGGATTACAAGGTGGTGGAGCCGATGAAGAAATGAACGCGCCATGACGGTCGAGCAGATTATCGGACTGGCCATTGCGCTTCTCATCATGGCGGTGGGCTGTCTCGGCAGCGTGCTTCCGGCGCTGCCCAGCACGCCGCTCGTGCTCATCGCGGCCTTTGCGCACAAGCTCTACTTCAAGTCCGCCAGCGTCGGCTGGTTCGTGCTCACGCTCATCGTGCTGATGACCGCGCTGGCGCTGATCATGGATTATCTGACCACGCTTTATGGTGCGCAAAAGTTCGGCGCGACGAAGAAGGGGATGATCGGCGCGATCGTGGGCGGCATCGTCGGGCTCTTCTTCAATCTGCCCGGCATTCTCCTGGGCCCGTTCATCGGCGCGTCTCTTTTCGAAATGATGGGCGGCCGCGAATGGAAGCCGGCGCTCAAGGCGGGCGTGGGCGCGACCCTCGGCCTGTTCGCCGGCGCGGTCGGCAAGCTCGTCTGCTGCCTCTCCATGATGACGCTCTTCGTCATCGGCGTGCTTTGGAACACGCTGCGGAATTAACCCTTCGCGCCGCCGCCGGTCGCAGTCCAGGCCCTCAGGTCGACCCGATGACGTCGCGGTGTGTTGGCTTCGGCTGTCCCGGCTTGAACGCTTCGAGGTGTTCGAGCTGCGCCTGAACTTTGGCACCGGCCGGAAAAATTTCCGCCAAAGCTCCATTCAGTTCGCGGCGCAAAAGTTCCGGTTCCGCCTCGGCGCGAAGGTTGATGATGAGCTGGCCGCCCGCGATCGAATCGCCGAGCGCCTGCGAAAGCTCCGGAACGTGATCGTTGCGCACGAGGTTGATGACTGCGAGGTCGGACAGCCCTTCCTCCGGGCTCAGTGTCATCTTCAAGTGCGCGACTTCGGCGCCGGCAGATGCGAGCCGCGATTGCAACGACTGGCAAAGCGCGTGCACCGTTTCATTGCCATCGAACTCGCCGCCCGCGCCACGCAACGCGACCGTGGCGTTGAGCCAGCCCAGCAGGGCCTCGCCTTCTCCGTAGAGCGCGTAATCGACGGGCATCGTTTCGCGGGCCAGTTGCTCGGCTGATTCCAGGCGCGCAAACCAATCGTCCAGCCCGGCGCCCGTCCGCGCCGACACCGCGATGACATCCGCCGCGGGGAATTCCGCCGCCAGCCTGGCGCGCAAGGCCTCGAGCCGTGGGGCGTCCATCGTTTCCCTTTTGTTGATCACGATGAGGTCGGCCTCCTCGAGCTGCTTGCGGTAGATGTAGAGCACCTTCTCGGAGAACTTTCCGCCCGGCTCCAATCCAAACACGCGCGCCGCCCGCACCGGATCCACCAGCACGCTGACGGGCGCGATGGAAAAGTTCCCGCCGTAAATGCGGCGGAGCGGGTAGGTGACCGTCGCCACGAGATCGGTGCAACTGCCGACGGGCTCGGCGATGAACACGTCGGGCCGCGCCGCCTCCTTGAGGTGATTCGCCGCGTCGACGAGCGAATTGAAGCGGCAGCAGAAGCAGCCGCCCGGGATTTCTTCCGTCGCGAAACCGCGCGAGCGCAGCATCGCGGTGTCGACGAGCTCCGTGCCCTGGTCGTTCGTGATCAGGCCCACGCGCTGGCCGCGTTGCTGCAGCCGCTCCGCGAGGCGCGCCACGGAAGTCGTCTTGCCCGCTCCGAGAAAGCCGCCAATCATGATGTAGCGGGCCTTGGAACCGTCGTTCGTGGATTCTGGAGTCATTTGTCGTCAGTCTTCTGCTTCGACAGGATTAAATCAATCGCGCGGTCGAGGTGATCGCGATAGCCGTTCACGTCGAGGCATTTCTCATCCGGCGTGCCGCGCACGGCGTAAAGCCAGCCGGCGCCGTAAGGCTGCTTGTCGATGAGGGAAATCTTTTCGCGCAGCTCCGGATTGGCGCCGAGGAAGGTTCCGTCCGCCACGCAATAGATATCCGAGATGGCCTTGAAACCTTCCACCCAGCCGATGATTTGCCCGACGGCGGCCGGTTCATTCACTGGCGCCTCAAAGCCATGATCCACCATGTCTCCGAGCATGCGTGTGGCGAACTTCGTCAGGCCGATGCGCCAGGTGTCGTCGGGCTGGCGCGCGAGCCAGAAGTGCGATCGGGAATAGAGGTAATGCACCGGCAGATGCGTGACGAAATGCGAGCGTTTGTAGAAGAGGGTCGCTGGCTTGCCGGTGTCCACGGCGCGAGACGCTACCGGCGCGCCAAGAGGCGGCGCAAGCGTCGCGTGGATTGGTGCAAGAGATTCGGGCGGCAAATGGATATCAACGCAAAGACGCCAGGGCCCGAAGACGCGAAGGCGAACCGCCTCCATGCTGGGCGTGCCGGTGCCGGGACGTCGCGGTGAATTCCGCGCCGCCTTCGCTCCGAAAATTCTCGCCTGTGCCCGCCCGCGCCGTTCAAATCGGCTGGTGATTTATTTCGATCACAACGCGACGAGCCCGATCCTGCCGGAAGCGCGGCAGGCGTGGTGGAAGTCCTGCGACAGCTTTGCCGGAAATCCTTCCAGCCCGCATCGCCTTGGGGCGCGTGCGGAGAACGCCCTCAACGAAGCCCGCGAACGGCTCGCTGCCATCCTCGGCTGCCATGCGACGGAAATCGTTTTCACCTCCGGCGCCACGGAATCCAACAATACCGTTCTCCAACACGCTGCCCGCACGTCTCCGGACGACGCCCAGGTCTGGCTCTCCGCCATCGAACATCCCAGCGTCCTCGAGCCGGCGCGGGCTCATTTCAGCCAGCGGCTGCGCTTCATTCCTGTGACGCGCGATGGCGTGGTGGAGTTGACCTGGATCGAAGACGAGTTGAAACGACGTCGGCCCGCGCTTATCGCCGTCATGGCCGCGAACAATGAAACCGGCGCGCAGCAACCGTGGCCCGAGGCGCTCGAGATCTGCCGGGCGCAGGAGATTCCGTTCCTCTGCGATGCCGCGCAATGGGTCGGCAAACTTGCGTCGCGCGGCCTTGGCGCGTGCGATTGGGTCACGGGCGCCGCCCACAAATTCGGCGGTCCGCGCGGCGTCGGCTTTCTCAAAGTTCCGCGCAGCCTCGCCATTTCCCCGCTCATCCGCGGCGGCCCGCAGGAGGAATTGCGCCGCGCCGGGACGGAAAATGTTCCCGGCGTGCTGGCCATGCTCGCCGCGCTCGGCGTGCGCGAAGGACAAATCGCCCGCGGCGAATACGGCGCGCGCGCCGCTTATCGCGAAGCCTTCGAAGGCCGCCTCGTCGCCGTCCTGCCCGGCGCCGAAATTGTCTCCGCCCAGGCGCGTCGCCTCTGGAACACCGTTTCCGCCCTCATGCCCGAAGCCGATTGCCAGCAACGCTGGGTCGTGAAGCTGGACAAGCTCGGCTTCGCCGTCTCGACCGGCTCGGCCTGTTCCAGCGGCAAGGAAGAGCCGTCCCATGTTCTGCGCGCGATGGGTTACAAGCCTGCGGATGCCGCCCGCGTGCTGCGCTTCAGCGCCGGCTGGGAAACCAAAGCCGGCGATTGGGACGCGTTGCTGGGCGCCTTGCAATCCGTGCGCGGAAAAATCGTCGCCGACGGAAAGAAAAAAGTGGCGAGAGGCGCCTCGCGGGATTAACTGTTCTTCACTCAACGAACCGACAAAGCCTGCGTGGTTTCATGCCGCAATGCCGCCGCTTTCCGAGTTTGTGAGGAGACTTTGCCCCGGCGTGAGTGGGCGGACTGAAATCTGTGTGCGGTCCAACGACTCGCCCGGGGCGTCCTGTTTTCATTTCATGGCTTCGGCGCGCTGGAGAAATTCCCGGGCGCGAAGGTGATTCGGCTGGAGCTTGAGCGTCACGCTGAATTCACCCGCCGCCTCCGCGAACCTCCTTTGCTGCGCGAGCAGGACGCCGTAATTGAAATGGCCGTCGACCGACGCGGGCTGGAGGCGGATTGCTTCCTTGAAATGCCTCTCGGCTTCGGCGCTTTCGCCGCGCCGCGCCAATTCGAGAGCCAGCGCCAGATGGGCCTCCGCAAAATCCGGCTTCACGCGCACCGCCTCCGTGTAATGCCGCGCCGCCTCCGCGGGATTCTCGGCGAGCAAGGCGTTGCCGAGGTTGAAGTGCGCGACGGCGCTCTGCGGATTGATCCGCACCGCGGCTTCGTAATGCGATTTCGCCCCCGCCTTGTCGCCCGCCTGGTTCAGCAGTTTGCCGAGATTAATGTGCGGTGCCGCGCTGTTCGTGTCGTGACGCAGCGCGAGTTCATATTGCGCGATCGCTTCGTTCGTCCGCCCCTGCTGCGCGAGGAGCTGTCCGAGGTTGACGCGCGCTTCCGTGGATTTGGGCTTCAACCGCAGCGCCAGCAGAAGTTCCTTCTCCGCTTCGGCATTGCGCCCGAGATTCATCAACGCCAGCGCCAAACCATTGCGGGTTTCCGTGGATGCGGCATTCCTGCGCAATGCTTCGCGGAAGAAGGGCAGGGCCTCTTCGCTTCGTCCCAACGAGTCGAGCAGGTTGCCGACGTGGTAATGCGCCAGGATCTCGTGTGGCAACAGGCGCATCACCTCGCGCCACTCTTCCAACGCGCGTTGGGGTTCGCCATTTGCTTCGAGCAACTTCGCCAGGTTCTCGCGCAGGACCCAATCGCCCGGGGCCATCCGAATCGCCGCACGATATTGCTTCGTCACGCGCTGAAACGCCTCTGCCGTCAGGCTCGCGCCGAGTTCATCGATGCGCCGCTTCCATTCCGCATCGCGTTGCGCGTGGCCGAACTGCGCCGTGAACGGCGGCTGTTGCAGGCGCCGCCGCACCTCCTCGTAAACCTGCAGGCGATCCCAGTCCGTCCAGGCCAGGCGCCGCGCGCAGTCTTCCATCGACGGCTCCCGCGCCACGGCCTGGTTCGTCATCGCCGCCGGCAACGCCCGGAGCACCGCCCCGAGGAAGATGCGGGCGAGCTGGTAGTTGCCCTCGAAGGTGAAGTGAACGTGCTCGTGGAAGAATTCCGCGCCCGGAATGTTGTTGGAACTCAGGCTCGACAATTCGCGCTCCGCGTCGACCACGGTTTCATCGGCGCGTCTGGTGAAGGCGTGCCCGTGAATCAGGCCGTTGATCATTTGGTCGGCGCGGAAACGCAGTCCATCGACGTCCCGGGCCCGCTCGAACTTCCGGCCCGCTTCCGCGGGACGGCCCAGCGCCAGTTCGCAGCGCGCGAGATGAAAATAAAGTTCCGCAAAGCCGTCGTCCTGCATTTTGCTGAACGCCGCGTGCGCTTCGGCGAATCGATTGCTCGCCGCGAGCTGAATCCCGTTCGCGAAGAGTTTTTCAAAGCCGGCTTCGGCCTGTCGCGCGCCCGTGAGATGACTCGACGCAAACGGCGGGCAGTCGCGCAGGTTCACGGGCACGGTCCCGAGGATCACCCGGGCGCCGGCGGCGGAGCCGATGCGGACAATCTCGTTGAGGTTGCGCGCGAAATGGTCGTAGACATTCGCCATCCGCGGGTCATCGAAACGCACCTGGTGCGCCAGGAACATTTCCATGCCGCCCCATTCCGTCGGACCGCGTTCGGCGAGCGAATCGACGAGCTGCATGACGCGAAAGTTTTTCAGCCAGAGTGTCGCGCGAATGAAGGCCAGCGTGGGCGCCTGCCGGCCGAAGATCGTGCCGCTGCCAAACGGCCCCACCACTTCGTTGTTGCCCATGTAAACGACCCAGATGTCCCCTTCGAGCGGCGCGCAGTCCTTCGCGATTTCGCGGACGACGTGCGAGTTGATCGCGGTCATCGCCACGTTGATGACCTCGAACCTGTTGCTCGGAAATTTCAACTCGAGCATCGCTTGCAAAAGACGCGGTAATCCGAAGGCCGGCTCGGGATCGCCCATCGCGGCTGATTCGCCGAAGACAAAGATGCGGGTCGTTCCCGGCTCCTTGCGGGGCGCCAGCATCACCGGCTGCGGCGTGCGCGCGATGTCCTTCGGGAAAAATCTCCAGCCGAACTGCCGGTTCTCCGTCAACAAGTCACGGCCATTCACGCGCTGCTTGAGGAAGAATCCCGTGGGGTAACCGTAGCCGGAGAGGCGCAGGAAGATTTCCACCGTCGCCAGCAGCAGCAACGGCACAAGCACGGCCAGCGCCCGGAACGTCCAGCGCTGGCCTCGCGTCAGGACACGCGGCGCGCGGGCGGAACCCTTGGGCTTGTTCGACTTCGCACGTGATTTCAACCGCCCGAAAGTATCAGCCGCCGGAGGACGCTCGGAGCAAAAAGCGTGACGCGCGAAAGCGGCTTGCCTGCGCGCGCCCAGGTTGTCCAGCATCGCTCATGAACACGAAATTGTGCACCACGCTGCTCGCCTGCCTCATTGCCTCTTCTTCCCTCACCTACGCGCAAACCGCCGCGCACTCCGCGGTGAAGGCCGCCTCGCGTCCCGAAAGAGGATGGCAGGACCGCGCGAAGTTGCTCGACCAGCGCCTGAAGGAGACGCCGGACACTGAAGTGCTTTTCATCGGCGATTCCATCACGCAAGGCTGGGAAGGGGACGGCAAGCAGGTCTGGGCCGATCGTTACGCGAAGCGCAAGGCCGTGAACCTCGGCATCGGCGGCGACCGCACCCAACACGTCCTGTGGCGGCTCGAAAATGCGCCGCTCGACGGCGTCAAACCCAAGGCTGCCGTCGTCATGATTGGCACCAACAATTCCAACGCCGAGGACAACACGCCCGGCCAGATCGCCGACGGCATCGCCGCCATCGTGCGCAAGTTGCGCGAGCGTCTGCCCGGCACGAAGATTCTTTTGCTCGCCATTTTTCCGCGTAGCGAGAACTTCAGCGCGCAACGCGGCAAGCTTACGCAGGTCAACCAGGTGATCATGAAGCTCGACGATGGAAAGAACGTTCACTTCCTCGACATCGGCCATCGCTTCCTCAACGACGACGGCATCCTCCCGGCCGAAATCATGCCCGACTATCTGCACCTGTCAGCGAAGGGCTATCAAATGTGGGCGGACGCCATCGAGCCGAAGCTGTCCGAGTTGCTGGGCGAGAAGAAATAGTCTCGGCTTGCCGCCCGTCGTCCTTTGAGGCAAGCGCGCGCTGCTGAATGACGAGCCAGGCGAACGCAGCACGTCGGTTCCAATGCGCCGGGCGGGAGGTTTACAGGGTGTTTCCGAACAGTTGTTCAGCCCGGGCCGGATCGATGAGTTGAATTTGTCGGGCACAGCCTACGGCCTCATTCTGGCGTCCCAAAGCAAGGAGGGCTTTTGCTTTGGCGAACAACGCATCCAGGTGATGGGGCTGCAATTCGAGCGCGCGCTCACAGCAGTGAAATGCCTCCTCGTGGCGTTTGAGCCACATCAGCGCTGAGCTCTTGTTGCACCACGCAGCGACCAGGCGCGGATTCACCTGGAGCGCGCGGTCATAGCAGCCGATTGCCTCCTCATGTCTTTGCAATGTTCCCAGGACCATTCCCTTCAAATTCCAACCCTGCTCAGAATGGGGTTTGATCCCGAGGAAGCGCTCAAAGACGGTTAAGGCCGAGTCGTATTCTTTGAACCTCGCGAAGGCCAGGCCCATGTTCAGCCAGGGCGACTCGTATTCCGGATCGAGGTCAATAGCTTTCTTGAAGCAAAACGTTGCTTCCGAGAGCTTCCCTTCGTCCAACAACGTTGCCCCCATGTCATTCCAGCCAATTTTGTCGCGGGGGACCGCAAACGTTCCTTCCTGGCATTGGTCCAGAAAGCCGCGCAATTGGGCGACGGCGTTTGGTGAAATGGGCGTGCTTCCTCGCTGCGCCTCGTCCAGGCAAGCCAAAGCCCGGTCGCGTTCTCCAGCCTGGCCCAGAGCGATGACTTTCTGAAACACCCGAAGTTCGACAGCGATTTTGCCCGCCCATGGATGCCCCAGGCGATGTGCTTCGTCGAAGCAGGCGATGGCCTGGTCATGTTTTCCTTCTTTGGCGAAAGCCATCCCCTTTTCCGCAGATATCTGCGCAGCGTCATTTTCCGCGGGTTTGGCTGGCTGATCATTCAGGTTGTCCGTGGCGATCTGAATCGTTGCACTGGACGGCGGGACGATTGGATCCTCCCTAAGATTACCCGCCCGTCTTTGTTTGTTGGCCATGTCGATGGCCTTGAGCGCCGCTATGGCCGGAGTGAAGCCCAGTTCGGCGGCCTTTTCAAAACACACCGCGGCTTCTTGAAGTTTCTGAAAGCCATTCACCAGGGCAGCGCCTTTGATAAACCAGCCTTCCGCGAAGCCAGCGCTTGTCTCAATCGCGCGTTCGCTGCAGGCGATGGACTCTTCAAAGCGATGGAGTTTGCACAACACCAGAGCCTTGTTATGCCACGGACGCGGGTTCCGGCCGTCCAATGCGACGGCTTGTTCGTGGCAGGCAAGGGCTTCTTCGTAGCGGCCCAGCTTATCGAACAATACTCCCTTGCTGGTCCATCCACTTTCATGGCGTGGATCCATTTCGATGGCTTTGTCGAAGGCACTAACGGCCTCCGAAACCCGTCCAAGTTCGAAAAGGGAATCGCCCTTCCAAACCCAAAACCCCGGATCCGCCCTAAGCCACAAGGCGCGATCGAAGCAGGAGATTGCCTCCGAATGAAGTCCCAGGGCGGCCAATGACTCTCCTTTGCACGCCCAGGTCAGCGCGCGTCCGTCGGGCTCCAGGATCAGGAGACGATCAAAACAGGCGATCGCTTCCCGGTGCCGGCCCAACCTTTGAAGGCTCACCGCCTTGTTGGCCTGCTGGACAATGTTGAGTTCGGGAACCGAATCGGTTCGCACCATGGCCTGGGCATTGAGACCGTAAAGGACAACGGTCAGTTGATCCCGCACTTCGGTGAAATTGGAAAAACGGTCGCAATGGTTTTTGGCCACGCACCTTTGAATCACGTCGTTCAAGCGCGGCTGGCTGATCGGCACCATCGGGACAGCCTGCGTTTTGTGAAGGCGTTCGAGCTCAATAACATTCGCTGCGAGAAAGGGCAGGCGCCCGGTGACCATCTGGTAGAGCATGATGCCGAACGAGTAAATGTCCGCGCGCACATCCACATTCTTCAAGTCCTCGAACTGTTCGGGCGCCATGTAGGCCGGCGTTCCCGCTCCCATCCCGGTTTGGGTCAAGCCAAGGCCGAGTCGGGAAAGTGACTGCTCCTGAGGCGTGCCTGGTGTCGAAGGAGTCCAGAACCCTTTTGTCCCGACAGCGCTCTCAGGCCCGGCATCGGCCGATGCCCCGCCTGAAACAAAAGCCTTGGCCAGGCCGAAGTCCGTTACCTGGAGCGTTCCGCTGGCGGTGAGGAGGCAATTCTGGGGCTTGATATCCCGATGGATCTTAATGCCCTTGGAGTGGGCGTGAATCATTCCATTACAGAATTCGATTCCCAACCGCAATACCTCGGCCGGATTGTCAAGCAGGCGAGGCGTGCCAATCCATTTGCTCAAGTCTCCACCCGTCACGTAATCGAGAAAAAGAAAGGGCCTTTGTTCTATCGTTTCAACAAACGCCGCATGGACAATGTTCGGATGGATATCGAGGCCAATCCAACAAAGACATTCCTGCCGGAACCGTCCGGCGATCTCAGGTGATGGAGCCAGCAACTCTTTACGAAATGTCTTGGCCGCCCAGGCTTCGTGCACCTGATGGTCGTAAACAACATAGACAATCCCCATTCCTCCACGCAGGATCTTGTGGACTTCCCAACGATCCTGGATTCGGTCACCTGGCTTCCAGTCAGTGCTCATGCGGTTTATTTTTCCGGCCCGGGTCGCCAGTGTGCGCGCCTGGTCCGCTCTGGCCGGGCGCCCGGTCCGCCGGCGAAGAACGCTGGTCGCGGCCTGAAACGATCAAGGCTCCAGCCGGTGCGCTGCGCAGTGTCACAGTCCCGGCCGGGGAGTGTTGGCAATTTCCGGGGCCTGGAGCCGCAGCTCAAATTCGCCGCGGGCGCTGCCGGCGCCGCCCACTGAAAGGTAATATTCCTGCCCGGTTGAAACTTCGAAGGAGAAAGTGGCCGGAACTCCCAGGTAGATCGTGTTCCCGAACAGAGTTTCGAGCGAGGCCAGATTGTGTCCCTGGAAGACTTCCACGAACGGCTTGAAGGATCCCGGGGCGGCAGAAATGGTGGCGAGCCCGCTGCTGGTCGCGGTCCACTTCCACCACAACGTGGCTTCGACGGCCGCCTGCCCGATGGAACGCGCGGGTTCTCCAGGCTCGCGCGTGGCGTTGTAATTGGCGCCGCCGAAAATCACCTCCGCTCCCGCCAGCGACAACGCTTGCGCGAAATGGTCGTTCAGGCTTTGGGGCACGAAGCGCAGGTGCATGGTGACGGGCGCGGGCCCGTAGCCGCCCGATGGATCGTGGAGCGCGAGATGATAATTCACGCCCGCCTCGACGGGCAATTGGACCGGCGGCGAGCTTTCCGTTTGGTCGCCGTAGAGCGATTCGAAATTGGCGAACTTCGTGCCGCGGAAGATCCCAAGGAACGTCGTCTTCACATGATTCGTCCGCGTGATCAGCAATGTGCCCGAGGCCGGCGCGGTCCACGTCCACCAAAGCGATGCGCCGCCGACCCAGTTTCCGACGCCGGGCTCATTGCGCTCGAGCGTCGCACCCGCGTTATTCGCATCGATGGTCAGGTTGGTTCCGATCAGCAGGATGCGGTTCGCAAAATGATCGTTCGCCGGCAGCCACGCCAGCGAAACGTAGACCGAGTCGTCGTCCGAACCCGCCGCGCGAAAATGATAGGTCCGGCCGGCGAGAACTTTGAAGGACCGATTGCCGATGAGGGTCGCGACCGGTCGCAACCGCGCGAGCGTTTCACCCTCGAACACTTTGATGGGCGTGCTGCTTTGCGCGCGCACCGTTCCATTGGTGTGCGCCGTCCAGCTCCACCAGAGCGAACCTTCTCCGGATGGCGCGCCGCCCGGCTCGCCGGCTTCCACGCCCGCGCCGTCAAAGCTTCCCTGCAGCACCACCGGCAACTCCGGAATCAAAATGCGCTGCGCAAAATCGTCATTGCGAGGCTGAACACGAATCCTCATGGGCGATGAAAACAGCGATTGCCCATGGCTGTTGGTCGCGGTCGCAAAGAGCGACAATGTTCCGGCCGGGAGATTGTCGAACGTGAAGGCGTAGTCCGGAGCGTTGGCGATCACCTGTCTCAATTGGTCGCCGACGCGATTCACCAGGTGCAGGTCGAGGGTCTGCGGTAATTCGGTCACCGCCAGGACCTGCGCCTGGGCGTGAAGATCGGCGCCGAGAGCGAAAACGGGCGGCGACGGGAACGTCAGCGCAATGGTGGAGACGGCCAGTTGAAGCTGCACGGGGCCGTTATAGGATTCGATGCTCGCGCCGTCGAAGAGCCGTATTCCCGAAGCGCCGATGCGATAGACCGTGCCGCTGGCCGCGTGGAATGAGGACTCATAGAAATTGTGGCGAATGAACGAGGGCACCTTGCGCAGGCTGCCGGGAGTGTTGCCGGTGAACACACCGGCTGACACCGGGTCGGAGCCCTCAATTCTGAGCAAGGCGAGACCCGACGCCGGCGCACGCCATTGCCACCAGACGCTGTCGCGTGTGGCGAACCGGTCGAGGCGGGGTTCACCCGCTTCGACGGAAGCGCCGGTCGTGTAACTTTCGCTTTCGGCATTGACGCCGGACAACTCCGTGGCGGCGCGAAAATGATCGTTTGGCGGCGGCGGCAGAATGCGGAGC
>JADMIO011014818.1_pt1 | contig 12524 bp, 12 predicted proteins | sample 8958161 | NCBI WGS metagenome assembly JADMIO01 (sample SAMN16585339, study PRJNA669376) | soil metagenome | isolation source: Crop rotation soil | place: USA: Cullars Rotation, Alabama | collected 2011 | reverse complement strand
ACGAACCCGCCTCGACATCCATTCAGCGGTCGCCGACGGAACGCGCCGTCGCCGCTGCCTATCGTCGGCCCGAAGGCTGCCCTGACGTGGTCGGGATTTCGCCCGCCTCCATCAGTTGTTTGAACCGGCGCAGATCCTCGCGAATGGTCTGATTCGGCTCTTCGCCGAACAGCTTTGCGACGACCGCACCAATTCTGCCCGCGGGAGGGTTGTACTGCAGGTGAACCGTGACTCGTGTCCCGTGCGGATCCTCATCGAAGTTGACGGACCCGGCCGTTGAGACGGTCGATCCCGTCAGCGATTGCCAGCCGATAACTTTCTCCGGTACTTCGTTGATGACGCGCGCGTCCCACTGCACGCTCATTCCCGCCGGTCCTTTCGCGACCCAGTGAGAAATCCCCTCCTCGCGCATCGTCACGGATTCGAGGTGGTTCATGAACGTCGGCAGGTTTTCGAAATTGCGCCAGAAGCGGTAGAGCTCGTTCATCGGCCGATTGATCGTGACCGACTCTTCGACATGGATCCCGCGTGTGCCGCCGAGCTGTGCGCGCGTGTCCGAATCACGATCGGCGATGACACCCGTCCCAGACATCCGCGCGGTGTACCCGTTGCGCCGGTTCACGCCAGGCATCCATCGACCTGTCGCGCCGCGATACAGCAGCGCAGCGCCAGCTATCGCGGCGGCGCCGCCGGGCAGCTCGCGCCTCTTCAGCGCGTAGGCGGCCAGCGCACCTCCGGCGGCAATGGACAACCAGCGCTCGACGCGGTTGACATGCTCGCGTTCCAGATATGTCGTGTCTGTTGCCTCCACGTTTTTTCCTCCACGCAGCGAAGCCGCGAACTGGTTCCGTTCGTTTCCCCACACGAGACCTGCGCCGCGTGCGGATTCGAACTGGACAGCGGACCGTAGCGCGGAAAGAGCATGACCTGTGCCCGTCTTCGCGTAGGCTTAATGCCGTCAATGCAGTTGAGCCGGCGCCTCGGGTTCTGGAGCTCCGCAGGGTTCGTGATTGGCATGACGATCGGCTCGGGAATTTTCCGGACGCCTGCCCAAATCGCCGCACGTGTTCCCGATCCGCTGCTGATGCTCGCTGTCTGGGCTATCGGTGGCGCCGTGACGCTTTGCGGAGCGCTCTCGATTGCGGAGCTGGCCGCGTCGCTGCCGCAGGCCGGGGGCCTGTATGTGTTTCTGCGCGAGGCATGGGGACGAGGTGCAGCGTTCGCCTTCACCTGGACGGAACTGGTGCTGCTGCGCGCGGCTGGCCTCAGCGGCATTGCGACAGTGTTCGGCGAGTACTTCGTCCGATCGCTGGGCTACGACCCGCTTCGGTATGCGGCGGCCGCAGACTACTGCGCCGTCGGTGCCATTGTCGTGTCAACGATCGCAAACGTGCGTGGCGTCCAGACGGGAGCGCTGATGACGACGACCACGAGCGCCGCAAAGTTCGCTGCGCTCGCGGCAATCGCCGGAGCTGCACTGCTCCTCGGCGGCCGTGCAGGTGCATCGCCGATTCATCTGGCCACGACTCACAGGTCTCCAGATGCCGGACTCTTCGGCCTGGCGTTCATTTCCGTTCTGTGGGCCTACGACGGCTTCGCGGATCTGTCGTTTCTCGCAGGGGAAGTGCGCGACCCGGCGCGGACGCTGCCGCGCGCAATCATCGGAGGGACGCTCGCGATCGTTGCGATTTATGTGGTAACGAACGCCGCGTATTTGTACGTCCTGCCCATCGATGCCGTGTCGAGATCTCCTCTGATCGCGGCAGACACGATGGCAGCGCTCGTCGGGCCCGCAGGGGCAGTGTTCGTCTCGATTGTCGTCGCGATATCGACCTTCGGCGCGGTGAACTCCGACCTGCTCGGAGCGCCGCGTATCTTCTACGCCGCCGCGGAAGACGGATTGTTCTTCAAGACACTCGGACGCGTACATCCGGCATATCGCACGCCGTACATCTCCATCGTTTTCAGCGCGCTGCTCGGTATCGTGTTCGTGTTGGCCGGCACATTCGAGCAAATCGCGGACACGTTTGTTCTCGCGATCTGGCCGTTCTATGGTCTGGCCGTCGCCGGTCTGTACCGATTGCGACGCCGCAACGATCTCTCGCGTCCGTATCGGGTCCCGGGATATCCGATCGTGCCGGCGATCTTCATTGCTGCCTGCGTCTATCTCGTCATCAGCGCATTGCTGAGCGACACGTGGTGGACCGGCATCGTGCTGGCAATTGTGATGGCAGGCATCCCCGTGTATTACCTCTTATTCGCGAACCGGAGAGCCGTCGCCGACCGTCGAACCTCAATCCCATAAGGAATTTCATCGCACCGACGACGTCCGTCTTGCACCAGCCCACGCAGCGACTAGAACGCGCGGCTCTGACACCCATCAACGACAACGGAGGTGCCGCTGATCCAGCTCGCACGCGGCGAGCAGAGAAAGGCGACGACGTCCGCGACTTCTTCCGGCGTCCCGAAACGTCCGAAAGGCAGCTCCCGACGCACGAAGTCGGCAATCGCCACCGGATTCTCCTGCTGGCGCTTCCACCATGAGCCGCCTTCGAACAGGATTGAGCCAGGCGACACGCTGTTGACGCGGATGTTGGAGGAGGCAAGCTGCTGCGCCAGCGATTTGCCGAGGCTGATCTCCGCTGCCTTCACCGCGTTGTATGTCATGCGGCCGCCCGCCTCTCGACCGAAGACGGAAGAGATGATGACAATGGCGCCGCCGCCGCGCTGTTTCATGTGAGGGACCGCCAGCCGTGATGCACGAATCGCGGGAAACAGCGTCTGATCGAACGCCTCCTGCCATTCGTCATCGCTCGTGTCCACAATGGTCGCGCCGCGCGCGAGCGCCACGTTGTTCACGAGCACGTCGACGCCGCCAAATGCCGCCACCGTCGCGTCCACGACGGCCTTGATGCCGTGCGGCGTGCTGACGTCCGCCGCCACGGCGATGACGCGCTCGTCGCCCACTGCACGTGCCGCGACATCGCGGCGAGCCGCATGCAGCGTCGATTCCGTACGTCCGCAGATGCACACGCGACAGCCTTCGACCGCGAGCACGCGCGCAATCGCCAGCCCGATGCCGCGGCTGGAACCCGTAACAATTGCAGCTTTGTCCCTCAGACCGAGATCCATCGCGTCTGACTATAGCTGAGGCGCCTGCGGTATCCTGCGTGCATTCACCGCAGCGGAGGACGACCGCGATGAAGTGGCAAGGACGACGAGAGAGCGGGAACATCGAGGATCGCCGTGGGATGGGCGGCGGGATGGGCGTGGGTCTACCCGTGGGCGGCGGCGTCGGTGGTCTCGTGCTGCTGCTGCTCATTTCGTGGGTGACGGGAACCAATCCACTCGATCTCATCAGCACCTCAACTGTGCCGGTGGATCAATCCACGGGCACGAACGGTCTTCGCGACAACGACCCGCAGGCGCACTTCATTTCCACGGTTCTGGCGGATACGGAAGATACGTGGCGCGAGATTTTCAACCAGCGAGGCCAGGCCTATGTGCCGCCGGTGCTCGTGCTCTTTACCGATGCGACGCAATCGGGCTGCGGCGTTGGACGCTCGGAGGTTGGCCCCTTCTACTGTTCCGCGGACCGTAAGGTGTACCTGGATCTCTCGTTCTTCCGCGAGCTCGACGAACGTTTTGGCGCGCCTGGTGACTTCGCGCAGGCGTACGTCGTCGCGCACGAAGTTGGTCACCACGTGCAAAATCTGCTCGGCACGTCGGACCAGGTCAGCTCCGCCCGATCGCGCGGCAATGAGAGCCAGTCCAATGCCTTGTCGGTGCGGGTCGAACTGCAAGCCGATTGCTACGCCGGCGTATGGGGACACTATGCGCAGGCGCGCGGGTTGCTCGAACCAGGCGATGCGGACGAAGGGCTGAATGCAGCGGCCGCTATTGGCGACGACAGGCTGCAGAAAATGTCACAAGGCCAGGTCGTCCCCGAGACGTTCACGCATGGATCCTCCGCGGATCGTGTGCGATGGCTTCGCCGCGGACTCGACAGCGGAACACTGGAGAACTGCGACACGTTTTCGAACGGCACTCATTGACGCGGTGCCCCGGCCCGCCCGCGTGGCATACTGAAACTTCGTAGCGATGCGGATCGGCGTTGCCAGTGAGATTCGACCCGGAGAAAGGCGCGTCGCCGCCACTCCGGACACGATCAAGAGACTCACTGGCAAAGGTCATGAGGTGCTCGTGCAGGCCGGGGCCGGCACCGCCGCATGCCTTCCGGATCATCTCTACCAGGCGGCTGGCGCCGTCATCCTTGCCGATGGAGGCTCGGTTTACGCGCAGGCCGACATTCTGCTGAAGGTTCGCGGTCCGGACGCGTCGGAGCTTCCGCTGCTCCGGCGGGGCATGGTCGTGGTCGGGCTGCTGGCGCCACATGACCGCGCCAATCTCGAGGCGCTCGCCGCACACGGCGTGACCGCCTTCGCTCTCGAGAAGATTCCACGCATCACCCGGGCACAGACGATGGACGTGCTCTCGTCACAGGCGAACGTCGCAGGCTACAAGGCGGTGCTGCTCGCGGCGGATGCCTACGGGCGCTTCATGCCGATGCTCATGACCGCCGCCGGTACCGTGAAGGCGGCGCGCGTCCTCGTGCTCGGTGCCGGAGTCGCCGGACTGCAGGCGATCGCCACGGCAAAGCGACTCGGCGCCGTGATGGAAGCCTTCGACGTGCGGCCGGCAACGAAGGAACAGGTTGAATCGCTCGGGGCGAAATTCGTGGACGTTCCCGTCTCCGATGAGGAACGCACGCAGGCTGAAACGTCTGGTGGGTACGCGCGAGAGATGAGCGCCGACTATCAGCGACGTCAGGCACAGCTCATCGACGAGCGCGCGCGGGCGGCAGACATCGTCATCACCACGGCCCTCATTCCTGGCAAGCCAGCACCCGTTCTGCTGCGTGAGGAAACCGTGCAGGCCATGAAGCCCGGCTCGGTCGTCGTCGATCTGGCGATCGAGCAAGGCGGCAATTGTCAGCTGACCGAACGCGACCGCGTCGTAACGAAGCACGGGGTCACGCTCATCGGCTATTCGAATCTTCCGGCGATGGTGGCCGCAGATGCGAGCGCGCTGTTTGCGCGCAATGTGCTGGCGTTCATCACGCTGCTTTTCGACGCCCAAACCGGACAGCTGCAAATCAACCGCACCGACGAGATCGTCGCGGGTGCGCTCGCGTGCCACGAAGGGCAGGTACTGTGACCGGCGCCATCGACCACACCGTTGTCAACCTGACGGTCTTCGTCCTTGCAGTGTTTGTCGGCTACCACGTGGTGTGGAACGTCACGCCTGCGCTGCATACGCCGCTGATGAGCGTGACCAACGCGATCAGCTCGGTGGTGCTCGTCGGCGCCATTCTGGCGGCGGGCTCGCCGACGCGTGGCATCGGCGTGCTCCTCGGCACGTTGGCGGTGGCATTGGCCGCCATCAACACCTTTGGCGGCTTCTTCGTCAGCCAGCGCATGCTGGAGATGTTCAAGAAGAAAGAGAAGAAAGAGTGACGCCGAACGAAGTTGCTCTTTCGTACCTGTTCGCAAGCGTCCTCTTCATCCTGTCGCTCCGAGGGCTGTCCCATCCGCTGAGCGCCCGCCGCGGCAATCTGTTCGGCATGATCGGGATGGCAATCGCCATCGTCACGACCCTGGCGATCAGCGGCAGGATCGATCTGGCGCTCGGGGCCCTCGCCGTCGGTGCCGTCATCGGACTCGTCATCTCAAAGCGTGTGCAGATGACGCAGATGCCGGAACTCGTGGCCGCCATGCATTCGCTGGTGGGACTCTCCGCGGTGCTCATTGCATTCGCGGTGGTCGACGATCCCGCCGCCTTCAACATCGGCATTCCCATTCCGAGAGAGAACCGGCTCGAGCTCTTCATCGGCACGTTCATCGGCGCTATCACGTTCTCAGGTTCGATCGTCGCGTTCGGAAAGCTGGCCGGCCTGGGCAAGTACAGTCGCCTGTTTTCCAGCGCGCCGGTGGTGTTCATGGGACAGCACCTGCTGAATCTGCTGTTTGCGCTGTTCATGATCGGCAATGGCGTGCTGTTCTTCATGGCGCCGCCCGAGCGCCAATGGCCGCCGTTCATCACGATGACCGGGACGGCGTTTGTGTTGGGCATCCTGACAATCATCCCCATCGGCGGCGCAGACATGCCGGTCGTCATCTCGATGCTGAACAGTTATTCGGGGTGGGCCGCAGCCGGCATCGGCTTCTCGCTGAACAATTCGATGCTGATCATCGCCGGCTCGCTCGTGGGTTCCTCCGGCGCAATCCTGTCCTACATCATGTGCCGGGCCATGAACCGATCGTTTTTCAGCGTGATTCTCGGCGGATTCGGCGCGGCAGAGGGAACGGCGGCGGCAGGCGAGCAGAAGGCGGTGAAATCGGGCTCTCCGGAAGATGTCGCGTTCCTCCTGAGCAATGCAGACAGCGTGATCATCGTGCCGGGATATGGACTGGCGGTAGGACGCGCGCAGCATGCGACGAAGGAGATGGCGAACAAGTTGATCAAGAAAGGCGTCACAGTCCGCTACGCCATTCACCCCGTCGCGGGACGCATGCCCGGCCACATGAACGTGCTGCTCGCGGAGGCCGAAGTTCCCTACGATCAGGTGTTCGAGATGGAAGACATCAACAGCGACTTCGGCAGCACGGATATCGCCTTCGTGCTCGGCGCTAACGACGTCGTCAATCCGCTCGCGGAGCAGCCGGGAAGCCCCATCTATGGCATGCCCATCCTCGAGGCGTACAAGGCGCGGACCGTCATCGTCAACAAGCGGTCGATGGCGGCCGGCTATGCCGGCGTGGACAACCCGCTCTTCTACATGGACAAGACGATGATGGTGTTCGGCGATGCCAAGAAGGTGATCGAGGAGATCGTCAAAGCACTGGATTAGGGTTCAGAAGTTCAAAGGGTTCAAGAGGTTCAAAGGGTTCGGAGGCTCGGTAGGTTGGAATGGTTCGGACACAGACGCACGACGTCTCGACCAGCGGCCACCACGTTCGCGCGGCGCTGCTCGGGCCATCCGTGACGATCCCGTTCCGCAACCGGGCAGATCCGCTAGGAGGCCAGCTCTTCGAGACTCTTGTTTTGTGTTTCGAGCATGCCGAATGCTGCGATGGCGCCTAGCACCCCGGCTGCGGCAAACATCAGGAAAACGGCGGCGGTGCCACTGGCCGCAACCAGATAGCCGACAAGAATCGGCCCGGCCGCCGACGCCAGGCGCAGCCAGCAGGTCGCGGCGCCCGTCCCGAGCGCGCGCATCCGGGTCGGGTAAATCTCCGGCGTATAGAGATACAAAACCGCGTTGACGGATCCGACGACGCCGTAGCTGACGGTCACGAGCGCGATGACAGCATTGACCGAATGCGCGGCGAACGTGCCCAGCATCGCGAGCAGAACGGCGCCGGCCGCAAACCCTGCGGCAGTCCAGCGCCGCCGGCCGGCTCGATCGATCGCAAAGGCGCACCCGAGCAGAATGGCCACCTGCGCGATGTTGTTGAATGTCCCGGCGCGCAGCGCTTCGCTCAGGCTCAAGTGGTAGACGCTGCTGTATAGCGTCGGCATCCAGTTATTCAGACCGTTCGTGATGAAGTACGCACACGCCCAGAGAACCCAGATGACGAGGGTCCGGCGCCGATACAGCGGTGCAAGGAGTTCCGTGGCCTTTGTTGGGGGTTCGAGGATTCGCGGTTCGAAGGTTCGGATCCCGGTTTCCCGCTCCAGGCTCCCGGATCCCGGGACGCTCCCCTCGATCTGGTGGATCACTGCTTTCGCCTCATCGAGACGGCCCTTGCTGATCAGCCAGCGTGGCGACTCGGGCAGGCGCAGCAGTAGTCCGGTGATGACCAGACCAGGAAGTCCGCCGAGGAAGAACATCACCTCCCAGCCGAGTCGCGGCACGAGCACCGCCCCAATCTGGCCCGTCACCATCAGGCCCACGGGGAAAATCAACTCGTAGAGCAGAAAGAACCGTCCTCTGCCCCGCGCCTTCGACAGCTCGTTGATGTAGACCGCCGCCACCGGCATCTCACCGCCAACGCCAATCCCCTGCACGAGCCGTAGCGCCAGCAGCGTTCCGAAGTTTCCGGCGAACGCGCACGAGATGCTCATGATCGACATGAGAGCGGTCGCAGCCGCAACGCTGCGCACCCGGCCGTGCCGCTCGGCGAATGCGCCGAAGACGAGCGCACCCGCGAATTGGCCGAGATAGCCGATGGCGATCAGCCAGCCGATTTGCGCCGGCGTGATGTGCCAGAGCCGGACCAGCACCGGCAGCACGAAGGCCAGCGAGAGGGCGTCGAATGCATCGAAGAAGGTGGCGCTGCCAACGATGACGCGCGCGCGCAGATGCCAGGGAGAAAACGGAAGCGCTTCGAGGCGGGCGACGAGCGCGGCGGCGCTCGACGCACGCGAATCACCGACGCGCGAGGAGGCCACGCAGCTCCGATGCGATGCGATCCGGGAATTCGATGGGCGTCAGGTGCCGTGCGCCGGGAATCATCGTCAACGTGGAGTGCGGAATGGCTTCATGAAGCTGGCGCGCCATCGCGACGGGGGTCGCATGGTCCTCTTCGCCAACGACAACCGCCACTGGCATGTCGAAACCGGGCAGCGCCGCGCGCGTGTCGGCGGCGCCGAGCATCTCGCACGATGCTACGTAGCAGTCGAGGTCGGTGGCCACGAAGACGTCAAATGTCCGCTTCAAGACTTCGGGATGGGCGGCCCGGAAACTGTCGGAGAACCAGCGTGTCAGCTGGAAATCGATCATGCCGCGCATGCCGTTGACCCGCGCGGCCTCCGCGCGTTCCTTGAACTTCGCCGGGGCATCCGCGCCATACCACGACGTCGTGTCAATCAGACCGAGGGCAGCCACGCGACCGGGAAACGTCGCCGCGAACGCCTGGGCGACGTTGCCGCCCATCGAACAGCCGGCGACGATCGCGTGCTCCCATCCGAGGTGATCCAGCAGTTCGGCGAGGTCACGCGCAAACAGCTCGACGGTGTACGGCCCCGGCGACTTTGGCGACTGCCCATGGCCCCGGCAGTCATAGGTCAGAATCTCGTATTCCTTCGCCAATCGCTCGATGACACCGGTCCACACGCTGCGATCGAGTGCGAGTGAATGGATGAGAGCGAGCCGAGGTGCGCCGGCGGCTGGCGCCGGATGGTGGGTAAAGGCCAGCATCTCAGTGAGTTCCCACAGGCGCGTCGAGCGGAACGTGCCACGCGTCGTAGCCGTACAACCACGACGTGTCGTCGTTGCCGCCCTTCATCCAGGTGTTGGCACTCGAGATCGCCTGGATGCGCGAGGTTCTCGGCTTGCGGTGCGCTTCGTAGCGCGTGAACGCGGTTCGTACGTCGCCGTCGGCGTCCGCAAGACAGCGCGCGAGCACCGCGGCATCTTCCATCGCGGTTGCCGCCCCTTGCGCCATGTACGGCGTCATCGGATGGCAGGCATCGCCGAGCAGGACCACGCGGCCATCGCTCCATTTCGGCAACGGCTCACGCTCCAGGATGGCCCACTTGTGGCAGTCGGGGCATGCCTCGAGGACTGCGCGCACATCGGGATGAAATCCCTCGTAAGCACGCCGCAGCTCGTGCACATCTCCCTTCGCCGACCACGATTCGTTCGTCAGCCATTCGGCTGGTTCCGGCACGCTCGTCACGAAGTAGATCTCACTCTTGTCGCGCCGCGTGTAGTAGATGACGATGTGCCGGTCGAGGCCCCACCATTTCGTCCTCGAATTGCCGATGTCTCTGCCGCCGAGGAGCGCCGACGGGAAAACTGCGCGATAGGCAATGCGCCCTTTGTGGATCGGCATGTCTGGACCGACGATCCTGTCGCGCACGATCGAGTGGACGCCGTCAGCGCCGATCACGGCATCAGCCTCGGCGCCGGTACCATCCTCGAACGCGAGCGCCACTCGGCTGCCGCGTTCTTCCAGGTTGATCAGCTTCTTACCCGGGTGGATGATGCTCCCCGGCAGCACCGACGCAAGCGCTGCATGCAGATCGCCGCGGTGCATGCAGAGGTACGGCGCCCCGAAGAGCGATTCCGGCATCGGGAGCTCGCGCATCACGTCGCCCGTATCCCATTGCCGATTCAGGTGCGAATAGGGTTCAAACGAGGTCTCCCGTACCCGCGCCTCGATACCGATACGCCGCAGGACTTTCATCGAGTTCGGCATCATCTGAATGCCGGCGCCGATGCGGGCGAAGCGCCCGGCCTGCTCGTAGACGTGAACGTCGAAACCGAAGAGCCGGAGCGTCGATGCAGCGGTCAGCCCGCCCATGCCGGCCCCGATAATGGCGATGGATACAGGGGAAGGGGACACCGGTCCCGATCATATCAAGGCGATTTCGGGTCGTTCTTGACTGGAAACGCGCGGCCCTCTTCCGCTACGATTTCGCTCAAATCCCTTGAAAGTTGCGGCAAGCTGACGCGAGGAGAGTTATGAACATTCAGAAGAAGGTGCGGGCCGGTGCGGTCGTCGTCTCGATCGCGCTGGGCGTGTTCGTCGTCTACGTCTCCCTGGGCGCGCAGGCCCAGTCGGGACCGCGGTACGTGTTCGATCCCGGCTGGCCCAAGCCGCTGCCCAACAAGTGGAAGATGGGCGGTGTGACCGGTTTAGCGGTGGATCCGAAGGACGACACGGTCTGGGCGTACGATCGTCCGAACGACCTCACGAACATCGAGCTGGAAGCGGAGCTGACTCCCCCGATCGCGGACTGCTGCACGTTGCCGCCGTCGATGATTCATTTCGACAAGGAAGGCAACGTCATCGGATCCTTCAAGGCGCCGCAGGGCCACGGCATGGACGTGGACAGCAAAGGATTCGCGTATCTCGGACAGAACACCGTCCGCAAGTACGATGTGAAGACCGGCAAACTGGTGGGGGCCATCGAGCACACGCCGGACCTTGAAAACGGCGGCAAGTTCATGGAGGAAGTGAACCTGCCTCCGCACACGCCCGGCCAGGGCACCCTCGGTCCGGTCGCCGGCTTCCTGCCGCCGCCTCCGGGCGCAGGCGGACGAGGTGGCCGCGGCGGCAACGCCGATCCCGCCGCGCGCGCCGCAGCGATCGCCGCCTTTCGCGCGAAGTATCCGCCGACCACGCCGATGATCGTCGGCGGCATCGAAGAGATTCGGCTCGACGAGGCGGCCAATGAAGTCTACGTCGCCGATAACTACCTTGGCGGCCGCGTGATGGTGTTCGATTTGTCCACGCTGAAGTTCAAGCGCGGATGGGGCGCCTACGGGCACAAGCTGAACGAGATCAGCACGAAGCAGGAAGACCACGAATACAAACCGAGTGGCCCCATGGCCAAGGAATTCGTCGGCCACCTGACGTTCAACTTCTCCAACGACGGCCTCGTGTACGCCGCCGACCGCAACGGCAATCGCATCCACGTCACCGACAAGCAGGGCAACTTCAAAAAGGAGTTCAAGCTGGCCGAGTACACCGGCGTGGGCGGCTCCACGGGCGGCGTCGCCTTCTCGCCCGACAAGGCCCAGAAATATCTCTACATCTCCGACCTGACGAACAACCACATCTGGTTCCTGGAACGCGAGACCGGCAAGGTCGTCGGGCAGTTGGGAAGCATGGGCGAGAACGGCGGCCAGTTCTTCGGGCTGCACATGATCGCCGTGGATTCGAAGGGCAACATCTACACGGGTGAAGTATTCGCCGGCGAGCGCGTGCAGCGCTTTGTGCCTGCCGACAGCGCGCGGGGCAAGGTCATCGAGCAGCTCGCGCGGGTGCCACTGAACTGATCGCATCCAATGTAGGGGCGGGCCTGTAGGCCCGCCCTTTTTTAGGCCCGCCCTTTTCTTGAACGGTCCGGAGTCACGTCATCATGCCGCCGAAACCCGTTCCCGAGACGTACACCACTGTCACACCGTATCTCGTCGTCGCGGACGCGGCAAAGCTGGTGGACTTCATGAAGCGCGCGTTCGGCGCGCACGAAGTGCATTTGATGCAGATGCCGAATGGCGACATCGCACACGGCGATCTGCTCGTCGGCGACTCGCACGTCATGCTCGGACAGGCGAACGGTCCCTGGCCGTCCCAGGCAACGTCGCTCTACGTGTACCTGCCAGACTGCGATGGGGTCTACAAGCAGGCGCTCGCCGCGGGCGGCACATCGGTACAGGAACCGAAGACGCAGTTCTACGGCGACCGTCACGGCGCGGTGAAGGATCCGTGCGGCAACACCTGGTGGATTGCGACGCACGTGGAGGACGTGCCGCCAGCCGAGCTCGAGAAGCGCGCGGCCGCAGCCGCACGGGAGCGCCAGCAGGGCTGACGCCTAACACAACACGCGGATGATGTCCGAGCGCGTGATGATGAAGGTCTTCTCCGTCTTGAAGTCGCGTACCAGCACCGCCGGATTCTCCGGCGTAATCATCGTCGAGAGCAGCTGCACGGGCGTCGAGATGTCCACGAACGGAAACGCGGACTGCATGATCGTCTCGACCGGCTCGTGCTTCACGTCCGGGTTGCGCA
>JADMIO011000857.1_pt1 | contig 12525 bp, 11 predicted proteins | sample 8958161 | NCBI WGS metagenome assembly JADMIO01 (sample SAMN16585339, study PRJNA669376) | soil metagenome | isolation source: Crop rotation soil | place: USA: Cullars Rotation, Alabama | collected 2011 | reverse complement strand
CGACGCCGAACACCGGATCCTTGGTGTAGGCCACACCCTCGAGCGCGCCCGCGAGCGCCGCGCGCACCATCGAGCGGGTGTACGACAGCTTCATCCGCGAGCCCGTGCCGTACGGCCCGCCCGTCCAGCCCGTGTTCACCAGCCACACCTTGGCGCCGTACCGCGAGATCCGCTCGCCGAGCATGCGCGCGTACACGCCAGGGTGCATCGGCAGGAAGGGCGCGCCGAAACACGCCGAGAAGGTGGCGGACGGCTCGGTGACGCCCCGCTCGGTGCCGGCCACCTTGGCGGTGTACCCGGAGAGGAAGTGATACATCGCCTGGTCGGCCGTCAGGCGGGCGATCGGCGGCATGACCCCGAAGGCATCGGCGGTGAGGAAGACGATGTTCTTGGGGTGACCGCCCGAGCCGCTTGGCTGATGGTTCGGGATGTAGTGGATGGGGTAGCAGGCGCGGGTGTTCTCGGTGATGCGATCGGCGTCGAAGTCCACGGCGCGGGTGGCGGGATCGAGCACCACGTTCTCCAGGACCGTCCCGAACATCTGGGTCGCCGCGTAGATCTCGGGCTCCGTCTCGGGCCGAAGGCGGATGACCTTGGCGTAACACCCGCCCTCGAAGTTGAACACCCCGCGGTCGCTCCAGCCGTGCTCGTCGTCGCCGATGAGCTGCCGGGCCGGATCGGCGGAGAGCGTGGTCTTCCCGGTGCCGGAGAGGCCGAAGAACACCGCCGTGTCGCCGTCCGGGCCGACGTTCGCGGAGCAGTGCATCGTCATGACGCCCTGGGCCGGGAGCAGATAGTTGAGCGCCGTGAAGATCGACTTCTTCATCTCCCCGGCGTAGCGGGTCCCGCCGATCAGCACCAGCTTCTTCCCGAAATGGATCACCACGAAGGTGCCGGTTCGGGTGCCGTGCCGTTCCGGGTCGGCCTGCAGGTCGGGCGCGTGCAGCACGGTGAAGCCCGGGCGGAAGTGCGCCAGCTCGGCCGGGACCGCGCGGATGAACATGTTCCGCACGAACAGCGCGTGCCACGCGTTCGGCGTGATGAAACGGACGGGGACGCGGAAGGCCGGGTCGGCGCCGCCGAACAGGTCCTGCACGTAGAGCTCGCGCGCGTCGAGATAGGCCCGGACGTCCTCGTGCAGCCGGTCGAACGCCTCCGGATCGAGCCGCGGGTTCTTCTCCCACCAGATGCGGTCGGCGGCACCGGGCTCTTCGATGACGAACTTGTCCTTGGGTGAGCGGCCGGTGTGCGGGGAGGTGATGGCGGCGAACGCGCCGTGATCGGTGAGGTGTCCTTCGCCGCGGCGAAGCGCGTGTTCCAGGAGCGCGGGCGGAGTCAGGTTGGCGTGAATGCGGATCGGGAAGAGGCCATGCTCGACGAGGGTAAGGCTCTCGCGAGTGACGGTACTCGTCTCGGTACTCATGACGCTCCTGGGCGCGGGGCGCGGTGCGCGACAAAGGACTCGGCGGGCGACGATGGTCGGCCGCGGGCAGGCCGAATTATCAGCAGGCGGCGCGCCGGGAGCAACGGGCGGTGATAAACGGTTGGCGGGTAGACAGTTAGATGCTCGGACACACCCCACGAAGACGGTCGGGAACGCGGCAAACTGAGGAGCCTGCGGGCTCCTTGCAGCTACCGCCTCTCCGCCCTCTCCGCCTTCTTCCCCCTACCTCCCAACCGGCTCCACGTTCGAGGGCACGTGGTACAGCACCTCCGCCGTGCCCACGTCGCGCGGGCTCGGTGCCGTGACCACCGGATCCATGAACATCAAGTCGGTGGACTGGCTCGAGTGGCGCCAGATCCCGAGCGCGTGGCCCAGCTCGTGGGTCGTGGTGAGGGCCAGACACGCCGGCAGGTTGGGGGCGTTCGGATCGGTGTGGGGGTTGATGTAGACGTGGATCGGGAGAAGGACTTGCGTGTGATCGTCGCTCAGGGCCACATCGGTCGCGCCGGTGCACTCCGGGGCAACGGCCCTGAGCCGTTGCATCTGGCCGATCGAGAAGAACGTCGGGGGGGCTACGCCGGCGAGGAAGATGACATCGGCGCTGGAGGAGTCGCCCACGACGGTGGCGTCGAACTCTTTATACAGAAATGCGGCGCGCCACGCTTCGATGGCCGCGGGGACGTTCTGGGTGAGATTCGCCGCATCCTCGGCCCAGATCCGCACGGGCAGACGGTCCTTGGGCCAATGGAAGCTGAGGGTATCGTTGCCGATCCCGCTCGCTTTCGGCAGGACGAGGCGCCACTCGTACAGGTCGGTGCGGACGGGACTGGCGATATCGCTGCAGGCCGCGGCGGCGACCACCAGCCCGATCGCGACCCAGCGGGAGCGAGAGCTCATCGGGGACTCCGGCTCAGGCCGATCGACAGCGAGACCCGGCTCACGCCCTGGGACTGCGAGAAGCCGCGCGCCTTGAGCTCGTCGGTGGTAAAGCGGTGAAAGTCGTAGCGGAGAGAGGTCATCAGGTCCCACTTCGCGAGCACCGGCCGCAGGTAGTCCACCCCGGCGCCCGCGAGGAATCGCACCGAGCTGCCCGAGAGGAAGATCCCCTCCTTGTCGGACGGCCAGTACTTGAGGCCGCCAAGCCCGGCGCGCCACCGCAGGCCCTCGGCAAGCGGTCCCTCGAGGTCGACCATGAGCGAGCCGGTGCGCAGGGTGCCGAGGTCGGTCTCGGCGCCGAGCTCCTTGCTGTGAAACTTGCCGGTGGTGAGCGTTCCCTCGAGTCCGATCCGGTAGCCGCGCCCACTGATCGGGAGCGAACCGCCCAGGGCGAGCATCGGGGCGATCGACTGTCGCACCGTGATCTCGTCGATGATGACGTCCCGCGCCAGGTTGCTCGAGCCCACGGCCCCGAGTCGGGCGTAGTACTCCGTTTGGGCCCGGAGGCCCGGCGCGCCGGCCGCCACGAGCAAGGCCAGCGACAGCATCGTGTTTCGCATGCGCAGAAGATGGACGGGGCCGCTCACAGGGTCAACGCGCGAGCCGGGGGCGTGCGTAGACCTTGAGACGTCGCATCATGCGACGGTCGAGCGTGAACTCGTCGTCTCCCTTCGGGGTCTCGAGGATCTTCATGACGTCCGCGAAGCGACCGTCCTGCATGATCTGGCGGAACGGCTCGGGGCCCAGTGAGCCCTCGCCGATCAGCTCGTGGCGGTCTCGACGCGAGCCCAGCGGTGTCTTGGAATCGTTGAGATGCAGGCAGTGGAGCCTCCTCAGGCCGATCGTCGCGTCCCAGTGTCGCCATACGCCCTCGAAGTCCCGTACCAGGTCATAGCCCGCGGAGTAGAGGTGACAGGTATCGGCGCAGAAGCCGATGCGTTTCCGAACCCGGGCCCCGATCGCCTCGCGCAGGGCGGCCAGCTCTTCGAAAGTGCTGCCCAGTGCCGTCCCGGTCCCAGCGGTGGTCTCCAACAGCACGCCGACCCCCGGCACTGCCTCGAGACAGCGGGTGTAGGCCGCGGCGTTGCGCTCGAGGCCGGCCGTGCGATCGTCGATGAAGTTGCCCGGATGGGAGACGACATAGGGGATGCCGAGCGCCACGCACCGCTCGAGCTCGGCGCGGAAGGACGCCTCCGACCGGCGGCGGAGGACCGGATCCGGGGTTGCGAGGTTGATTAGGTAGGAGTCATGCGCCACTATTCGTGCGATGCCGCTCCGCGCGAGCTCGCGGCGGAATGCCGCCGCGACGTCGTCGCCCAGGATCGGCTCGCGCCATTGACTCGGAGTCTTGGTGAAGACCTGAATAGCGGAGGCCCCGATGGCTACCCCGCGGGCCGGTGCGGTCGCCACGCCCCCTCTGGCTGAGACGTGCGCGCCCAGCCAAACGGACTTCACCTGTTGAGCCATCCAGCCCCCGTGATCGAATGACCGGCAGCGCCGGCGAAGCGCTCGGACGCCCGCGCATCCTGCTGACCGGGGACGCGAGCGCCCGCCCCCACGGATTGGAGCGCGCACTCACCCGCGCCGGCTTTCACATCAGCGAGACGCCGCCGCAGCCCTCCGATCCACCTGCAGACGCGCTGCTCACCACCCTCCACACCGCCGACACCGACCGCCTGAGGCATCTGCTCGCCGATGCCGCGGCGGAGCCGCCGCGCGTCTTCCTCTTCGAGGCCGAGGACCGCGAAGCGCCGGGGCTCGCGCTCGCCTTCGGCGCGGCCGACGCGCTCGCGACGCCGGTGCATCTGCCGGAGCTGTGCGCCCGGCTCACCGCCCGGATCCGCGACCGCCAGGCGCCCGCCCGCACGCCTTACGAGCGCCGTATTCGCGACACCCTGCGCGACCTCGTCGGCGAAGCCCGCACCCTGCTCCAGCCCGACGAGGTCGCGCAGGCGCTCGTGCGCCGGCTGGGCCGCGCCCTGGGACTGGCCCACTGCTCCTTCGTTCTGACGCGCGCGGGGGAGGACGAGGGCCGCGTCATCGCCGACTTCTCGGAGGGCCCGACCGAGCACACCCGCCTCGACCTGGCCCGCCATCCCGAGGTCGTGGAAGCCGCTCGCACGCGCCGCGTGGTGGCTACGCGGGACGTCCCCGGCGCTTCGCTCGGGATGTCGTCGTCCACTATGATGGTGCTGCCGGTGGTGGTGGACCAGGAGGTGGCCGGCGTGCTCCTGATGCGCGAGCACGAGGCCTCGCCGCCGCTCAACGCGACCCAGCTCGATCTCGCCGGTGGGCTCGCGGAGGCGGCCGCCCGCGCGCTCGGCAGCGGTTCGGCCGGCCGGGCCCACCCGCTCACTTCGCCCACGCTCGACCGGCGGCTCCAGGAGGAGCTGGAGCGCGCCCGCCGCTATTCGCTCAGCTTCAGCCTGGTGCTGCTGGACCTGGACCGTGCGTCCGAGGCGGACGTGGGCACCGCCGAGCGACAGGTTCACGAGGTCGGCAGCCGGCTCCGCCGGGAGCTGCGTCTGCCCGATTTCGTATCGGGATACGGCGACACCGGGTTCGCGCTGGTGCTGCCCGAGACCGGCGCCGACGGCGCCCGCCGGTCGGTGCTGCGGCTGCGCGAACGGCTCACCGGGGTCAGCGCCGGCATCGCCGCCTACCCGCACCCTGCGGTCACCGCGCCCGACGACATGTTCGCTCTCGTGGAGGCCGCTCTCCGCCGCGGCCAGGCGCAGACCGGCGAGCGGATCGGGGTCGCGGAGTAGCTCAGCGTTTCCGCAGCCAGTCGGTAGGGTCGAGCGCGACCTGGTTCTCGCCCCGGATCTCGAAATGGAGGTGCGGCCCGTAGTCCGAGTTTTCGCCTCCCACCGTTCCGATCTCTGTGCCCTTGGACACCGTGGAGCCCAGCTTCACGCTCGCGGCCTGCAGGTGAGAGTACACCGAGTAATATCCGTTGCCGTGCTCCAGCACGATGGTGAGCCCGTAGGTCCCGAACTGACCCACCAGCCGCACCTTGCCCGCCTCGACGGCGCGGACCGGCGTCCCCGTCGCCGCGGCGATGCCCACCCCGTTCCATCGGATGATCCCCCCGCTCGGCAGGGTGTCGCGGCCGAAGCGGTAAACGATCGTGCCCTCGACCGGCCAGTCCAGCTTGCCCAGGCTCGCGGTGGTGATGGAGCCGGGTCCCCCCACCGCACCCCGAAGGCCGCGCGCCGCCTCGTCCCGACGCGCGCGCTCGAGCGCGGCCAAGAGGCCGTTGAGGCGCGCCTCGTCCTTTTCCAAGGCGCTGAGCCGGCGCTCGGTGCGCCGTGCCGAACGCTGGAGCTGCTCGAGCCGCCGCGAGCGCGCCTGCGCGAGATCGGTGTACTTGGCGTACTCCGCCTCCCGCTCCTGCCGCGAGCGGCCGAGCTCGGCGCGCACGTCCAGGATCTTGTTCCGCTCGCTGATGACCCGGTTCCGGAGCTGCTCGACGTCGGCCACCAGGGCGCGGTCCTGCCGGCTGGTGAGATAGAGGTACTTGTAGCGGCTGAGGAGGTCGCCGAACGACTCGGCGGCGAGCAGCGCCTGAAACGTGTAGAGCGGGCCGCGCTGATAGATCTCGACCAGCCGCCGGTTGAGCACCGCGCGCCGCTCGGCGAGGTTGTCCTCGGCGAGCATCAGCTCGGCGCTCGACCGGTCGAGCTGATTGGACAGCCCGCCGATCTGCCGCTCGACCTCGTTCACGATGCGCTGGGTCGACTCGCGCTGCCGCTCGAGGTTGCTCAGCTCGTCGTTGACGTCGTGCACCTGTCCCTGCAGCCGCTGCTGCTGCTCCTCGAGCCGGTCGCGCTCGCGGCGGATCTCCTGCAGCCGTCGGCGGCTGGCTTCGAGGCTGGAGTCTTGAGCGGGCAGCAGGGTGGGTAGCGCGACTCCGATCAGCACCAGGCAAAAAAGGCGGAGGCGGCGGAACGGGCGGAGGCAAGGTCGCCAGTACGTCTCCGCCCTCTCCGCAGTCTCTGCGGTCCCCGACCTACACATGTCTCAAATGCCGCCCCACGCTCACCAGGCTGCCGCTCAGGCCGAGCATTACGCCGAACAGCACGATCGCGAGCATCTGCAGCGGGTGGAAGAAGATCAGGCCCGCGAACGTGCCGCCGCTCTGATCGCGGAAGAGCAGGTAGCCGGCGTAGCAGAGCACCAGGGAGAGCAGGCCGCCGAGCAGGCCCTTGAGCGCGCCCTCGAGCAGGAAGGGTCCGCGAATGAACCAGTTGGTGGCGCCGACCAGCCGCATGATCGTGATCTCCCGGGCGCGCTGCAGCAGCGTGAGCCGGATCGTGACGCCGATGATCACCACGGCGACGGCCGCGAAGGCGAGCCCGATCACCAGCCCCACCAGGCCGGTGATGTTCCGCAGGTGGTCCAGCTTGCGCACCCAGTCCCGCCCGAACCGCACGTCGTTCACGAAGCCGAAGCCCCGCAGCCGCTGCGCGACGGCTTCGACATGCGCGGCGTCGCGATAGCCCGGCTTGAGCCGGACCTCGATCGAGGCGGGCAGTGGGTTGACCTGCAGGTCGCGGTAGGCATCGCGAAACTCGACCAGCTCCCGTCGCGCCCGCGCCAGCGCCTGCTCCTCCGTGACGTAGGTGACGTCCTGCACCTCCGGAAACGCCGCGATATCCTGGGTCGCCAGGGTGATCGTCTCCGCGGGCGTGGCCCGGAGGACGAACGCCACGATCTCGACGCGCTCTTCGAGGCCCCGGAGCGCCTGGCGCAGGTTGATCGCCACCAGGCCGAACAATCCCAGGGTGAAGAGGGAAAAGGCGATGGTCGTGATGGACAGGGCCGAGAGGAGCGGTGCGCGGCGGAAGGAGAGCAACGCTTCGCGGGTCAGCAGCGTCATCGTGCGGCCTCCGCCTCATCGGCCTCGTCCGCCTCGTCCTCCGCGCTGTCGAAGACCACGCTGCCCTCGCGCAGCTCGATGGTGCGATAGTTGGCCTGCCGTACGAGATCGAGGTCGTGCGTGGCCATTACCACCACGGTCCCGCCGGTGTTGATGTCGCGCAGCAGCTGAAAGACGCCGCGCGTGGCCCGCTCGTCGAGGTTGCCGGTCGGCTCATCCGCCACGAGGATGGCGGGGTCGTTCACCAGGGCCCGGGCGATGGCCACCCGCTGCTGCTCGCCGCCGGACAGCTCGCGCGGATAGGCCTGGCTCTTGGCCGCGAGCCCCACTTGCGTCAACACCCGCATCACCCGCGCGGCGATGGTGTCCCGGCGCGCGCCGGTGACCTCCAGCGCGAAGGCGATGTTCTCCGCGGCGGACCGGTCCTCGAGCAGGCGGAAGTCCTGGAACACGATGCCGAGCCGGCGGCGGAGCTTGGGAACCTCGTCCGGCCTGAGCTCCGAGACGTTGTAACCCGAGACGCGCACTTCCCCGCTGCTCGGACGTTGCTCGGCGAAGAGCAGCTTCATGATGGTCGACTTGCCCGCCCCGGAGTGGCCGGTGAGGAAAACGAACTCACCCTTGCCGATCCGGAAGGACACGTCCTTCAGGGCCAGCGCACCATTGGGAAACGACTTGTCGACGTGGGAGAGGCGGATCACGGACGGAAGGTAAACGAGGGTGAGAGGGCGGAGAAGGCAGGACGCCGCCTAGTCCGCCCTATTTCGCCAAGGCCCCCTCGAGATCCGCGATGATGTCCTCCGCCTCCTCGATCCCGCAGCTCAGCCGGAGAAAGCCGTCGGGGAATCCCAGGGCGGCGCGCTGCTCGGAGGAGAGGCCCTTGTGGGAGGTAAACCGCGGCTCGGAGATCAGGGTCTCCACTCCCGCCAGGCTGGGTGCATGCGCCACCAGCTTCAGGCGCTTGAGCAGTCGCTCGACGGCCTTGGGTCCGCCCGAGAGCTCCAGGCCCACCATCCCGCCGTAGCCCTGGAGCACGGCCTTGGCGTGCTCGTGATCCGGATGTGTGGGGAGCCCGGGATAATGGACCGTGGCGATCGCGGGGTGCGCGGCGGCCCACTCTGCCACCGCCATGCCGTTGGCGTTGTGCCGGTTCATCCGGAGCGCGAGCGTCCGCATGCCCCGGTCGACGAGCCAGGCGGCGTGCGGATCGATGGCCTGACCCCAGAGGCGCATCAGGCGCCGGACCTCCTCCACGAAGGAAGCCGAGCCGGCCACCGCGCCCGCGATCACGTCGCTATGACCGTTCAGGTACTTGGTGGCGCTGGTGATGGCGACGTCGGCGCCGTGCTCGATCGGCCGGAAGTTGATCGGGCTGGCGAAGGTGGCGTCCACCAGCAGCGCCACGCCGAATTCCCGGGCGATCTGCGCCGCCGAGGTGAGGTCCACGACCCGCATGAGCGGATTGGTGGGCGTCTCCACGAAGATCGCGCGGGTCGACTTCCGGATCGCCCGGCGCCAGGCGCGCGGCTGCTCGGGGCGCACGTAGGTGATGTCGATGCCGAACCGGCTCAGCTCGTGATCGAACAGGTGCTGCGTGCCGCCGTAGATCCAGCTGCTGCTGACCAGGTGGTCGCCCGGCCGGAGAACGGCCAGATGGGCGAGCGCGGTGGCGCCCATGCCGCTCGCCACGAAGATCGCGTCCTCCGCGCCCTCGAGCAGCGCGTATTTCCTCGCGACCTCGAGCTGGTTGGGATTGTTGCCGTAGCGGCTGTAGAGGATTTCCTCGTCGGAGCCGATGGGGCTGATGAAGGTGCTGCTCTGCTGGATGGCTGGTGCGATCGGCGCCCAATCGGGGCGGCGGCGCGGAATGCCGTGAATTGCGGTCGTGGAGGGGCCGAACCGGCGGGTGCTCATCCGGCGAGCAGGAGCGGAAGGTAGGCACCTCCGTCGGACCGGATCAGGTGGCGGCCCAGCAGCGCCTGCACGGCATCGTGTCCCCGCGACTCGGTCCACCCGAGGTCGGCGGCCAGCTCTCCGAGGCTCGCGCTCCCCATCCGGCGGATGCGCGCGAACGCGTCCCGGGCGTCCTTGGTTACCGCGCCGATCACCTCGGGCTCGGTGCGCTCATCCGTTCCCGAGACGGCGACCGCGGCGAGCTCGTGGTGGATGAGGACCTGCTCGATCGCTTCGAGCTGGTCCTCGCGTAATCCCTGCAGCACGATGGTGCGATGGCTGGATTCTACCAGCAGGAGCTTGGCCACGACCTCGTCCGCGCAGCTGAAGTCGAGCAGCTCGACATCGGAGAAGTCGAGGAACGCGACGGCACATCCCGACTCGGCAAGCACGGCCTCGATCCGAATCCGGACGGCCGCGCCGGCGGGGCGGGTGATGAGGTTGCGATAGGGCGTTGCCGCCGTCTCCCGCAGCAGCGTGCCGATGCGAATCCGTTGGATCATGGAGACTCGCCCGGCGCCGGAATCGTGATTTGCACCTGCGCGCCGGGGAAGAACGGCAGCCCGGCGTTGAGGGGGACGTCCTCGTCCCACGGCGGTACGATGGCCAGGCGAGCGGTCCCGCTGCGGATGGAGATCTTCCCCTCCCACTTTTCGAGAAACGGCTTGATCTGACGGAATCCCTGTCCACGCCCGGGGTCGCGGAACCGACTGACGTTCTGGATGAGGGCCGCCTCGAGTGCGGTCCCGTCTCCCCAGCGATCCCCGAATCGCCTCGCATGCGTGCTCTCGAGCGACCGCCGGAACCCGATGCCCGCGTCGCTTACCGCGATGACCGCCACGCGTCGGCCCAGCCGCCGGCGGAAGGTATAGGTCTGCGCCGCCACCCATCCGCTGGTGCCCGCATGCTCAACAATATTTTGGCACGCTTCCGAAAGCGCCATACTGAAGCGGCCCGCCGCCGTGCGCTCGAGGCCGAGCTCGGAGCGCAGGATGCGCGCGGCGCTCTCGGAGATCCGATTGACGACTTCGTGAACGTCCTCCATCGCCCGGATCGGCGTCACGTCGAGCAGCGAGTCGGAGGGCCCCGAGGCCGCGACCTTGGGCACCTTGCCGTGCAGCTCGAACAGCTCCGCTGCCTGCTGGAAGAAGCCGATGCGCGCCCAGTAGGAGCGGACCTCCTGCGACGCGGGCACGGCGAGGAGCTGCCGCGGCCGGCCCGCCTCCGCCATCGCCTGGCCCGCGGTAAGAATACCCAGGAGGCCGTACGGCGACGCCCACTGCGCCCCACGAGCGTCGAGGAGCACCTTTTCCTCCGGCGGCCACGCGACGAAGCCGCCGGCGAACTGCTCGAATGAGCGATCGTCGAACGTCGCGGGCACTTCGACGACCCGGGTCACGGGACCAGCAGCTCCCCGCGCAAGTGCCGGCTCAGTCCGCCCGCCCCCCGGATCGCGGCGTTGCGCGACGCCAGCGTGGTGGCGTGACGCAGCGCGTCCTCGACCGAATCACCGGCCAGGAGGCGCGCGCAAGCGGCCGCGCCGAAGACGTCGCCGCAACCGGTCGGATCGAGTGCCGGGACCGATGGCGCGGAGATGAGCGCCGTCCGGACGGCATGACCGGCCTTCGCCTCGCGCCCCAGCCGTGCGGCTGGGGCGACCCTGTCGCTCCCGGCGACATTCCACCCGTCGAATCCCGGAGCCGCTACGTAGGCGGCGCCCTTCGGGCCGAGCGTCACGACCAGGAGCGACACGCCGGCGCCAAGCGCCTGAGCGCTGAGCGAGAGCGGATCGGGAGAGAGCTGCCGCATCTCGTCCTCATTGAGCTGAATGACGTCGAAGCAGCCGAACCAGGAGGCCGCATCGGCCAGCGGCTGCAGCACCCGGATGCCGTCGTGCTGCATGCCGAGGAACAGGCTGTGAAGGTCCGCGTAGATCGGCCCGCGGAAGCCCTGCCGCAAGGCTTGTGCGGTGCCGAGCGCCAGCTCGAAGCCGGAGATGAAGTTGAGATAGACGGCGTCAAGATCGCGTACCATCGGCCCGAGCTCGAGCCAGGTCCAAGCCGGGACGCCACCGGACATCCGCTCGCAGCGCCGCTCGGCCGACTGGTAGTGGAGCACCACGCGGTTGTTCGGCGCGGGCACTTCGACACAGCGCCCGCCCGGCGTGAGCCTCGACACGCCGCGCAGCAGCTCCGCCGCCTGGGGCGCCAGGTCGCGTCCGACCTTGATCAGGGGGACGATCTCCCAGTCGGGCGGCAGGCTCGCGTCCAGTCCGCCGAGCGCGTACGCGATCCCGCCCCATTCCTCGGTCGGCGGTGCCAGCGGATCGCGGCCGTGGATGAGGTCCCACACCAGCGACCCGACGACGCCGACCTTAGGCACTTGGGGTGGACTGGTCCAGGAACGCCTTGGCCGCGCCGTACACGCCCGCGGTCCCGGCCAGCTCGCCGGGAACGATGCGGCACGCCGCGACGGCAGGCTTGAACGCGCGCCGCGCCACCTCCCGCTGGAGCGGGATGAAGAGATGGTCACCCGCCGCCGTCACGCCCCCACACACCACCACCACCTCCGGATTGAAGACGTTCAGCAGGTTGCCGATCCCGACGCCGAGAAACTTCGCGGTGTCGTTCACGACCTCGAGCGCCAGCTCGTCGCCCTCCTGGGCCGCGAGGTAGACGGTCTGGGCCGTAATCCGCCGCAGCGCACCGCCGACATAGTCGGGGAGCCGGCTCTTGGCGCCGGCCTCGAGCTCCTCGATGGCCCGGATGGCGATGTTGGGTCCCGAGGCGTACGCCTCGAGGCAGCCGTAGTTGCCGCACTTGCAGCGGCGGCCCTCGGTATCGATCGTGGTGTGCCCGATCTCGCCGGCCACATCCGAGGCGCCGTGATACAGCCGGCCGCCGAGAATCAGCCCGCCGCCGATCCCGGTGCCGATGGTGATGCCGATGGCGTCGCGCGCGCCGCGCGCGGCCCCGACCCACCACTCACCCAGGACGGCGCAGTTGGCATCGTTATCGAGCGCCGCAGGCAGTCCCAGCCGGTCGTGGATGATCTGACGCAGCGGCATGTCCACCCAGCCGAGGTTCGGCGTGAGCAGCACGATACCGCGCCTGGTATCCAACGGACCGGGCGCGCCGACACCCACCCCCAGGATTTCGGCACCGGGGGACTCGCGCCGGGTCGCCTCGATCGCGCGCTCCGCCAGGTTCACCAGGCGGTCCAGCACGTCGGTGGCGCCGGCTTCGGCATCGGTCGGCTCGCTCGCGGTTGCGACCAGCCGGCTCCCGTCCTCGGCGACGCTGCCGACCAC
>JADMIO011583498.1_pt1 | contig 12526 bp, 14 predicted proteins | sample 8958161 | NCBI WGS metagenome assembly JADMIO01 (sample SAMN16585339, study PRJNA669376) | soil metagenome | isolation source: Crop rotation soil | place: USA: Cullars Rotation, Alabama | collected 2011 | reverse complement strand
GGACACTATCTGGTGATGCAGAAGACGCTTGTTGACAAACCTTAATTTCTACTGCCCCATGGATTTACATTTACAGCTCTTTTGGGGATAATGCTCCAGGTTCGGCAATCAATTCACCCGCTTTTAGAAGTACACAGGCTGTCGAATGAGTTAGAGGACCGCGATTCATGGTATTTAATGAAGTGTCCAACGAGGGTTTGGTTAAAAGCGTTTTTGAAAGTCGATTTACCGGTTTCCAAAGCTCAGATGTCATTCTGCGCGATATGATGGCCCGTTACGACTTTGGCCAGGATTTCTTTCACAAGATTCTAAACAAGTCGATCCTCCGGCCCGGTTCGATTCAAACGAAACCTTAACGATCCTGGGCTGACTCGGCATCATACCGGTTCGCTTTATCATAAGCAATAACAACCAGGTTTTTTCCATGCATGGTTTTAGCAAGCGTAAGCGCTGCGGCAATCACCGAATTGGTGCTTCTGCCATAGTCATCTGCGGTAAATAAAGTCGAATCGTCCCAGTGAGGAAGCGTCTGTGTATCGGTTCTACCCGTATACTGCCAATATTGCGTGTCAGTCGCTTTATCGCTCACCAGAATGATGTCCTGAAGGAGCGGAATCGACTCTTGGATATGGGGAAACCGGATGCCCTGATAACTCATTCCTGGCAGACGATGACGTGGCAAGCTGCCCGGTGGAATGCCATACAAGTCACGGTAGCGTCCGGGATATTTTAAATCATACGCCACGGCGGATTGAAACGGCTCCACAGCAATAATTCTCGTTTCAGTTCCTAATCCCTGTGCCGTTCCTAAAACGCTGGAACCGTTTCTAACAGCTGGAATGAAATAGTCGACCGTAACATCCCGGCTGATCTCACGACCAATATTGCTCAAGGCAGCCAATGTAATAGGATTGACCGTGTTTTTTCCTCCCATGGAGTGGTTGAGGAAAAAAAAGTTTTTGTTTCTCGAAAGAAAAGGACGCACGGTGTCTATAAACCCGGCAATATATTTTGTGGCGTCGGTATAGATAATCTCTCCGCCTGCGTCAGAAATGGCCCTTTCACGTGCTTTTTCACCACCGGCCGGAAGCATGACGGTACAATGATATCCCAGTTCCGTTCCGATGGCGGCAAAAGACACCCCTGCGGATCCTGAGCTTGTTTCGAGAATCTTGTCTCCTGGTTTTATTCTACCGAGAGTCTCATAATATTTGAATAATGCAAGATAGACCCGGTCATAGTGAATACCAAATGGATTGTCACATTCCCGTTTTATCCAAATGGTATTGCCATTGGGAACATGGCCTCGATAACGAACCAGCGGGGTATTGCCAATCTTGTCTGATAGTTTCCTATAGGCTTCTTCCCGCTCTGGGACAAGCATAGGTGTATTTATACTTCCAAAGCGGGTATTTACAGGATAAGAAGCGACATTAGTATTGAGATAACGACGATTTACTGTCAATATCGGAGAAAAAATAAGACGTTGCATACTGTTGTCGCTTTACTGCTTTTACAATTCAGATTTGCCAAGCACAGTTTTAATTAGAATTTCTTTTCCATCGGGAACAAAGAAAACCTCTGGTATATAGTCTTCTATGCCGATACGCGGTTTGCCGTCCTTGTCCGGAGGTTGGAAAAACCGTTTCAATGGATCCAGCAGGCTTGGAAATCCTCCGTAAGCGGAGGGGTTCATCTCGCCTAACACCTTTGAAATCCTATTGGCCAAGGCGCCGAATTGTGTTTTAAGTTGTATGCTAGCTTCACGGTATGCTTGCAACCGTTGCCTTTCAGGTTCCAATTCTGTCTGTATGGCGTTCTGAGCAGCATTAGCATCCTTATAGCGACGAAGAGTATAAAGTGTGACCTTTGATCCTACCGGTAACCGGGTCGGATTGGGTGAGAAAAACCCCATTCCTGCTTTTTTAAACTGCCAGCGCTTGGTAAGATCGTCAATGTGACTGCAAAACCAGCGGGTTAATGACAGGCCAGAGTAATCCTCAACATAGGAGAGTTTGAGCGGGACGGTGTCCGTCTTCTTTGCCAGCCCTTTATCGACAAACTTCTGCTGAAATGCGGCCAAGTCCTCCGGTTTTGGACGCAACCCAAACCGGAGCGGACCCCCAATTGTCTGGTATGAATGCGGAACTGTGGTCATTGGGAACAAACCTCATAGGAGAATAAGAAGAACTCCTCACACAATAAAACGCCTCAAGCATCATCATTGACATAAAAACTCAAATTCCGCCGACTCTGTAAATCATTTGTAATAAAAAAGCGCAATAGAGAATGTCAATGAAACTCTGTTGCAGCATGACTCACCCTGAATGATTGCAGAGTATTTTCCATGACAGTTGTATATTATTTACTCTGTTTGTAATACATTATCAGCGTCAGGCAATTCTTATGCCTGGGATGTTTTTATGATGCTTCAAGGGTATAAAAAGGAACAGGATTCATGCTTGAAATTCAGTCGGAACAGTTGCACCGGTTGACACATCCCGCTTTAATCACTTTGCCGAATGCTCATTCTTTTCAATCCGTATCCTTCAGAGGGGCACACGCTTTTGCGCCGTATGACAAAATGTCCATGCGATTTGGCTATGCCCGTACCCGGCTGGATTCCAAACCCTTGAATACGCTATTTTCAAAAGTATCGCCGTTGCCTTTAGAAACAGCAATAAGAAAATATGCAACCGACACCAAGTATGTAAACGCCTTACAGGAAGTTGCCAAGCTGGGACACTCCGAACTCAGTTTTCCCGCCCTGCGTAAATTGCTGCTCAGCCCAGATGGTATGACGTATGACATGGAAAAGCTGGTAACCATTCTATCCTTGGCATCCGGAGATACAAGCCTGCCCATCCAATCCTTCCGGGAAAAGAACCAAAGTCCCTACTGGATAGAAAAAAATGTGGATATGGTGGAATATGTCAACATCCGTGCTTTGGGAATAGGCGATCCAACCCAGAATTCAGGCAGGTTTGGTAATATTCTGGATGCTCTGGTGTATGCTTTGCAAAGTCGGGGGGTTGCATTTCACGTTGCGCCGTTTCACCCGGGCGGTCTTAATGACCATCTGTACCTGCCTCGGAATCTATACCGAGTTAATAATCGTGTCGTTTCGAGGGAGTTATTAACTCTGGGTATCAATGATCGGAGTCAGATCAAGCTATTTAACGACTTTTGCCATGCCCGCGAAAAAGAGCCCATGGGGACGGTGTATGAAACTTTGCCTCAGACGGCGGATCTAAGCGTCGATTATCTCTACCGTCCGGAAGCCGCCCGCTGGATCCAGCTGAATCCAGAGGCAATCACCTCCAGAAGCCGAAAATTTGACGACATTAAAAGCGAAGTAGGCAATCAACACCCTAAAAACGATGATGAAACAGGCGCATTAGTAGAACGAGTGCTCTCAAAGCTTGAGAGAACCGATCTGCAAGAACCCGTGATGACCGGATTGGCCGATAATTTTGCAACGCTGTCGGCCTTGATTAATGGAACCAAGGTTCGGGACGAGGAAATATCTCCTGAGTTGAAAGACGCGGCGGCAGAGCATCTTGGAACTGATACGATAGCTTCTGCCGTAACACCGAAGGAAAACTTTAATGCAGCCCGTGGGGACGTTGAGCGCCAACTTCGCGAGAGGATTACCAGAGAGATTGGTCCTGAAAAAGTAGAAGAAATTGAAGCGGCTTTAAGGCCTGATCTGAATGCGTTAGCTCGGCTTGCAGAAGGGCAAAAAATTCGCTCGAATGAAATGTCGGAGCCGCTATGGAATATCGTTTATCCGTACGTCGATAATTCCCAGCCGCCGTTAGTTTATAAAGCGAAACCCACACTGGCTGACAAGCAGGAAGATATTAAAAATGTGCTGCGGAAACTGACGGTGCGTAAAGCTCTGGTCTTAGCAACGCAATTGGCTGAAGAAGATATAGACGTGCGGCTGTTGAGAGCCGAATCAGAGCGGCAATGGAATAGCCATACCGAACCGCGTAAAGCTCCCTTATTTGAAGCCAAGGAACTAATTCTGGAAAAAGACTCCCGAAAAATTGCAAAAACTGTCCGCCGCCTTGTGCGTCAGCAGGTGAATCCGGAGGAAACAAAAAGGCGTGTTTCCTATGAAATGATCGAAGCTTCCGAAAACAAAAATTATGATGATACCATTGCCGCCAAGTTTCGAAGAGTGAATCGGATTTATAACCTGCCGGTTGGTTCCTGGTGTGGTCTTCAGGTAGAATTTGTCGGGTTTAACAAGGAGCACAACTACCCGATTTTTACCACCCGCCAGAATGCAAAGACCCAAAAAAACGAAGACCGGACCCGGTTGATTGATACTTCCCACTTTATGTTCGGGACCATGTCACGCCTGATGCTGAATCTTGAAAACGGCGTCCGCAACTGGGCGGGTATAAAGCACTTAGTGAATGCCATCAAGTATTGGGGAGCAACTGGATTTGACGCTTTGCGGACTGATCAAACCGATCACCCCTATAATAAAACTAAAGGTATCGAACCCATCAAGCTAAGATCCGGTCAAACATTATCCGAACATATGGCTGAAACAGATCAATCCTTTGACACCATGCTGAAAGCCAGTATTGGCCGAGTTGTTGAAGAGGCGCGTCGTAAGTTGGGCAAAAGCTTATGGGTGCTGGCCGAGTTCATGATGTTGCATCACGAAATGTCCGATGTAGATAAGGGGCTTGCTGAAGTACGTCCTATGGGGATTAACGCTATTTCAGGTAAATTCCAATACATTCGCAGCCTTAAAAAGCTGATGATTGAAATTGCTCACCACAATAGGGTTCGTAAAAATAAAGGGATTCAGGAGCGGATGATCTCAGCGATTGAGAATCATGATATGGATATTATTATCGGAACCAGTCCGGCGGCGAAATCGCTGGGCGGCTTGCGCAGCCTGCGCACCCGGTTCGTCCTGAACGCCATTGGCGGTGTCCCGTATGTTACCACACAAGCCATGCAGGCCGTCGATTATGACAAGCAGACGAGTCATGCCATGTCCGACAGCATCCGGGAGGATATTAACCTGGCCATTCCCGAAGAATCGCCTGAATATGCGGTCGGTGACACATCATACTCATGGAATGATTTCAGACATAACTACTTTGATTTCATCCGACATGAGCTGGTAAGACCAATACTAAAAGACAGTATCATCACCCCCATGAAGATAACCTCTCTGAAAGATGTCCATGAAGGAGATCAACCCAATGATCCTACAGAAAAATTATTGGCCTTTACAGTCACCAATAATGACAGTGATATCCTTTTATTTGTGAATAATATTTCCGGTAAACCATTGGAAGATATAACATTGGAAGGGGTACCCGAGAATAAGCTTCCCTCGGCTGGTAGTGACGTTTCACAATTTATCCTGGATCGTCCTCGTCATGGCGTTCCATTGGAACCTGTAGAAGCAGTATTGCCAATGGATCAGGCCAATACGCTTCACTTTGATAAACTGGCCAGTGGTGAAATGAAAATCTATCGGTACCGTGCCGCTGCTTAAAATGGCCTTGTTTAAAGTAAATGCACCTGATGTCTCTCAGCCCAGTCTGCCAGGGCGCGTTGGACGGAATCGGACCAATCCGGCTGCGGGCGCATGTTACGCTGTTCAAACAGCGGCAATCCCTTAATCTCATCGGAAGTCCAGCGTGGATACAGATGCAGGTGAAGATGCGTCACCTGTTCAGCCAGCATTATCCAGTAAACCCGCTGGGCCCCCAATTTTTCAAGACAAGCAGCCCAGTCTTTCGCCGCGGTAAAAATCTCATCGGGAAGATCAGCATAATGCATGGCCAGTTGTGATGTCGCCAGCTGAATATAGCCGCACCGTTGCCCAGCTAAAGCAACCAGAGGGTCATTTGTGGTCGTGGAAAACGGGCTTTCCATTTTTCGAGCTTCTCATCCTATTTTTGTATGTTTTACTGATTATACAGAGAGACGGCCCTATTTCAGGGCCGTCTTATAACTGTCTCTATTTGCAGTTAAATATCCGAGGAATAGAGCGGCGTATCACGACGGGTAGCCGGCTCTTCCAACTGGACGTCGAGATCCTTGGCGCCGCATGAACGGAAGAGATCGCGCACTTCCTCCACGTCCTCTTTTTCCACGTGAGCGATAACCAAGATATTCCCCTCTTCTTTCAGGGATTCTTCGTAGTACTTTGCTTCATGCTCCGGAATACCGGCACCAATCAGAGCGCCGACCAGGCCACCTGTGGAAGCGCCCAATGCCCCACCGGTGATAGCGCCGACAATAGGACCGGCGATCAAAAGCCCGGCGCCTGGAATCAGAACGCTGCCTGCCATCGTTAGGCCGCCAATCAATGCACCAAGCAGTCCTCCGGAAATACCGCCAGTCGTTGCCCCTTCCGGTAGCTTATTGGATTTTTCCAGGCTCGGATATTGTTCGCGGGTTTTATCCGACATCAACATGCTGATATCGGTGTCATAATAGCCGCGATCTTCCAGTTTGGAGGTTAAATCCTCAACGCGCTTATCGGAATTAAAGACGCCGCTGACAACTTTACGGCTCGGATCGTTCCATACCATAACATTCTCTCCTTAATACTGCTTTTATTCACACAGGGTTATTCAGAACACGGATGTGTTCCAAGGAAGCTTATTCTTTCGAATGCTCTTTGGTGTCATTCATCATTTTTTCACCGGCAGTTTGATCTTTGGCCATAGGCTGTTTGCCGGCATAATTATCTTTATCCTGGGTGCCGGTATAAGGATCGGTCGTCTTTTTCTCTACGGAAACCGGCTTTTCAGCATAGTTTTGCGTTTGCTCGTCACCGACAACGGGTTTTGCCGTTGGATCTTCACTGGTAGTTTCATGTCCTGCACGAGAGCAGGCGCTAAACGTCACAATCCCCAGGCAAAGGGCCAGAGCAACAGAAACATGTTTTACAGCAATCATCATTATCCTCCCTACATCACATAACGTGATGACGTTAGTATAACAATCTGCATAAAAAGAAATGATTCACCAGATGGTTAAAGTTCTGAAAGTTGTTCCTCGCATGATAGGGATGTTTCCCCCGTGGCATTCAGGCTCCGAAGCGTATCAGCGGGCGGTGAGGCTAAGCCATGCATATGGGCTGCCCGGGCGATTCGATTTGCACGATTTGCATATCAATTTGAAAAATCGTCAGCGTGGTGGTGTAGCAGGCGGCTGAATGGACGGGTAATTTTCTCACGCCACGTCTGTTTTTCAGAAACATGTTCCGAGGCAATGGCTTCCCGCATGGGAGAATGGTTTTTCCGGGTAACCTGAGGTAAATAATCACTGAGATAGCGGGTTGTTAAACCACCTACAACCGTCAAGGCAACAATAACCGTCGCATAGGTAAACGGGTTGTCTTGCCAAGTGCGTTTGGGAGCGTTTTTTCGAGCCAGGATTTTCCGGACTTTCGTAAGGTTATCCGTTCCGTAATTCCGCTTTAACCAAGTCTTGGCCAGCTTGCTTTGCGAGGTGTCCGGAAAATAGTGCACCCAATGCAAAGCCTCATCCGTGTTAAGCGCCGCCGTAAACTCCTTGTCCCGTTCCGGATCCAGTGTGCGTGTTCCGCCGGGTCCTTCAATGACATGCAACATAGGTGCCACCTGCTTTAACGGTGTCTTTTCTAAAGCTACTATTACTATGTGTCAAAAAAAAGGGATATGCAAGAGGAGATGCTGTTTCTGGGTAATGTTGTTCTATCCTGAGCGAATAGTTCACGACATCAGCTACTCAATCGATTACTGCAGAAATAAATATATTTTGATGTTTCTAAAAAGAAGAGCTGTAAAAATGCTGTATTCGGATTAGTGCCCCGATTCAAACGTTTGTTAGAATAGGGGGATGAACTTTGTGTATTTGTCCCCCCATTTCCCTTCGAACTACCAGGCTTTCTGCGAGAGGCTGCGTGAGCTTGGCGTGACGGTGCTGGGCCTGGCGGATGAGCCCTACGACAAGCTCGATCCAAAACTTCAACGGGCGCTCCACGAATATTACCGGGTGGAGGACATGCATGACTACGATCAGCTGCTGCGGGCTTGCGGACATTTTACCCATCGCCACGGCAAAATCGACCGCATTGATTCGCATGCCGAATACTGGCTGGAGACCGAAGCCCACCTTCGAACCGATTTCAATATTCCCGGCATCAAAAACGATACGATTCAAACCATCAAACGCAAATCCTGTATGAAACAGGTGTTTCGCGATGCCGGCATTCCGGTGGCCCGTGGGCAGGTTTGCCGGATGCTGGTGGATGCCCTGGCGTTTGCGGAAGAGATTGGCTATCCGGTCGTCGCCAAGCCGGATATCGGTGTCGGCGCGGCTGCGACCTACCCGATTCATAACCGCCGCGAGCTGGAAGCACTCTACAATGACAAGCCACCGCAAGATTATATTCTTGAAGAATATGTTATCGGAGACATCTACAGCTTTGATGGCCTGGTGGATCGCGACGGCGTCATCCGTTTCTGCACATCACACCGCTACAGCCAGGGGGTGATGGAGGCTGTCTTGAGCAATAACCATATTTACTATTATTCGCTCCGCGAAATTCCGGCGGATCTGGAAGAGGCAGGACGTCGTCTGGTCAGCGCGTTTAATGTTCGGGAACGCTTTTTCCACTTTGAGTTTTTCCGTAAACATCAGGATCAGCAACTGGTGGCTCTGGAAGTGAATATTCGTCCCCCGGGCGGATTGACAACCGACATGTTCAACTTTGCAAACGACTTCGATATTTATAAGGAGTGGGCTAATATTGTGGTCAACAACCGGTTCGAGGCCGACTGGTCCCGTCCGTACCATGTAATCTATATTGGTCGTAAAAATCATATGCCCTACGCACACAGCCACGAGGATGTGATGACCCACTATAGTCATCTCATTTGTCATACGGAACCCATCTCCGGGATTTTCGCACAGGCGCTGGGCAATCACGGGTATCTGGCACGCTCACCCCAAGTGGAGGAGCTATTGGCATTAGCGGATTATTCTCAGCAGTTGAGGCAACATGAAACATCAGCAGCATAAATGGTACAGTTCCCATCTGGGGCAGGATATGGAACTTCGCGTCTATGGCGAGAGCGGCAAGCCTGTTCTCGTTTTCCCCAGTCAGGAAGGGCGTTTTTTTGAATACGAGGACTTCGGCATGGTGGATGCCGTGGCGTCCTGGCTCGAATCGGGCAAGATTCGCCTGATTACCGTCGATAGCATCGACTCCCAGTCCTGGTGCAACGAGAGCATCCATCCGCATGATCGGGCTGTGCGGCACGAAGCTTACGAACGTTATATTACCGATGAAGTTGTTCCCTTTATTAAAACCTTTAGCCGGGAACCGCTTTGCGTAACCGGATGCAGCATGGGGGGCTACCAGGCCGGCAACTTCTTTTTCCGCCATCCGGATTTCTGCGACAGCCTGATTGCCATCTCCGGCATTTTCCGCCTGGTGCTGTTTATCGGCGATTATATGGACGAGAAGGTATATTTCCATGCGCCGCTGGCTTATCTTCCGGATCTCAACGATCCGTGGTATCTGGATAAATACCGAAACAGCAAGATCTTTGTCGGTGTCGGCCAAGGCGCCTGGGAAGATCAGATGCTGGAAGACTCGTTGGCGCTGAAGCATATCCTGGAACAGAAACAGATTCCGGCCATGATTGATGTCTGGGGTCACGACGTGAATCACGACTGGCCCTGGTGGCGCAAGATGATGCCCTATTTCCTGGAAAAAATGGCGCTGTAATAAACCCTCTGAAAGTCTTCAGGCTTGTATTTATTGCGTTACTAGGCTGCCCCGCTTCGTTACGTATTAAGCGCCTACGATGCCATGCCTTGTAACCGACTGCATCTGAAAACTGGTCAGATGGCTTCTAAGTTCTCATGGCGCTATTCTTCATTCTCATAATAATCGGTTTCCTTTATCCGAAAGCATTTGCGTTGCGGCTTGAGAAACCACTTATCGGAATGCGGGTAATAGATAATATCGACGTCAGGATTATTGGCAATCACATAAAACAGCAGCGGCTCGTCGCCGGTATTCTCAACTTGATGCGCTGTTTCCGGTGGACACAAAAAAGCCTCTCCTGAAGAGACTGATAGACTCTCCTCCAACGTATGGACAACACCTTGACCCGACAGTACGATATAGAATTCCCACTGGCTGCTGTGCTGGTGTATCGGCCAATTCCGGGTTCCGGGCGGTACTTGTACCAGCGTCACATCAAACGGATGTCCGCCCTGGGATGGGCTAGTATCTTTTTTACCACCCAACGCCAGTGACAGATGCTTCTGAAACAGATGATAACTCCCGCCTGGTGAACGGGTCTCCGCCCACGGCAGGTCTGAAAGGATTATTTTATCCATCCCGCCTTACCCGGCGGCGTTTGCAGTGACTGGGACTACAGTCGCCAGGAACTGGTGAATATTGTCACAGGCAGTGGTCATAATGCGTTCCAGCGCCTCCCGTGTGTTAAATCCCATATGCGAGGTGGACACTACATTGGGCATGGCCAGGATAGTTTCGATGGCCTGGATTTCATGCTGGACGGACATCGGAAGATGAGAGCGGTCATGCTGGGCGGAGTCACGGAGAATCGACTCATGAGGCAGAACATCCAGGCAGGCCCCGCCGAGAATACCCGAAAGCAGTGCCCGAGAAAGCGCCATAATATCGACGACCGTACCCCGGGCCGTGTTGATCAGAATGGCTCCCGGACGCATCCGTTCAAACTCAGACTCCCCAATCAGATGATAGGTGCTGTCGTCACCGGGAACATGCAGGGTCAAAATGTCACACTCGGACACAACCGTCTCCTTACTCACGTAGGGGAATCCCAGCTCCTCTGATAGCGTTCTGTTCGGTGCAATATCATGAGCCAGAACCCGCATGCCAAATCCTTGAGCAATCCGGATGACGTGTCGGCCAATGTTACCTGTCCCAATAACCCCTAGTGTTTTACCTGCCAAATCAAACCCGGCAGGTCCCCGAGGGATAAAATCACCCAACCGGGGGCGGGACATCTCCCTTGGAAAGTGATGCGCCAAGGCCAACAGCATGCCAAAGGTATACTCGGCTACCGTATTCTGGCCATAGTGTGGAATATAGCTAATGCTAATCCCCCGCTCGCGGCAATAGTCCATCGGCAGATGATCCAGGCCGGTCGTCCGGCTGACGATATGCCGCAGCTTCGGCAGACAGCTTAACAGAACGGTAGACGTCTCGGACAGATTAAACGTCGAGATGATTTCCGCGCCCGAATACTGGCTAACATTGTCCCGGCTGAGCGGATCCGGAACATAAACCACGGAATGCGCATCCTCCAGCGACTTAAAATAATGCCGCTGGGAGGTTTCCAGCTCGAACAGAACAATAGTCATCCAATCACATTCCTGTCGTGTAGAGGAGACAATACCGATGACACAATGCTAAATCCAACGCTAAATCATTGCAAGCGGTAGAGAGGCCTGTACGTGCAAGACAAATGTTGTGGTTTCAGCATGTATCCCTTGAACAGGAATTATCAGCGGTGTTATGCTGAAGTCACGTCAATCGGCCACAGGAGCGTCTGCATCCGATGAAAGGCAGTTGGGACCGCATCAGCACTCTTCCTCCCCGTGCCTATGTCTGTCGGCATGAGACTTGTCGGCAAGCCGTGGAATCAGACCGGGGATGGCCGTTTTTGATGCATGATCAGTACGAAACCTGGTTTATCTACATCTGTCCACGCTGTCAGCGGCCGACATTTTTTGATCATTACGAACGTCAGCAGCCCGGGTAGTTTTACTCACCAAGAGGAAATCTGAACTATGGAACGTCAGCAGCAACAATGGGACCCGGCAGCCTATCAACAGGGTGGCGCTTTTGTGCCCCGCTTGGGAGAGCCGTTGTTGGATTTGCTGGCGATTAAGCCTGGCGAACGTATTTTAGATCTGGGATGCGGCGATGGCGCGTTGACGCTGAAATTAATGGAACGCCAGGCCCAGGTTCTGGGTATCGATGCGAGTCCGGAGATGGTAGCTGCGGCTCAGGCCAAAGGTATTGAGGCTATTCAGATGGATGCTCATCACATGACCTTTAACCATGAATTTGATGCGGTTTTCTCCAATGCCGCCCTGCACTGGATGACGGCAAACCCGGTGACAGTGGTGGACCGCGTTTTTGCGGCGCTGAAACCGGGAGGCCGGTTTGTCGCGGAGATGGGCGGCCAGGGGAATGTTGCCGGGATTCAACAGAGCCTGCGCGAGGCGCTAATGCCTTATGACCTGGTTCTGGAAGAGATCAATCCGACTTTTTTCCCCTCGCAAGAAGAATATCAAACCTTATTGAAGCAAGCGGGCTTTGATGTAGAGATAATCACCCTGTTTAAGCGGCCGACTCCATTGCCCGACGGTATTGCAGGATGGGTCCGGGTCTTTTCCCGCCGGGTGCTGGCACGAATCCCGGAAGCGGAACATGAGGCATTTATTCAGTCGGTAGAAACTCAAGCGCGTCCGCGGTTAT
>JADMIO010835473.1_pt1 | contig 12527 bp, 11 predicted proteins | sample 8958161 | NCBI WGS metagenome assembly JADMIO01 (sample SAMN16585339, study PRJNA669376) | soil metagenome | isolation source: Crop rotation soil | place: USA: Cullars Rotation, Alabama | collected 2011 | reverse complement strand
CTTTCCTTGGTAATATGTCCTCGTATTTTTTCGGAGGGTTTTCCGCATATTGCACTGTCCCGTCAGGCCGCCACAGGAACCACTCCGGGTGCTGTGATACGTATGGGTGGTCAGGGGCGCACTGGAAGGCAATATCCATGGCCACGCCTATACCGCATTTTTTTGTAGCGGAAACCAGGCTTTTAAAATCTTTCAGCGTGCCCAGTGCGGGGTGTATGGCCTTGTGGCCGCCTTGTTTATTCCCTATGGCCCATGGCGAGCCCGGGTCGCCTTCTGCCGCTTCCAGCGAATTGTTCCTGCCTTTTCTTTTCACAGTGCCAATAGGGTGTATAGGCGGCAGGTACAGCACATCAAACCCCATATTGCTGATGCGGGGCAGGAGGTTCTTTACGTCTTCAAAAGTGCCGTGCATCCCCGGCACACGCGCCGCCGACCTTGGGAAAAGCTCATACCATGTGCTGTATTCAGCTTCGCGCGGCTCTACCATTAGCTCATATACTTTCTCAGATACGGTGATGGCCGCTTTATTTACGCACTTTTCCATAGCCTCAGCTATGCCCGGCTCCAGGGCCACGGTTACCTGCCCCTCGCCGGGCGGGGCGCCCTGCAGGCGCCTTACCCACTCCAGCAATATGGGGTTTGGCTTCCTGGCTGCGCCAGCAGCGCCTTCTGCCAGTTGTATCCCCTTTTGGATTTCTACCTGTATATCCTGCTCTGCCTCGTATTTTTTTTGCAGGCCTTTCTGCCATGTGGCGAAATGGCTTACCCACCCCTGCACCTGGAACTGGTAAATGCCTAGCTCCCGTGGAGTGAAAGATACGCTCCAGACATCGTTTCCGGCAGGGGATAACTTTAGTGTATTCCACGGCTTTTCCCCTTTGCGCCTTATCAGGGCTTCCGCCCTCACTTCGTCATGCCCGTCAATAAAAACATTGGCAGACAGCACGGTTGGCCTATTTACAATAGCTTTTGCTGCAAAGCTGCCATCATCTACCGATGGCAGCACATTGCCGATAACGATTCTTTTTTTTCCTTCGGAATTGGTCATTGTATGGCTGAAAGGTTATGCGATGCTTATTTTATAGGGATGGCCCACGCATTTGCGCCGCAGTTAGCACACTGCTCCCCCTCCTGTTTTCCTGCCTGGCCACAGCGGCTGCATACACGCATTCCATGTTCTTGTTCCTGTTCGTTTTTTAAAGCGGTATCCCAATCCGGGATAACGGATAGCCCCGGGCCCGGCGCTTCTTCCCGGATGAGTGCAAACTGGCCACTGGCCTCCAGGTATAGCCGCTTCACTTTGCCCATATGGGTAATGCTTTTCGACCGTATCTCAGCCATTACCCTGTTGCGGCTTACTTTTGCCTTTTTCATCGCGTCCAGGTCCATCACGGCATCCACTACCAGCGTGCTTATATTGCCGAATGCGTATTTTTCGAAAGGCTGGCTTTTAAAAGCAAGGCTGGAAATTGTTTTTTCCGTGATAACGACGACCATGGAAATGATAACGGCCGGCAATATTCCCCTGTCGGGCGTCTGTACCGGCACGCCGATTGCCGCGGCAAGCACTACTATTGCTGCAAGCTCATTTTTAGTCAGCTTGGCAGACACGCGCTTGCCCATTGCCCGCATAGAGCCCAGCAAAAGCAGGTACAGCACCACCAGCCTGGCCAGTATTTCTATATAGAAGGTGCCGGGCACATTGCCAACAAATATCCGTTGCCAGTCATTTATATGAATATCGGCTGCGTCCATAGGTTCTTTATTTTATCGCTTCTTTCCAGTTTGCATCGCCACATACAGGGCACTTAATGCTTGTCATTGAGGCGCCCTTTTTTATTGTATTTCCACAACTGCTACAAGCTGTGTAAGTGTCCGATACTTCTTGCCCTTCCAATAGCTTTTTATCGCCCGGTGGAAATGTGGCCAGGCCAGGCTCATCCTTTTCATCTTTATAGATGCTGAACAGGCCGCAAGCTTCCAGGTACATGCGTTTTACCTTCTTCAGGTTAAAAATTTCCTGGCGGCGCAGTTCTGCAAGTACCTGCTGCCTGGATATCCGGGCCGTTTTCAATTGTTCCAGTTGTATGATGCCGTCTTTCACCAGCATTTTCATATCTCCTATTACTGCCTTTTCGGCGCGTTCGTTTTTCACGGTCAGCCACGATGTGCCCTGCTGCAATAATGTAATGCCAGCCAGTGTTACGAGCCCCTGTAATATGCCTCTGTCCGGCGATTGTATCGGGGCAGACACGATGCCGCCGAGCATGATCATTACCGACATCTCGGTTATTGTAAGCTCTCCCGCCATCCGCTTACCCAGCAGGCGCACGAAAAAAAGAAGGGCTGTATATACCACAAGCACCCGGAAAAGTACCTCCAGCAGGAATTCCGGAGGCGCCTCTCCGAATAACATCCGCTTGATATCATTAATGTGTATGTCAGCTCTTTCCATTTCTTTGGGGTGTGGCAACCGTATGTAAAGTTCGTGGCCGGCCTAGCAAAAGGGTTACATATATTCAACGCTTCTTTACATAATTGCTACATTTGCAGACAGCTTAGGGCCATTGCCTAGAAGTAGCGGCCAACCGTAAGGCCGTAAGTAAAAAGGGTATTTTCCTTTCCCGTCCTGTTGAATTTATTATAAGTGTAGGCGCATGTAAGCGACAGCCAGTTTATTATTTTTATTTCCAGCTCGTTTGTTGTTTTGAATATATAGTCGGGCGAATAGGATAGCGAGTTTTGTATAAAGCAGATACTATTGAAAGTAATCATATCCAAGGCCTTTAACCGGAGCATTACCCTGAATGAATTCCTGAATGTATTATAAATGTCGCGCACGGTATCGTCCAGGAATATGTCGCTTTTCTCATACAAGATGCCGTCGCTCAGGTTTAGCCGCGCGTTGGGCTTGTCCACTACGTTATATGCCCAGCCGGCGCCTGCCTGGTATTGGTTGTTTATTTTAAGGGAAACGCTCGATGTATAAGTAGCCAGCCCCCAATAATATGCGTGCGGTATACTCTTATATAAGTCAACGTCGAACATGGTGGAAACGTCGTTGTTAGTTAGTTTGCCCTGCGTTTCCCCATACACCCAGGATGAAGATAAATTCAGCGAAACTAATTTCTTTTTCATGTTCAGCTTCAATGACTGGTTGGTTAAATACGAACTGCTGCTGTTCGTTTTATTAATGGAACCCGATGCCATAATGCCAGCATAATAGTTGGCTGTATCGCCGAACTGGGCATATCCAGGCGTAAATGGCATCAGGGCAAGTAGAAAAACAACTATAAAAAGCATTGCATTTTTTGCCTTGCCTTTCATCAGGAAGCAAGCGGCACATTCGTAAATACGACCACATTGCCCTTCTGTGGCGCTGCTACCGGGAACAAATGGCCCTTATTCCTATCCCCGGCATCAAACAGTTTTTTAATAAACTTGTTCGCCCATAAGAAAACGTCCGACATTGCTATGGTTTGCTGCATCTTATACATGCGCGCTTTCTTTTCTTCAGCAGGCATTACCAGCCCCTCATGTATTTTATCGGCGAAGCATTTAATGTTGTTGGGGTTTATCATTATCGCATCAGTAAGTTCTGCCGCGGCGCCTGTAGCTTCGCTCAGCATCAGTATGCCGTTCATAGATACGTTGCCGGCAATATATTCTTTACACACCAGGTTCATCCCGTCCCGCAGAGGGGTTACTAATGCTATGTCTGCGCTTTTATACAGCGCTGAAAGCATGTGCGGGGTAAAAGACTGGTAAAAGTGATGTATCGGCTGCCACCCCAGTACAGCATATTTGCCATTTATATGGCTGATGAGCCTGTCCATTTCCTGCTTTAGCCGCTTATAGTTGCCAACATTGTCCCTGGAAGGCACAATGAGGTGTATCAGCGTTATCTTCTGGTGCCATTCAGGATAGTTCTTTAAGAATAGCTCATATGCATGCAGCCGTTCCAGGATGCCCTTGCTGTAGTCCAGCCTGTCTACCGAAAGCGCCAGTTTAGTGTTGATAAGGTGTTTTATCCGCTGCACATTACTCTCGGTGGTTTCGTGCGTGGCCAATTCCCTGAAGCGCTTATAATCGATGCTTATCGGGAAAGCCTGCACGCCTACCTTCCTGCCCGGTAAATTGATTTCTCCTTTGCCAACCGGAATATTCAGTATACGGCTTACCGCGCTGAGAAAGTGGTGGGTATCGGCTTCCGTCTGGAACCCTATTATGTCTGCCCCTAGCAGCCCTGACAAAAGCTTATCTTTCCATGGCAGCGCCCTGAATATCTCATAATCAGGGAAAGGTATATGCTGAAAAAAGCCTATGGCCATATCTGGCGCCGCAGCGCGCACCATGGCGGGTACCAGCATGAGGTGGTAATCGTGTATCCAAACGACATCCTGCGCTGTGGCTACCTTCAGTATAGTATCGGCATACTTCCTGTTTACGGCTACATAAGATTCCCAGTATTCCTCTTTGTATTTGGCATATGTAGGGAAATAGTGAAACAGCGGCCATAGGGTATCATTGGAAAACCCTTCATAAAAATTGCGTATCTCATCCTCCGACAGGTACACAGGATAAAGCCCTTTTGCAGTGAAGTAGCTGGTGATTTTTTCACGGCCTGTTTCCGGGGCTTTCTCCCCCGGCCAGCCTATCCATATATTTTTATACTTGCTTAGTACACTGCTTACAGCCGTTGCCAGCCCGCCTTCGCTTGCCTGGATATGCATATTGCCGTCCGCTATGCTCAGCTTTACCGGCAGCCTGTTCGATACATTTATAATCCGCTTCTTTGCCATACCATCAATTTTTATCCATCCTTATATACAATCCATAATCAGGGAAGAACCCTGAGTACAATGAGAAATTACCTAATGTATGTATTCGATTAAGAAAGCAGAGGCCCACTTACCAGTTCGCTTCAACAGCCTTCGGCCCCGCAGGGTAGATGGCAAACAACATGAACAGCCCCAAAAGGTATTAACAGAAGCATTCGCTTCGCCGCTTTCCTTGATGTAAAATTACGCCCGGATGAGGCAAAGGGTTTTACATCAATGCCATCGGCAGTTATACAATTCACACGTGTTTTAAAATTCTATCTGGCAGCAAGGAGCGCCTGCAGAAAAGGTAATACTGCCGCCTGGCCAGCCAGGGCATGGGTGGCCGCTGATGGGCCGCTACCCACTTTTATCGTAATGGCGCCAGGCGTTTTCATTAACGCATGAAACATATCTTCATCAGTGAGGTCATCGCCTATGGCGAGTATAAAATCATATGTATTGCCCTGCAGTAAATTCAGCGCAGCACGGCCTTTGTTAATATCCCTGCGCTTTACCTCTATTACTTTATTGCCGCGCAATATGTTTATCGGGATTTCCGAAGTTATCGCAGACAAGCTGCCGGCCAACCGGCCAGCTAATTCATCCCCCTGGGCAGGGTTGGCATTACGGTAATGCCATGCCAATGAAAATTCTTTTTTTTCTACAAATGAACCGGCACACATTGGCACGAAGCTTTGCATCATTGCTTCTATCGGCTGTAGCCACTCCTTATCTTCGTTGCTAATTGTTACAAGCCAATCTTTTGCATGCTTATGCCGCATTTTAGAGCCATGTTCTGCTATAAGCCCTACTGGCAGGGCGGAAAACCAACTTTCAAGGTCGTTGCTGCCCCGCCCGCTAATGATATAAACATCGTTGGATGCTATTGCCAGCAATTGCTGCAATATTTCCATCAAAGTGCCGGAAGGGGTTGCCAGTGATGGAACCTTTGCAAAAGGCACAAGCGTACCGTCATAATCCAACAGGATAAGCCGCTTGCTAGCAGCTGCATATTTTTCTGGTATTCCTGGCAACATTTCGTACAATTCCGAAATAAAGGTAAGAAGGCCTGCCGTCTGTTTTTGCTTTTTGCCCTAAATAATGCCCCGCGTGCGAATAGCGGAAAAATGTACATTTATGAAGCGCTGGCCCTTAGCTGGCTATATCTCCTGCTGATAATGAATAAGCCAAAGTAAAAAGCCTTACGCCCACAGGGCGCAAGGCTTTTTGCCTGGTTGCTTACTGGTAGGCCCATTCGGGCACAAACCATACTAGGCCCTTTTTACTTCTACATGTTGCTTAGTCCTCTTAGCAATCTTATTTGCTTTTCTTTCTGCATTGTGCTTCTTCCTTGCTATCATCTTATAATGCCTCTTAGATACCTTCTGGTATGAAGTGTGGCCATCGTGCGGGTAGTTGCCTGTATAGGTCGATGTCTTTTCCACATTCACATTCGCGGTAAGGTTCAGTGTCTGGTTTTCACAGGCGGCTACCGGTGACTTAGTGTTGCTCAGCGACACGGTATATGCCTCAGGCTGTATGCTCATGTCTTTCCTGTCAGCCACTTCCAGCGGCTTAGATGGGTATTGTTCGCTCAGGCCTGCAACAGGATACGCCGCTTCATTCTTTTTGTGGCGTTTGCGGGTATAGTAAACAAAGGTTTTGTTGTCTGTGGTCACTTTGCTGCCACTGGCAGGGAGTGTTATCTGGCTCACGTCAGGCTTCACGTCAACAGGCACTTTCACACATGCTGTCCCCATTTCTTTTTTCGGGTAGAATGCGTTGCCGCACTTGGCGAAGAGATACAGCGCACCGTTGCTGTTGCCGCCATTGGCCGCTATTTTCCATGCCTTGAACTCACTGCGGTTACCTTCCAGGCGGTAAAGGTTATATACATAGCCCCTGCTGCCCATATTGCCTACTGTACCGGGCGCCACGTATGCTTCGCTTACATCGCCGGGGTTCAGGTCATTTGCGCCATTTGCATAGCCTATCTGCCTCAGTAGCCCATTCAGGTTGTCCATTGCTTCTGTATTATCATTTGCATGCCTTTTGATGGTATTATATACCTGGCTGGCAGATGATTTATTCATCAGGAATGGGAACTCTGGCGCTGTCCCCAGCCTGCTCACTTCCCTGGGTGTTTCTCCATTATTGAAGTTGAACAGGGCATTTGTACTTCCCATCTGCGCGATGGCAGCACACGTTAGCATCATAGATGCTGATATCAAAAAAAACCGTTTCATAATTTCCAATTTTTTTAAGGTTAACAACTATGCTATTGCTGGTTACACTGTTGTTGATTTTACTTCAACATTTACGTGTGCCCTGCGGGCAATTTTTGCTTCTTTACGTTCTATTTTCCTTTTCTTCCTGGCGGCCATCTTGTATTGCCTCTTTGATACTTTCCTGTACACTGGCTCATCCTTTGTGCCTGGATAATTGCCGGTATAGGATGCTACGCGTTCTACAGAGAGCGTAGCTGCCACGTCCAGCGCTGAATCAGGGCAGGCCGTTACAGGCCCCTGTGGCGCAGACACCGATACATTATATTGTTCGGGTACCGGCGACACATCCATTGAATTGTTTAGCATGAGCGGTTTTGATGGATACCGGTTTGCTGTGCTGCCAGGTACTGCGTAAAGCTTGTCGTGCTTCCGGTGGCGCTTTTTTTCGTAATACACGTACGTCTCCCGGGATGTCGTTGTCTTGGCGCCGCTTGTTGTTAGCGTCATTTGGTTCCCGGTGAGGCTTACTTCCGTTTTTACGCATTGTGCCTGGGCGAACGCGCCGGACGCTGCAACAATGCATGCTGAAATTAATACTAGCCGTTTCATATTGCCTTTTTTTAATCGTTTATAAAAACAAATCGCTCTCAAAAGAGTTCTGGTATACATACGGCAAAACTCATGCGACAAATGGCGGAATCAGGGGCTTTGATGTTTTTTTTAACTCTGCCCAATACCTCTCTGAAACCCTTGCCTGAAGCTAAATTTTTGAGTACTAATGCATCATATATTGCTGCTTCCGGTGTGTTTCTTAAGCCACTTTAACATATTTTCAGGAGTGTTAAAAGTGAGGCTATGCCATAGGCCCCGCAGCGGTTTGGGGAATTTTTTTCCTAATTTTATAGTGGACATTGTGAACACAAAAAATTGCAGCAGAAAATGAGAAAAAAGAGTAGGAGAAATAATGTGCGCCGGAAAAGCAGCCGCCTATTTATCGGTTTTCTTGCATGGTGCTTCAGCTTTAATGCAAAGGGCGCAGAAAATATGCCTGATGAGCAGGGTGGCGCGCGTTTCAGTTGGAATGAACACAACAAGCTGTCCTGGAGCGATTTTAAAGGCATGCCCGGCAACCAAGGCAAGGAATCTGCGGCGGCTACCTGCTGCAGTATCGGGTTCAGGGTTGGCAACAATGCAGTAGGCCATCCGGAGATCGTTGTGTATAATACCTTTTATATTAACAAGTCGTGGGTCAAGGATGACGCTAAGATAGAATCAATACTTATGCATGAACAAGGCCATTTTGACCTATGTGAGCTTTATACACGGAAGCTAAAGTCGCTCGTTGCCAGTATTGACCTCAGTTCATACAACGTAAAACAAGAGCTGATGAAAGTATATGCTGCCCTTAGCGATGAATATGAAGCGCGCCAGCAGGCCTATGAGCAGGAAACAGCCCACGGCACTAACCTACCTGAGCAGCAAAAGTGGCAGGAAATGATCACAGCTGAATTGGGCCAGTATAGCGTAGCATAAATAGCTGAAGCATTTCCGTGGTACAATATTTGCACGGTTTGTATATCCCGGAAAGCTATCCGGGCCGCAAATCTTAAATGTTATGCCAGAAGGGCCGTCCATTGTTATATTGAAAGAGCTTGCCGCGCCGTTCAAGCGGAAAAAGGTTATCGAGGTATCCGGCAATTCAAAGGTGGATATAGAACGTGCGCGCAATCAAACTGTTACTGATTTTAAAAGCTGGGGCAAGCACTTCTTAATCTGCTTCAGAGAGTTTACCATTAAGATACATTTCATGCTCTTCGGCTCTTACCGCATCAACGAAGAGCGTGAGCTGGCGCCGCGCCTGAGCCTGAAGTTTAAGGATGGCGTGATGAATTTTTATGCATGCTCCGTAAAGATACTCGACGAAAAACCGGATGATATATATGACTGGGCGACTGATGTTATGTCGGATAGCTGGGATGCGAAGGCAGCTAAAAGAAAGCTTCTGGCACACCCCGAAATGCTGGCATGTGATGCATTGCTCGACCAGGATATATTTGCAGGCTCCGGCAATATCATTAAGAATGAGGTGTTGTTTCGCATAAAGGTGCATCCGAAATCGAAGGTGGGCAGCATGCCTGCAAAAAAACTGAATGAAATGATAAAGGAGGCCAGGGTATACAGCTTCGATTTTCTGGAGTGGAAGAAAGCATATGTGTTACGGAAACATTGGCTGGCACATACAAAGAAAACCTGCCCGCGCTGCAACATCCCGCTGATAAAAGAATACCTGGGCAAATTCAACCGCCGCACATTCTTTTGCAATAATTGCCAGGCCTTATACGAATAGGCGCGTGTTTTTTACAAGCAGGTATATTTCCTGAATTTATTGCTTCTAAGCATATTAATGCAGTTGGCTTTTTGCAAATAATAGGCGAAAAGGGGATACATTCAAGCCTTCTTTTTGCCTTTATTTTCAATGGCACAACCAGTTAAGTATGATGTATTATTAAATCAATGGAATTATGTTAAAGACATGTTTATTGGTTATTTTTACTTAGCAAAACTGATATTCTATGAGCGCCGCAAGTAATGGGAAAAACGGGCCTTTGCCCGGTGATAGTAATGAAGAAGTAATATCACTGGCAGTTAAACCTGCCAAGAAAACAAAAAGCAAAACTGTATCGAAGGAACAAATGGGCTACGACAATATGTATGGCATCTACCAGTCGGAAGTACTGGATAAAGAGCTGCTGCGCGTATTGCTGGAAGTGCGGAACGGTAACTTCGATGTGCGTATGCCTATCGACCAGGTGGGCGTGCGGGGCAAGATATGCGATACGCTCAACGAAATCATCTTCATGAACCAGAAGATGACACAGGAGTTTACCCGCGCCAGCAACACCATTGGCAAGCAGGGTAAGCTGACACACCGTATAGAAGTGCCCTTCGCAAAGGGCTCGTGGAGCACGGGCGTGGATTCGCTGAATACGTTGATATCTGACCTGGTGCACCCTACGATCGAAATAGCGGGCGTTATCAGCTCGGTGGCAAAGGGCAACCTCTCGCAGCAAATGCCGCTGCAGATAGGCGACCACGTGTTGCAGGGCGAGTTCGCGCGCATCGCGAAGGAAGTGAACGACATGGTGAAGCAGCTCAACCTCTTCTCGATGGAAGTGACGCGTGTGGCGCTGGAAGTGGGTACGGAAGGCAAGCTGGGCGGCCAGGCAACGGTGAAGGGCGTGGGCGGCGTGTGGAAAGACCTCACAGACTCTGTGAACCAGATGGCCAGCAACCTGACGGCACAGGTGCGTAACATTGCCGAAGTGACGACATCAGTGGCGAAGGGCGACCTTTCGCGTAAGATAACAGTGGACGTGAAAGGGGAAATACTGGAGCTGAAGAATACCATCAATACGATGGTGGACCAGCTTAACTCTTTCTCGTCGGAAGTGACGCGTGTGGCGCTGGAAGTGGGTACGGAAGGCAAGCTGGGCGGCCAGGCAACGGTGAAGGGCGTGGGCGGCGTGTGGAAAGACCTCACAGACTCTGTGAACCAGATGGCCAGCAACCTGACGGCACAGGTGCGTAACATTGCCGAAGTGACGACATCAGTGGCGAAGGGCGACCTTTCGCGTAAGATAACAGTGGACGTGAAAGGGGAAATACTGGAGCTGAAGAATACCATCAATACGATGGTGGACCAGCTTAACTCTTTCTCGTCGGAAGTGACGCGTGTGGCGCTGGAAGTGGGTACGGAAGGCAAGCTGGGCGGCCAGGCACAGGTGAAAGGCATCGGCGGTACATGGAAAGACTTAACAGACTCGGTAAACCAGATGGCATCGAACCTAACGGGCCAGGTGCGTAACATTGCCGAAGTGACCATAGCCGTGGCCAGGGGTGACCTCTCGAAGAAGATCACGGTGGACGTAAAAGGGGAAATATCTGAATTGAAATATACCATCAATACGATGGTTGACCAGCTTAACTCTTTCTCGGCGGAAGTGACGCGTGTGGCGAGGGAAGTGGGCTCTGAGGGCAAGCTGGGCGGCCAGGCAGAAGTGAAGGGCGTGGCCGGTGTGTGGAAAGATTTGACGGACTCTGTGAACCAGATGGGTAGTAACCTGACGGCGCAGGTGCGTAACATTGCCGAAGTAACGACCGCCGTGGCGAAGGGTGACCTTTCGCGCAAGATAACGGTGGACGTGAAGGGCGAAATATTGGAGTTGAAAGACACCATTAATACGATGGTTGACCAGCTCAACTCCTTCGGCTCGGAAGTGACGCGCGTGGCGCGTGAGGTAGGCTCTGAAGGCAAGCTGGGCGGCCAGGCAACGGTGGAAGGCGTAGGCGGCGTGTGGAAAGACTTAACAGACTCCGTGAACCTGATGGCGGGTAACCTGACGGCGCAGGTGCGTAACATCGCGGATGTGACGACGGCGGTGGCGAATGGCGACTTGTCGAAGAAGATAACCGTGGATGTGCAGGGCGAAATACTGGAATTGAAAAAGACCATCAATACGATGGTGGATCAGTTGAACTCCTTCGGTTCGGAGGTGACACGTGTGGCGAAAGAAGTGGGCTCTGAAGGCAAGCTGGGCGGCCAGGCCACGGTGAAGGGCGTGGGCGGTGTATGGAAAGACCTTACCTATAGCGTGAACCAGATGGCATCGAACCTAACGGCTCAGGTGCGTAACATCGCGGAGGTGACGACGGCGGTGGCCAATGGCGACCTTTCCAAAAAAATCACGGTGGACGTGGAAGGCGAAATCCTGGAGCTGAAGAACACCATCAATACGATGGTGGATCAGCTTAACTCTTTCGCATCGGAAGTAACGCGTGTGGCACTGGAAGTGGGTACGGAAGGCAAGCTGGGCGGCCAGGCCAAGGTGAAGGGCGTAGGCGGTGTGTGGAAAGGTTTGACCGACTCTGTGAACCAGATGGGTAGTAACCTGACGGCGCAGGTGCGTAACATTGCCGAGGTGACGACAGCCGTGGCGAATGGCGACCTTTCCAAAAAAATCACGGTGAACGTGGAGGGTGAAATCCTGGAACTGAAAAATACCATCAATACCATGGTGGAACAGCTTCGCGCCTTCGCATCGGAAGTGACACGTGTGGCGCTGGAAGTAGGTACTGAAGGCAAGCTGGGCGGCCAGGCGAAAGTGCAGGGCGTGGGCGGTACATGGAAAGACTTGACGGACTCTGTGAACCAGATGGGTAGTAACCTGACGGCGCAGGTGCGTAACATAGCCGAAGTAACGACCGCCGTGGCGAAGGGCGACCTTTCGCGTAAAATTACGGTGGACGTGAAGGGCGAAATACTGGAGCTGAAGAACACCATCAATACGATGGTTGACCAGCTCAACTCTTTCGGCTCGGAAGTGACACGTGTGGCGCGTGAGGTGGGCTCTGAAGGCAAGCTCTTTCCAGCACAGTGGGATCCGAAGCTTGGAATTCACGTGACTTGAAGTCGCGG
>JADMIO010945857.1_pt1 | contig 12528 bp, 14 predicted proteins | sample 8958161 | NCBI WGS metagenome assembly JADMIO01 (sample SAMN16585339, study PRJNA669376) | soil metagenome | isolation source: Crop rotation soil | place: USA: Cullars Rotation, Alabama | collected 2011 | reverse complement strand
CCGATGATCGCGGTGATCGTGGGCGAGGGCGGGTCCGGCGGCGCGGTCGCGATCGCTGCGGCGAATCGCGTCCTGATGTTCGAGCACGCGATCTATTCGGTGATCTCGCCCGAAGGCTGCGCCTCGATCCTGTGGCGCACCGGCGACAAAGCGGCCGAAGCGGCCGAGGCGATGAAGATCACCGCGATCGACCTCCACGGGCTCGGTGTGATCGACCGTGTCATTCCCGAGCCGCTAGGCGGGGCGCAGCGCGACCCCGACGCCGCGATCGGATCCTTGAAGGGCGCGATCATCGAGGAATTGGACGGCTGCGGCGCACTCGGCGCGGACGAACTGCTGACCCAGCGCCGCGCCAAGTTCCTCGCCATCGGCTAAGGAACCAGCGCGAGTCATCCGCCGTTCAATTGTCGCTTTGGATAATCCGGCTCTGAACGGGAGAGACGGTCATGCGTAAATCCATCTTGCTGCTTGCCGCGAGCGCGGCGGCGCTCAGTCCGGCGGCCGCCCAGGCACCGCGCTATCTCAACCAGCGCGACGTCGCCGAAGCGCAACGCCAGCATGCGGAGGTTTTGCAGGAATTCGGCGGTGCCGAGACCGGGCCCCGGGCCGCTTACGTGCAGTCCGTCGGCCTTCGGGTCGGAGCCTATTCGGGGATCGCCGCGCCCGGCCAGTCGCTCCACTTTACCCTGCTCAATTCGCCGGTCGAGAATGCGATGTCGGTGCCCGGGGGCTACGTCTACATCACCCGCCAGCTGATGACGATCATGGACGATGAGTCGCAGCTCGCGTTCGCGCTCGGCCATGAGACCGGGCACATCGCCGCGAACCACGCCCATGCTCGCCAGGCCTATGCGCAGCGCGGCAACATTTTCGGGGTGCTCGGCCAGATCGTCGGCGCGGTGTTCGGCGTCGGCGGCATCGGCAACATCATTTCGCAGCAGGCCGAGCTGCGGACTTTGAGCTTCTCGCGCGAGCAGGAATATCAGGCCGACTCGCTCGGGCTGCGCTATATGACCGCGGCCGGCTACAATCCCGCCGGCGGGCCGGGGATCCTCGCCGCGCTGGCGCGCTCGACCGCTCTCCAGACGCGGGTCCAGGGCCGCACCAACCGTCAGACGCCGGAATGGGCCAGCACTCACCCGTTGAGCGAAAACCGGATGGTCCGCGCGCTTCAGGAGGCCCGGGCCACCGGGCGGCTAGGCAGCGGGCTGCTCAACCGCGAGCAATTCCTCGCGCAATTGAACGGCGTGTTCGTCGACGACGACCCGGCCCAGGGCGTGATCGAGGGGCGCTCCTTCACCCATCCGGACCTGCGCATCCAGTTCACCGTTCCGCCGGGTTACCTGATGTCGAACGGGACCACTGCGGTGACGATCAAGGGCTCGGCCGGGCAGGCGCAATTCTCCGGCGGCCGCTATTCAGGTTCCCTCGACGATTACATCCTGATGGTGATCCGGCAGCTGACCGGCGGGCGGACGCAGTTCGCGGTCCCGCCGCCGCAGCGCACGATGATCAACGGCATGCCCGCAGCGATCACGACGGCCCGCGTCAACACCCAGTCGGGCGTCGTCGACGTCAGCGTCGTCGCCTATCAATGGGATGCGCAGCGGGTCTATCATTTCGTCATGCTGACGCAGGGCGGGGCGCAGCTCGGCCCGTTCGCGCAGATGATCGGATCGCTCCGCCGCATCACTCCGGCCGAAGCGGCGGCAATCCGTCCGCGGATCATCAATGTGGTGACGGTAAGGCCGGGCGACACTGTCCAGTCGCTCGCCGGCCGGATGGCCTATCGTGATTTCCAGATGGATCGATTCCTCACGCTGAACGGCTTAGCCGCCAACGCCAGGTTGGTGCCCGGTCAGAAGGTCAAGCTTGTGGTCTACGGCCCTCGGCGGGCCTGAAACTCCGCTGCGGATCAGCTATTCTGAACCGCGTCGTTGATCTTCGTCCACATGCCGCCCATGCCGCCGCCGAGACTCGACAGGCCGCCGATCATGGCGACCACGATGAGTGCGGCAATCAGCCCGTATTCGATCGCAGTTGCGCCGCGCTTGTCCCGGCGCAGCCTGCGCAAATTGATCCGGATAGCGATCACGCCACCCTCCTCTGGTCCACGTCCACGGGGCAGCAATAACTCGTGATGGGTTAACAACATCTGCAGAGGACATCGTTAACGCGAACTCATCCCTGTGCAGGGGCGGACGCGGTCCAGCCGGCGAAATGGAGAAATTCGAACGTTTCGGTCGTCCGGCCGTCCTCGCTTTGGGCCGCGAAAGCCTGGAAGGCGGCGCCGCGTTCAGCCTTCGACAAGGGTTGCCGCGAGCGCGCACTGAGGACGTTCGTCGCCCCCATCGCGCGCAAATCGTCGATCAAGCGGCCCAGGCTTTCGTAGGAAACCCGAACGCGGTCGATGTCGACGACCGGCATGGCGAAGCCGGCAGCGGATAACAAAGGGGCGAGCGCGGCAGCCTCGATCCGCGGGTGGACGTGGGGCACCGCCGCGCCGCGCAGCTGATCCGCCGCCCGCATCGCCAAGCGCAGCTGGGGCAGCGTATCGCCGCCGGCCATCGCTCCCAGCAGCAAGGCATCCGGCCCGAGCGCCAGCCGGATCCGCGCGAGCGCCTGCGGCAAATCGTTGACCGTATCGAGCGTCCCGACCGCAACGCACAAATCGTAAGCAGCGCCCGCCGCGGCCATTTGGTCCTCGATGGCCTGGCGCCCGCCGGCCGCGTTGGCGAATTCGGGACCCGGATCAATCACGTCGATCTGATCGGCGAACTCGCCGAGGCGCTCGACCCAGCCAGGATCCGGGCATCCGATCAGCAAGGCCGAGCGAAAACGGCGGCGGATCAGGCCGAGGCGGTCGAGGCAGTCGGCGAAGGCGCGTTCGAGGAGAAACAGTTCGGGCCCGCGCCGAAATGCACGGTCGCGGCGCAGGGCGCGCAAGGTAACGTCGAACAGATCGGGTGGCACGGTGCCGCTTGTGCGCCGCCCCCGCCTGCGCGACAAGCGTCAGCCATGCTGGTCCGAACGCTCCGATGGTGCGCGCGCTGGGCACTCGACTTCGCGCTTCCGCCGCGCTGTGCCGGCTGCGGCATGGTCATCGCCGACGTCCACAGTTTCTGCGCGGAATGCTGGAAGCAGGTGGAGTTCCTGGGCGAGGGCGGATGCACGACTTGCGGCATGCCGCTCGGCGCAACCGACAGCGAGACGTGCGCGGCGTGCCTCGCGCGGCCGCCGCGAATTGCTCGGACGCGCTCGGCCGTGGCCTATGGCGAGTTGCCGCGAAGCCTCGCGATCCGCCTCAAATATGGCCGCAAGGTCGCCGCCGCCAAGACCATGGCGCGGTACATGCTCCCGTTGATCCGCGATGGCGCAAGTGACCGCCTGCTGGTGCCCGTGCCGCTTCACCGCAGCCGCTTGTGGTGGCGCGGCTTCAACCAATCGGCGCTGGTTGCCCACGAGCTGTCGAAAGGACTGGGGCTGGTCAGCGACCCGTTCGCGCTGAAGCGCATCCGGCGCACTCCGCCACTCAAGGGGATGAGCGCGCTGCAACGGCGCAAGGCCGTGGCCGGTGCATTCCGCGTGCGCGACACGTCCGCGGTCGCGGGCAAGACCGTGATCCTGGTCGATGATGTGCTGACCACCGGAAGCACGGCGGAGGCCTGCGCTCGCGTCCTCAAGCGCGCGGGCGCTGCGCGGATCGAGCTCATTAGCTGGGCACGCGTGGTGCGTCCTGCCCAGTTGATGCGTTGAATAGACGTCCTAAGTACCACCGGAAGGAGCATCCGTGCCGAGCGTCGAAATCTACACCAAGTCCTTCTGCGGCTTCTGTTGGCGGGCCAAGCATCTGCTCGACGGCAAGGGCATAGAGTATCGCGAGATCCCGGTCGATTTCGGTGGCGAAGCGCGGCAGGAAATGATCCAGCGCGCGAGCGGCCGCACCACCGTGCCGCAGATCTTCATCGGCGGCCGGCATATCGGCGGATGCAACGAATTGGTTGCTCTCGAGCGTGACGGCAAGCTCGACGAACTGCTCGCCGCATGACCCGGATCGCGCTCTTTCAGTCCAACACCGGGATCGACCCGAAAGCCAATGCGGCGGCGCTGGTCGGGGCGATCGGCGAGGCGGCGAGGGGCGGCGCGGCAATGCTGTTCACGCCCGAGATGTCCGGCCTGCTCGACCGCGATTCACAGCGCGCGTCGGGCAATTTGCGGAGCGAAGAGGAAGACGAGGTGCTGGCCGCGTGCCGGGCGGCGGCGCGCGAGCATGGCATCTGGGTCCACCTCGGTTCGCTCGCCGTGCTGGTCGAGGATGGCAAGGTCGCCAACCGCGGGCTGGTGATCGACCGGACCGGCCGGGTCCAGGCGCGCTATGACAAGATCCATCTGTTCGACGTCGACCTGCCGACCGGCGAGAGCTGGCGCGAGTCCGCCGTTTACCGCGCCGGCGAGAGCGCCGTGGTCGTCAACGGCACGCCGGTCGGCAAGCTCGGCCTGACGATCTGCTACGACCTCAGGTTCCCGATGCTGTTCGCGCGCATCGCCGAAGCCGATGCCGATGTCATCGCCGTGCCGGCGGCCTTCACCGTCCCGACCGGCAAGGCGCATTGGCACACGCTGCTGCGCGCTCGGGCGATCGAGGCGGGGCTGTTCGTGGTCGCCGCGGCGCAGGTCGGCCATCATGCCGACGGCCGCAATACGTTCGGCCATTCGCTGGTCGTCGACCCGTGGGGCGAGGTGCTGCTCGACATGGGCGAGGACCAAGGCGTCGGGTTCGCCGACATCGAGCTTTCCCGGATCCCCGAGGTGCGCTCGCGCATCCCCGCGCTGGTCCACCGCCGGCCGATCGCCGAGATCGCGTCCTAATGATCGTCTTCGATCTGACCTGCCTCGATGGCGGCGAGCGGTTCGAAGCCTGGTTCCGGTCGAACGCCGATTATGACGACCAGCGCCGCGCCAATCTGGTCCGCTGCCCGTTCTGCGATTCTACCCAGGTCGCCAAGGCACCGATGGCGCCGAGCGTGCCGGCAAAGGCACACAGCAGCGCGCTGGCCAAGGTCGCTGCGCTGCAGGCCGAGCTGCTCAAGGATTCGCGCTGGGTCGGCGACGAATTCACCGACACCGCACGCGCCATGCACAGCGGCGAGGTCGAGCCGGAGCAGGTCCACGGCAGCGCGACCCTGGAGCAGGCGAAGTCGCTCGCCGACGATGGGGTGCCGGTCGCCCCGCTGCCGCTGCCGGTGATCCCGCCGCGCCAAGTCAATTGATTGCGCCTCGCTGAATCCCTATTCCACGCGCCGGGCACGACCCCGTAGCTCAGCAGGATAGAGCATCAGATTCCTAATCTGAGGGCCACAGGTTCGAATCCTGTCGGGGTCACCACAAGATCGGGCGGGAACCATGGCGGAAGAACAGCAGGACAATTCAGGCGAGCGCGCTCCGGCGTTTCGACGGTTGTTCACCGAGCACCCCAGCTCGCTCGGGATGAGCTGGGCGCAGCATGGTTCCGGAGCGTTGAAGATCGGCTGCCAGTTGATCGGCGCCGGCTGCGCCGCGATCATCCACGCCGCCGTTCCCGGCTGGTTCTCCGAGACCGCGGGGCGCAGGGTGACCGAAACCTACCATTACATCCAGAAGATCAGGGCGGGGTCGTCCAGTCCGGAGAATTGGTCGGACTATGACATCTGACCGGGTCCCGGTCGCAATCATCGGTGGCGGGTTTTCGGGCACGATGCTGGCCGCCCAGCTTGCCCGCAAGGGCATTGGCAGCGCACTGATCGACGGCAGCGGCCGGGCCGGCGTCGGAACCGCTTATTCGACCGTCGAGCCGGCGCATTTGCTCAACGTTCGAGCGGAAATGATGAGCGCCTGGGCCGACGATCCCGACCATTTCGCGCGGGCGTTCGAAGCCGAGGGCGGCGACCGCCGCGGCTTCGCCCAGCGGCTGCTGTTCGGTCGCTATCTGCGTGACATCCTCGGCGAGGCGCGGGGAGCGGACGTGGTTCGCGCTTATGCCCGGCGGGTTCGGCGCGACGGCGACGGCTGGGCGGTCGAGCTCGACGACGGGCGCACGCTCAGCGCCGACGCCTTGGTCCTCGCCCACGGAAACCAATTGCCCGACCCGGTCGGAGCGGGCGAGCGGCTGATCAACGACCCGTGGGGCGCGGAGGCCCAGGCGGCCGTCCGTGACCTCGCCCAGACCAACGGCGAGGTGCTGATCGTCGGCACCAGCCTGACCATGGTCGACCTCGCGCTGTCGCTCGACGCGGCCGGCCATCGGGGACGGATCGTCGCTCTGTCGCGGCGCGGCCTGGTGCCCCGGGCCCATGCCGAATATCCGCCCGCACCGGTCGCGGCCGATGCGGTGCCGCACGGCGACCTGCTGGGCCTGTGGGTTTGGCTCAAGCGGCGCGCGGCGGACGTCGGCTGGCGGGCGGCGGTCGACAGCCTGCGACCGCACAGCCATGCGCTGTGGCAGAGCTTCGACGAGCGGCAGCAGCGGCGCTTCCTTCGCCATGCCCGCCCGTGGTGGGACGTGTTGCGCCACCGGATCGCGCCCGAGGTCGCGGCGACCATCGTCCGGATGGTCGAGGAAGGCCGGCTGGAGATCGTCGCAGGGCGCATCGTCCGGATGGAGGAAGCAAGCGACGGGGTCAGCGTCGAGTACCGCCGGCGCGGCCGGCGCGAAACGCGATCGGCGCGCTTCGATTATGTCTTCAACTGCACCGGCCCTTTGGGCTCGATCGGGCGCACCCGGGACCCGCTGCTTCGCGGGCTGCTCGACGCCGGGCTCATCCGCCCCGACCATCTCGGCATCGGCGTCGAGGTCGACGGGAACTCGCGCGCTTCGGGCGCGTCGCGCATGTGGGCGATGGGGCCACTGACCAAGGGCCGCTATTGGGAGATGATCGCGGTTCCTGATATCCGCGGCCAGGCGGCCGCGGTCGCGGACGACATAGCAGAGGAGCTGGCGCAATGACCGGCGCATTCGATCACGGCGAACCCGAGGACGGCGATCTCGTCGAATCCGCGCCCGAGTGCGAGATTCCGGGCGAGGTCCGCGAGGCGATCCGGACGCTGATCCGCTGGGCCGGCGACGACCCGGACCGCGAAGGACTGCTCGACACCCCGCGACGCGTCGCCCGCGCGTGGCGGGAATACGCGCGCGGCTACAGCGAGGACCCGTCGATCCATCTCAGCCGCACCTTCGAGGAAGTCGGCGGCTATGACGAGATCGTCATTCTCAAGGACATCCCGTTCCAGTCGCATTGCGAGCATCATATGGCGCCGATCATCGGCAAGGCCTCGATCGCTTATCTGCCGCGCGACAAGGTCGTCGGGATCAGCAAGCTCGCGCGCGTGCTCCACGGTTTCGCGCGGCGCCTGCAGGTCCAGGAGCGGCTGACCGCGCAGGTTGCCGACACCATCTGGGATCACCTCCAGCCCAAGGGCGTCGCGGTGGTGATCGAGGCGACCCACGCCTGCATGACCGCGCGCGGGGTCAACACGCCGGGCGTCGTGATGACCACCAGCCGGATGATGGGCACCTTCCGCGAAGACGAGCGCAGCCGCCGCGAGGTGCTCGCCCTAATGGGCCGCTGAGCGGAAACGCAATCGGGGCGGCTCCCGCTGGCCTTGGGAACCGCCCCGGAGCCCCACCCCGAAAAGCCGAGGTGGCAGGACTTAACCGTCCGAGCGGGCTTCGAGCCCGTGCTTGAGCTGGCTGATCTGGTCGTGGCCGGAGCGGACCGACTGATAGGCCTGTTCGACCGCCGAGCGGGATTCACCGCTCAGATATCCGCTGTCGAGCGCCGTCTGGAACTTCTCCTTGAGATAGTCCTCGCCGCGCTCGACCTCGTTGATGATCGCCTTCTCGTCGCGGCCCGTAATCGCGGCCTTAAGGTCGAGGAAGCGCTGGTGGGTCTTGCCCAGGAACGACCCGTCGTCCTCCGGATTGCCGCCGAGCCGGCGAACTTCGGCGCGCAGCTCCTCGACGACCCGCTGGCGCTCGCCGGCGCGCTCGCGGAACAGTTGCTGGAAGCGCCCGACCTCGATGTTCGCGGCGGCGTCCTCATAGCCCGTGACGCTGTCGATCAACGTCGCGATCAGCGTGTTGAGGGTCGTGATTTCATTGTCGCGGTCGGCCATTTCAGTCTCCAAAATCAAAGGGATGGTTTGGGCGATTAACGCTCGGGCGCGCGAGGCGATGCGTGCCGTTGATAGAATTTTCTGGGCGCAAGCCGCGATTTCCTGTCACTTCGCCTCGTAACGGAGACTGCAATCCGAGTCGTCCACAGGGGAGGGGTGCGATGGTGCTGAGCCGACGCGATGTGTTGATGCGTGTGGGGACGGTCGGCGGCGCCGGAGCGGCGCTCGCGGCCATGCAAATGCTCGGCCTCAGCGTGGCGACGCCGGCCTCGGCCGCGAACTTCGCGCTGCCCCCCGCCTCGGGCAGCGGCAAGTCGGTGGTGGTGCTCGGCGCGGGGATCGCCGGGCTGGTCGCGGCCTATGAGCTGCGGCGGGCGGGGTACAAGGTCACGGTGCTCGAAGCCCGCAACCGCGTCGGCGGCAGGGCCTGGACGCTGCGCGGCGGCGACCGGGTCGAGCAGATCGATCGGCCGCTCCAGCAGGCGCAATTCTCGAACGGCCTCTATTTCAACGCCGGCCCGGCGCGGATCCCCAGCTGGCATCATGCGATCCTCGGCTACGCCAAGCGCCTCAACGTGCCGATGGAGGTGTTCGTCAACAGCCACATGGCGACGGGCTGGGACTTCAACGGCAAGGTCCGGCCCGGCCGGCAAATGGTCTACAGCCTCCAGTCGCGCATGGCCGAACTGCTGACTAAGGCCATCAACCAGGGCGCATTGAACGCCGCGATGCCAAAGGACGAGCTGGAGCAATTCAAGGGTTTCCTGCAATTCTATGGCGGACTGGACAACAAGGGCGTGGCGGCCCCGGCGCCCGCTTTTGGCTATTCCGACTGGCCGGGGGGCTATGACGATCCGGGGCAGCCGCTGGACCCACTGACTCTGCGCGAAACCATTCCCGGGCGCGGGGCCGGCTTCGCGCAATTCTTTGAATCGATCATCGACATGCAGCCGACCATGCTCCAGCCGGTCGGCGGCATGGATCGCATCGCCCATGCGCTGTATCTCGCGGTCCAGCCGAGCGTGCGCCTTAACCAGCCGGTGAGCGCGATCCGCCGCGACGGCGACGGAGTCCGCGTCGAGCACCGTAGCGGCGTCACCCGCGCCGATTATGCGGTGGTGACTCTGCCGGCCCACTTGCTCGAACGCATTCCGAATGACTTCTCGCCGGCCAAGAAGGCCGCGCTCAAGGGCGTCAATTATCTGAAGAGCGCCAAGGTGGCGTTCGAGGCGCCGCGCTTCTGGGAGGCGGACGGCGTTTACGGCGGCCTCGCCTGGACCGACAAGCTCAACGAGAACGTCATTTACCCGAGCCACGGGTTCCATTCACAGCGCGGCATCCTGGTCGGCGCCTATGTCGCCGGCTGGACCCATGCCGACACGCCCGAGGCGTTCGTCAAATTGCCGATCGCCGAGCAGATCCGGATCAGCGCCGGATCGATCGAGGCGCTCCACCCGGGCAAGTCGGCCCTGCTCGAGAAACCGGTCGCCGTGAACTGGGGGCAGGTGCAATATTCGGAAGGTGTCGGAGCGTTGTGGGACGACAACGGCGGCCGCCGCACCGGCGCCTATCTCGAGCTGATCAAGCCCGAGGGCCCGATCGTCTTCGCTGGCGAGCATTTGAGCTATGTCGGGCTGTGGCAGGAAGGCTCGGCATTGTCCGCGCACGAGGCGCTCAAGCTGGTCCAGGCGATGGCTGCGGAGAAAGGCGCCCCCCGCCGCGCCGCCTGACGCAGCTTGGCCGCGCACCCGCAAGTAGCTGGGCGCAAATCGACTCCTGCAGACGTCTGGTGCAATGCGTATCGGGCGTTATCGTAGACGGGCTCGGTCGCGGAGGAGTTCGAGTGATGCCGAGTTGGCATGTGAGCGTGGTGATAGCGGTCCTTCTTTCGACTGAAGGCGCGCTGGCAGCGACCCCACAGCCTCCACTGTCGCCCAAGGGTCCATGGGTCCTCGATTATGGGGACACCCAGTGCATCGCCTTTCGGGAGTACGGGTCCAAGGACACCCCGCTCACGTTCGGCATTCGGCCGGCGCCGAACGGCGAATCCTATGAGCTGCTTGTCGGCCGCCCGAGGTATGGCCCCGACTTTGCCGAAGAGTTTGAAGGCAGCGTCGATTTCGGCTCCGGGCGGATCACGGCTTGGGTGCTCCATTATGGCAGTAGGGGAAAGAAAATCTCCTTGGACCAGTTCCGCATCAGTTCAGCGGACATGAATCAAGCTTTGGCCAGCAAATCGGTGATGCTTCGGACAAAAGGCGGGCCCAACGTAAGCGTAGCCCTTACCGATATGCCGGCACTGCTGAAGGGTTTGCAGGACTGCACCGCGGACTTGAAGCGCTACTGGAACATGGACCCGCCCGAGAAGGACAAGATCGCCACGGGGAGCAAGGGGGATCTCCGATGGCTCTTCAAGGACACGGACTACCCCGCTGAAGCATTGAAATACAGGCAGGAGGGAAGTGTTCAGTTCCTCCTGCTGATCGACGAGCAGGGAAAGGTTGCCGCGTGCCACGTTTTGGTAGCGAGCGGCGTCCCGGTCCTTGACGGGATGGGCTGCCAGGTCATCGTGCAGCGAGCCAAGTTCACGCCCGCCGTCGACCAACAGGGAAAGCCTATTCGAAGCAGTGTCGTCACGCCGGCAATTGTCTGGCGCATAGGCCGCTGAGCGCCGACCGGGATTCCAGCAATTGCATACGGCTGGCACGGCCGCTGCGGAGTGGTAAAGAGGCCCGAGAACCGTAAGGGGAAACCGATGCGTCCGCTCAAGCTAGCCGCCCTGCTCCTGCTGTTTTCGACACCATTGGCTGCAAAGCCTGGGGTCCACCCGGCGAACGTCACCGCCGCGGTCGCCTCGCCGACGCGCACGCCCGACAATGTGAAGCTTGACGAGGGGCGCAAGCCGGCGGCGCTGCTGCGCTTCTTCGGGCTGCAGCGCGGCATGCAGGTGCTCGACCTGTTCGGGGCCAACAAATATTGGGCCGAGATCACGGCGCCCGCGATTGGACCCAAGGGCCATGTCACGGTGTGGCAGCCGACGCAGTTTCTGGGGGACAAAAACCGCGGTCCGTTCGAGGCCTTCGCGGCGCAGCAGAAGAACGTCACCCTGATCTCGAGCCCGTTCGAAGCCCCGAACCTGCCGCGCAAGGCGTTCGACTTCGCCCTCATCAACCTCGATTATCACGACGTCTATTGGGAAAGTGCCGAGCGCAAGATCCCCCGCATGGACCCCGATGCGTGGCTCAAGACCTTGTATGCGGCGATGAAGCCGGGCGGCATCGTCGGCGTCGTCGACCATGTCGCGTCACCCAATGCGGACACCCGCGCGACGGTCGACAAGCTGCACCGGATCGACCCCAGGATCATCCAGGCGGATTTCAAGCGGGCCGGCTTCCAGCTCGTGGCCACCAGCAGCTTGCTGCGCAACCCGGCTGACGACCATTCGCTGCTGGTGTTCGACCCCAAGATCCGCGGCAAGACCGACCGCGCCGTGTTCAAGTTCCGGAAGCCGCGTTGAGCAAGGCACGCGCGGCCGCCAAGGAACCCAAGGCGGCGCAGAGCTTCCGGGCTTATTATGCGCTCGCGGCGCTGCTGATCGGGCTCGGGCTCGGCGCGCTGGCTGGCAATCTGTCCGATGGCGTGCGCTCCAGCACGCTGGGCGTTGCGGACTTCGTCGGCACGCTGTGGCTGAACGCCCTGAAGATGACGGTCATTCCACTGGTCGTGGCTTTGCTTGTCACCGGCATCGCCAAGAGCGCGGAAGCGGCTCTCGGCGGGCGGATCGCCGGCCGCTCGGTGATGTGGATCGTGATCATCTGCACCGCGTCGGCGATCTTCGGAGCGCTCACGATCATGTTGCTGACGCACTTGTTCCCGCTCCCGCGCGGCACCGCCGAGGGTCTCCAGGCCGCGCTCGCGGGGGTCGAGCAGAAAGCTTCCGGCCCGCTCCCCGGGATCGCCGAATTCTTCAAGGGTGTGGTGCCCGACAACGTCATCGCGGCCGCGGCCAATGGGGAAATCCTGCCGCTGGTGGTGTTCGCATTGCTGTTCGCGCTCGCGCTCGGGCGGATTCCGGCGCCTGCCCGCCGCTCGATCGTGACCTTGTTCGAGGCAATCGCCGACGCATTGCTGGTAATCATCGGCTGGGTGCTGTGGATCGCGCCGCTGGGTGTGCTCGCGCTCGCGTACACCGTCGGTTCGGCTGCGGGCGGGGCGGCGTTCGCCGGCCTTGGCCATTATGTCGTGCTGATCTCGGTCGTCGGCATCCTGGTGACGCTGCTCGGCTATCCGCTGGCGATTGCGTTGGGCCGGATTTCGCCCGGCACCTTCACCCGGGCGATGATCGCGCCGCAGGCGGTGGCGATCTCGACCCGCTCG
>JADMIO010607318.1_pt1 | contig 12530 bp, 7 predicted proteins | sample 8958161 | NCBI WGS metagenome assembly JADMIO01 (sample SAMN16585339, study PRJNA669376) | soil metagenome | isolation source: Crop rotation soil | place: USA: Cullars Rotation, Alabama | collected 2011 | reverse complement strand
CTGCGCCGGATATGATACTACCGCCCATCATATAGATTGGCCCCGTTCCCGATCCAAAAGTTCCCAGGCCATTAACTTTAATAGATCCCTCCAGGTTGGTGGTGGAACCCGTGTAAGTATTATTGGTGCGAAGGTACAGAATCCCCGGCCCCACCTTCGTAAATCCATACGAACCACCAATTTCGCTCATTGAACCCCAGATATTGATCAGGCCATTGACAGCAGTAAAAATTGTTCCAGAACTCAGCAATCCAGGATTCATTGTCCGGCCGGAGGTCGTCGGCGGGGACTCATCCAAGCTCAGGGTTGCGGCTGAATTGTTCGAAAGCAAAATCCCACCAATCCCGGAGATGGCAAGTATCCCATGGGCTGTAGTTGAGTTGTTGCGAATGGTTCGATTAAGTGTGTCGGCACTGCTAAGCGAAACTGAATTTACATATTGGGTGCCACCTGCCGTCGCCATCTGAATGGTGATGCTGGTTGCTGTTCCCGCCGCGCCGAAAATGGCGTTATCCACATTGGTGGGAATGACGCCGGTATCCCAGCTTGCAGCGGTTCGCCAGATTACATTGGTTCCCAGTGGTCCGCCCGACCACGTTATGTCTGCCGCTCGCGGCGACTGGCATGCGCAGAGACTGGTCAGAAGCACGAGGCCCCTGATAAGACGCGCGACGTTAGACACTTGTTTGTTTGCAGAATCAATTTTCATAGTGAGGTTGTAGGTTGCGATTCACCGGAGACCAAAAGCGGTTTGCACGACGTCAGACAGTCGCGAACCGGGGGATTCGCGAGCGACTGTGCAGCCGGGAATTGTACAAGCGTGCTGTGTCTGGTCATCGGGCAATACGTCAAAAGGATACATGGACCGGGAAATTAGGGAATATGACGTACGTTATATACCACATATCGGCTAAATCTTCTACATTGAGAGCGTTATTCAGCCCTCTGTGCCAATCCGGAGCGCTCGGAGCAGGCTGCAGGAAACGAAAAGCTGTTAATATTTTTATAATGAAGCTCACAAGGAATTTGTTGCTGGCATTTGCCTTAACCACCGGTTTACCGCAGCTTCGGGCCGCTACGGTGACGACCAACAGCCTTGCCGCCGGCACTCGTTTCGCCACTCAGTATTTTGTCCACGACAGCGGCACCCCCGGTCCAACCGTGATGATGGTTGGTGGAGTGCATGGCAATGAACCGGCGGGCGCGCTCGCCGCTGAGTCGATTCGTCATTGGCCAATTACAAAAGGGAAGCTGGTGGTTGTCCCGCGCGCGAACGTCACAGCGCTGGCTGCCGTAAAACGCCTGATTCCCGATCTCGACACGAATCTGAGCAATTTGAATCGCAATTATCCGCGCGCCGGCATGCAGGAAGGTCCGCGCGGCGTTTTGGCTGAGGCGATCTGGGGACTGACGTCCAAATACAAGCCGGATTGGCTGCTCGATTTGCACGAGGGTTACGATTTCCATCAAATCAACGATAAGAGTGTCGGCAGTTCGGTGATTGCATTTCCAAATACGGAAGGCACAAAAGTTGCCAACCTCATGCTGGCCGCCGTGAACGCTGATATCCGCGACGCCGAATTGAAGTTCGTGCGTCGTGATATGCCCATTGACGGAAGCCTTGCCCGGGCGGGCGGAGAACACCTGCATATACCTTCCATGACGCTGGAAACCACTTCCAAACAGCCCATGGCTAAGCGCGTGCATCAGCATGAAGTGCTGGTTCACACACTTTTTAAGCATTTGGGAATGCTCGCTGGTGACGCTCTTCCGACGGTTGCCGCTAAAGCCGGGGGAGCGGGTGTGAGTTCGGATTCTCCATCTGCCCTGCGCGTTGCTCTTTACAAAGGGCCGGGAACGGGCGGAAAGGGACCTCCCAATCTCATGAAGAAACTGAATCACCAGCCAACTTCGACGATTGTCGAAGTAACGCCGGAGGATATTCGTCGCGATGTGCTGACGAACTATGACGTCGTTATTTTCGGCGGCGGCAGCGGCAGCAAACAGGCCGAAGCGCTGGGGGAAACCGGGCGCACCGCCGTCAGGACGTTCGTTGAAAAAGGCGGCGGCTACATTGGAATTTGCGCGGGCGCATACCTCGCCACCAGTGGCTATCCTTGGAGTCTGAACCTCATCAATGCGCGAACGATTTCTCCGAAATGGCAGCGCGGCAAGGGCGACGTAAAAGTGGAATTGACCGATTCCGGCCGCGGATTGCTCGGAGAACAACGCGGGCAGTTCGATGTTCACTACGCCAACGGTCCCGTGATAAAGCCTGCCGAAAAGGCCGATCTGCCTGCATTCAACACACTCGCTTACTTCCGCACCGAAATGGCCGAGCACGACACTCCGCCCGGGGTCATGGTCAATTCACCCGCGATCTTTTCAGCGCCTTACAAGGGCGGACGAGTGGTCTGCATCAGCCCGCATCCGGAACAAACCCCTGGACTGGATGAATTCGTGCCGCGAGCCGTGAATTGGGTCGCGTCCAAAAGCGGCAAAAACCATTCCATAGCGGAATAGCCCCATGGCTTATAGTATTGGAAAACCAGGCCATTAACGCACATTAGAAATTATATGACTGAAACTCTCCGTCGCCGCGGTTTGCGCGCATTCACGCTTATCGAGTTGCTCGTGGTCATAGCGATTATCGCCATCCTTGCCGCCATGCTCCTTCCTGCTCTCGCGCGAGCCAAACAGAAAGCCAAACAGACTCAGTGCCTCAACCATTTGAAACAAATCGGCCTGTCGATTAAGCTCTATATTGACGATCATGACGATTCTTTGCCTGGACCTGTCTGGTCTCACCAGTTTCCTGGGTATGAACAAGGTGACCGCTACTTCTTGTCACTTTATCTGTGGCACTACCTGGGGCTGAAAGACCCTTCGGTCCCGAGAATTTCCGGAGGGCCTAACAACACGGTGGCCAACACCATTTTCACGTGTCCCGGGCTGATGGCCACTCAATCAAAAACGGGCGCAAGCCCAGGCCAACGCACAAACTTCAGAGTGAACCACGCCGACGTGTTCCCTCCAACCCCCAGCAAAGCATTTGGATATCCTCCGAATTCAAGTCCACCCGAGCCGCCGAACGATCCGCTCAAAGAAAGCAGAGTCGTTACAAAGAACAATACGAGCTCATTCTACACGCTGCGTGATGTGGACAATGCGATTGATGGCACCGTCCAACCCCCCGCCTGGCACGGCGACATTCCCACCCTGCCTATCCATGGCAAAGTGCGCAACTGGATGTTTCTAGATTGGCACGCGGAGGCCTCTAGCCGAACCAATTTCTTTTGAGCATTCGGGCGTGGTATATCGGCCTGCTATTGGCGATCAGTGCGCCAGCGGCTTGCCGGGCGGAAGCGCTTCCCACAGGAGTCGCGCGCATCGAAATTAGACGGGGGACCAACCTCTTCACGGTATTTACCTATAAGCCAAAAACTTATCAGGCCGGCCCGTTTATACTTGTGCTGCACGGTCTCAGCCGAAACGCCGAGGATTACCGCAACTACGCCATCTCCCTCGCTGATCGCTTCAATGCCATCGTTGCCGTGCCATTGTTCGACAAGGACCGATTTCCCGGCGATACCTATTCCCGCGGCGGCGTAACGCAAAAGGGAGAATTTCAACCGCGTGAAAATTGGCTCTTTCCGGTTGTGAATACAGTCGTTGATGAAGTGCGGAAGCGCGAAGGCCGCTCGTCAATTGAGCACTTCCTCTTCGGCCATTCCGCCGGCGGACAATTTCTTATGCGCCTTGCCGCTTTGCAATCGACGGATGCCACGCGAATTGTTGCCGCCAATCCCGGTTCGGACCTCTTCCCTCGCCGCGATTGGAATTTTACGTATGGTTTTGGCGGCCTCCCTCCGGAATTCTCCGATGACGCTGCATTGCAACGCTACCTTGCCGCCCCGCTCACCCTTTACCTGGGCACCGCTGATACCAATCGGAACGATACCAACCTGGACCATGCACCCGGCGCCATGCAGGAAGGTGCATTCCGGCTGGAGCGTGGACGAGCTTGTTATGCCTACGCGGAAAATCTGGCTCGCGAGCGAGGCTGGAAATTTAACTGGCGCAAAGTGGAAACGCCGGGAATCGGTCATGACGGCAAAGGCATGATCAACGCGAAGGAAGCGGGAATCGCCTTGTTTGGTGAAAGCGCGTCGCACACTTCAAATACTGGAGCTACGAACGAAACGCTTGTGCTCGCGCTTACAAACGGCACTCCAAAAACGAAGGTGGCGGTGTATTTCGATCGCGGTACTGGCAGCGCTTCTCGCAAAAAATCTCCCCGTGTCCTTAAACAAATTGCCACCCTGCCCGACACCGCCGCGTTCTGTGTCACCGCCGAACAAATCCGCGCCGGGATTCTCAAAGATTGCCAGGTCGCCATCTTCCCCGGAGGCAGCGGGCACATCCAGGCCGCCGCTCTCGAAGAAACCGGCTGCTCGGAAATTGTCTCCTTCATTCGCAACGGCGGCCAATACATTGGAATCTGTGCTGGCGCCTACCTCGCCACCAGCGGCTATCCCTGGAGCCTGAAAGTCCTCAACGCTCAAACCGTCTCAACCAATTGGCAGCGCGGCCAGGGCAACGTCACCATGGAATTGACCGATGCCGGCCGAAAGATTTTTGGCAACCGCGAAAATGCCTTTCCCGTCTATTACGCCAACGGCCCGATCATTAAACCCTCCACCATGCCCCAACTGCCGGAGTTCCAAATCCTGGCAAATTTCCGCTCCGAACTGGCCGAGCACAACAGTCCCGTCGGCGCGATGGTCAATTCCCCGGCCATCGCCACCGCTCCCTACGGCCGCGGTCGCGTCCTCTTCATCAGTCCCCATCCCGAAGGCACCCCCGGCCTCGAAACGTTTGTTCCCAACGCAGTTACTTGGCTCTTGTCGAATTGACCTTTTCGCGCGTCTCAAGGCTACAGGGAATTTCAGTTACAGTCGTCTACCCTGCGCCAGTCCAATTCGCCGACGCGTCTGGCACGCCCTTCCTCCATTGGCACTATAAATACATTGCGACCTTTCTTCGCGAAGCGAAATATTTTCTGTAAATGTTCTGGATCCTGATTGAACGCGGTTCCTCCACTGTAGTGAGAATCAGAGAATCCATTAACCACATCACACCCTAGATGCGTGTGTAATTCCCGTAATTGAGAATACTTGGATACTGCTCGCTTCGCCTCTTCAGGTGTTAACGTCCAGGAATTCGGTTCCTCGTCAAAGTTAATCATCAAACGGACTACCTGCTCCCCTGCCAGGCAGGTCAACCCTTCCTCTGGAGCAGAATAGATGCAGCATCGGAACCATGTACTTTCAACGGGAGAACAAAAGCTCCACGTTAGGTTTCTAAAAGAAGCATCAAGAAGTGACTGCACCTCCCATGGCCGCTGGACACATTCGAGAATGGTCTTACCTTGTCGCCGCCAACTGAAAGTATAAGTCTCCCCACATTTCACCCCCAGTTCAAGTCCGACACTAGCCATGTAACTCTCCAGTCTATTCAGGACAACGTCCAACTCCACGCCCTTTTCCCAACACAGTTCGGCCCGTGCACTGCTCATGGCTTGATCGAAATATCCTCGAAATTTCCAGACAATATTATCTAGGGCACTTAAATGAGGTCAATCCATAGTCAATCGCGGGGGTCAAAACCTTTGCACAGCGCCTACCAATTCAGTCGCTCTCCCAAATCGGTCGCATCGACTTGTGTCCGCACTACCGTTTTGCCCGTAATAAGTCCCCAGCCGCCGACAGTCCGACCGCACTGTTCGTGCAGGTAAAAGACAACGTAAAGAGGCTTTGACATATCGCGCGACGAAGGCAAGTCAATCCACAAGTCTATCCAGAACTTGTTGGCCCGAATTCTGTCTAGTAAGCTTGCATCTGTGCTGCCCGACGAACAACCCAGTCCAATGCAGATTGAGATCTACAAGCGCATGACACCCGAACGCCGTCTTGCGCTCGCCTAGCAACTATACTGGACGGCGCGCAAGATGAAAGGAGCCTGGCTTCGCCAACAGCATCCCGAATGGCCGGAAAATCAACTCAACGACGAAGTGACCAGGATTTTCAGCCATGCTCCCGATTTCAGGGGATAAGTTGGACCGAATCACGTTGAACGAATGGATTCATCGTCAAGATCTGCTCTCCCAGTGGTCGAAAGTCGAGCAATCGTGATAGCAGACGCTTGAGGAACCTGCGTTAGATCCTATTACTTCTGCTTCCGTTGCGGCAGTTCCTCTCCGCTGCGAAACCGTTTGGCCATTGCGTCCTGGATCATGATTCGCGGATCCGTGTACTTCGTCAGTGCTGCGGGAAGTTCAAACTGTTTCGCTTCCGGTTTCCCCGGTTTGATGTCTTTAAACACCATCGTGACCAGCGTCCCTTTTTCCATCCGTTCCACCTTCACCGGAAAGCCTTTGAGGTCGGTCGCTTTCCAAAGCGTCGAGTCTTGTTTGTTCCCTTTCTCATCGGTCAACACAGCCTTGACCTTCACGCACGGATGGCCGTCCACAACTTCTTTTCCAAGTTCGGTTGTCTCGAGTTTGAAGTTGCTGCTCTTTTCAGCGGCTTCGCTCGCGGGCATCACCGTCTCTGTGTAGGCCTGCAGGTTGGGATACATCAGGTAGCTTACTTTCTTATCCGGACGCGAAATCATCACCGTCTTGTCCATGCCCATCTTCTTCATTTCCATCAACTGGCTTTCCGGCACGCCTCCACCTTTGATCTGCGTCACATCCATTTCAAACCGCGACTTGTCGTCGGCCACCGCGAGCCGCCCGGGCATGCGGACCGTGTCGTTCAGCGCGTCACCTTTCATTTCCATCTCGACGTTCGCGGCGAAATTGCCCTGGTCGCCGAACAGCTTCGAAAGCGCGCCATTAAATCGCAACCCCTGGCTGCCGCCCATTTGCGCGTGCGCCGACATAATCGCGATGCTGAATCCCAATGCCAGAAATCTTCGAGCGAAAGTTTTCATAATTAAGAACGTCTATTTTCGCATCCATTACCAGACGAACCAGCCAGAATTCAAGCAAAACCACCCCTGACCCGTCTCCGGTGAAACTTTGCGTTGAATCCTGCCCTGCCGTGAGCTAGAATTCGGCATATGAAAAAACTGCTCTTCTCCTCAGTGTTTCTCGCGTTAGCTCTTGCCGTTCAGGCGGACGAAGCCAAATCGGCCAAGAACCAAAAGGCCGCCAAAGACGAAGCACCTTGCTGTTCGGAAAAGAACACCAAGATTCAAACGTCCATCAAAACGACCACCACAAAGGTCGCTGCCACCAAAGAAAAGACCGCCTGCTGCGCTTCGGATACCGCGTGCAAAGAGATGCCTTCCCGGAAGGTATTTCTCAGCCCGAAAGCCGCTGAGTTCGCTCGCAAGTAATTCCACGGTAGATTTTCACAACATCCCCGCGCGCCTCCGGCTCGTGGGGATTTTTTCTGCCCGCGCGGGCTCCCGCCAATTCCTGCCAGAATCAGCTTGCTGTGGCCCAAAATCCAATTTCTAATCGTACCGAATCAGAAACTCCACCCGCTGCCTTATGAGATCAATTATGCCAACCCTTTCCTTTGCGCGGTTGCCGCGCCTTTGCTTAATCGTTGCAGTCTCAGTCCTGCCCACCGCCCTTCTAAAAGCAGACGCCGTCAAACTTCAGGTCGACGATCGCGCCACTGGAAACCAAATCGCCGCGCAGGGCGGCCGCCTCGTAGCCGACTACGGCACTTTTCAACTATTTGAAGTGGAACGTTCTGTCGCCACCGGCCTGAATCAGGCGCAGGTGCAGGACCGCGATGAATACAACTTCATCCAACTAAACGCGGGAGCGCTCGACACACGCGCGACGTCGGTAAGATCGCTTCGAAAAATCGCCGGTGAGTTTACCGGCAAACAATTGCACCTGGTCCAATTCGCCGGACCGGTCCAACCGGAATGGCGCGATGAATTAGTCGCAGCCGGAGTTCAAATCGTGGCTTACATTCCGAATAATGCTTACCTGGTTTACGGCGACTCCAAAAGCATCGGCCAAATGCAATCAGCTTCCGCCAGCGCTTCGCACGTCCAATGGGAAGGCGCATATGCCGACGAATACAAAATCCACCCCGCCGCCCGCTTATTCGATAAGCAAGGTCTGCCGCGTGTGATTGGCACCGACAGTTTCGCGATTCAACTCGTAGCGGACGCCTCCGCTAATGCCTCCACTTTGCAACTGTTGGACCTGCTCAAGCTCGACTCTGCAAAACGTCAACGCGCCGCGTTGAATTATCTCAATATTGTCGTTCGATTATCGCCGGAAAACCTGGCGCAAATCGCTGCGCAGCCCGATGTGGTTTCCATCCAGCCTTACTACCCGCGCCGCAAATTCTGCGAACGGCAGGATCAAATCATCGCGGGCAATTTGAGCGGGAACACTCCAACCGGCCCCGGCTATATGGCGTGGCTGACCAGCAAGGGTTTTACCCAGGCGCAGTTCACCAGCTCGGGATTTGCGGCAGACGTAACGGACAGCGGCGTCGATGATGGCACCATAGTCCCGCATCACCCGGGTCTCTTTACACTTGGCAGCACTGCCAATCCGAGCCGCGTCATTTACAATCGCCTCGAGGGTTTCCCCAACAATCCGGGCAGCAGCCTTGTCGGTTGTGACGGACACGGTACTTTGAACTCCCATGTCATCGGCGGTTACGACGACTTTGCGCCCGGCTTTCCCCACACCGACGCCTCGGGTTACCATTACGGGTTGGGTGTATGTCCCTTCGTCCGTTTGGGATCTTCCGTCATTTTCGATCCCGACTTTTTTACCTTTCCTGATTACACAGGCTTGCAATCGCGCGCATACAACAACGGCGCGCGCGTGAGCAACAACAGTTGGGGCGCCGATAACGCCGGTGACTATGACATCGATGCCCAGGAATATGATGCGCTGGTTCGTGACGCTCAACCCACCGGCGCGCCTTTCACAGCCGCCGGCAATCAACAAATGGTGATCGCCTTCGCCGCAGGAAATGCCGGCGATGACGGCGCGCAATCAGTCGGTTCACCAGGGTCCGCCAAAAATGTTTTCACGGTGGGCGCGGCAGAAAACGTCCAGGCCTTTGGCGGGAGCGATGGTTGCGGTACGACCGATACCGAAGCCAACAGCGCCAACGATATCGTCTCATTTTCCAGTCGCGGACCTTGTGCTGATGGCCGTCGCAAACCTGACATCGTCGCGCCCGGCACGCATATCAGCGGAGGTGTTGCTCAGGCCCTGAATCCGGGACCAACCGGCACAGCCGATTCCTGTTTCGACGCCACGGGTGTTTGCGCGCTCCCAGCCGGTAATTTCTTTCCTACTGGCCAGCAACTTTTCACTGTCTCGTCCGGCACCAGCCATTCTACCCCAGCGGTCGTGGGTGGCTGCGCGCTCTTGCGCCAATACTTCATCAACAACGCCATTACGCCTCCGAGCGCGGCAATGACCAAGGCTTTCCTGATGAATTCCTCCCGTTATATGACCGGCATCCGGGCCAACGATAATCTTTGGTCCAATACCCAGGGCATGGGCGAAATGAATCTCGGGACAGCCTTCGACGGAGCGCCTCGCCTCATGCGCGACGAATTGGCTGCCGACCTTTTCACTGCCAGCGGCCAGACTCGCGTGTTCACCGGCAAGATCGCCAACACTAATCAACCTTTCCGTGTGACGCTGGCCTGGACCGACGCGCCGGGAAACACCACGGGCAACGCCTACAACAACAACCTCGACCTGACCGTCACGATCGGCGCGAACGTTTTCAAGGGCAACGTCTTCACCAAATCAAACTCGGTTACCGGCGGCTCGGCGGACACACGGAATAATGTGGAAAGCGTTTTCCTCCCGGCCGGCTCAGGTGAAGACTTCACGGTTACCGTCACTGCGGCCAACATCAACTCGGATGGCGTTCCAAATAATGCCACGCCGCTCGACCAGGATTTCGCGCTGGTCATCTATAACTTCGTGCTGCCTCCACCATCCGTCACCAGCCTGACCCCGACCAACCTCACGGTCCTCTCTGGGCAACCTGCCGTTTTCACAGCCACCGCCGCTGGCCAGGCGCCCCTGAAATATCAATGGCGTTTCAATAGCCTCCCGATTCCTGGCGCCACTTCCAATGTCTTTACGATACTTGCCGCACAACTTACCAACTCCGGCAATTATTCAGTTGTCGTCACCAACACCACCGGCGCGGGCACGAGCAGCGTCGCAGTCTTAACGGTTATTCCAACTGTGCCGCTCCAATTCGCCTTGAACAACAGCCTTACCTGGACCAGCACTCCCCCGGTTTCGCCCTGGTATGGCCAAACCAACATCTCTCACGACGGCGTCGCTTCCGCTCAAACTTTCCTCCTTGCTGACAGCCAGCAAGCCGTCTTGAAGACGACCGTTGCCGGGCCGGGCACATTGACGTTCTGGTGGAAAGTCTCTTCGCAAACCAACGCCGACATCCTTAGCTTCGGTTACGGCGGTTCAAACCTGGTTCAGATCTCCGGCGAAGCCGGCTGGCTGGCAGTCACAAACTATGTTCCGGCGGGTTCGCAGGACTTAACCTGGACCTATTCTAAGAACGCCAGCCTTGTAAACGGCCAGGACGCGGCGTGGGTGGACGAGGTGACTTACACGCCCGGCCCTACTCTGCCATTCATCATCACTCAACCCATCGATCAAATTACCATCGGCGGTTCAGCGGCCACCTTTTCTGTCCTGGCGAGCGGCACGCCGGCGTTGGCTTATAGTTGGCTCCTCAACAACACCGCGATTCCGGGCGCGAATTCCGCTTCGCTGACGATTTCGAATCCGATCACTGCCGACGCCGGCACCTATTCCGTGCTCGTGTCGAATGCTTACGGCTCTATCGTAAGCTCCAACGCCGCGCTCGGCGTAATCCCGCTCACGGTGCGCGGCGACGACTCATTCCATCAACTCGATCCCGTTATCGGCGCAACCAACACCATCGCCATCGCGGCGGGCTCCTGGCACACGCTCCTTCTAAAAGCCGACGGGCGTGTCATCGCCATGGGCAATAACTCGGACGGCGAATGCACTATTCCTCCCGGCTTGTCCAACGTCGTCGCGATCGCTGCTGGCGGCTATCACAGCCTCGCGCTCAGATCCGATCAAACCCTCGCAACCTGGGGCTCTGACTTCTACGGTCAAGCGACCAAACCGCCGGGCCTGTCAAACGTCATCGCCATCGCGGCAGGCACGTGGCACAGCCTGGCCTTGCGCAACAACCGAACCGTCCTCCCGTGGGGCGACGATTCCTGGGGCCAACTCTCCGTCCCACCCGGTCTGACCAACGTCGTCGCCATCGCTGCGGGCGGAAATCATAGCCTCGCTCTGCGCGCCAACGGCAAGGTCGTAGCCTGGGGCGAAAACACAGACGCGCAAGGCAGCTTTGTCGGCCAATCGATCGTGCCGCCGGGCTTATCCAACGTCATCGCCATCGGCGCGGGCGAATATCACAGCCTCGCCGTCAAAGCCGACGGCTCGCTCGTCATTTGGGGCGACAACTCGCATGGCCAATCTGACCTCCCGCCCGACTTGAACGGCGTCGTCGCCGCCACGGGCGGCGGCGGACATACTCTCGCCCTCAAGTCTGACGGCACAGTCAGCGCTTGGGGCGACAACTCCTCCGGCCAGTGCGCCATTCCAGCCACGCAAAGTAACATTGTGCTGCTCGCTGCCGGCAATGCGCAGAGTCTTCTGCTCGTCAGCGACACTCCCGCCGCGCCGCAAGTGCTCCGTCCGACTCGCACGCCGCAACGCTTCACCGCCCTGCTCCAAACCTTCGCCGGACGCCGTTACGCGCTCGAATACAAGACCGCTTTTACTACGCCAGGCTGGACACCGATCGCCACCAATTTCGGCAACGGCGTCATGCAATTCCTGATTGATCCCGCCGCCACCAGCGCCCAACGCTTCTACCGCGTGCGCCAGTGGTAGATGAAAATCATCACTGCTGGGGAGTGCGCCCGTCTCGGGCGCAGCAACGTCGAATGCAGTGGCGACTTGGGAAGTTTCAGCGGCAGGCCTTTGCAAGTTGCTGCGCCCGGGGACGGGCGCACTCCGAAGCACATGCTGACCGCCGCCATTGACCAATCGCTCGCATGAAAATCATCACTGACGAACGCTGCGCCACTTACAACGCGCCGGGCCACCCCGAACGGCCCGAGCGCATCCTCGGCACACTCGCCAAACTCCGCGCGCAAAAGGAACTCGACATCCAATGGGCCGCGCCCGAGCCCGTCGTGCACCACGGTCATCTCTTGCGCGCCCACACACTCGAACACCTCCACCGCCTAACGGTAAAGGAAGACTTCGACGGTGACACCCCTTGGTTTCCAAACATCAATGAGCGCGCCCGCGATGCCGTCGGCGCCGCTCTGGCCGCGCTCAAAGCCGCGCGCGCCGGGGAGAAAGTCTTCAGCCTCATGCGGCCCCCCGGCCATCACGCCACGCGCCGGAGCGCCATGGGCTTTTGTTATCTCAG
>JADMIO010972894.1_pt1 | contig 12531 bp, 10 predicted proteins | sample 8958161 | NCBI WGS metagenome assembly JADMIO01 (sample SAMN16585339, study PRJNA669376) | soil metagenome | isolation source: Crop rotation soil | place: USA: Cullars Rotation, Alabama | collected 2011 | reverse complement strand
CCATCTTGTAAAACGAGTAATGTTTTACAGATTCGTGAAACGTGCGGCCCAAAAAATAACCGGCGATGTCGCCGACCATACCGCCAAGCGTGCCGAAGACGATGACCTTGAGGAAACTGTAATGTCCGAAAAAACCGCTGTGGGCCATAACGCCCGACAGGAGCAGAGTAATGTCACCCTCGACGGTGCAGAGAGCGAATACGGCATAAATACCATATTGCTCGATGATCTGGGTAAGGGCTTGATCCATAAAAAACGATGGGCGAACCAACCCACCTGTGATACGTAACAAAAGAGTAACTTTCACCGGCCTGCCAGTCAAACAAATGGCCTTCGTTGCGCGGCGGCGCAGGTTGGTTGACACATTACCTGTGTCTTACTAAAATTGCCGCAGTTTCCAGCCCAATTTTTCTGATCTAGGATATAGAAATGAGCAGTGGTATGCCCGCAGATGTGGAAAAACTTGTCGGAGTCGACGCGTCGGTCTCCGAGTTCAATGCAGTGTGTCTTGACTCGGCCGGAAAGATATTGGACCGACGTAGAAGGCCGATCGTCAGCACGAGCGACTCGACCGCTGATCTGATCGAGTTCGTTCAGGAACTAAAGGACGCCTTTGGAGGATTTGACCGGGCCGGGGTGGCGATCCCGGGCCTGATCGAACTCTCGACCAGGCGGGTAGCCATTTCGACATTTATCCCGTCGCACTCCGCGACCGATATATCCAGCGAGATCGAGTATGCTACGGGCGTGGCGGCGGTCCTCGAGAACGACGCCAACGCGGGAGCTTACGGCGAATATCTACTCGGGGCCGGACGAGGCACGGACAGCCTGTTCTACGCAACGTTCGGCACCGGCGTGGGCGGGGCGTTGATCATCAACGGAAAACTTTGGCACGGTGCCTCGGGGTATGCCGGCGAGTTCGGTTCCATCGCTGTCAATTCGGACGGTATGAGACTCGAGGACGTCGCTTCTGCCACGAACATTGTCAGGCGGACACGCAGCCGCTTTCACCAGGACAACACCTCGGCATTGAACAGCGTTCCGGAGGAGACGATCACGATCGACGACATCGTGTCCGCCGCCCGCAGAGAGGACGACCTCGCGGTCATGATGATGGAACGCACCGGCAGCTACATCGGGGTCGCGATCGCCAACGTGATAAACCTCTTGAACGTCCCGGCGATCGTGCTCGGGGGGAAGACGATGGGCGCCGGATCTCCGCTGCTCGATTCAGTACTGAGTGTGGCGAGAGAATTCTCGTTCCGGCCGGCTTTTGAATCTACGAAGATCGTTCTCGGCGAGCTCGGGGACGACGCCGCAGCCGTCGGTGCGGCAATGCTTTCACGGCGGAATTAGTATTTCTAATTGTGGTCAGATAATTTTTATAAGTTGGATGAGTCAAACTTATTTATTTACGTTTGCCCAAATTCGGGTTGGCGTTCTAAATTTTTAGGTTGATGTTGCGGATTGTTTTGGGTTGAAGTTGCGGAAACCCGAAGATTTAGTACAATCTTTTAGGTTACTAATTAATTTAATTTTTGTATCTGAATTCGTCGGAGGTTAGCCCACTGCTTCCACAGTTGAGGGGCCTCGGCGATTTGTATGTTGCAATCTTTGCAAAAGAGGGCTGCAGATGGCGCAATTTTTTCATAGAAGTGCAAACAACATCGCGAGGATCACGATGATCGTCGCGGTCGTTCTTGCAGGTACTGCTTTTTACGTTTACACGCAGGTCGCCCGTTCGTCGTACCTCACGGGCCGCTACCTGGAAAAGCAGCAGCCGGTACAATTTAGTCACAAGCACCACGTCGGCGATGACGGCATCGATTGCCGTTACTGCCACACGACGGTCGAGACCACCGCGACGGCGGGCATGCCGCCGACGCAGACGTGTATGAACTGTCACAGCCAGCTCTGGTCAGACAGTCCTTACCTCGAACCGGTGCGAGCCAGCTTCCGCGAGAACAAGCCTATCAAGTGGGAACGCGTCCACGACCTGCCTGAGTACGTATATTTCAACCACAGCATCCACGTCGCCAAGGGCGTAGGCTGCTCGACCTGCCACGGTCAGATCGACAACATGCCGGCCGTTTATCAGGAAAACACTTTGCAGATGGAGTGGTGCATTAACTGCCACCGCAACCCTGAAAAGTTCATTCGGCCCAAGAACGAGATCTACAACATGCAGTGGCAGGATGCCGACCTGACGGCCGACGAGCGGCTGCAGCTCAAAGCCGACTACAAGATCCGCGGCCGAGAACTGATGACAAGCTGCAACACTTGCCACCGCTAAAAGGTGACGCCGGAACCGTGCCGGCCGCATCGTGGGCAGTTTGCCCTCAGCAATGGTTTGTTTGAATTAAAGGTTTAGTTAAGCGCGGCTGCAGTAAGCCGCTCCAGCCGGCAAGGTGCCGGCCTTACAAAGGACGAGGATCAATACAAAAGATGCCCAGTCAGGACAGTAATCAAAGCTTTGCACGTTTGCGTGACAAGATCTTGTCGCAGAACGGTAAGGAATATTGGCGCAGTATAGAAGAGTTCGTTGACGCTCCCGAGTTCGAGGATTATGTCAAACACGAGCACCCCGAGCACGCCGACACGTGGGACGACTCGCTGAGCCGCCGCAAGTTCATCAAGGTGATGGGAGCATCGCTCGCCCTTGCAGGCTTGAGCGGATGCGTCATTCAGCCTCCGGAGAAGATCGTTCCTTACGTTTCGCAGCCCGAGGGGCTGCTGCCGGGCAAGCCGCTCTTCTACGCGACCGCGTATTCGCTTGGCTCCCAGACGATGGGCCTCTTGGCCAAGTCCTATGACGGCCGCCCGATCAAGATCGAGGGTAATCCCGAGCACCCGAACAGCCGCGGAGCCACCGACGTCCGTGCTCAGGCGTCGCTGCTGGACATGTACGACCCCGACCGGTCCAAGCAGATCACCTACCGAGGCGAACCGAGGACGTGGCAGAACTTTCAGACCGAGGTCCGTGCGGCGCTTGATCAAAACCGCGTCGATGGCGGGGCCGGCATCAGGTTCCTGACACAGTCGATCACCTCGCCGACCCTGATCGACCAGTTCCGCAGACTCGCCGCCGAATTGCCCAACGCCAAATTGGTCCAGTACGAGCCGGTCAACAACGACAACGCCACGGCCGGAGCCAGAATGGCTTTCGGCACACCGGTCCAGACGGTTTACCACATCGACAAAGCCGATCGGATCTTGTCGATCGACGCCGACATCTTCTCGGGCTTCAACGTCGGACAGATCAACGATTACGCCAAGGGGCGGACCTATTCGATAGACAAAAAGGATATCAACCGGCTTTACACTATCGAGTCCAGGATCTCTCTGACCGGCGCAAAAGCCGACCACCGCCTCGCTGTCAAGCCGAGCCAGGTTTCTGAAGTAGCGAAAGCCGTCGCGGCCGCTCTGGGAGTCGCCGGTGCCAGCTCGACATACACCGAAAACGCGGCGTGGATAAATGGTCTGGCGAAGGACCTGATGGCCTCGAAGGGCCGCTCGGTCGTTATTCCCGGCGACACGGCTTCGCCGGTCGTGCACGCCCTCGCCCACGCGATGAACGCCGCTCTCGGCAACGTTGGGCAAACGGTCACCTACATCGACCCGATCACGCCGGGTGCCGATCGCACGCAGATTGAGCAGCTTCGCGAATTGATCGCGGACATCGACGCCGGACGCGTGAAGATGCTGGTGATCCTTGGCGGTAACCCGGTTTACACAACGCCGAGCGACCTGAAGCTGAGCCTCGAGCGAGTCCAGGAAAAGGTGCCGCTCCGTATCCACCTCAGTTCGCACGCGGACGAGACCTCCGAGATCTGCCACTGGCACATTCCCGAAAAGCACTACCTCGAGGCGTGGGGCGACGCCCGTTCATCGGACGGCACCGTCTCGATCATTCAGCCGCTGATCGCACCGCTTTACGACAGCCACGGAGCGACCGAGGTCGTGCAGCTCTTCTTCAAGGAAAACTTTGACCAGAAGGACTACGACATCGTACGTGCGTTCTGGCAAACGCAGAATTTTGGCGGCGGAGCAACAACCGCACCGGCTGGGGCACCGACGACCGGTGCGCCGGCCAATGCGGCCGCTCCGAACGCGACGCAGTCGGGTGTTGCCACACCGGCAGCGACACCCGCACCCGCAGCAGGCGGGACAAGTGCGGCGACTTTCGAAGACCGCTGGCGCCGGGTCGTACACGACGGCATAGTCCACGGCCTGACGATCACGCCGAAAACCGTTTCGGTGAACGCCGCTTTCCTATCTCAGCCGGAAGCCAAGCCCGCCAACGCCGGGCCGCTCGAGATCAATATTCTTCCGGACCCGAGCGTTTACGACGGCCGGTATGCGAACAACGGCTGGCTTCAGGAGCTGCCGAAGCCGCTTACCAAGGTCACTTGGGAGAATGTCGCTTTCGTCAGTCCGCGGACCGCTCAGCAGCTGGGAGTCAACCTGCCGGACGGCTACAACACCTTTGCCGGCGGCGAGCTTGGGTACAGCTTCATCAACACACGCGGCGGAAACCTCAACTCCGATCTGGTTACGATCAGCTACCAGGGGCAGAACATCAAAAAGCAGGTACCGATGTGGATCGCTCCGGGCCAACCGGACGGCGTGATCACCATCTTCATGGGATACGGCCGCACGCGAGCCGGGCAGATCGGCAACAATCTCGGCTACAACGCCTTCGACGTTCGCCGATCGGACGCGATGGACTTTGGTACCGGCAACATAGCAAAGACCGGCGATACCGTCGACATCGCCTCGACGCAGATCCACTTCAACATGGAAGGCCGTGATCTGCTCCGCAGGCTTGGGGTCGAGGAGATCAACGCCAATCCCAAGCTCGGTGCGCAGGAAAACTTCTACGACAAGTCGATGTACCCGTACGAGCAGCACCAGGCGACGTACGAGAACAATCACAAGTGGGCCATGACGATCGACATAAACAATTGTGTCGGCTGCAATGCCTGCGTGATCGCGTGCCAGGCCGAGAACAACATCCCGGTCGTCGGCAAGGAGCAGGTCGAGCGGAGCCGCGAAATGCACTGGCTGCGCATCGACGCCTACTACAAGGGCGACATCAGCAATCCGGAAGGCCCGGCATTCCAGCCCGTACTGTGTCAGCAGTGCGAGCAGGCCCCGTGCGAGGTCGTCTGCCCGGTCCACGCGACCGTTCACAGTGCGGAAGGTCTCAACGACATGGTTTATAACCGCTGCGTCGGAACCCGCTACTGCTCGAACAACTGCCCGTACAAGGTGCGACGTTTTAACTTCTTCCTCTATCAGGACTGGACGACGCCGCAGTACAAACTGATGCGCAACCCGGAAGTCTCGGTCCGCAGCCGCGGTGTTATGGAGAAGTGCACCTACTGCGTTCAGAGGATCGCCGCGGCCCGCATCGAGGCCGAGAAGGACGCTCGCCCGATCAAGGACGGCGAGATCGTGACCGCGTGCCAGGCAGCGTGCCCGACGAACGTCTTTTCGTTCGGCGACATGCACGACCAGAACAGCCAGATCGCAAAAACGAAGAAGGATCCTCGCGGCTACAACCTGCTCAATGAACTGAACACTCAGCCGCGCACGACCTACCTTGCCGGTCTCAAGAACCAGAACAAGGAGATGCCCGACTACATCGCAGAGCCGTGGCTGGTCGAAACCGGCGGGGAGCACAACGCGGAAGCTGAGCCGGGATTGAACGAGGGAAGACACTAATTTTGAAATACGCCGGCCGCGACCTTGCGGGCAGGCGAATGTACTGGGAATAAGCTCAGGAGATTATGCAGGATCTTAAGGAAATGCACAGACGGCTGGTGCCGCCGATGGTCGAAGGGCAACACACCCTCGGGACCGCGACGGACAAGATCAGCGACGTAACGCTCAAGAAAAAGACGCCGTTCTTCTGGTTCATCGGGTTTGGCATCGCGTTTCTGGTCGCCCAGCTGCTTTTGTTCACGGTCATATGGCTGCTGGCCAACGGTATCGGCATCTGGGGTAACAACCAGCCGGTCGGATGGGCGTTCGACATCATCAACTTCGTTTGGTGGATCGGTATCGGCCACGCCGGAACGCTGATCTCGGCGATCCTTTTGCTCCTAAATCAAAAGTGGCGAACGTCGATCAACCGATTCGCCGAGGCGATGACACTGTTCGCGGTGGCTTGCGCGGCGATGTTCCCATTGCTGCACACAGGGCGTCCGTGGCTGGCCGCATACTGGCTTTTCCCATACCCGAACGTAATGGGCATCTGGCCGCAGTTCCGTTCGCCGCTGATCTGGGACGTTTTCGCGGTGTCGACGTACGCGACCGTGTCGGCGTTGTTCTGGTACGTCGGTCTGATCCCGGACTTTGCGACGCTTCGCGACCGGGCTAAGAGCAAGCCGTTCAAATTCGCTTACGGCATTCTTTCATGGGGCTGGCGGGGCTCGGCTCGTCACTGGCATAGGTATGAGCTTGCTTACCTGATCCTGGCGGGTATCTCCACGCCGCTGGTTCTCTCGGTCCACTCGATCGTTTCGCTCGACTTCTCGGTCGCGCAACTTCCGGGCTGGCACGCCACGTTCTTCCCGCCGTACTTCGTCGCGGGTGCGATCTACGCGGGATTCGCGATGGTGCTTATCCTGTGCATCCCGCTGCGGCACCTGTATAACATGAAGGATTTCATCACCCATACCCACCTTGTTTACATGGGTAAGGTGATGATGGCGACCGGCTTTATCGTGGTGTACAGCTACGTGATGGAGGCCTTTTTCGGTTGGTACAGCGCGTCCCAGTACGAGTACTTCATGATCAAGAACCGCATCTGGACCGGCCCGTACTGGTGGTCATACTGGATGCTGATCTTCTGCAACGGCCTCTCGATCCAGTTTTTGTGGTTCAAGCGCTTCCGCGAGAGCGAGTTCTGGCTGTTCGTTATCTCGATCGTAGTCAGCATCGGTATGTGGCTCGAGCGGTTCGTCATCATCGTGACCAGTCTCCAGCGCGACTTCCTGCCCTCGTCGTGGGCAATGTACTCACCGCGGGTGTTCGACTGGACGATGTTTATCGGGACGGTGGGTTTCTTCTTCACTTTGCTTTTCCTATTCGTTCGCTTCGTTCCCGTGATCTCGATCTTCGAGGTTAGAACGCTGCTGCCCGAGGCCAATGTGCACGGTCACCAGCAGGATTTCGAAGAGAACGTGGTCGAGATCGAGTACACGTACGACCGCACGGATCCGCCAAATTCGGAGAAAGCATAAAGGGGATTGGTAATGGCATCGCACACTGAACGTATGGAGAATAATTTGTACGGCATAATGGCGGAGTTCAATTCGGCCACCGACCTCGTCGACGCTGCCAGGCAGGTCCGCGACGCGGGTTATGTCCGGACCGACGCCTTCAGCCCGTTTCCGCTGCACGAGATCGACGAGGCCCTCGGGATCAAACGAAGCATTTTGCCTTACCTCTGCTTCGGCGGCGGCATTCTTGGAATGGTTTCCGGGTTCGTCCTGCAGTATTTCGTGCACGTGATCGACTACCCGATCATCGTCGGCGGACGGCCGCATTTCAGCTTGCCGGCCATGATCCCGCCGTCGTACGAACTGACGATCCTTTTCGCGGCGTTCACGGCGGTTTTCGGGATGCTGTTTTTGAACGGTCTGCCGAGCCCATACCACCCGGTCTTTAACGTGCCGCGCTTCAATCTGGCGATGAGGGAAAAGTTCTTCCTGTTGATCGAGGCCGATGACGAGAAGTTTGACTACGAGAGCACAAAGAGTTTCATGCAAGGACTTAATCCGCAGGAGGTTTTCGATGTTGAAGAATAGCCTTCAATCTTTGGGGGCGAGCAGGCAGCTGCTGCGTGGAAACGCAACTCGGCTTGGCTGCTTACTGCTCACTGCCTTCTGCTTACTGTCCGTCGGCTGCCGTTACGACATGCAGGACCAGCCGCGTTACAAGTACTACAAGGAAAGCGATTTCTTCGCCGACGGCCGTGGATCGCGAGACTTGCCTGCCGGAACTGTCGCTCGCGGACAGCTTCACGAGAACAAGGCTTTTTACACCGGAAAGGTCGACAACCCAAACCCGAACGTCCAGGTCCAGACGACCACGGATGCCAGTGGGAACACGCTCGTGTCGAGCTTTCCGAACGACATCGACACCTTCCCGGTGCCGGTCACCAAGGAACTCGTCGGCCGCGGACAGGAGAGGTTCAACATTTACTGTATCGTCTGCCACGGCCCGGTCGGCAACGGCGACGGAATGGTCGTTCGCCGCGGATTTCCTAAACCGCCGACCTATCATGACGACCGCCTCCGCAACGCTCCCGTCGGGCACTTCTTCGACGTGATGACGAACGGCTGGGGAAAAATGAACAGCTACGCGGCCCAGATCACGCCGGCCGACAGATGGGCGATCGTGGCGTATATCCGAGCTCTGCAGCTGTCGCAGAATCCAAACATGAAATCGACTACGACGACCGGTCAGACCGGGGCCAACGCCAACACCGCTGCTGCTCCGACGGCCGCAAACACGAATACCGGCGGTAACGCCAATGCTAACGCGAACGCTAACGGAGGTCGGAGGTAATGGCAGATCTGAGTAAGTATTACGCTCCGTCCGACCTCGGGCGTTTTCGGATGCCCGCTCTCGGGATCGGCGGCATCGCCTCGATCATCGTTCTGGTGGTCGCCCTGATCTCGCCGGAGATGCGCGAGCAGGCCATGCGTTCCTGGCTCCTTGGATTCATCTTTTGGGGCGGCATCGGGATCGGCTGCCTTGGAATTCTGCTTCTGCAGTACCTGACCGGTGGTGCGTGGGGCGTTATCACCCGCCGAATATTGGAAGCCGGTGCCCGCACCCTGCCGATCGTTTTCGTGCTCTGGATACCGCTGGCGGTCGGCGTGATGACGCACAGCGTTTACGAGTGGACGCACATGTCGCCGACCGAGCACGTCATGCAGCATCGCGGATGGTATATGACCGGGGCGAGCTGGGTACTGCGGTCGGTGGTATATTTCGCGATTTTCCTCGCGATGAGCTGGTACCTCAACGGTTGGTCGCGTCAGCAGGACGCCGCATCGGTCGAGGGTTCGGCGGACGCCCTAAGGAGCGCCTCGCGTTTCTCCGGGCCGTCGATGGTCATTTACTGTCTGGCCGTGAGCTTCGCGGCGATCGACTGGGTGATGACGCTCGATCCGCACTGGTTCTCGACGATTTACGGACTGTTGTTCCTCGTTGGATGGGGACTGAGCAGCTACTGCTTCGTTGTGATAGTCCTTGCATATCTATCGGACAAGGCTCCGACCGATGCGTTCATCGGCAAGAGGCACTTCCACGACCTTGGCAAGTTGATGCTGGCCCTCGTAATGGTGTGGACGTATTTCAACTTTTCGCAGTTCTTGATCATCTGGGCGGGCAACATACCGGAGGAAACCGGCTGGCTGCTGACCCGCATGAAAGGCGGCTGGGGCTGGATCGGAGCGTTACTGATCTTTTTCCACTTCGCATTTCCGTTTCTTATCCTGCTTCACCAGGACCTTAAGCGTCACGCATGGCGAATCGCCGGCGTCGCACTGTTCGTGCTGGTCATGCGATGGTTCGACATGTTTTGGCTGATCGGCCCGAATCCGAGGATCAATCCGATGGGCATGGAGCAGGGTGCCTTCTATCTCAGCTGGATGGATATCCTGGCCCCGATCGGCGTTGGCGGACTATGGCTGTGGTGGTTCATCGGTGAACTGCTCAAGAGGCCGGTCGTCCCCGCGAACGATCCGTACTTCCCGAACGCCGTCGAGCATGGGCACGGACACTAAGGTTTTTGGATATTGGTTGATTTTCGTTAGGTTATAGATATGGGTGCAACCAGACACGAGAAAAGCTTCGTCGACTTTGATAAGGGTTACGAACAGAACATCATCGGCCTTAAGGGGATCGTCTACTTTACTGTGGGATTGTTCCTGCTGATCGTGATCACGTTCGCACTGATGGCCGCCCTGCTCAACGTTTTGCGGGACCAGGCGGCAGAATCGGCCCCTCCGACACACCCGTTGAGCATGAGCGAGACCGAACGGCTTCCGCCCGAGCCTCGCCTGCAGTCGGCACCGGGGTTTGGAGTGGATTCGGAACAGGGCCGGGTCAACCTGGAGTTGACCGCTCCGCAGTCCGAATACCGCGAACTCCGCAAACAGTGGCAGGAGGCATGGTCCAAAGGTGAAAAGGACCCTCACACCGGTACGCAGATCACCCTGCCCATCGACGAGGCCAAGCAGCAGGTCCTTGGCCAGAATTTAAAGGCTAACAGTGACCCCAACGCCGCGAATTACCTGGATCAGTCGCGTATGTACGTGTCCGATTCAAGCTCCGGCAGGGAAGCGACCCTGAAAAGAAGATAAGAGCCGCGTGCTCGGGAGATCATGATTTGACCATGAATAAAAGCATGCCAATTTCAGCGGTAACGAAGCTGGCGCTTTTCGCGGTGCTGGCGACCGCGGCCTTTCTTAACGGGACGGCCGCCGCACAGCGGGTCGAGCATTACAACTCGCCGCTTTACTCGCCGCGGACATACGATCCAAGCGTGACGGTCGGCGAAGGGCTACCGCCGGCACTTCAGGAGGTTGGTATAGAGCAGAAGCTCGGCGACCAGCTTCCCCTCGATGCGGTCTTCAAGAATGAGGACGGTCAACAGGTCAAGTTGGGCGAATATTTTAGATCCGGACGCCCCGTCGTGCTCGCACTGGTCTATTACGAGTGCCCGATGCTCTGCAATGAGGTGCTCAACGGGCTCACCGGCTCGCTCAAGGGAATGAGCCTCGAGGCCGGCAAGGATTTTGACGTACTGGCGATCAGCTTCGACGCTCGGGAGAATGACAAACCCGATCTCGCGAAGAACAAAAAGGCCAGCTACCTCGAGCGTTACGGCAAGCCAGGCAGTGACAACGGCTGGCATTTCCTAACGGGCACGCAGGACTCGATCGACGCGGTGACCAAGGCGGCCGGATTCAAATATCACTGGGACGAAAAGTCGAACCAGTTCGCCCACGCCGGCGGCATCATGGTCACGACCCCCGAGGGCAAAATGTCGCGTTACCTATACGGTATCGACTACGCTCCAAAAGACCTGAAGTTCGCGATCATGGAGTCGTCACAGGACAAGATCGGAAACCCGGCCGAGCAGCTATTGCTTTACTGCTTCCATTACGATCCGGCGACCGGAAAATATGGTTTGGCTATCCTCAAGGTGTTAAGGGTCATGGGTGTCGCTACGATCCTCGGTCTGGGTGCGATGGTATTCGTCTTTTGGCGGAGGGGAAAGAACAAACAGCAGGCCGTTTAGTGCTCGGCGGCGGGGCGGAAAAATCGGTCCGTCGAGCTGTGATTTCATAATATGCAGACTAATTCCTGGGTACAATTATTTCCCGAACAGGCCTCCTCATTCGCGTGGCAGGTCGATGCTCTGTATTTCTACCTGATCCTGATAAGTGTCGGCTTCACGATCCCGATCGTCGTCGCTCTCTTTGTTTTCATGGTCAAGTACCGCGAGAAGGCCAAGTTCGACACCGGTGCCGAGATCCACGGCTCGATCATGCTCGAGACGATCTGGTCGATCATCCCGTTCATCATTGCGATGACCATCTTCCTCGGCGGAGCTATCGTGTTCTTCAACCAGTACACGCCGCCGCAAGACGCGATGGAGATCTACGTCGTCGGCAAACAGTGGATGTGGAAGATACAGCACGGTACCGGGCAGCGTGAGATCAACGAGCTTCACGTGCCGGTGGGCCGGGATATTCTGCTTACGCTGACCACCGAGGACGTCATTCACGACTTTGGTATGCCGGCCTTCCGTACCAAGGTCGACGTCGTGCCCGGCCGCTACACAAAAGTCTGGTTCCACGCGACCAAGCCCGGCAAATACCACCTTTTCTGCCAGGAATACTGCGGTCTCAACCACTCAGGAATGGGCGGCTGGATCTACGTGATGGAGCAGAAGGATTTCGACAATTGGCTCGGCGGCAACGCGTCGCAGGGAACACCGGTCGAGATCGGCAAGGACCTATTCCAGAACAAACTCGGCTGTGCCTCGTGTCACGCCGGCGGTCCGGGTCAGCGCGGAGCTCCGCTTGAGAACATTTTCGGCAAACCGGTCAAGCTCGTTGGCGGTCAGACCGTCACGGTCGATGACAACTACATCCGAAACTCGATCCTCAATCCCAGTTCGCAGGTCGTCGAGGGCTACCAGCCGATCATGCCGACCTTTAAGGGGCAGGTCACCGAGGAGCAGTTGAACGGGCTAGTTGCTTATATCAAGTCTCTCAGCGGCGTGACCGCCGGTTCGACGACCGGAACGACCACGACCAACGCCGCCAGTACGAGCACGACCGGAGGCGGCAACAGTAACGCCGCAGCTACAAATTCAATGACGCCGCCCCGTGCGGACCGGGGAAATCCCAATCCGGGCAGCAACCCGAACGCCCCGGCTCAGAACAGTAACAGATAAGGTATTATCGAATTATGCAAAACGCAGACGCCATCAATACG
>JADMIO011852126.1_pt1 | contig 12532 bp, 11 predicted proteins | sample 8958161 | NCBI WGS metagenome assembly JADMIO01 (sample SAMN16585339, study PRJNA669376) | soil metagenome | isolation source: Crop rotation soil | place: USA: Cullars Rotation, Alabama | collected 2011 | reverse complement strand
GCCGCGACTTCAAGTCACGTGAATTCCAAGCTTCGGATCCCACTGTGCTGGAAAGACGCCGTCGACTTCGAGACGGAAGTCGTAATGAAGCTGCGTCGCGCGATGTTTCTGGATCACAAACATGCGTCCCGATCGCGTGCGCTTCTTCTTTGGACCAGGCTCGGGTGTCTTGTCGAAGCTGCGCTTCTTTTTGTACTCGGTCAGGGAAGCCATCAAACGTTAAAGTGATTCGTTAACAACAGCGGCCTGTTCGTCAAGCGTGAACAGCTCGCTTTGAATCGGATCGAGGCCGAGTGCCTGGCGCACGCGCGCAAAACTGCGGCGGTGAATGGGCAGCGCGCCGAGCGACTTCAGCGCCTCGCAATGTTCGGGGGTTGGATAACCTTTGTGTGAGGCGAGACCGTAACCGGAGTAGAGACGATCCATCTCGAGCATGTGGGCGTCGCGCGTCGTCTTCGCGAGTATCGACGCGGCTGCGATGCTTGCCGACAGTGCGTCGCCGCGGATGATGCCGCGTTGCGGTGTGTCGCAGTGCGGAATCTTGCGGGCGTCGACGAGGATGAAGTCGGGTTTACAACTCAAACCTTCGACTGCGCGTTGCATCGCGAGCAGGCCGGCGTGGTAGATGTTGATCTTGTCGATCTCTTCGACTTCGGCGAACGCGACTGACCAGCAGATCGCGTCCTGCTTGATCTGCGCCGCGAGCTCATCTCGTTTCTCAGGGTCGAGGATTTTTTTCGAGTCGTTGAGTCCGCGCAGCTTGTAGTTCTGCGGCAGGATCACTGCGCCTGCTGAGACCGGTCCGGCGAGTGGCGCCATGCCTGCTTCGTCGACTCCCGCGACGAAGCCGTAGCCTTGCGCCCATAGTTCGATCTCGAAGCGCAGGAGGAAATGCAGTCGTTGACCTTCGGCGCGGTTCTCGCGGTAGCGGCCGCGAATTCGTTTTGCGAGTTGTTGTGCGCCGTGGCGGGAGTCGACGTCTAAAGCTTCAAGTAATCCTTTAGGTACGGGGCGGCGCCGCTCGACGAAGAGCTTGTTAAGTTCAGGTATTGATTTAGCGAGGAGGTCTTCCAGCGAACTCATGGTCGATGCGCGTAGTCTGTGTTCCCGATCAGCGATTGTCAAGATCCGTGTTTGTTTTTTTGCGGGTGGTGCTATGCTTCACGTCCGTGAACACACTGATGACGCGGATCTCCCGTCGCTCACTCGGCCTGCTCCCACTGATCTTCTTCTTCGCGCAGGTAGTCCACTACTGGCGCATCAACGAACTGGGGCACATGCTCTGGATGTGCAACATCGGCAACCTCATCCTGGCGCTCGGCCTGTTCCTCGACAAACCAACACTCGTGCGGCTGTCAGCGATCTGGACGATACCCGGAATCGTCGTGTGGTTTATCTACGTGGTGTTGGCGTGGGGAGTGTTTCTAAGTTCGACGCTCGCTCACGTCGGCGGACTCGCGGTATCGATGATCGCGCTGAAGTGGTATCGCATGGATCGCGACGCGTGGCGTTATGCATTCGGCTGGTATCTCGTGGTCCAACTGCTCTCGCGCTTCGTCACGCCCGCGGCATTGAACGTGAATCTTGCGCACACTGTCGCTGCGGGATGGGAACGAACGTTTCAATCGTACTGGTCTTTCTGGCTGGTCCTGACGGCGCTTACGGCAGTCGTGTTGTGGGTATCCGGAATGATGCTGTGGGCGATCTGGCGCCCGGCACAAGTTGAGACGCTCGCAACTGGTGAACTGTGATGTCAGTGTGCCGCGTGGCTGAGACTCTGGCGCGAGTTCTCGATCAGCTCCGATACTAACCGGCACAAGTCTGAAGGCTGACTGGGCTTTATCAAGTAACCCTGGGCCCCACACTGCAGCGCCATGTCGTGGTCCGACGCGTAAGCCGCCGCTGAGTAAAAGAGGATCGGAGTAATCTTGTCAAACTCTCGAATCTTCTGACAGAGCTCCAGACCTGAGCCGTCGGGCAGCCACGAATCCAGCAGGTACAGGTCGAACTCTCCGCCGGTGGCGAGAGCGATTCCACTTTCTATCGTGGCGCTGGTTACAACCTCGTAGCTTTTTTGCGAGAGGAGCAGCGTCACGAGTTCGCGCGTGTCTTCGTGATCCTCAATGTATAGGACGCGGGGGTTTTGACGTCGCATGGGTTTCTCTCTGGGCTTAAAACGAAAGTGACCGGGTTCTACTCCCTCGAACCCCTGGTCTGTGCCGCCAGGCCTTCGGAAAATGAGATTAAGGCCGGGCCGTTATATATTTCTCAAGGTCAGTCGGGAAGGATATAACGACCGCGGCCACCCTGCTTGTCGTGTGTGACCGCAAACATACGCTGGAGGTTTAGCCCGGTCGGTACGTGAGCGAACAATCCACACAATTTTTTACGCCAGCTATACGCCAGTCATTAGAGACGTTTTCGAAAGGTCTGGGGAATACCCTAATGTACGTTTCAGATCAAAAGGTATAGAATGCCCACAAGCTTTTGTCGACACTGCGCCGGCACCAAACTTTTTCCTGGTACACTTGATTTTTCCCGATTTTAGAAGGGAGCTATCGTGCCTCAGATTTTTATGAGCGACAAACTGTTTACCGGCAAGCAGGGCGTCGTGCATCCGTCCCAGAATAAGTTGTTAGCTCACCTTCTCGCCGTCGATTCCGACTTCCTGTTGCCCCAAATTCGGATAGTAAGACTGGCGTTCAACGAGATTCTTTTTGAATACGGCGATTTGATGGACGACGTCTACTTTCCGCTCGACAGCGTCATCTCAAACCTCGCGATTATGGAAGACGGCACCACAATCGAGATCTCGATGGTGGGAAACGAAGGCGTTGTTGGTTTGTCGGCGCTTCTTGGAGGGGCAACCGCCCGTCATTGGACGAGAGTGTGCATTGGCGGCTCGTTGGCGCGCTTGAGCGTCAGCGCTCTCGAACGCACTTTCACGTCAAAGGAAGGCGCGCTGAAGCATATAATGCGCAGTTACGGCTCGCTCATCACGCAGGTCTCGCAAAGGGCCGTCTGCAACGCGCGCCACACTGTTCTGGAGCGATTCGCCTGCTGGTTATTGATGATTCACGATCGCGTCGGCGGTGAGAATCTCAAGCTCACGCAGGAAGCCATTGCGTCGAGACTCGGCGCCCGCCGGGCAGGAATCACCGTTGCAGCGGGAATGCTCCAATCAGCGGGTGCGATCGAATACCGTCGCGGCCAGTTGCACATCAAGGATCGAATGGCATTGGAAGAAGCCGTGTGTGAGTGTTATTCGATCATGAAGGCTGAGTATGAGGCAGAAAAAAGCTCGATCTCCCCCCCCGCAATCACTAAACTTTCTCGCTATAGATAAACAATCGTTCTGTTTTCCCCTGAGGCGGAAGTATGGGGATCACGCTGTGAATATAAAAGTCTTCAGCGTGGTAACCATAATCCGCGGCCCTGACGGCCATCGGAGGCGTAGTTATCGGCTTGCCCTCTTTTGCCGCTTTTTTCAAGACCTCAATCAGCGAGTCCAAGTCGTCACCACTGAAGAATTCGGTTAATGGTTGTCCAATCACGTTGCGTTTTCCAAGCAACAAAGCGTATCCGGGATTTACGGCGAGAACGGTGAGGTTTCTGGCTTCGACGACGATGACGTAATACGGAAAGCGTTCCAATAGTTCGGAAAGGTGAAACTGTTCTTCGCTTTTTTCTCGCATGAGATGGTGCAGCTCGATAGTGCGCGCCGTAAGTTCGTCGTTGGTTGTTTGCAGCTCTTCGTTAGTCGCTTGCAGCTCTTCGTTGTTGGTCTCGAGCTCCTCGTTGGTCGCCTGTAACTCCTCGTTTGTAGCTTCGAATTCCTCGTTGGTGGCCTGTAGCTCTTCCTGGGTGAGCATCAACTCTTCGTTGGCCGCTTGCAGCTCCTCGTTGGCATCCTGTAGCTCCTTGTTCATTTCGGCGAAGCGCTTGTTGGCAGCGCCCAGTTCGTCAACCAGTTCGGTTTGTTCGCGCTGCACCGCTTCAAGCCGCTTCTTCAACTGTACGGCCTCGGTGTTGTCGACGATCGTGATCATTGCCAGTTCCGGTGCGCCGGTTTCCACCGGCATCGTCGTGATCGTCAGATCGATATATCGTCCATTGCCAACGGTGGTGCGGCCGAATTCGACGTCTTTGAGAGCATTGGTCGTGTGTTCGCGGAATGAAAGATCGATCGCGTTGCGCACGTCCTGGTATGGCATGCCTCGGGCTGTGTGCAGGAAGTCATGATCGTAAGCGATTTCGCGAATTCCGAGCATACGGCGGGCGGCCGCGTTGATAGTCACGATGCGGTACGTGCGATCTATGATCACGACGCCGGAAGTCAGGCTTCGCAGGATCGTTTCGTTGACGCGACGCAGTTGGGCAATGTCGGCATCCGCGACGAGAGCTTCGGGATTTATACCCGCCAGCCGACCTCGTGTCTCACGGCCGCCGTCAGGCTGTATCGTGGTGTGCCGGCTCGGGTAAGCAGGAAAAGAAAGCGGCCCGCCCAAACAGCGATAGATCTTCCACTTCTTGTTTACCAGTTCAAACAGGGCCTTCGTCGGTCGAGTAGTTTCCGCTGTGCCAAGGAACAGGTACCCATGCGTGTGGTGCAACGAGTAGGCAAAAAGATCGAGGACCGTTTGCTGCAGTTCGGGTTTGAGATAGATTAGCAGATTGCGGCAGACGACGAGGTCGATGCGAGGGAACGGGACGCCGCGGCTGATGTCCTGCTGGCCAAAAATCACCGTTTCACGCAACGTCTTTGCGATTCGATGTCCATGATCGAGGCGTTCAAAGAACCGTTGCCGGTAGTTGTCGGGCAAATCGCTTAAAACGTTCTCCGGATACAATCCGCGTCGCGCAAAGTTGATGGCGTCCGTTGCCAGGTCAGTGGCAAAAATCTTCACGCTCCACTCCGGAAAGTCGGGACCCAGGTGATCAGCGATCAGCAGCGCGAGCGAGTATGCTTCTTCGCCCGTCGCGCAGCCCGCGGACCAAAGGCGCAAAATGCGTCCCTCCTCGGAAGCGCGGTCGACAATCGCTGGAATCACCTGCTGTCTCAGGAAGTCGAATGCTTCCGGGTCGCGGAAGAAACCAGTTACCTTTATGAGAAACGCTTTGACCAATTCCTGAATTTCTTCGGGATGGACGCGAACATAGTCGAGGTAATCGTGCAGGTTCGTCGCGTGCGTCACCGTCATTCGACGTGAAATTCGCCGCAGGATCGAGGAGGTTTTGTAATTGCGAAAATCTATGTTCGTATGAGCGCTCACGTGAGCAAGAATCTCGCGCAGGGGATCTTCAGCTTTCTCTTCGACTGGCAGGCTAATGCCCTTGAGAAGCTCATAGATCAACGGACCGATCCGTTCTATCTCCACCACGTGATCGACCACCGTGGGCGGCAATGAAAGGGGCATGGACGGATAAGGCGCAGTCTCGGGGTTCTGAATGATCACTACGCCGCCGGACTTCTTCACTTCCACAGCGCCCGCCGCGCCGTCAGAGCCGGATCCGGTGAGGATCACGGCAATGAGATGTTCCCCATAAGCTTCCGCTGCGCTGGAGAGCAGCTTATCGACTGACGGTGTCGGGCGCTCGGCATTAAACGCCTCGAGAAGCACGTGGCTGTCGGCGATCTTGACGTGTTTGTTGGCCGGAACAACGTAGATTTTCCCGTTTTCCAAACGCGTCGGCTCGCGTTCGTTGACGACGACAATCGGTAACGCACTGCGGCGATCAAGAATGGCGCCGAGGTGGCTCTCACGCTGCGGATCGAGGTGTTGGGCCAGCACGATCGGAGCCGGGAAATCTGAGGTGAGCGTGCTTACCAGAGTCGAAAGCGCGCCGACACCTCCCGCCGAAGAACCTACGACGACGAGATCGATACCGTCTTCCGACTTTTTTGAATCAGCCATTGTTTTGGACAAGTGACACTGAACCTGATCAGGAGACCCTCAATTCATCTGTGTTTTGGATTGGCTGCTCCGCGATACTATCTTTCTTGCCTCTCAGCAATAGCTGTCTAAGGGCAGAACTATGCTCCTCGGCTTCCCGAGCGCGCTGCTCAAACATTTGCGCCGCGCGCGTCTGGTTAGCTTTGCGGGCGCGTTCAACGATTCGCTTTGCCAGGATCATCTGTTCCTCGAGCGCCCGAACAGCCGACCATAGGGCGATTTCAAGCATCTGGCCCTGGCCGTCGCCCAAACTGTCGGCCGAACAAGCGTGGCCGACGTGACAACGAAACCTCAACAGATCGTCATCCCTAATCTCCCACAGCGCGCCATGACAGTCGGGGCACGTCAGCTTCGAAATATTGCCGAGCTTTTCCACACTGGCGATCAGTTCATCACTCTCCAGGTCCTGTTGGGCGATCCTCGCCTCGATCTCCAGGTCTTCAGGCACAGCATACATTCCTTCCTCGTCCGCCGGCTGGCGCGACAATTTGTTCAGTAGCGGAGCGATGTCGTCCAGGCTGATTGAGTAATCCACTCTCATCCTTTGCATGACGCTCAACGGCATGCTGGGGAATGGCGCCTCGGCCGGATCTTGAACGATCGTGATCCCGCCGCGCTGCTGGATGGCGCGCATGCCTGCCGCACCGTCATCGCGAGCGCCTGTGAGCACCACTCCGATCGTGTGCGGTCCGGCCCAACGAGCGGCGGAACGGAAGAGGGTATCGATCGAAGGGCGATGCAGGTTCTCCTTTGGTCCATGCACGAGTCGCAGATGTTGCCGCTCGATCAGCAAATGATGATCGGGTGGCGCTATGTAGACCCGTCCCGTGGTTATTTCATCGCCGTTTACGGCGTGCGCAACCGGCAAGCGGGCGTCGCGGGAAAGGATCGCCGGCAGGTAGCTGGGCGCGTCCGGTGCGACGTGAAGCACTATTAAAACGGCGGCCGCCAAGTCAGGGTCGAGCGCTGCAACCAGCTTTGTCAGCGCCTGGACTCCACCTGCTGAAGCTCCGACGACTATCGTATCGTGCGTGGCCATATGCTCTCCGCATTTGAGATCGAGGCTGAAGCCGCAGCCACATTAAACTACTGCGGGCCGCCCGATTGCTGATTTGCTTAAAACGGGGATAAGAAATCTTAGCACAACCGGACCGGCAAAAATGCAGCGAAGCTGTGCGACAAACCCAGCTCCCAAAACACTAGTTCTTCGACAATGTTTGGTGTTTTATATAGCAAACCTGGACGCTTTTAGGTGCGCCTCCGCACATTGCCAGTGCAGGGCAAATCCACTATACTGCCGCTCGTTGAATACCCCTTTCCTCCTGTGGGTATAGTTGGCGCGGCGGACGGCAAAAACCGCCGCGCTTTTTTGCGTCCTGGATTAGAATCCGTCTTCACGGATCGACCGATGAAACGCGCTCCCCTGCCCCTGATCGCGCAAATTCTGCTGCTGGCAGTCGTTTATTTTGCCGCCGCGGAACTGGGACTGTCGCTCGCCTCACTGCACACCAACGTCACACCCGTTTGGCCGCCGACCGGCATCGCCATCGCTGTGCTGCTGATATTCGGACGGCGCGCTTGGCCGGGCGTTTTTCTCGGCGCACTCGTCTCCAATCTGTTGACTCAGATCTCGGTTGGTTCAGCCGTCGGCATCGCGATCGGAAACACGCTCGAAGCGGTTGTCGCGCTGTGGCTCTTGCAGCACGTCAGCCGTTGGCGCAACTCGCTCGATTCCGTCGGCGACGTGATGCGGTTCGTCGGGTGTGCGGCGATTCTGGCGCCGGTTGTGGGCGCGACGATTGGTAGTCTTAGCATCTGTCTCGGCGTTCCGGCGGAATGGCCCAAGTTCTGGTCGCTGTTCCTGACGTGGTGGATCGGCGATGGTTTCGGTGCGCTGATCGTGGCGCCGTTCATCCTCTCGTGGCGAGCGCCCGGAGAGTTGAACAGGGGACACGGGGTCGAAGTCACGGCGCTGCTGTTGCTGCATTTGGTTGTCGTCATGATCGTGTTTGGCGGCTGGTTTCCCGGACCAGTCAAGACGTACCCGCTCGCGTACTTATCGCTACCGTGCCTGCTCTGGGCGGCGCTGAAGTTTGACTTGCGAATCGTGACCAGTGCGATCGTGTTGATGGCCGGCGTGGCGGTTTGGGGAGCGAAGCATGGGTATGGTCCATGGGTGCAGGCGAGCCCGAATGTCGCGCTGATCTTGTTGATTACGTTTGTCGGCACGAGTTCGTTGCTGACCCTCGTTGTCTCTGCTGTCACGAACGAGCGGCGCAGAGCGGAAGACGAGACGTCGAAACTCGTATCGGAAGTCGAGCTGCACCGGCGCCGGATTGAAGACCTCGTAGCACATGTGCCTGGTGTTGTTTGGGAAGCGTGGGGAAAACCGGACGCGGCCAGTCAGCGGATCGATTTTGTTAGTAGTCACGTCGAGAAGCTGCTCGGCTACGGTCAGCACGAGTGGTTATCGACGCCGAACTTCTGGCTCACGATCGTCCATCCTGATGACAAGGAACGCGCGGCGCGCGAAGCGGCGACGATTTTCGCCTCAGGGAAAGGCGGTACGAGCCGGTTTCGATGGTTGCGCAAGGATGGACGTGAAGTGTGGGTTGAGTCGCAGTCGGTGGTCGTTTGCGACGAGACTGGGCCGCTCGGAATGCGCGGCGTGACGATGAACATCACCGACGCTGTTCAGGCGGAGATCGAGCGCGCCGAGTTGCTGGAACGCGAGAGTCAGGCGCGGGAAGAGGCCGAGGAAGCGAGCCGTTTGAAGGAGGATTTTCTGGCGACTGTTTCGCACGAGTTGCGAACGCCGCTGAATGCGGTGGTGGGCTGGTCGCGGTTGCTACGCAGTGGACAACTCGACAAAGACGGGATGACGCACGCGTTGGAAGTTATCGAGCGTAATGCGTCGGCGCAGCGGCAGATCATCGAAGACTTGCTTGACGTGTCGCGCATCATCACCGGGAAGTTGAGAATCAACACGCAGCGAGTGGATCTGTTGCTGGTGATTCATGCGGCGATCGATGCGGTGCGGCCGGCGGCTGAGGCGAAGGAGATCGAGCTGCGCACACATTTCGAGGCGCCTGATACGGTTGTCAGGGCTGACATCGAGCGGTTGCAGCAGATACTCTGGAACCTGCTGGCGAATGCGGTGAAGTTTACGCCGCAACATGGGATGGTCGATCTGTACTTGCGGCAGCATGGTTCGTTGGCGGAGATTCGGATCGAGGATTCAGGGCCGGGCATTCCGGCTGAATTCCTGCCGCGGATCTTTGAGCGGTTTAGTCAGGCGGATGGATCGAGTACCAGAAAACAAGGTGGGTTGGGTTTGGGGCTGGCGATTGTGAGGCATCTCGTCGAGTTGCATGGCGGGACTGTGTGGGCGGGTAATCGAGAAGAAAATGGCGGCGCAGTGTTAGTCGTCTCACTGCCCGCCATCGAAGCTACCGCCGCCGAGCTGATCGCGCGCTCAATCCCCGCGCAGTCGTCCGGCGATTAATGAAATTCTTCTACCCGCTAACCTCTCGCAGCACGCTAGTTGGTCTTTCGCAAAACCGGCGCATTCGACTGCGCTGACTTTTCCGGTGTGGTGCTCGAGTTGAAGATGTAACTGTCGCGCGAACGAACTGCGAGGTTCGGCTGTCGAGCACGAACGCGGATCATTCGCCGTTCACCCGCGTGCGCCGGACGCCTCGGGTAGTAACCGATGCTGTACTGCCGCCTCAACTCCTCAGCAACATTCGCAAACGCATACGACATGTTTTGCAGCGAATCGGCCGGGTATTCTCGGCCGCCGGTACTGTTCGCCAGGTCTTCGAGATATCGACGACCCACTTCGTAATCACCACGGCTGGTGCCACGCGGACGACGTCCCATGCCTCCCCGACTGCCACGACCGCCCCCACCGCCAAAGATGCCGCCGAGAATCTGCCCGAACACATCGATCGTCACGGTCGGCGGCGTCATCACCCCGCCCGCGCCCATATCGACAGCCGTGTTGTACTGGACGGGATAGATCAGGGCGTCGAGCTCCTGCGCGTCCGTAACGGTGCTTTCGTAAGTCGCATTGCCGCTCGTCGTATCAACGCCGTCGGTGAACAGCACGATCGCTTTGCGTCCCGAAGTGCGGCTCAAATATTTGTTGATAACGGTGTCGACTGCGTCGTAGATGCTGGTGCCGCTGTTTGTATTCGCTCGATAAATAGCGCGTTGCAGCTTCGACCGGTCGGTCGTAAATTCGGAGAGCACTTTCACGTCCTCGTTGAACGACACGACCATCACCTTGTCGTCAGGGCGGAGTTGGTTGACGAAGCTGATCGCGGCATCCTGAATCTCTTCGAGTCGAAACTGCGTCGACGGACTGGTATCGAGCATCAACACAACCGAGAACGGCTTGTCGACTGAAGCGAAGAACGCGACGTCCTGTTCGACGTCGTCCTCCCAAATGCGAAAGTCTTCTTTCCTGAGATTCGGGATGTAACGGCCGTCGCGATCCATCACGCTCACGGGAATCGTCACGAGCGTCGTGTCGACGCGAATGATGTCGCCCGCGTCAACTTCTTCCGGCGGCGTTGCCGCGGGATCGGGCTGCGCGTCCGGTCGACGGTTGTTCGGATAGTTCGCGCCCCCGAGGACCGGTGGCCCGCCAGATCGCGTGGGCTCCGGCGCCGGAGATGTCGACTGGGTCGGCGATGTCGTTGGCGGGTTTTGCGGGTTGCCCACACGCCGTGGTCGAACACCACTTTGTCCCAACCCAATGCTCGTTACCGTAGATAACAGGGAGAGGAGCACAAAGAAAACAAAAAGCCTTTTCATAGTTAGCTCCTGATGACGCTCGAAGCCTTCGAGCGTCACTTTGATGCCGTGTAGTCAGACGTGTTGCTTGCGGTTTTTGATTTAGGAAATCAGGGGCGAGAAAAACCGTAATTCAGGGGCAAGAATACTCCCGTTTTCGGCGTCAGAGCAAGAAAAGAGTTGCGTATTTTGCGACGTTTATTCGGATGCGTTTGCCGTGGCGCTCGAGAGCACGTTCCAAATCAAAGGCAGCGTTGCCCACGCTTGTCCGCGATGCTGCGGCCGGAAGCCAAAAAGCACGATACGTCCCTTGCCGACGCCGACTTCGGCGAGCGCGATCTGGCCGCGAAGTTTGTCCTCGCCGAGCAGCCAGCCCGAACGCAGCACGTCCTCTTTTGCATAGCGGGCGACAACGCGAATGTTCACGTTCGCGTCTTCGGAGGTGACCGCAAACGCCGAGCTATTGATGAAATAAGCCGGCAGTGTCGCCGCCACGCCCGCCGCGAATGGGTGCTTGTTGTCGACGTCGAGCGCGAGAATCGAACCCGGACAATAAAACTCTGACGATCGCACGCCGTCGAGGACGTTCTTGACCGGCCTTTCCAGCACATTGGGATCCTAAGCTTAGAATTCCACGTGGACAAGTTGTCGCGGCCGCTTCTATAGTGTCACCTAAATACTAGTGACTCCAGCGTAACTGGACTGGCCACAGTTAGGCCGCAAATGTAATCACACTGGCTCACCTTCGGGTGGGCCTTTCTGCGTTCGCGAGTGGACCCGATAAGCTCATGGAGCGGCGTAACCGTCGCACAGGAAGGACAGAGAAAGCGCGGATCTGGGAAGTGACGGACAGAACGGTCAGGACCTGGATTGGGGAGGCGGTTGCCGCCGCTGCTGCTGACGGTGTGACGTTCTCTGTTCCGGTCACACCACATACGTTCCGCCATTCCTATGCGATGCACATGCTGTATGCCGGTATACCGCTGAAAGTTCTGCAAAGCCTGATGGGACATAAGTCCATCAGTTCAACGGAAGTCTACACGAAGGTTTTTGCGCTGGATGTGGCTGCCCGGCACCGGGTGCAGTTTGCGATGCCGGAGTCTGATGCGGTTGCGATGCTGAAACAATTATCCTGAGAATAAATGCCTTGGCCTTTATATGGAAATGTGGAACTGAGTGGATATGCTGTTTTTGTCTGTTAAACAGAGAAGCTGGCTGTTATCCACTGAGAAGCGAACGAAACAGTCGGGAAAATCTCCCATTATCGTAGAGATCCGCATTATTAATCTCAGGAGCCTGTGTAGCGTTTATAGGAAGTAGTGTTCTGTCATGATGCCTGCAAGCGGTAACGAAAACGATTTGAATATGCCTTCAGGAACAATAGAAATCTTCGTGCGGTGTTACGTTGAAGTGGAGCGGATTATGTCAGCAATGGACAGAACAACCTAATGAACACAGAACCATGATGTGGTCTGTCCTTTTACAGCCAGTAGTGCTCGCCGCAGTCGAGCGACAGGGCGAAGCCCTCGGCTGGTTGCCCTCGCCGCTGGGCTGGCGGCCGTCTATGGCCCTGCAAACGCGCCAGAAACGCCGTCGAAGCCGTGTGCGAGACACCGCGGCCGGCCGCCGGCGTTGTGGATACCTCGCGGAAAACTTGGCCCTCACTGACAGATGAGGGGCGGACGTTGACACTTGAGGGGCCGACTCACCCGGCGCGGCGTTGACAGATGAGGGGCAGGCTCGATTTCGGCCGGCGACGTGGAGCTGGCCAGGGAAAG
>JADMIO011827284.1_pt1 | contig 12532 bp, 8 predicted proteins | sample 8958161 | NCBI WGS metagenome assembly JADMIO01 (sample SAMN16585339, study PRJNA669376) | soil metagenome | isolation source: Crop rotation soil | place: USA: Cullars Rotation, Alabama | collected 2011 | reverse complement strand
CCGCCGAGAGCGCGCCGAGCAGCGCGCCGGCCGCGTCCAGCGTCGCGCCCGCGCCGAACCCGCTGCTCGCGCCGACCGCGACCGCCCCGGCCACGCCCACCGACAACAAGCCAGCTCGCGGTGACGCGCTGCGCGAACGAGGCGGGCGCCGCGGTCGAGCGGGCTCCACCGCATCGGGCGTCCTGTTCCTCGTCGTTCTCGTCGGAGCGATGGGCTACTACGTGGTGAAGAAGCTGCGTCGCTAGAGCGTTGAGGTAGTTCGACCCATGAAGCCGCCCCGCCGCCTCGTCCGCAACGGAGTCCGCATCGCGCTGGGCATCGTCGTCGGTCTAGGCATCGCGGAGGGGGGATTCCGCATCCGGGACAAGGGCGCGTTTCCGCACCTCAACATCTACATCGAGGACGCGGCACGGGGCGTGCGCCTCAGGCCGGGGGCGACGGAGCGCATCCGCTTCTCGAACAACCCGGTCACGAGCGTGCGCGTCAACGACGAGGGCTTCCGCGGCGGTCCCTGGCCGGCGCCTTCGGCCGACGAGGTGATCGTCGTCGGCGACTCGCAGGTCTTCGGGCTGGGCGTCGAAGAGAACGAGACATTCTCGGCCGTGCTCCAGACCTCGCTCGGCGGAACCACCGTCGTACGGAACCTCGGCGTCCCCACCTACGGGCCCAGGGAGTACAACGCGGTCGTCGAGGAGTCGCTCGCCAAGCGGCCCGCGAAGACGGTTGTCTACGTGGTCAACGTCGCGAACGATCTCTTCGAAGCCAAGCGCCCGAATCGCGATCGGCACGCGGTCTGGGACGGTTGGGCGGTGCGCAAGGAGACTGCTCCTGCGGCGGTCACCAAGTTTCCTGGCCGCACGCTGCTCTATACCGAGTCGCACGCGTTCTTCGCCCTGCGCGGCGCGCTCTACGAGCGAGTCGCCGACCAGGGCTTTGCATCCGAAGGCTCGTGGCGTGACATCGGCGACGCTGCAGCGAACGCCGAGAAGGAGCGCGCGGACGCGCAGGCGGAGTCCGCGCGCAACGCGGCGGTCCGCGAGCTGCAGATCAAGTACGCCGCCGAGAGCGCCGAGGTCGTGGGACGCTCGCTCGACACGAAGGTCATCGGCGAGAAATACAGAGAGCTCGGCGGCGACGCGGACGACTGGAGTCAGCCGACCTACGTTCCGAACGAGGCCATGTACCGCGCCGCGCGTCTCAGCCCCGGCGACATCGTGACGGTGCAGGCGGGCGAGTCCTCACGCGACTTCCAGGTCAACGCCGAGCACATCCGCCGAGGCGCTGCGCTGCGCGTCGCGTACGAGAAGAAGGTGCGCGACGAGGCCGAACGCAACCGCGACAAGCGGACCCTCGGCCTCTTCGAGAAGCGAGACGGTCTCGAGAAGAAGGTCGCCGAATTGCGCGCGTCGGTGCCGGCCAAGGTCATCTCGCACTCACCGCTCACGCCGGTGCTTCGCGATCTGAAGACGATCTGCGATGCGAAGGGCGCGAGGCTCATGGTCGTCGCCCTCCCCATCGACGTTCAGGTGTCGAAGGCGGAGTGGGCGAAGTACGGCCTCGACGCCGTGGACATGGAGGCGACGAAGATCCTCCTCGACGACATCGTGGCCGCCGCCCATGAAGTGGGGGCCGACGGCTTCGATGCAACGCCGGCGCTCGCGGCGGCGGAGCCGGGCGCGTTCCTCGACGGCGACATCCACATGACCCCGAAGGGCCATCGCGCGGTGGGTGAAGGGGTCGCGAAGGCGCTGAAGGCGCCGCGATTCTCGGTGCCCGGCGAAGGTCTCCCGGCCCTTCGCAGCCCGCCGCCCACGCCCGACGAATGGAAGCCGAACACCGAGATCGCCGTTCGCGAATCGGATCCCGCGGGCTGCGAGACGAAGAGGGTCCGCGAGTGGCTCGGCATTTTCTGTCGTCACAAGGGGGGCGCAAAGGGCGTCGCAGTCACGCGCGGAACGGAGGTGATTGCCGGGGCGCTTCCCGGAGAGGCGGTGCTCGTCGCGCCGGTCGTTCTCGGCCAAGATCTCCAGGCCACCTTTGCTTTCGAGGGAGGCAACCGCGACTTCGTCGTGAAGGTGACCGACAACGTCGCCACGGCCGAGATCGGATTCACGAAGGCGCTGCCGGCGGCTCCGCTCGCCCCTGGCGCGGGCCCCTCGGCCGAAGCAGGTGCATTCTGCACATGTTTCACGGCGCAGAATCCGGGCAAGACGTGCTCTGCGGCCACCACGGCGCCGAGCGCCGACTGCGCGCGGACCTACGGGAGCGACTGCACGAAGCTCCTCGCGTGCGCGTCGGGTGATTCCAAGAACGCGCCGGCGTGCGCACCCGGTCAGGCCAATGCCGGCGCCGCGCGCCACTGCCATGCGCTCTGCTCGAAGGAGGTGCCGTGCACGAAAGGCACCTGTTCCGAGTGGCAAGGGGGTCGCGTATGCATGTGACTCGCTCGGCGCCTGCGGTCGTGCTCGCGCTCGCATCCATGCTGGGCTGCAAGGGGCGCTCCGAGCAGGCGCACAAGGTGGCGCCGCCCGTCTTCGCTTCGGCGAGCGCCGCGCCCGTCGTTCCGATCGACCCCGCGTTCCTCACGCTCGCGCGCGATGCACGCGATGCTGCGACGAAGGTAGCCTCCGAGTGCGAGCTCCGGACGATGACGGGCGAGGAGCACACGCGCTACTACGACCATTGCGCTCTCTCGAACGGCGTCGTCTCGGCCCTGCAGCAAGCGGCCAACGCGCTTGCGGGATCGCCCGCTCCCGCGAACACGCGAGCCGCGCTGTTCGCCGAGGAGATCCGTCTCTTCACCGCATGGGTGAGCTTCGTGAAAGACGACCGCGCGCAAGGAGCGCTGTCGTCCTATCAGGGAACTCTGTGGCACTACCAAGGCCTCGCAGCCTCGTGGAATGCGCTCGTGCCCGGCGAGAGCATTCCCATCGATGTCCTTTCGAAGGCCGACCATCACGACGTTGCCAATGCCCCACGCGACGGCGGCGTGCTCGCCTGGACCCGTTGCGACTTCGGACCGTGCCTCGTCGTGCGGACGCGGTGACCGCGTGCTGACCACCGTTCTCGCACGGCTCACCGCGCCCATCGCGTTCGCCACCCGCGCGCGAACGGCGCGGCAGCTCTTTCGCTTCGCCCTCGCGGAGCAGGAGAGCATGCTCGAGCTCCGGGCGGCCGCCGCGCTGTGTCCTTCGCCGGAGCGGCGTGCGATGTATCTCCGGCATGCGCTCGACGAGGAACGGCACGCCACGGCGTTCGCGCGGCATGCTGCCGAGATCCGGCGTGCGATCGGCCGTCCGTCATGGGGACACCCGCGCACCGATTGCGAGGCGCTCTACGAGCGCCTCGGGGAGCCCGGCTTTCTCGCGTTCGTTCATCGCGGCGAGCGGCGTGGGCGCATCCAGTTCGAGGCTTATGAGAGGTATTTCGAAGCTCGCGGCGACACCAAGCTGCGCGCTCTGTTCACGGCGCTCATCGGCGACGAGAAGCAGCACGAGAGCTACACCGGCGGGCTCCTCGTGACCTGTGCGGGCGGCGAAGGTCAGGCACGCAGCGCGCTCCGCAAGATGGCGCTCTGGGAAGGCTTCCGCGTGTGGCGAAGGTCGGGACAGGGCCTCGCGGGTCTCGTCTACGGCGCGAGCATGCTCGTTCTCTACCTGACGCTGCTCCCGTTCGCCCTCATGGTTCGCATCATGCGGCCAGCCCGCAGCGGCTGGCGCAGCTGATGGTGGCGGTTCTCGGGATCTCCGCGCACTACCACGACGCGGCAGCAGCGCTCGTCGTCGATGGAGTCGTCGTCGCCGCCATCCAGGAAGAGCGGCTCTCGCGGATCAAGAACGACGCCGCGCTACCCATCCATGCTGCCCGCGCGTGTCTCCGTCGCGCGGGGCTCGCGCCTGGCGATCTCGATGCCGTGGTGTTCTACGAGAACCCCTTCGCAAAGCTCGAGCGCGTCCTGATGTGGCTGCTTCGCTCGTTCCCTCGTTCGTATCGGCAGTTCCCGCGGGCCATCGCCGATCAACTCGGCTCGAAGCTTTGGGTCCTCGACCATCTCTCGGAGCAGCTCGGTGTCGATCGCGTGAAGGTGGAGCACGCCGATCATCATCGTTGCCATGCGGCGAGCGCCTTCTTCCTCTCGCCGTTCGAGAACGCAGCGGTGCTCACCATCGATGGGGTCGGCGAGAGCGCCACCACGACGATGTGGAGAGGGGAGGGCCGTTCGCTCACGCACCTCGGAGACATCGGCTTCCCTCATTCGATCGGCCTGCTCTATGGCGCGCTCACCGCCTATCTCGGCTTCGAGGTGAACGACGGCGAGTACAAGGTGATGGGACTCGCGGCCTATGGAGAGCCGCGCTACCGCGAGAAATTCGCGTCTCTGTTCACGTTGCATGCGGACGCGAGCTTCGAGCTCTCGCTGCCGTACTTCGCCTACGACACGGGCTCGAACGTCGGCTTCTCGCCGCGGCTCGAGGAGCTGCTGGGGCCACGGCGCGTCGCCTCGAAGCCGTGGGATCTCGAGAACGACTCCACCGATCGCCACTACGCCGATGTCGCTGCAACGCTCCAAGCCATCACGGAAGACGCGGTGCTCGCGCTCGCGCGCGAGGTGAAGCGGCGCACGAGCGCCGACGCGCTCTGTCTCGCCGGCGGCGTCGCGCTGAACGCGGTAGCGAATGCCCGGCTCCTGCGCGAAGCTGGATTCGAGCGCATCGTCGTTCACCCCGCCGCGGGAGATGCCGGAGGCGCGCTCGGCGCCGCGATCCTCGGGGCGCTCGACCGGGGCGCACCACGTCCCACGCCTCTCGTGACCGCCGCGCTCGGCGACGAGATCGACGTCGCCATCGCCGACTCGACGGCGCGAGCGCTCGGTCTCGTGCCGGAGCGCGTGAGCGATCCCGCGGCGACGGTCGCAGGACTGCTCGAACGCGGGAAGATCGTCGCGGTCTGCGAAGGGCGCTTCGAATGGGGCCCGCGGGCGCTCGGGCAGCGGTCCTTGCTCGCCCTGCCTGCGGATCCGGCGGTGCGAGAGCGCTTGAATCGCGTGATCAAGCGGCGCGAGCCCTTTCGGCCGTTTGCTCCCGCCGTGGCCGCCGATCGCGCCGGCGACTACTTCGACGAGTCACCGAACGACATGACGCCGTTCATGACCACGGTATGCCCCGTCCGCAGCGAAGCACGTGAGGGCCTCCGCGCGGTGACCCACGTCGACGGCACGGCGCGCGTTCAGACCGTGACCGAAGCCTCGGCGCCGTTTCTTGCGTCCGTGCTCGCCGAAGTAGGCAAGCGAACCGAACGGCCTGTCGTGCTGAACACGTCGCTCAACGGGCCGGGCGAGCCGATCGTCGGAAATGCGACCGATGCGCTCGCCTTCTTCACAGCGCACCCGGCGGATGCCATGCTCATCGGAGACTTGTTGATCGAGCGGGAGGCATCGTGAGGCTCGTGGCGCGTCTGAAGACGGTGGGCTCGCTCATCATGTACTTCATGCGTCGCGAACGTTTGTTCCTCGCGCCGCTGCTGCTCATCCTGCTGGTCGCATCGATCCTGCTGCTCTTGACCGGTGGTCTGAGCTACGTGGCGCCGTTCGTGTACTCGCTCTTCTGAGAGAGCGCTCAGTGGCAGGGGACGGGCGGGCTCGTCTGCGAGTAGGGGCGACAGCCTGGCGCGAGCTGCGGGATGACGCTCATCATCTGCTGCTGCTGGATGGGGAGCGGGCCGCCGCCACCGTTGTCGACGCAGTAGCGCGCGGATGTGCTCCCGCAGTACGAGTTGACTCCGGCGCCGGCGACGCGCGCCGGTGACCTCGGCAGGTTGCCGTACGAATCGCATGCGGCAGGGTCGCAGCCCACGAAGTGCTCTGTGCCGTTCTCGACCTCGACACCGCTGCAGTCGTAGTCGTACGACTCCGCGCCGGCCGCGTTGATGAACGATGCTCCGAAGAACAGGTTCTGTCCGGGCTTCACTTGGGGGTTCGTGTCGAGACAGTCGCCGCTCGCGGCGACGTGTCCGGCGGGGGCCGCGCACGCTTGCACGGAGACCGCGGTACCCACGCCGTCGTTGTCCGCGTCGCGGTACCACTTCGGGAGCGCGTTGCAGGCCTTCGCCGGATTGTCGACGCAGTCGCCGAAGCCCGTTCGGCATGCGAACGCGCAGCTGCTGTTCAGGCAGACGGGGTCGCCGTTCGCGGGCGCGACGCACTTGCGCCCGCAGAGGCCGCAATGGTCGAGGCTGGTCTTCGTGTCGACGCACGCGCCGTTGCACTCGGTGAGGCCACCCGGGCAGCTCGAGACGCATCCGGTGGGAGCGCAGAGCGCCGTGGGGGCGGCGCACTTCGTGTTGCAGTTGCCGCAGGTGGTCGGGCTGGAGAAGCTCGATTCGCAGCCGTTCTTGGTATCGCCGTCGCAATCGCCGCGCTCCGCGGCGCAACCATCGGCGGCGCACGCGCCGGCCTTGCAGGTCGCGCTCTTCGCGAACGCAACGGAGCAGGGGAGGCAGTCTGCGGCCTCGCAGCCGTATGCGGGATCGTTCTTCGCGACACACGCGCCGTTGCACGTCTTCTGGTCGGCCGAACATCCGGTGGGCGTGGCATCGGGGGTGATGCCCATGGCGCCCGCGTCGTCGTCGATGCCGCCTTCGCCTTCGCCCGCTCCGGGCTCGAGGCGTTCGTGCGCGTTTCCGAAGTCGACGCCGGCGATCACGGAGCAGCCCGCCACCACGAGGAGCGCGGGCAACGCGACTGCGAACATCCGCACGCGGGCGTTCCATCCAGACATCAGAAGGTTCTCCTCATCATGAGCCCGAGCTCGCCGGGGCCGGGCCCGACGGTCGTCGATGCCGTTTTCTTGGATGGAGAAGTGAGGAGCAGAACGCCGCCGGCGCCGATCCCGACCACGCCAACGATCACGGTGATGGTGCTCACGAGCGAGAGCGTCTCGCCGGATTTCGCGGCGCTGCTCCCTTCGGAGTCGCAGGCGAGGTCGCCGTCGCAGTGCTCTTTCACCGTGCTCGCGTGATTGAGCGTCATGATCCCGGTCACGCCGCCGACGACGAGGCTCGCGACCCCGACGCCCGCAACGATCCAACCTGCCGTGCGCATGCCGTTCGATTCGCCCGTGTCGCGGCGCGGCTCGACGACGAGCGGAGTGTCCGCCTTGGGCTTCACCGGGCCGTCGACGTCGAGCGGGCCGAGCTCGACCTCGGTGACGGCGTTGCTCTCTTTCAGCGTGACCGTGAGCTTCTTGGTGCGCGACGCAGGTGCCTCGACCGTGAACGCGACGTCACCCGGATCGAAGCGGAGCTCGACACCGGCTTCGACCACACGCTCGCCCGCTCGAATCACGACGCCCTTCGGTGCACCGGTGACGCGCACGACGACCTTCGGAATGCGCTTGTCGAGGGCTTCGGCGCGACCCGAGGCGTAGCCCTTCTTGTCGCCGGCGGTGAAGGCCGAGGCTGCGCTGTTGAACGCATCGCGAGCGGCGATGAGATGCGCGCGACGTTCTTCGCACTCGCCGAGATTGAGCGACGTTCCGGGCGCAGGCTCTTTCTTCTGGCTCTCCGCGAAGCGCGCGCACGCCGTGTCGTAGTCCTTGTCCTGCATCGCGGTGCGGCCCTCGCGAAACAAGCGTTCGCCTTCGGTGGGGGCGGCGTGCGCTGTCATGGGCAGTGCAAACACGGCGAACGCGAGGAGGTGCGGAACGAAGCGACGCATCATTAAAAGCGTTGATCGAAGAACTTGTTGGGGTCGGCCGAGCCTTCGGGCGCGGTGGGTTTGACACGAGGCTTCTTCGGGTCGCGTTTCGGATTCGGATTCGTAGGCTGGGCCGATGCGATGGTGTTGGGGCTCGCGGCGTCCGAGCCGGCCTGCGAAGGCGTGCCGGGCGCGTCGGGAACGCTCGGACCTGGCGCGGCGGTGGGCGCGGCAACGGTACCCACAGGGACCGCGACGATCGCGCTGCTCGACCCCGCCGGGTCGGTCGATGCGTTGACCGGATGCGGGCGACCGCGTGCGACCGTGACGCCGACGACGACCATGGCGATGAATGCGAGTACGCCGATCCCCGCAGCGAGGATCGCAAGAGGCGACACCTTTCTGGCCGGCATCGGGTGCGGCGCGTTCGAGCTCATCATCGCGCGATGCGTGGTGAGGCTCGGCACGGGCTCCGGCTCGTGCACGCTCGGCATGCTCTGCCGCGGGATGTGTGGCGTGAGCATCGTGCCGCCGTAGAACGGACCGGGCGCGCCCGTCGGAGGCGGCGTGCCGTCGCCGTAGGAGGCGTGCGGCGAGGGATGGATCTCCGGGGCGAAGCGGAGCGTCGTGGAGGGAACGAAGGGGCCAGGGCCCTGCAACGCGTGGCGTACGTCACGCACGGCGGCCTGCATCTCGGCTGCGCTCTGCCAGCGGTCGTTGCGCTCGAACGCGCATGCGCGATCGATGAGCGCGATGACCTGTGGCGGCGCGTCCGGAAGGAGCGTCACGAGCGAAGGCATCGGCTGCATCATCGCGGCGAGGAGCTCTTCGGCCGCCGTGTCGGCTGTGCGCGGTCGTTTGCCGGTCATGAGCGACGAGAGCGTCACGCCGACGGCCCAGAGATCGCTGCGCGCGTCGACGTCTTGCCACCGGCCGCGCGCTTGCTCGGGCGGCATGTAGGCCGGCGTTCCCATGAGCATGCCGGTCTGTGTGACGCCCTCACTGAAGGTCTCGGAGAGGCGTGCGATGCCGAAGTCGAGGATCTTCAGCTGCCCGTCCGACGTGAGAAAGAGGTTCGCGGGCTTGATGTCGCGATGCACGAGCCCGATGGCATGCGCGGCGACGAGGATGTCGAGCAGGTCGTCCGCCACCTGCAGCGCTTCGCTGACGGAGAGCGGCTTGTCGATGCCCCGCCCGTGACGCTCGAAGGATCGACCCTCGAGCAGCTCCATCACCAAGTAAACATTGCCGTCGGCGGCGGTGTCGTCGTCGAGCACCGACACGATGCCGGGGTGCTTGATCTTGTTCGCGAGGTAACCCTCGCGAACGAACCGCGCCACGAGCTCGGGATCGGCCGCGCAATGCGCGTGCAGGATCTTGATGGCCGCGCGTTTCCCGTTGCGATGGCTCCCGGCATACACAGCCGCGCTGCCGCCGTACCCGAGGAAGGTGTCGAGCGTCCATTTGCCGTCGAGAAGGGTCCCGACCCTCGCTTCGGCTTGCTGTCTCGCGGACGATCGCACCGCGTAGATCCTACCATTCGTGAGGCTTCGTGCCCGCATCCGTCGCCCCTGCGCACCTTCGTTCACCTACGTTTCGTGCAGGGGGGAAGAATCGGGCGGATCCGGCGGTACGACGCTTTCTGCGGGAAAACGCCGTAAGTCGTCAGTCGACCGTGATCGACTTGCTCACGTTCTTCGGGACGTCCGGATGGACGCCGTGCTCGGCGATCTCCAGGCGATCCAGGTAGTGCTTCTTCAAGAGGCTCATCTTGAGCGCAAGCCGCTGTAGCGCCACGGTCGCGGAGAACATCGCCATCAGCGTGTCGTCGGTGCGGGGCAGCGTGATGTAGACGGAACGGTACTCGGCGTTGTCGACCGGCGCCTTCGTGGCGGCGCCGCGCAAGGCGGGGTGGTCCTCGGCGATCACGACCGAGCTCGAGCCACGAATCTTGTGCGTGTTGATCTGCGAGACCGTGAGCGCGACGTCGCGCTCGTCCGGACCCGTGATGTAGACGAGCGGGTAGTCCGCATAGAGCTCGGCGACGAGCTCGTCGCGATCGAACTTGCGCTCGAAGAGCTCACGTTCGGCCGCGCTGAGGGAGAAGGGCGTCGACATCGGGGAGAGCACCGAGTCGGTGGCCGCTTGGATGAGGCGCTGCGTCGAGTCCGGGGCCATGCCGGCCTCGACCGATTGCGCGACGAGATTGCGGAGGATGAAGCCGAGTCGCTTGAGCATCGCGTCGACGCGACGCGGGCCGAGGACGGTGTTGAACCCGAGGATCGTGTTCGGTCCGTGCTTGAACTCGGAGGCTTCGAAGCCCTCCGTGTGGTTCAACACCACCTCGCGGATCTTGAGCGCGCCCTCTTTGGCGACCGCGGAGATGCGCGTGGCGAGCAGGTGGATGCTCGGTGCGAGGTAGAGGAGCTTCGCGGCGACCTCGACGTCGGCGTCCGTGCTGTCGACCGTTTCGCGCAGCAGCTCGGGCAGGGAAGAGAGCTTCTCGCGGCGCACCTTCAGATCGCGGGCGAGCGCGGGATCTCCGCGTCGGTCGGCGAGATGGAGGGCCAGGCAGTAGAAGACCACCATCTGGTTCATGAAGCTCTTCGTCGCCGGCACCGCGATCTCGGGGCCGCAGCGGAGCGGGATGAGCAGCTCGCTCTTCTCCTGCGCGAGCGTCGAGTTCACGTTGTTGACGAGCGCGATGCGCCCGATCGCCTTGCCCGAAGCAATGACGTCGTTGAGGACGTCGATGAGGTCCTTCGTCTCGCCGCTCTGACTGACGGCGATCACGAGGTCGCCGTCGGCGAGTGAGCGTGCAGACTGCGCGCGGAACTCGCCGGGGAGGATAGGCGTGAGCTCCACACGCGCGAGCTCGTTGAAGAAGAGACTCGCGGCCTTCGCAGCATGATACGAGCTGCCGCAGCAGATGATGTAGATGCGCCCGCGCGCGTTGACCGCATCGGTGCACATCTTGCCGAAGCGGTCGATCGCGTGCGCGTACTCACGGACCTCGTCGGCCTCGAGCATCGCGTCGAGCAGGCGTACCGCGAGCGTGTCGAAGCGGTCGCGCGCCATCAAGAGCAGATCGGTGAAGAAGCCGGCTTCGGCGGAGTGCAGATGCTGCGCCTTCTCGATCGCCGCGGGAGCCATGGTGAGCAGCGCGCGGAACGCCGGTAGGTCCACGAGCTCGTGGAACATCTTGCGGATGCGGTCGTCGTCGTACTGGTCGCGGAGCGCATCGAGGTGCGACGTGATCTCGCTGGGGAACGTGAGATCCTTCGCGGCGCGTGCGGCATCCGAGCCGCCGAGGAACAGCGTGATGACCTCGCGGGCCGTCTGCTCCTGGGCGCTGATCTCCTGATCCATGAACGTTTCGAACGGATGGACGAGGGCGGTGTCCTTGGCGCGGAGGCGGCTGCGCACGGGCTCACGCTCGACGATCGCTCCGGCCGCGAGCTTCACCGGTCCGGCCGCCGTCTTCAGCGTGCGGTCCTCGATGCAGTAGATGCGATGCCCGCTGGGCTCGTATTCGATGAACTCGCCTTCGGTGATCGGCACGACCACGCGCGTGAGCTTCAGGATCGACGAGAGATCGGAGGACGCGATCGCGAAGCGACCACCGCCGTCGTCCGAGCCGACGCCGAAGTAGAGGCTCGAGCCCTGCTTGATGGCCCACATCACGCGCGTGACGGGGTCGACGATCACGGCGGCGAACGAGCCTTCGAGCTTCGTGGCGGCGATGAGCAACGCGGCGCGCATGCAGGCTCGCCGCGCGTCGGCATCCTGGGGCTTCGACTTCTCGAGCTCGCGCGCGAAGAAGTGCTCGACGGTGTGCACCACCATCTCGCCGTCGTTGTCGGAGAGCACGGCATGACCCTCGGCCACGAGCCACGCCTTCAGGTCGTCGCAGTTCGTGACGTTGCCGTTGTGCGCGCCGTAGAGGAACGTCTTGCAGCGGACGACGTGGGGCTGGGAGTTCGCGTCCGTGACGGCCCCGAAGGTGGCCCACCGGACCTGCCCGCAGAACGCCCGACCGCGCATGCGGGTGATGCCGAGCTCGTCGACCATCACGGACGGGGCGCCGACGCCCTTCGCAAGGGCGACGTCTTCGCCGTCACCCTGGATCGCGGCGCCGGTCGAGTCGTAACCCCTGTATTCCAGGGTCTTCAGCAGCTCCGCGGCAATCTTTCCGAGGTCATCTCGCGTCTTCTCGTAGACGAGGCCGATCACTCCGCACATGGCTGCGCTTCTACCATGGGCGCCCGTCGCTTCGTTAAGTTGCCCGGCCCGAGCCGCCCGCTGCATTCTCCGCCCGTGTCGAGCCGAGGCCCCCGATTCGCCTGCATCCTGGCGACGATCTTTGCGGTCGGGGCGTGTGCTGCGCGACCCGCGCCCGTGGCCCCGGTGGTCGCGAAGCCGGTGCCGGTCGCCGCGCCCGTCGCCGTCGTCGCGCCCAAGGCTCCGGCCGGTCCGCCCGAGCACTGGTACTTCGAGTGGCTCTCGCAGGACGGTCAACGCGCGCTCTTGCGGCGCCTCGACGGTCCCAACCGCGGAATGCTCCAGACGCGTGTGGTCGACGTCGACTCCGGCGAGACACTCGCCGAGGACTCGTTTCCCGAGCTCGGTCGCCTGCCGACGGCGACCGTCGGACGAAGGCCCAACGAGATGGCCGAGCTCGTCGGCATGCTCGCGGCGCCGGCGTTCGGCGAAGATCTCGTGCGCGGGGCACGCCTCGCGGGCGACTTTCCGTTTGGTTCGTGCGGGCGGCTCTCGGCGTCGCCTTTCCAGCACAGTGGGATCCGAAGCTTGGAATTCACGTGACTTGAAGTCGCGGCC
>JADMIO011525521.1_pt1 | contig 12533 bp, 2 predicted proteins | sample 8958161 | NCBI WGS metagenome assembly JADMIO01 (sample SAMN16585339, study PRJNA669376) | soil metagenome | isolation source: Crop rotation soil | place: USA: Cullars Rotation, Alabama | collected 2011 | reverse complement strand
ACCCTTACCGGCACAAACCATCGCCAATGAACTTCCCGTGCTGCCGCCGGTATAATCCATCACGGTACCGCCTGGCTTTAGTTCACCGCGTTTTTCTGCTCCTTCGATCATTGACAGCGCCATACGATCCTTCATGCTGCCTGTAGCATTGGCGCCCTCGTACTTAACATAGATATCAGCGCAGCCGGGTTCGCAGAGGCGTTCTAGTTTGATGAGGGGAGTGTTTCCTATTGCTTTCATTGTATTGTTTTATCGTGATGTAAGTTAAAAAACCTGCCGTTAAAAGGAGCAAATAATTAATGCTATGAAAATTTTGAAAGGGTTATATTTATAGCATTAAATCCCATTACTGGTTCGTATGAAAACGGGTTGGAGATTTTATAGTGAGTTGTTTTACCCCTCCATGAGGAGAGGACTTTTCATTTCATTCCTGCTAATTATTCTTTCTTTTAAAGTAACAGCATCGAATTATTATTGGGTTGGCGGATCAGGGAATTGGGATGATCTTAATCATTGGGCAACTACTTCGGGAGGAACAACGTTATATACTCAAATACCAACGGCAACTGATGATGTTTTTTTTGATGCCGGCTCCGGTTTTACTTCTGCCAGTAAAACGGTTACACTTAATGTTGCAACGGCATTTTGCCATGATATGAACTGGACCGGAGCGCTCAACAACCCGGTGCTTGCAGGAGTTGATCCAAATACGTTAAAGATATATGGTTCGCTGACTTTTATCGCTGCGATGAGTTTCCCTTTTTCAGGCCGGGTAAATTTCGAGGCAACAAATCCTGGTAATACGATAACAACAGCCGGGAAACCTTTCCAGGGCTATATGGCAATTGAAGGAGCGGGAGGAGGCTGGACCTTGCAGGATGGCTTCACCGCCATGCAGGATTTTTCCTTTGAAAGGGGCTCTTTGAATACGAACGGTCAAACTATAAATTGCCAGTGGTTTTACACGAGTCTTGGTTATCCACGAACGTTGACACTTGGCTCATCAGTTATTAATTGTGCGAGTGCCTGGTACGGCAATCATAGCAACCTTGTATTTAATGCCGGGACCTCAACGATCAACATGACAGGTTTGAATCCGAATTTTGAAATGTCCAATACCGCTTCAGAAACATATTACAATGTCAATTTTACAAATGCTGGGTCTACGTTTTTCACTGAAGGCATCCGTGATCATCCTGGTACTGTGCAGTTTCATGATGTAACGATGGCAGGAAATTTAGCGATCAACGGGATCAATAGTTTCAATAGCCTGACCTTTAGCGCTGGTAAAACCTATCAGCTACAAAGTGGAAAAACGCAAACGATCATTACAGCATTAAATGCAAGTTCTACCTGTGCGGGGATGATCAATATTCAATCGAGCCTAACAAATTCACAGGCTACGATCATGAAAAGCAGCGGAAGCATAACGGTCGACTATGTTTCTTTAAAAGATATCAATGCAACGGGCGGAGCCGTTTTTACAGCCAATCATACCATCGACCTGGGCAACAATACGGGATGGACGATAAATTCTCCGGCAGTTCAAAATCTATATTGGGTCGGAGGTTCTGGTAATTGGAGCGATCAGAGCCATTGGTCTTTTAGCAGCGGTGGCGCTGGCGGTGCCTGCATTCCTACGCCCAATGATAACGTCGTCTTTAACGCAGGGTCTGGTTTTACCGCAGCGAGTAAAACAGTTACTATTGATGCGGTGACCGCATTTTGCCATGATATGAATTGGACTGGCGCATTGAGTAACCCGGTGTTTGTTGGTAATGCTCCAAGTAGTTTAAAGATCTATGGCTCATTGGTCTTTATTACCGGGATGAGTTTTTCATTTTCGGGAAGAGTTTATTTTGAATCCGCTGCATTGGGCAATACGATTACTACAGGTGGGCAGTTTTTTGCAGGTGCAACTTTCGAAGGATCGGGTGGCGGCTGGACCTTACTTGATGCGTTTACGGCAAACCAGGATTTTTCGTTCGAAAGAGGTTCTTTAAATACCAATGGTCAAACTGTAAATTGTTCCTGGTTTTATACTAGCCTTGGTTTTCCGCGAACATTGACGCTGGGTTCCTCAGTCATTAATTGTGTGAGTGCCTGGTACGGCAATCATAGCAACCTTGTATTTAATGCCGGAACCTCAACGATCAACATGACGGGTTTGGATCCAATTTTTGACATGTCCAATAGTGTATCAGAGACTTACTATAATGTCAGTTTTATCCATCCAGCTTCCACAACTTTCAGTCAAGGTATAAAGAATCATCCTGGTACTGTGCAGTTTCATGATGTAACGATGGCAGGAAATTTAGCGATCAACGGGATCAATAGTTTCAATAGCCTGACCTTTAGCGCTGGTAAAACCTATCAGCTACAAAGTGGAAAAACGCAAACGATCATTACAGCATTAAATGCAAGTTCTACCTGTGCGGGGATGATCAATATTCAATCGAGCCTAACAAATTCACAGGCTACGATCATGAAAAGCAGCGGAAGCATAACGGTCGACTATGTTTCTTTAAAAGATATCAATGCAACGGGCGGAGCCGTTTTTACAGCCAACCATGCCATTGACCTGGGCAACAATACAGGGTGGACAATAAATTCTCCTGCAACTCAAAACCTATACTGGGTAGGCAGCACCGGCAATTGGAATGACCAGGCTCATTGGTCTTTTAGCAGCGGTGGCGCTGGTGGTGCCTGCATTCCTACACCATATGACAATGTTTTCTTTGACGCTAATTCTGGTTTCACAGCTGCGAGTAAAACAGTTACTATTGACGCAGCAACTGCATCTTGTCGTAATATGAGTTGGACCGGTGCGTTGAATAACCCGGTTCTTACGGGTAGTGCTCCAAATATTTTAAAGATCTACGGTTCATTGACCTTTATTACCGCGATGAGTTTTTCTTTTACAGGAAGAGTGTATTTTGAATCCACAGCTTTTGGAAATACGGTCACAACAGCGGGACAGCTTTTCAGCAATGCTGCAGTTTTTGAAGGATCAGGTGGAGGCTGGACGTTACAGGATGCCTTTACGACGAGCCAGGATTTTGCATTTGAAAGAGGTTCTTTAAATACAAATGGCCAAACGATAAATTGTTCCTGGTTTTACACTAGCCTTGGTTTTCCGCGAACATTGACGCTGGGTTCTTCAGTCATTAATTGTGTGAGTGCCTGGTATGGCAATCACAGCAACATGGTATTTAATGCCGGGACCTCAACGATCAACATGACAGGTTTGAATCCGAATTTTGAAATGTCCAATACCGCTTCAGAAACATATTACAATGTCAATTTTACAAATGCTGGGTCTACGTTTTTCACTGAAGGCATCCGTGATCATCCTGGTACTGTGCAGTTTCATGATGTAACGATGGCAGGAAATTTAGCGATCAACGGACTTAATAGTTTTAATAACCTGACCTTTGCTGCCGGTAAAACCTATCAGTTGCAAAGTGGGAAGACGCAAACCATTTTGGATCATTGGTATATCCAGGGAAGTTGTACTTCGTACATCTTATTACAATCTTCGTTAGCCGGGAGCTTTGCTACTGTTACCAAAACAAATGGCCAGGTTCCCGGCTTTAATCTTCATATTCGCGATATTCATTGTGCCGGGGGAGCCACCTTCAATGCGTACAATTCCATTGACCTCGGTGGAAATACCGGTTGGATTTTTTCGGCACTGCCACCATTGGGCCCTCCAGCGGTGATCACCGGGCCATCACCGGTTTGCGCTGGTGCTACTGGAGTTGTATATCACACCGCTCCGATTCCTGGTGCAATTTATTATACGTGGACAGTTCCCTCGGGAGCGACCATTACCAGTGGCCAGGGAGATACATTGATCGTTGTAGATTTTGGCACCGCCGTTTCAGGGAATATCAGCGTGCTTACTTTTAACGGATGCAACTATAGCTCCACAGGAAGTTTGTTTGCAGTGGTGCTGGCGACGCAACTTACTCCTTCAGTGGTATTAACTGCAAGTCCCACCGGACCTATCTGTGCGGGAACATCAGTAACTTTCACCGCAACGGCCAGCAATACAGGCAGTAGTTCGGTAGCTTATGATTTTAAATTGAATGGTACCAGTGTTCAAAATAGCGCATCGAATATTTATACCACAACTGTATTGGCAAATGGAGATAACGTTACCTGCACCATCACAATAAGTGGTGGTGCTTGTTATACATCCACCACCGCGGTGTCAAATACTATTACGGCGAATATTACTTCGGGTACAACGCCAACCGTGTCCATTGTTGCAAGTCCTTCGGGTCCGGTATGTAGTGGCACATCTGTAACATTCACTGCAACTGCAGCAACTAACGGCACGGGTACCGTTGCGTACGATTTCAAAGTAAATGGTACCAGCGTTCAAAATGGCGCATCGAATATTTATACCACAACCGCATTGGCAAATGGAGATAAAGTTACGTGCACCATCACGATCAGTGGCGGCACCTGTTATACATCCACCACCACGGTGTCAAATACTATTACGGCAAATATTACTTTGGGTACAACGCCAACGGTATCCATTGTTGCAAGTCCTCCGGGTCCGATATGTAGCGGTGTATCGGTAACATTCACTGCAACTGCAGCAACCAATGGCACCGGCACCATTACATACGATTTCAAAGTGAATGGTGCCAGTGTTCAAAACGGCGCATCAAATGTTTATACAACCACAACTCTTGCAAATACAGATAACGTTACCTGTAGCATTTCGATAAGCGGAGGTATTTGTTATGCCTCATCCACAGCGATATCAAACACGATACCGATCACGGTAACTCCGGGCTTTACACCCGCCGTGTCTATTGCAGCAAATCCCACAGGCCCGATATGTGTTGGCACATCGGTAACTTTTACAGCAACTTCCTCAACTAATGGTACCGGCACAACTACATACAATTTCAAGGTCAATGGAGTGAGTGTTCAAAATAGCACTTCAAATACTTATTTGAGCTCAACATTGTCCAATGGAGACATTGTTAACTGTAGCATTGCGATCAGCGGCGGTCAGTGTTTTTTAACTATAACCGCGGTGTCTAATGCGATCGTGATGAACATAATTACAGGCGGCGTGGCAACTATTTCTATTACCACAAACCCAACCGGTCCGATCTGCGGCGGCACAGCAGTTACATTTACTGCCCATCCCGTAAATGCGGTCTCTCCGATAAGTTATCAATGGCAGATCAATGGCATTAATGCAGGAACGAATAGCCCTACGTATTCCAGCAACAGCCTTAACGATGCCGATCAGGTGAATTGTATCATGAGTACAAGTAACAGTTGTGCGGTTACAACTAATGTGACGTCAAATACTATTGTAATGGCAGTTGTTCCTAAGCCGGTAATTTCTTTTTATCCCGGAGATCCAACCATAATAATCGGTGATGAAATACATTTAACTGCTTCGTCGAATGTGAATGTCACTAGTTATTTATGGACACCATCTACTGGCTTAAGCAATACCAGTATACAAGACCCGATCGCCAGGCCGCTTACCACAACTGTTTATCATCTTCGGATAACAGCCGCAGCTAACTGTACTGCTGATAGCAACATTACCGTAAAAGTATTGGATGGCATTTATATTCCCAATGCATTTGTGCCATCAGGTGTAAACAATATATTCAGGATACCCCCCGGTACTGCCATCAAGAACCTGCAATATTTTGCGATCTATAATAGGTATGGCAATCTTGTGTTCAGGACTAACGACATCAATGCCGGATGGGATGGTACTTACAAAGGTAAGCCTGCCAATCAGGGTGCTTATACTTATATGATCAGGGCTGCCGATGCATTGGGGCCGATGACATTGAAAGGAACGGTAATTCTAATTCGCTAGCCCGAATCCAGTATTGCGCCTTTCGCATAAAACATTTATTTTTATTACGAAAGCCAAGACCGGCCCTCATGAAAAAAAATCTAAATACTCATAAGATTCTGCACAAGTTCTATATAAAGCACCGGCTTGTTCTTTTGTTGCTATCAACCCTTCTTTCTTTTAAAGCATCCGCATTAAATTACTATTGGGTAGGTGGCTCAGGCAATTGGGATAACCTCAGCCATTGGGCTACTACTTCGGGAGGCACTGTTTTGCATAATCAGATCCCGACGGCAGTGGATGATGTTTTCTTTGATGCCAATTCTTTTACCGCATCCGGTCAAACGGTCACCATAAATGTGTTGACTGCTTTTGTGCATAACATGAGCTGGACGGGAGTAACGAATACACCCAGACTTACCGGCAGTTCACCGACTATCCTGAAATTATATGGCTCAGTTGTGTTTGTTTCCGGGATGGATCAGGATTTTTATGGGGCCGTTTATTTTGAAGCCACCACGACAGGTCAGACCGTTACAATGGGTGGCAAATCTTTTCAGGTGGATGCAATATTCAATGGGATTGGAGGGGGGTGGACCTTCCAGGATGCTTTTTCCGTAACTCGATTGTTAGCGCTGAATGCGGGAACGCTCAATACTAATAATAAGACGGTGAATGCAGGTATGTTTTCCGCCGGCGGCAGTGCTCAGCCAAGGGTGTTGAACATGGGTTCATCTGTATTTAATATCGACGGTAGCTGGTCCGCGAGCGTGCCGGGACAAGGACTTACCCTAAACAGCGGAACTTCAGTGATCAACTGTATAAACGCCGGTTCAAGTTCCTTTAACAGTACCGGATTTACTTACTACGACGTGAACTTTACATCTACTAACATCCAGGCAGTTGGTACTATTTCGGATGGTAATACATTTCATGATGTTGTGTTTTCTTCGAATGCAAGTATTATCGGTGTCAATATTTTTCACAATGCTACACTTCTTGGCGATGGTACCATTTCAAATAACTGTAGTTATACGAACCTCACGTATTCTGGCGGGCATACCTATACACTAACGGAAGGCACTACTCAAACCGTTAGCGGAGTATTTACCGCAAATGGAAATTGCGGTGCATTTGTCAACATTCATTCAGCTGTTTCGGGAACCCAGGCCACAATAAGTCATCCCGCCGGCGCAGTAACAACTTCCTTTTTGATACTCAAGGATATCAAATCGGCGGGCGGGGGAACTTTTACGGCAACCAACTCTATTGACCTGGGAAATAATACGGGCTGGACGATCACTGGTCCGGCTCCGAAAAATCTCTACTGGATAAATAATACGGGCAACTGGGATGATGGCAATCATTGGTCACTCACCAGCGGTGGTGCTCCATCGGGATGCTCGCCATCGCCGGTAGACAATGTGTTCTTCGACGCCAATTCTTTTTCTTCAGCAGGTAAATTTGTTACGATAAATGTGCTCACGGCCTATTGTAAAAACATGACCTGGACGGGAGTAACGAATACACCTGAACTTTTTGGCACCGAACCGAATATCTTAAAAATATACGGTTCGCTTGTGTTTGCGGCGGGAATGATCGAAAACTTTTTTGGCAAGGTTTATTTTGAAGCCACAACGCCGGGCCAAACCATTACGATGGGAAGCAAATCATTTAGAAAGGACGTTATATTTAATGGGATAGGAGGAGCGTGGACCTTGCAGGATGCTTTTTCTGCAACGGAAACATTGAGGCTGAATAGCGGAACACTCAATAGTAATAATAAAACGGTGAATGCCGGTGGTTTTTCATCTACCGGTTCCTTGACAAGGGCGTTGAACATGGGTTCATCAATATTCAATATTACAGATGCTGGGAACTGGGAAGCAATGCCGACGGGAATGAGCATCAATAGTGGAACCTCGGTGATCAACTGTATATATACTTCAACAAATTTTGCAGGTGGTGGATTTACATACTATGACCTGAACTTTACATCAACCAGCAGTGGATCCGTCGGCGCCATTTCAGGCGATAATACATTTCACAATGTTGTATTTTTTCCGACAGGATATGTTTCCGGCTTCAATACCTTTCTAAACGCAACATTTCATAACCATGCTGGTATTCAAAATAGCTGCGTTTATCAGAACCTGACCTTTTCTGCCGGGCGTACTTATGTGTTGGCAAATGGTACTACTCAAACGGTCAACGGCGTATTTACAGCAAATGGAAATTGCGGTGGCTTTATCGACATTCAGTCAGGTACTTCAGGATCTCAAGCCACTATAAGCCACCCACCCGGTACAGTAACAACTTCCTTTTTGATACTCAAGGATATCAAAACTGCAGGTGGCGGAACTTTTACTGCCACCAATTCCGTTGACATGGGAAATAATACCGGGTGGACCATTACTGGTCCGGCTCCAAAAAATCTTTATTGGATAAACAACGATGGTAACTGGAGTGATGGTAATCATTGGTCACTAACGAGTGGCGGTGCTCCATCGGGCTGTGCGCCATCGCCGGTAGATAATGTGTTCTTTGATGTCAATTCTTTTTCGTTAGCGGGTCAAACTGTTACAATAAATGTTTCTTCGGCATATTGTAAAAACATGACCTGGACCGGAGTAACGAATACACCTACTCTTGCCGGCGACCTTGCGAGTACCTTTAAATTATATGGTTCCCTTACGTTTGTTCCGGGCATGAATCAGAGCTTTGCCGGGCCCGTTTATTTTGAATCTACTACCACAGGTCAGACCATTACAATGGCGGGAAAATCGGTTGCGTACGCTATATTTAATGGGATAGGAGGAGGATGGACCTTGCAGGATGCTTTCTCTGCGTCGCAAGTTTTGAGGCTGGATAACGGGACACTCAATAGCAATAATAAAACGGTGAATGCAGGTGGTTTTTCCTCTAACAGTGGCGCGACAAGGGTATTGAACATGGGTTCATCAATATTTAATGTTAGTGACGGAGGCTGGACGGCAGGTCCAACAGGAATGACCCTGAATAGCGGAACCTCGGTGATCAACTGTACATATCCTTTTGCAAATAATTTTTCCAGTACTGGACTTACATACTATGATCTGAACTTTACGTCGAATGCTAGCGGAGCAAGTTGTACGATCACAGGAGGTGGTAATACATTCCATGATGTTGTATTTTCTTCGACTGCATTTATCTCAGACCCCAACACTTTTCACGATGCAGCATTTTATAACGATTGCCATGTTCTAAGTAGCTGTACTTACGAGAACCTGACCTATTCTGCGGGGTATACCTACACACTGTGGGCTGGCACTACTCAAACGGTCAGTAACCGTTGGTTCATGCAAGGGTCCTGTAGTTCATTTATTTTACTACAATCCAATAATCCAGGCTCATTTGCTACGGTTACAAAACCGGGGGGACAGGTTCTTGGGTTTAATGCCCACATAAAAGATATTCACTGTACCGGCGGCGCAATTTTTCATGCTTATAATTCTATAGATCTGGGTGGAAATACTGGTTGGATATTCTCATTGTTACCGCCGCTGGCTCCTCCTTCGATCGTCACAGGACCATCGACGATCTGTGCCGGAGCTACCGGGGTTGTGTATCGTACCACCCCGGTTCCCGGAGCTATTTATTATAACTGGACAGTTCCACCCGGAGCAACTATTACGAGTGGTCAAGGGGATACATTGATAGTTGTAAATTTTGGCACTGCGGTATCAGGTAGTATCAGTGTGCTTACTTTTAACGGATGTAACTATAGTTCAACGGGTAGCGTGTTGGCTGTGGTACTGGCAACAGAACTTACTCCGGCGGTGACAATAGTTGCTAATCCAGCGGGACCTATTTGCACGGGAACGCCAGTAACCTTTGCCGCAACAGCTACCAATACCGGCAGCAGCTCGGTGGTTTATGATTTTAAAGTGAATAACAGCAGTGTTCAAAGTGGTGCATCAAATATTTATACAACAACTACACTTGCGAACGGTAATACCGTTACCTGTACTATCACCATCAGCGGCGGTACCTGTTATACATCCACCACTGCCACTTCCAATACAATATCCGTTAGTACAACTTCTTCGGGCAGTACACCAACAGTATCCATTGTGTCGAACCCAACGGGCCCGATATGCAGTGGTACATCGATAACTTTCACCGCAACCGCTACAACAAATGGCACCGGCACAATTGCTTACAACTTTAAAGTCAATGGCGTTACTGTTCAAAATGGCGCATCCAATACTTATACCGCAACAACCTTAGCAAATGGCAGCAACGTTACCTGCACGATCTCTATCAGCGGTGGAACATGTTATTCAACAACAACAGCGGTGTCGAACACAATAACAGTAGCGGTTAGCCCGGGCTCTACGCCCGCAACTTCCGTCGTGGCGAACCCTGCCGGACCTATATGCAGTGGTACGAATGTTAGCTTTACAGCTACAGCGTCAAATACCGGCACCGGCACAATTGCCTACAATTTTAAAGTAAATGGGATCAGTGTGCAAAATGGATCGTCGAATGTGTACAGTTCTACATCGCTTGTTAATGGCGATATTGTTAGCTGCACCATCAGCGTCACCGGGGGAACCTGTTTGGCAAGCAATACCGCTTCTTCCAATACGATCATTGCCACGATTTTGCCAAAAGTAACTCCATCTATTAGCGTTGTGGCATCTTCAACAAGTGTTTGTGCGTTAACCCCGGTTAGCTTTACCGCCACAGCGATCAATGGAGGAAGCGGTGCCTCTTATCAATGGAAGGTCAATGGAATAAATGCGGGAACAAATAATTCTGTTTTCACATCGTCGAGCTTAAACAATGGAGACATAGTAAGCTGTACACTCACCAGTAGTTTATCTTGTGTGACCAATTCCACCGCAACTTCAGAAACTATTCCAATAAATGTTATTGCCTGCAGCTGCATCCCAACTATTCCCAATGCAATTACACCAAATGGCGATGGCATAAATGATGAGTGGATAATATCTTATGGCAATTGTATCAGGCAGACTGCAGTTTGGGTATACAACAGGTATGGAAGTTTGATCTACCATTCAGATAAATATCAAAATGACTGGAAAGGAACATATAAGTCGAAAGACTGTCCCGATGGAACTTACTATTATGTTATCAAAACAAAAAGTCCAGGGCAAACTGAGCAAGTATTTAAAGGGAATATAACTATACTACGATGAGCATTGAATAAGGTGTTGTATTGTCGGCTCAAAATGTCTACATTTATAACGATGACCAATGCACAGGGCTTATGAAGATATTTTTACCCACCTATACGGTTTTACGAAAGTTCTATACCAGGCGCCTGTTTGTGCTTTTGCTCATGATGAATTTTCTTTCACTCAAATCATCGGCGTTAAATTATTATTGGGTGGGCGGCTCAGGCAATTGGGATCAGTTGAGCCATTGGGCTACCAGTTCGGGTGGTACCGTTTTACAAAATCAAATTCCCACTGCGGTTGACGATGTTTTCTTTGATGCAAATTCTTTTACGGACACTCTCCAGGTAGTCAACATAAATGTGTTGACCGCGATTGTGCACAGTATAAACTTCACAGGCGTAAAACATACCCCATCATTAACAGGGCCCGATGGCAATCTATTGAAAATATATGGCTCGTTAACATTTGTTGCGGCAATGAATGTGCTTTTTACAGGCGACGTGGATTTTGAATCAACAACCACAGGCCAAACTATTATATCAGCGAATAAGGCTTTTTTGAGGAATGTTTTTTTTAATGGTATAGGAGGAAGCTGGACCTTGCAAGGGGCTTTTACCGTAAACGGTTCGATAAAATTGAATGCAGGTTTACTTATCAGTAATAATCAAACGGTAAGTGCGACTTCGTTCTTGTCAACCGGTACAGTAGTAAGGGCTTTGAATATGGGATCATCTGTGTTCAACGTTTCAGGGAACTGGGATATGCAGTCAACCGGAATGACCTTAAATAGCGGAACATCAGTGATCAATTGCCCTAATAATGGCGGATTTGATTTTCAAGGCGGTGGGCTCACGTACTATGATCTGAATTTTACTTCGTCAGCAGCACTGGCATCAGGTACAATAAGAGGCGACAACAGTTTTCACGATGTTGTATTTAGTTCGAAAGGAGCTATCCAATCATCCAATACATTTCATAACGTGATCGTGAATGGCGACTGCTCAATAGAAAAAAACAATACTTATAATAACCTGACCTTCTCTGCGGGTCATACCTATATACTTTCTGACGGTTCCAATCAAACGATAAACGGCCTGTTCAATGCAAATGGCACCTGTGGCGCATACATCGACATTCATACAAATAGTCCCAATTTCCAGGCAACTATCAGTCATCCGCCAGGAGCAGTAACAGTATCATTTCTCATACTCAAGGATATCAAGTCGGGCGGTGGCGGTGCTTTCACGGCTAATAATTCTGTTGACCTGGGAAATAATACGGGTTGGACCATCAATACGGCAGCTCCAAAAAATCTGTACTGGATAAATAATAACGGCAATTGGAATGATGGCAGTCATTGGTCGCTAAGCAGCGGAGGTGCACCTTCGGGTTGTTCGCCTACGCCGATAGATAATGTGTTTTTCGATGCCAATTCTTTTTCTTTACCGGCACAAAGCGTCGTTGCAAATGTGTTCACTGCATATTGTAACGATATG
>JADMIO010849082.1_pt1 | contig 12533 bp, 11 predicted proteins | sample 8958161 | NCBI WGS metagenome assembly JADMIO01 (sample SAMN16585339, study PRJNA669376) | soil metagenome | isolation source: Crop rotation soil | place: USA: Cullars Rotation, Alabama | collected 2011 | reverse complement strand
CCCCCCACGGCCACCGCACCTGGCTGCTCCACCGCGTCAAATACTTCCCCGTTACCAGCCCCGGCATCATCCGATCCCACTTCCCCCCCGCCACCTTCGTGTTGAAGTTCACCACCTCGGCCTCCAGCGCCCCCCGCAGCCGCGCCACCTCCTTCTCATTCCGCGCCACGTCCACCCCGCGCTGCGCGTCCCGATCCGCCATGAAGATCAGCCCCGTTATCCCCAGCACCCGCGCCGGGAACCCGACCGTCTCCGTATACGCGTGCCGCATCTCCACCGGCACGGTCGCCGCGATCTCCGCGTCCCGGCTCAAAACGTCCTCATACCCCTTCTTCAACTCCGCCGCCTGACTCCCCGGCAGCGACACCGCCCACGCCCGCTCCATCAACTCCGGCTTCCGGATCGTCCCCAGCCGGTAATACTCCGTCAGCAACTCCGCCACCGGCCGCGCGAGCTTCTCGCCAAACGTCCGCCCCGACCACTCACGCAGAAACACCGCCTGCGAATCCGGCCCCATCCCCTCCGGCCCCCACGCCAGCCGCGCGAAGTAATCGATCCCGATCTCCCCCGGCTTCAGGTCCCCCACGTTCAGCACCCACAGCGTCCGCGCCTCGTTCTCCCAAGCCTTGTGCATCTCCTCCCAGATCAGCCCCGGCGCCGTCGTGTTGATCCACGTGTACGAGTGCGGCCCCCCGTAGTACGAGAGGTGGTAATACACCCCCGCCCCGCCGCTCCGCTTCCGCTCCTCAGGGTTACTCAACCGCCGGATATACCCGAAGTTGTCGTCCACCCACACCAGCGTCACATCCTCCGGCACCTTCAAGCCCGCGTCGTAAATCGGCAATACCTCCTTGTACGGCACGAAGGCCTGCGCCACCGGCCCCCACTGCTTCGACACGTCCCTGTCGATGATCGCCCGCTGGTCCCCGATCACCTCCGTCAGCACCTTCATCCGCGTCGCCGTATCCCGCGGCCCCTCCATCCCCGCATCATGGATCCCCCGGATCCCCAGCCCCCACACGGCCTCCTCATTCCCGCGCGTCCGCGCCGAATTCTCCCAATATGCCCGAATCGCGTCCCGGTTGACCGTGTAATCCCACTTCCCCTGCGTCTTCTCGTTCCAGTGCACGTTGTTGCACAGCATCGGCTCACAGTGCGACGCCCCGGCCACGATCCCGTACCGCCCCGCCAGCTTCCAGTTCTCTGGGTCCGATGCGAACTCCCGCGAGCACGCGTGCATCGCCGGCCAGATGTAATTCATCCGCAACCGCAGCAGCAGTTCGAACACCCGCTCGTACGTCTTGGGCCCGATGTTCCCGAACGCCGGGTCGAACGTCCTGCTCGCCCACGGGTTCATCCCCCAGTCCTCGTCGTTGATGAAGATCCCCCGGTACTTCACCCCCGGCGCATCATGAAACCCCGCCGGCACGCTCACGTACAGCGCCTCCCGCTTCCGCGCCCGCACGTCCGCCCACCAGTACCACGGCGACACCCCGATCGCCTCCGACAACGTGAACACGCCGTACGCCGTCCCCCGCCGGTCGGTCCCCGCCACCACCAGCCCCCGCTTCACCCCCGGCGCCGGATCGTCCACCACCGCGATCGCAAACCCCTCCCACTTCCCCTTGATCGCCGAAACATCCACCTTTCCCGCCGCCACCAAGGCATCGATCACCCGGCTGCTCCCCACCGTGCCCACGAGCACCGCCGAGTCACCTTCCGCCGTCGTCCCGCGCACCGTCGGCCTTCTCCCCGTCACCCGCTCCACGTCCCCCGCGAACGCGTTGGCGGCGACCGACACGACCTCCGCCTCGCGCTCATCGACCACGACGTCCGCCGCCCTGCCGCCCTCCACCAGCGCAAACGCCCCCGCCGTCGGCGCCTCCCCGACGCCGAGCGTCGCCGCGACACTTGCCGATACCGAACCAAGCACCAGCACGCACACCGCCGCCCACCACCGGGACCGATCCGCCACCGTCATGCGACTCCTCGCGTTAACACTGCCGAGCCGCCCCATGATAAGGACGGCACGCGCGCAGCGTTAACGGCAAGCCTCGGACGGCCCCCAGCGACATCAACTGTGGCGCGGCAGCCCGGACGCCTGCGGAAGGAGTCCGCGCATGGTCTCGATCAGCCCTGCGCGGCGAGGATCGCCGGCCGCAGGGCAGCCGCGTTTCCGTCTTTACGGCTGGTGCCCGGACTCGGGCTTGATGCGGAGGATCATCTCGACTTCGACGGAGGAGCCCAAGGGGAGCTGGGCCATGCCGAGCGCGGTCCGCGCGTGCCGGCCGGCGTCGCCGAAGATGTCGCGGACGAGTTGCGAGGCGCCGTTAATGACCACGTGCTGGTCGGTGAAGCCGGGGTCGGAGTTGACGTAACCGGTGATGCGGAGGACGCGGTCGACGCGGTCGAGCGTGCCGAGGTGCTTGCGGACGGTGCGGAGGACGTTGGCGGCGCACAGTGCGGCCATCTTCGCGGCCTGCTCGGGGGAAACCTCGGAGGGGACCTTGCCCTTGCTGACGAGCGTGTCTCCGTCGAAGGGGACCTGGCCGGAGGCGTATAGGGTCGTGCCGTCGATGGTGAGGGGGTCGACGAGCTTGCCTTCAGGGGTGGTGCGGTCGAGGGGGTAACCGAGCGCTTCGAGCTTGCGGTCGCGGTCGGACATGGGTGAGGACTCCTGTGGGTCGGTTAGTTCGACGGAGGGAGCGATCGGGCGAAGAAGCGGAGCCAGTTGCCGTGGAAGATCTTGTCGACGTCGGCTGACGAGTAACCGCGTTTCGCGAGGATGGGGGCGACCTTCTGGAGGTCGGCGATGGTGTCAAGGTCGCGGGGGGTCTGCTCGGTGCCGTAGCCGCCGTCGAGGTCGGAGCCGATGCCGACGTGATTCGCGTTGCCGGCGAGCTGGCAGATGTGATCGATGTGGTCGGCCACGGCTTCCAGGGAGACGATCTCCGGGGAGGTCTTTCCGATGACCCAGCCGGGCGAGAGCATCCAGGCGTCGAAAGCCATGCCGATGACGGCGTCACGTGCCAGCAGGCGCCGGATCTGGTCGTCGGAGAACTGGCGGTCGGCGGGGACGAGGGCGCGGCACATGTTGTGGCTGGCATGGACCGGTCCGGCGTAGGTCTCGAGCACCTCGAAGAAGCCGGGTTCGGCGGTATGGGTGAGATCGACGATCATGCCGACGCGGGCAAATTCGCGAAGCAGCTCGCGGCCGGCAGGAGTAACGGAGCCCTCGAACCCCGTGCCCATCGCATAGGGCCCCTGCGCGTAGTGGGCGAGGCCGACGCAGCGGAGGCCGGCGCGCCACCAGCGATCGACCTGGGCGGGGGACGTGATCGGGTCGGCGCCTTCCATTGCAAGGATGATGCCGAGCGGGGCGACCGAATCTTCGAGGGCGGTGCGCCAGTGCGACCGGAGTTCCTGCGCGGTGCGGAGGAAGCGGAGGTGGCCTTGGCGTTCCAGTTCCTGGTAATAGGCGAGCTGGCCCATGCCCATCGCGTGGGCGAGGGTCTGGTTGCGGTAGTCGAGGTCGCGGCGGGAGAAGCCTTCCTTGGGACAGACTTCGGCTTTGGCGCGGGCGAGGATCGTCGCGAGGCAGACGTGGATTGACGCTCGGCGCAGCTCGGGGAGGGTCAGGGTGGCGCGGCCGCGGGCGCGGTGGTCGGCCATGTGGGATTCGGCGCGGCGCATCTCGGCCAGGGGAAGGGTGAGGTCGCGGTTCCACTGGATCGCGGACCAGGCGAGGTCGAGGTGGGCGTCGAAGATCGGGGTCATGACTCGGCCTCCACGTCGGGAAAGAGTCGGGCAGTCATCTCGCGGACCATCCAGACGTTCTCCCGGAGTCGCCGTTCCCATTCGCGGGCTTCATCGGGAGTGTAGCTGTAGAAGCCGCGGCCGTTGGCGATACCTTTGCCGCCGCCGGCGAGGATGTCGCGCATGAGCTGCGGGACCTCGGTGGCGGTGCTGAGCCTGGGCCAGAGGCGTTTCATGACCGCGGCGTAGGCGGGGACGCCGGTGAGGTCCATCCAGCGGAACGGGCCGCACACGTTCGCCCACACGCTGTGCGCGTTGCGGAACGACCGGTCGATGGTCTCGGCGTCGGCCACGCCGTTCTCGAGCAGCCAGAAGGCCTCGCGGTACATGGCGTAGCCGATGCGGTTCACGATGAAGCCTTCGACGTCCTTCCGGACGAGCGAGGGGTCCTTGCCCGCGCGTTTGCCGAGGGCGACGGCGGCGTCGGCGGTGGCGTCGTCGGTCTTCTCGCCGCGGACGACTTCGAGGAAGCGGGTGAGGTGGCACGGTTCGGCCCAGTGCATGCCGACGAACCGACCGGGGTGACGGCGGTTGTGCTGGAGGAGGCTGATGGGCAGGGCGGAGGTGTTGCTGGCGACGGGGGTGTCGGGGGTGAGGACGGATTCGAGCTGGTCGAAGACCGCGCGCTTGGCGTCGAGGTCCTCGAAGATGCTCTCGATGACGAAGTCGCACCCGGCGAGGTCGGGGACCGAGGCGGTTTCCGTGTAATTGGCCGGCCAGGCGGTGAGGAGGCTGGCGGGCATGCCGCCGCGGCGGACGAGTTCCTCGATGGCGTGGGCGATGTGGGCGCGGGCGTCTTCGCGTGTGCGGGGGTCGAGGTCGCACGCAACCACGCGGAGGCCGTGGGACAGGAGGCACGCGGCGATGCCGCGGCCGAGGAGGCCGAGACCGACGACGCCGATCGTCTGAGGCTGCATCGCGTGGAACTCCGCAGTGCGCACGTCAGGCCAAGCCGAGCAGGGCGAGGCTGTCGCGGTGGATCATCTTCTCGATCTGCTCGGTGTTGAGCCGCGGGAGCTTCGTGCCCTCGAGCATGTCGTTGAGGTGACGGACGCCGTGGATCGTGTCATTGACGGTCGTGAACGGGTAGTCGGTGCCGAAGAGGACCTTGTGCCAGACGCCATACTCCTGGACGAGCATCAGCGAGTGGTAGAGCTGGAACGGCCGGTAGTAGAGGGCGCTGATGTCGGCGTAGACGTTGGGGTGCTTGCGGAAGACCGCCACGCACTCGCCTTCGTAGGGGTGGCCGAGGTGGGCCATGATGATCTTCACGTCGGGGAAGCGGGTGGCGACGGGGTCGAGGCGGCGGGGGAGCGTGTAATCGAGGGGGGCCTGGGCGACGAACGTCGTGCCCGTGTGGAGCAGGACGGGAAGGTTGTGCCGGGTCGCGTAGTTCCAGAGGGCGTCGAGCTTGCGGTCGTCGGGGCGGAAGCCGGCGTACATCGAGAGGAGCTTGATGCCGCGGAGGCCGAGCTCCTCGTGGCCCTCCCGCATCTCGCGCTCCCAACCCTCCTGGGTGGGATCCACACAGAGGAACCCGATGAGGGTGTCGGGGTGTTTCGCGACGTAGTCGGCGACGTAGCGGTCGGGCACCCATTGGCCGCTGAGCTTGGCCTTGCCGCCGAAGACGATGGTCTTCGTGTCCGGCGGGCAGTTAGCGCGGTAGTGCTCGTAACGGACGGACAGGTCGACCTCCGCGCCGCCCTTGGCGCGCATCGCCTGAGCGATGAAGGATTCGTCGAAGTGTTCGCGGGCCCAGGTGTGGCTGTGCACGTCGATGATCATCGGGCGGCCTCCGTATCGACCGCCCGCATCAGGTGGCTGAAGAGGCGGTCGACTTCGGCGCGGGTCTCGGCGTCGAGCGTGTAGCCCACCGGCCCGCGGACGACGGTGTTGGCGAAGACGCCCTGCTTCACGAGCAGGTACTTTTCGATCGCCAGGAACGAATCGAGCGAGTTCTGAAGGCTGACCAGCGCGACCAGCGGTCCGTTGATCCGATAAACCGCCTCCTCGTCGCCGCGCCACAGCGCCCGCCAGAGGGCGACGATGGCGCGGATCAGGTCGGCGCCCGGCATGGTGCCGGCGATGCCGCGGCGGAAGCTGTCCACCAGCGCGATGCCGCCGGTGCCTTCGAACACCCGCGCCTCGCCACCGGTGCCGTCGCGGAGCGCCGACAGCCGCGGGCCGATCGGCGTCGCCTCCGGTTTGAAGTACAGCCGCTCCCGCCCGAATTCCCTGATCATCTTCACGTAAAGCGGGATCGACAGCGGTTTGCCGACGTACGAGCTGGCGTCCTGCACGACGACCGGGATGCTTACCGCGCGGATGATCCGGGCGTAGTAGCGCATCAGCTCGTCCTCCCCCGCCGCCACGCTCACCGGTGGGATCGCCATGACGGCGTCGGCGCCGGCCGATTCCGCGTGGCTCGCGAGTTGCTCGGCCATCCGCGTGCTCTCGGCGCCGACGCTGATCGTGACCGAGCCGCGGCCGGCGACGAACTTGCAAGCCATCTCGGCCAGCTCGCGGCGCTCGTCGCCGTTGAGGCGCAACACCTCGCTGACCATTGCCATGACGACGCCGTCCGACCCCTGCTCCAGCAGCCAGTCGAGCTCGCGCTTCAACACGCGCTCGTCGACCGACTCGTCCTCGTGGTACGGCGTCTGAAAGACCGGCAGGACGCCTTGGAGTGGTTTGGTCACGCGAGCCTCCCGCGGGCATCGATGGTCAGGCGCTCCAGCTCACCGCCGGCCGTCGCAAGCCACACGGCGTCCTGGAGGTTAACACAGGGGCAGATGTGGTTGGGGATGATCGAGACGCGCTCGCCGACACGCGGGTGGCGCTCGCAGGCGGTGACGTCGAGTTCTCCGTGTTCCTCGCTCAGCCGCGCCACCTTCGCCTGCGGGTACTCGACGACGTACCCGTGGCCCGAGTCGGGGTGAAGGACGTTGCGATCGCTCGACAGCGTCTTACTCCCCGCGTCCACAACCGCTTTTCCGGGCACGGCGTCCGACACCACCGTGCACACCACGCGGGCGGCGCAGTCGGAGAGTTCGCAGAAACCGGCGCGGACGGTGTTCATGTCGTTGTAGATGTACGTGCCCGGCCGAATCTCCGTGCCGGAGCGGATCAGGTGCGACTGGTACGCGGTCGGCGTCGATCCGCCGCACACGATCGGAGCGGCCAGCCCGTCGTGCCGCCACAGACCGATCGTCTCGGACAGCAGCGCATCGACCGCGGCCAGTTCGCCGCCCTGCTCCGCCGCCGGCTTCCACACGTGGCCCGGGTAGAAGAACAGGCCGTCGAGCCGCAGGCCGGGCGACCGATCGACCTGCTGGGCCAGCGCCAGCGCATCCGCCGGCGTCTGCACGCCCGTGCGGTGCGGGCCGACGTCAAGGTCGACCAGAACCCCCAGCGTTACGCCCGCGGACCGCGCCGCCGACGCGACCAGGTCGACCGCCGCGGCCGTATCCAGCGCCAGCCGGACCGTCGCTCGCCGGGCCAGTGCCGTGGCATGCGCCAGGCGGTACGGGTCGATCGCCGGGTAGGCGACGAGGATGTCCTGCGACGCCTCCACCATCGCCTCGGCCTCACCGACCTTGGCGGCCGTGAGGCCGACCGCGCCGCACTCGACCTGCAGCCGCGCCATGCGGACGGACTTGTGCGTCTTCGTGTGCGGCCGCACGCCGATCTTGTGCCCCCTCGCGTACGCCGCCATCCGCCGGACGTTCCGCTCGACGGCGCCGAGGTCGACGAGGATCGACGGCGTCGCCTCGATCCGGCCGATCATGTCTGCTGATTCCGCGCTCACCACGCCGTCCACCCTCCGTCCACCAGCAGGTTCTGCCCCGTAACGTAACTCGACGCGTCGCTGGCCAGGAACACGACCGGCCCCGCGAGCTCCTCCGGACGACCCATGCGGCCCATCGGCGAACGCTCCACCAACCGGTCCGCTATCGCCGGCGGCGCCTTGGCCGACGGGAACGGCCCCGGCGACAGACAGTTCACGCGCACGCCGTCCCGCGCCCAGTACACCGCCAGGTGCCGTGTCATCTGCACGATGCCGCCCTTGAGCGCATGATACGCCACCGGGCTCGCGACCGACACGCCGTCGTACGCCTGCGGATAGGACCCGACGACGCCGTACATCGAGCCGAGGAGCACCACGCTGCCCGATCCCTTACGGTCGACAACGTGGTCCCGAAACGTCCGGGCGAGCAGGAAGTACCCGGTGGCATTGGCGAGTTGCCGTGTGAATGCCTCGGGCGTCACTGTCCGCCAGTCCATTGAGACCGGTTCGTGGCCGTTGCAGACGAGCACGTCGACCCGCCCCGCCGCCGCGACGCCTGCGGCGAATCCGTCGACGACCGACCGTTCGTCCATGTGGTCGAGGACCACGCCGTGGTGCGTTTGACCGTGCGGGCGGGGCAGTTCCGCGGCGGCGCGGCGCGCGTCCTCCCCGCGTCGGCTCGTTACGACCACGCCGGCCCCGGCCTCTGCCAGCGCCGCCGCCATCGCGGAGCCGAGGTGGCCCGTCGCACCCGTGATGAGCGCGACCTTGTCCCGAAGGCTGAAGATGTCCGCGGCAACGGTGCCCATGTGGGTTGCGCTTGCGGCGCGTTACGCCGACACCTCCTGCCAACAGCCCTGCCGCGCACTGGCGAGGATCGCCAGGTTGACCCGCAGCGTCTGCGCCCCCTCCTCGATCGAACACGCGACGGGCGACTTCCCCACGATTGCGTCGAGGAACGCGTTCGCCTGCCGCACGAACAGCGTATCGCGCTCGAGCGACACGCCGTCATGGTCCGTCCATTCCCCGCCCGGCTGTTCCATCGACCGCCAGCGCCCCGTGTGCGTTTCGAACCGGGCCGTCCCACGCTCACAGATCACCGTCAGGGTCGTCTCGTTGGGCGCCTGGTGCTGGTTCAGGCTGTAGCTCGCCGGCACGCCCGCCTGCCGCGCCAGCACGTGTACCGTGTCCTCGACGTCGGTCCCCGGCAGGACCTGGTGAGCCGTGTCCGCGACAACGCGTTCGATCGGCCCGAGCAGCCACTCGCCGGCGTTGAGCATGTGGGTGAGTGCGTCCTGCACCGCCCCGCCGCCGGTCTCGTGCTTCGTGTAATACGTCTCGCGATACGCCGGCCGATAGAGCGGGAAGTGCTGGCCGGCCACGACGACCAGTTCGACCGGACGACCGAACCGCCCCGCCCGGATCGCCTCGCGCATCTCGCCGAGCACCGGGTGCGCCCGGTAGACGTACGCCACGCCCGCGACCACGCCCGCCTCCCGCGCCCTCCGCGCCAGCGCATCGACACCTTCCACCGATACCGACAGCGGCTTTTCGACCAGGACGTGCACGCCGCGCCCCGCCAGCGCCGTCGCGTGCGGCACGTGCAGCGGCGCCGGCGTCGCGATCACCGCCGCCGTCGGCCGAGCCTCTAGCGCCGCCTCCACCGAGGCGTACGGCCGCGCCCGCGGGTACCGCCCCGCCACTTCCGCCCGCAGCGCCTCCTTCACCTCGACGAACGACACGTCCGCCCGGCCGGTCGCCAGGAAACAGCGCAGGTGCCGCTCGCCGATCGACCCTGCCCCGACGACCAGCACGTGGTGCCCGCCGGACCCGCCCATGTCAGCGCCCTCCCAGGTAACTCTTGCCGGTCGGGTCGCCCTCCTTGGCCCCGAAGCGGACCCCAACTTGCTCCGCCGCGGCCCGCCGCACCTGCTCCAGCCCCGCCTTCACGAACACGATGTCGCACCCGTGGAACAGCAGGCTCGCGCCCATGTCCGCGTACTTCTTCGCGATCTCGATCGACCCGCACGTCGCCGCCCAGAACTTGCCCTGGTTCTTCGCCGCCCGCGCCACCTTCTCGATCGCCGCCACCACCGTCGGGTGCGCGAAGTCGAACGGCACGCCGGTCAGCACGCTGAAGTCCGCCGGCCCGAGCATCAGCATGTCCACCCCGGGCACCGCCGCGATCGCCTCCGCCTGCTCCACCGCCGCCGGCTCCTCCATCTGGATCAGCACGAACGTCTGCTCGTTCGCCTCCTTCAGGTACTTGTCCAGCGGCGACAGGATGTACGGCACGTCCGGCCCGCTCCCGTCGAAGCCGCGCTTCCCCAGCGGCGCGAACTTCGCCCACTTCACGACCTCCCGCGCCTCCTCCGGCCCGTCGCACCGCGGGTACATGATCCCCGTCGCCCCCAGCTCCAGCATCCGCGCCATCCGCATGAACTCCCCCTTCCCCGGCCGCGCGACGATGTCACAGTTCCCCACCCGCGCCGACCGCATGAGGTTCCCGGCCGTTTCCACGCTGTACCCGTGGTGCTCCATGTCCATCCAGATCGCGTCGAAGCCGAGGAGGCTCGTCATCTCGAACAGCGACGGGTCGGTGAGGTGGAGGCACACCCCCCAGGCCGCCTCCCCGCGGCGGGCCTTGGACAACACGCGGCTGGTCCTCATTGAAAACCTCCTTGAGCAGCACACCACCGACCGATAAGATGTCGTCACATTTGGCCGAATAATGTCGACATAGATTAACAGCCGCCGGTTCGCCGTTCAATGCCAAAGCTCCGCCAAGCCGCCACTGCCTCGCAGCGCGACCAGGCCTACCAAGGCCTGCGGCGGCTGCTCATCCTCCAGCAGATCGAACCCGGGCAGCGACTCCGCGAGCCGGAGTGGTCGCAGCGCCTCGGCGTGCACCGCTCCGCCCTCCGCGAGGCCCTCGCCCGCCTCGAGGCCGACGGCCTGGTCGAACGCGGCACGCAGACCGGCTACTTCGTCCCCAACCTGTCCCCGCAGGACGTCGCCGAGGTCACCAAGCTCCGGCTCGCGTTCGAGTGCCTGGCGATCGAGGAAATCTGCGCCGCCAGCGGCGGCGGCCCCCCGCCCATCGGCCCGGTCGCCAAGGCGTGCGACGAGTTCGAACAGTTCCTCCGCGGCGGGTACTCGCTGGGCGCCAGCGAGGCCGACCGCCGATTCCACGAGGCCATCATCGACGCCGCCGGGATGAGGCGGCTCTCCGCCCTGTACGCCCGCGCCCCGCTGCCCCTGATCCACCGGAACACCGAAGACCCCGCGGCGTGGACCGAATCGTGCCAGCGGACCTCGGCAGAACACCGGGAAATCGTCGCGGCACTGCGCCGTCGCGATGCGAACGCCGCCAAGCGCGTGCTCTGTCGACACCTCACGCAGCGTTCGATCCTGCCCATCTGCCGGTAGCGCCGTCCCCCCGGGGGGTCGGGTGCCGAGGATCTCACCGCCTCGTCTTGAATCATGCCCGGCGGCGACTCCGCCCCAATGGGCAACTTCTCTTCGGCCTTAACTCAATTACCCTTCATGCCTTTGCGGGGATTCTCAGTCCGGCCTATCCATGTTGGATTCATGTACGGACATTGGTCCGACGACGTTAGGCATTCATTTCCCAAGAAAGAGCGACTTTTTTGTTGAAAAGCTAATGTCCTGTCATGTACACTCTTGTCCGTGACGCTCGCATCCCCTCGAGAGCGAACATTCGCGATGCCCCTCGATGGAGCGGGTCCGAAATACGAGCAGGTGCGAGCCATGTTCGTACACCTGCTCACGGTCGGGCACCTGAAACCCGGTGACCCGCTCCCGTCCGAACCGGTCATCGCCGACCAGATGAACATCGCACGGAGCACCGTCAGGCAGGCGCTGGCGCAGCTCGAGCGCAGCGGCCTGATCCGCCGGATCCGGGGGCGCGGCACGTTCATCCACGAGGAGGCGACCAACCGCCTCCAGAACAAGTTCGAAGCGTTCGCGCTGGTTGTCCCGGACACACAGCGGGGGTACTACCCGTCCCTGCTCGCCGGGTTCGAGGAGGCGGCGGCAGGCGTACATAATCAGGTCATTGTCGTCTCCACGCGGAACGACGTTCACCGCCAGGCCGACGGCATCCTCCAGCTCATCGACAAGCGCGTCGCCGGCGTCGCGATCGTCCCGGCCACGAACCACCCCACGCCCGCCTACCAGATCCGCCAGCTCCAGCGCCAGCAGATCCCGGTGGTCATGTGCCACCGGTCGGTCGACGGCGTGCGCGCCCCGCTGCTGGCGTTCGACGGGCTCGAGGTCGGGCGGCTCGCCGGTGAGGCGATGGCCCGCCGCGGGCACCGCCGGGTCGCGTTCGTTTCGACCGTGCGCACCCCGCTGGCCGAGGCGTACGAGACCGGGCTGCGGCGGGCGGTCGAAGCCGCGGGGGGTTCGCTCCCCGCCGACCGCACCGTATACGTCGGCGAGGACGTGTACGGCGTCGCGGACTACGAGCAGCGGGTGGACGACGCCGTCGCAAGACTGATCGCCCTGCCCGACCGCCCCACCGCACTCTTTGCCACGTTCGACGACGTCGCGGAACTGATCTTCCTCCAGCTCATGCGCCGCGGCGTATCGGTCCCGCGCGACGTGTCGCTGGTGAGCTTCGGCGGGGCCTCGCGGGCCGGCGCGATGCAGCAGCGGCTGACGGCCGTCACGGTCGACGAGGCCGCGCTGGGGCGGCTGGCCGTCGACGTGCTCTGGCAGATCCGGCAGGGCCAGAAGCCGATCGAATCGGATGAACGCAAGGAGGTCCCGTTGACCCTGAGCGAGGGCCAGACGCTGGGACCGCCCTGAGGCGCGACGTCGAGACAGGGAGCCGCGCCGGCGCCCAGCCGCGACGCCGGCGAGACATATCCGAGGACTTCCCGGCCGCAGCGGCCCGCGGGGAAAG
>JADMIO011456593.1_pt1 | contig 12534 bp, 10 predicted proteins | sample 8958161 | NCBI WGS metagenome assembly JADMIO01 (sample SAMN16585339, study PRJNA669376) | soil metagenome | isolation source: Crop rotation soil | place: USA: Cullars Rotation, Alabama | collected 2011 | reverse complement strand
CCGCCGATATTGATCGGCCTCTGGACCAAATCGACCAGCGGCGCAACTAGATAGGAAAAGAAGATCGAAAGGACGATCAGCAGCAGGACGCCGGTCAGACGATAGATAACCCAGAGCAGCGCGACGAACGCGAGCAGGATCAGCAGAATCCGCAGGATGACGCGCGTCTGATACCACGACTGAACGGGCTCGACGGGAATTGGGATGGGATTCTGCGCTGACATTCGAAGTGGCAAACCTGGAGTCGTGCATGACTGGAGCGCAAGCGTCCTCGCTTGCCGCAGTTAGCTTTCGTCTCTCGTGACTGCAAGCGAGACGCTTGCGCTCCAGTCGTTTTTAAAGCTCGTCTTCGTCTAACTCATAATCAGCCTCGTTCATCTTGATCATTGCTTCGTGCCAGACGACTCCGCGCCACTCATCTGTTTCGCCCAGAAGTTGCAGCGCGGCTTGCGGATGCGCGGGATTGCGTTCGATGCGCAACACTTCTGCGAAGACGCGCAGCTTTTCGCCTTCATCACCGAGTACGAGGAGATTGACAGTGCTGCCGACCGGAGGCAGGTCGCGTTGAAAATGGACCAGCGTGCCCTCGGGACCGACGTTTTCGGTTTCGCCTTCAGAAATTATGTGCGCGCCGTCAGGGGTGTCCCACTCGGCGCGAATGGGAAAGGTGGCGACGTAGCGTGGGCCGGAACGGTTCTCGGTGTAGACAAGTTCGGGCATCGTCAACTCCTATGGGCAAGCAAGTTTCAACGGCCGCATAATACAGGGAAACGGATTTCGGCGGTAGCCGTTCAGCGTGGGGCCAGGGTGTGGGTGATGGGGAAGAGGTAATAGTGACGAGGGTTGGTATTGGCTGACGATGGCGCGCATCGTGCGCGGCCAAAACCCAGCCCCGAACCCGATACCCGCTTTCAGTTACTCTTCTTCACTACGAAGCTTTTCCAAAACCGAGAAGTCTTCGAGCGTCGTTACGTCGCCAGCTACCGATCCGCTGGTGGCAATCTCGCGCAACAAGCGCCGCATGATTTTTCCCGATCGCGTTTTAGGCAGCGCATCAGCGAATCGAAGATCGTCAGGGCGCGCGAGTGCGCCAATTTCTTTGGAGACATGCTGACGGAGTTCTTCTTTCAAAGGATCTGTCGGCGTGCGCCCGCCTTCGAGGGTAACGAACGCGACGATTGCTGAACCTTTCAGCTCATCCGGTTTCGCAACGACTGCTGCTTCGGCCACTGCTGCGTGCGAGACGAGCGCGCTTTCGATCTCGGCAGTTCCGAGGCGATGCCCGGCGACGTTAATCACGTCGTCGATGCGGCCCATGATCCAGAAGTAACCGTCTTCATCTTTGCGTGCGCCATCGCCGGCGAAATAGATGCCCGGGATTTGCGACCAATATTGCTGCTGATAACGGTCATCGTCGCCATATATTGTGCGCAGCATCGACGGCCAGGGTTTTTTGATGACGAGGTAGCCGCCTTCGTTCGGGCCTACCGACTTTCCATCGCGCGTCATGATGTCAGCGTCGATTCCGGGAAAAGGTTTTGTGCCTGAGCCGGGCTTCGTCGGTGTGGCGCCCGGCAGCGGCGTGATCATGATTGCGCCGGTTTCTGTCTGCCACCACGTGTCGACGATCGGGCAAAGCTCTTTTCCAATGACGCGGTGATACCACATCCACGCCTCGGGATTGATCGGCTCGCCAACGGTGCCGAGCAGACGCAAGCTGGAGAGATCGTGTTTCAGCGGCCACTGCTCGCCCCACTTAATGAAGGCGCGAATCGCCGTGGGCGCGGTATAGAGCGTATTGACCTTGTGCCGTTCGATAATGTCCCAGAAGCGATCCGGTTCGGGCCAGTTCGGGGCGCCTTCGTACATCAACGCCGTGGCGCCATTCGACAAAGGCCCGTACACAACATAGCTGTGACCGGTGACCCAGCCGATGTCGGCCGTGCACCAGTAGATGTCTTCATCTTTGAGATCGAAGATCCATTTGGTCGTGAGATGCGCCTGCAGAAGGTAACCACCGGTCGTGTGCAGAATGCCTTTCGGTTTTCCCGTCGTGCCCGACGTGTAAAGAATGAACAGTGGATGTTCGCTGTCGAGTTCTTCTGCGGGACAGTTCGCATCAACGGTCGGCATCAACTCGTGCCACCAACGATCGCGGCCCTCCTCCATATGAATCGCGCTGCCGGTGCGTTTGACGACGACACACGATTTCACGGAAGGAGTCTGCTTCAGCGCTTCGTCAACCGCCGGTTTCAATTTCACTTCGTGGCCGCGGCGCCATCCGCCGTCCGCGGTAACTACTGCTTTGCATTGCGCGTCATTGATGCGATCAATGAGGGCGTTACTTGAGAAGCCGCCGAACACCACCGAATGCGTCGCTCCGATGCGCGCGCACGCGAGCATTGAGATCGCCAGCTCGGGAATGAGCGGCATGTAGAGCGCGACGCGATCACCTTTTTCCACCCCCACCTTCTTGAGCACGTTCGCAAAGCGACACACTTCAGTATGCAATTGTTGATAGGTAAGCGTGCGTGTTTCGCCCGGCTCGCCTTCCCAAATCAACGCCGCTTTGTTGCGCCGCGCGGTCGTCAGATGCCGATCAAGACAGTTGTAGGAAATATTGATCTTGCCGCCCACGAACCATTGCGCATGGGGGGCTTCCCACTTGAGGACTGTGTTCCATTTTTTGAACCAGTGCAGCTCGCTTTCTGCGAGACGCGACCAGAAGTTTTCCGGATCCGCAACCGCTTCGGCGCGCAGCGCCTCGAGCTGTTCCAGCGAGTTTATTTGTGCGTTTGCAGCGAACTCGGGACGCGGTTGAAAGACGCGAGCTTCGTGTTGAAGCGATTCAATGTTGGTTGCAGGCGACGACATGATATTGGATATTACAACAGCATAATGGGAAACGCAGGGGAGCAACGTTATCCGGCATGAAGGGTCTACAGCTCTGGGCCCTACCAGCCTGTAGCGAAGAGATTATTCGCGCTACGCTCGCCGCAGTTTTGATATTGGTTGTAAGCTTTGGCAGCTCGTATTCTAACCTGCTCGTCAGTCTCTTTTTGCAGCCAGCCATCAATCGCGGCAGCCAGAATGTAAGCTTCAGGTGCCATCAGATTGGTGGTCCACAGTAAGGGCCTGGCGCCAGTCCGCCGAAGCAAATCAGCAAAGTAATTCTTGCTGGCACAGGCGAGGATTATTGCGGCGCGTTCTTCGTTATCCCGTTTCCGGGGCGGCGACCTCAGTTTGAAATCCATCAATCCGTCGTGACCGGCATAGGCGATCAAACTTGCGCTGCCATTAAGATGGAGCGAATAGGTCTTACTGCCGATTGATCGCGACAGAGTTTCTCCAGGGTAACCAGACGCCGCCTGCAGGAAACTCTGAGTTGCCCTTTGGATCTCGCTGCCGCGATAAGCGTCGGCAACCAGAAACGCTTCGCGATCGCGGCGCTTGAACACGCATCGCTCAATGATGAATTGACCGTCGTCAGGGCCTGTCTCACAGTCGACGACGTCCCAATTCTTATGTTTACTGAAAAACGTTTTCACACCAAAGGCTGCTCCCCAATAAAGATTCCGCTGCGCGTCGTCGCCATTGCCGAGTGTGGCTGAGACGGGAACGATGCCCTGGTGAGCGTTGTCGCACAAAGCGACGAACACATGGATAACTGGGACAGAGTTCTTTTCGGCGCGAGTATCTGGAGCTGGCGCGACCGTTTGTGAAGTAATTGCGGCCGGGCTGTCGACACGTGCGCAGCCGCTCAGAAGTGCGGAGACTATTAACAGAATTGCAAGAGATTTCACCGTAATCTCCGGAGGCAGATGGGAAGTTAGACACGTGTCGGGCTTAATAGTTCCGGCTCAATGGATTAGTTCGGTGACAATTTCGCGAACCACTCCCCGCGCTTTTTCGACCTCATTCGGCGCAAATGAGATTGCTCCGACAACCGCGTGCCCGCCGCCGCCGTAGCGTTCGCAGATCGTCGCGATATTGTGACGGCGCGGACGCGGCGCCCAGGGATTAGAGCCGACCGAGATTTTCGTGCGCTGCGGGGCCCGCGTCAGCGCCACGGTATAGGTCGCTTCGGGGAACAGATAGTACGGAATGAATTTGTTGAAGCCTTCGAATCCATCGTCCACCAGATCGAACTGAACAACGTCGTCCTGAAAAGTAGCTTTGCGCTGGATGGCCGCGAGAGTTTCGCGATGCAGTTTGAGAATCGGCGCGAACTGTTCCTGAATTCCCTCGCTGGTCGCAACTTCGTTGAGTGAGTGCTGCGTCAGATCGCGGATGATTTGTTCGATGAATGATTCATCGGGAGTGCCTTCGATCACCTGCATCAGTTGCAGGGCCGGCTCTTTCAACTCAACACACTGTGCGGGCGATTCGTAAAAGGCGCCGTCGATGATGTGCGCCCAATGCACGAGGTCGCGCAATGGCTCGGCGTTGAATCCGAACTTGTCACTCGCGACGTCGGCAATGAATTCGGTGCAGGATTTTCGCGACGCGTCGAGAAACTTTTTTCCCGACGTGTCCGCGCGAAAGTGCGCTTCATCTTCGGGGGTGAGGAATGCCGACTGATGATGATCGAACCACCACGTTAGTTTCTCAGAAGTCGAGTATTTGAAATCGACAATGGCGTTTTCATCGCCGTCGAACATGTCCCGTTCAAACAGCAGATTGTTGGGCCGGTGCAGCAGGCCGCCATAGGCAACCTCGGCGCTTGCATTAATTCTTTCCAGGTAAAAACGGGTGAAGGTCGCCGCCGAAGCAACGCCATCAAAACAGTGGCCATGATAAAGGACGCGCAGTTTCATAAGGACAAAAAGCCGGACATCTTAGCAATTGGTTGTCAGCGAAGCCAGCCGGTACAGAACCGCGAGCGGTAGCGAGTGGAATAAAGATTCAACGTTTCCCAAAGTTGAGTCCTTATCCCGCTCGCTACCGCTCGCGGTTCTGTAATTTCTGTCGCCCGCTTCGCGGGCTCAATCTCTCTTTCTGTCTTCGGTCCCGGCGCTGAAGCGCTGGGCTAACTCATGCCGTCCGCTGCGCGGACGCCGGTTGCGGCAAATCAACGGAGTCATTCGCACGTCGCCAGCGCACAATTAGCGCGGTCAATGCAGCAATGCCGGCGACTAGTCCGATCAATTGGGAAGTTGATAGACCTGTCATGGTCGTCAGTCCGAGAACGTCGCCACGCGGATCGTCCCGCACAAATTCGATCAGGAAACGAACCGTCGCGTAAATCGCGACATAAGCGAGTATTACCTGGCCGCTGAATTTCTTTTTCTTGTGCAGCCACAGCAGAAAGAAAAAGACTATCAGCATCGCGAACGATTCATAGAGTTGCGTCGGGTGCAGATGAACACCGGTGGGAACGCCGGTGATTTCGTGACCCGCTTCAGTAAACTGCACGCCCCACGGGAGAGTCGTTGGTTTTCCCCAGCAGCATCCAGCCGAAAAACATCCTTGCCGGCCGAAAAAATTTCCGAGCGCGATGCCGGGCGCGCACGCATCCGCCGTTTTCCACCACGGCAATCTCCAGCGCCGCATCAGGAAAAATCCCGCCAGCAGCGCGCCGATCAAGCCGCCATAAAAGACGCCACCCGAGCGCAGGAAGTCCAACGAAAACAGCAGTTTTGGATCGGCTCGATACTCCGGTTCTGTGAAGAGCATCAGCAGCTTCGAACCGATGAGCGACGAGAGCAGCAGCCACAGACAAAGGTCGTAAATCTTTTCTTTGGGCAGACCGTCGCGCGCCGCCAATCGCACCGTCACGAAAATCGCGCAAAGGAATGCGAGCGCGAGAAACACTCCGTATGTGTTCACGGGAAAACTACCGATGCGAAAAAGGATGGGATACATCAGTCAGTCAGCAGTTGATGGTGAGCAGTGAGCAGTTCTCATGAACTTTGCGTTGCGGTTTCTTTCGTTAGTTGCGCTCGCTTTTCTTTTCTGCTTCCGAAAATCAGATCATACGCGAGCAACAAGGCGCCCAACGAGATACTTGCATCAGCCACGTTGAAAGCCGGCCAATGATAGTTGCCGGCGTGCAACAAGATGAAATCGATCACAAAGCCGAGGCGCACCCTATCGGTCAGATTTCCTAAGATGCCCGCCAGCAACAGTGCGGATGCTCCCAGGATGCGGTCGTCGTTACGCGGCGTGCGAAAGAAATAAAAGAGCACGGCGACCGCGGCGATTGCCGCCAGCACCACGAAGAACCAGCGGCCGAACGCGCCGTGTTCCTGCAATTGGCCGAACGCGATGCCCGGGTTCTCGGCATACACAAAATCGAGAACGCCGCGAATGACTGTGACATCCTGAAACCGGACGCGTCGCACCGCCCAGGCCTTGCTCGTCTGATCGACGAGATAGATTCCCAGTGCGCAAATCAGGTAACCGATACGCCAGGCAATGCGAGATTTCAATTCAGTTCGATCTCCTGCAATGCTTCGACGCATCGCTCACGGACGGTTGGGTAACGCGAACACTCTCCGGCACGCATCTAGTAGTTCCAGCAACGCCGATTCAGGGAACCGCGGAGCGGTGAAATATTTATAGAAGCCGGGATCATTTTGTTCTGGGCTCCAGAGGAGCGAAATATTATGTCGCCCATAAGTGGCTCAGGCTATCTTGAAGATATCCAGGGCCATAAACATCCGGTGCCGACGGCACTTAAGACAGCCCGCCAGTTGCTTCAAGTTCTTCCAAAGCTTTCACACAGCGCTCGCAGATTGTCGGAAATCTGGAATTTTCACCGATGCGCGTCGAGTAGTTCCAGCAGCGCTCGCACTTTTCGCCATGCGCGCGTGCGACGGTGACTTCGATTGCGGCGGCATCCATCGATGCATTCGGTTCAAGCAGCGTAACCTCTGACACAATGAAGATGTAACGCAAGTCATCCGCGTGCGGCTTCAATTTATCGTACGCCTCGCTGCCCGCGGAGATTTTCACACGCGCTTCGAGCGAGCTGCCGATCACCTTTGCGATGCGCGCCTCTTCCAACTTGCCCATTACGGTATCTCGATAGCCAAACAGGTGCGCCCACGATGTAAGTAGATCCGAATTGTCGACGCCACCAGCGCTCGGGATCAACGCGAGATGAACTGACGCAGCGCGCGGTTGGGCTTCATCGGATGGCAGGTTTTCCCAGATTTCATCCGCAGTGAAAGCGAGAATCGTTGCCAGTAGACGCGCGAGCGCGTCGGCAATCCGATACAGAACGGTCTGCGCCGAACGTCGCGCCTGATTTTTCGGCGCGAAGGTGTAAAGACGGTCTTTGATGATGTCGAAATAACGCGCTGAGAGCGTCACCGTGCAGAACTGGTGCAGCCGCTGATAGACACCGTGAAAATCGTACGCCTCATACGCTTCGCGGACATCGATGATCGCCGAATCGAGTTCCGCCAACGCCCAACGATCGATCTCCAGCATCTCGTGGTCGTCAACGATGTCGCGAGCGGGATCGAATCCAGAGAGATTGCCGAGCGCGAATCGCGCGGTGTTGCGCACCTTGCGATAGCCATCACTGACGCGCTGAAGGATTTCATCTGAGCAGCGTATGTCTTCCATATAATCTGAAGAGACACACCACAGCCGCAGGATTTCGGCGCCGAGTTTAGGGATGACTTCATCAGGCGAAACCGCATTGCCGAGCGATTTGTGCATCGCTTTGCCTTGGGCATCGAGCGTCCATCCATGACAAAGCACGGTTTTGTAAGGCGCGCGATCATGCACCGCGAGGCCGACCATTAACGATGAGTTGAACCAGCCGCGAAATTGATCGCCGCCTTCGATGTAGACATCGGCCGGCCAACGCAAATGGTCGCGCGCTTCGAGCGTGGCGATCGACGAAGATCCGCTGTCGAACCAGACGTCGAGGATGTCGGTCTCTTTCGTGAACTCGGTCGCGCCGCATTTCTCGCACTGGAAATCCTGCGGAAGCAATTCGCTCGCTTCGCGTTTGTACCAGGCGTCGGCCGACTCCTTTTCGAAGATATCGGCAACGTGGCGGATCACTTCAGCGTCAGCAACGACGTGCTGACAGTTCCGGCAATAAAACCCGGGAATCGGCACGCCCCAGACACGTTGGCGCGAGACGCACCAATCAGGTCTGCCCTTGAGCATATTGCGCATCCGATCGCGGCCCCACGCAGGAATCCATTGGACGCGATTGTCGACTTCGTTGAGTGCCATCGTGCGAAGTGACCCGCCTACGGACGCAGGCGGTTCTGACTTCTCATCCATGGAGATAAACCACTGCGGCGTCGCGCGAAAGATCACAGGATTCTTGCAGCGCCAGCAGTGTGGATAGCGATGATCGTACTGTTCGGTGAAGAGCAGCACGCCACGCTCGCGCATGAACTCGACAATCTTCGGATTCGCTTCAAAAACTGTCATGCCGGCGAAGTGTTCGACGTCCGCAGCGAATCGGCCCGCGTTATCGACCGGACAGTAGATTTCAAGTCCGTACTTTTTGCCGATCACAAAGTCGTCATGCCCATGCCCGGGCGCCGTGTGGACCAGGCCCGTGCCTGCTTTGCTGGTCGCGGATTTTTCGCGTCCATCGCTAACGTCGAGTTCGGTTTCCGCGTCAGCTTCGCCGCCGAGCGTCACGTGTTCGCCGACCATGAAGAGCGACGGCCGATCAATCCAGGGATGCTTCGCCTCAAGTCGATCGAGTTTCGATCCGGAAAACCGCGCCAACACTTTTGGATCAACCAGATTGCATTGTTTGGCGACGACCTCGAGTAATTCCGCCGCGACGATGTATACCTCGGCATCGGTTTCAACGGCGACATAGTCGAAATCCGGATGCACCGCGATGCCCAGGTTCGCCGGCAACGTCCATGGAGTCGTCGTCCAAATCAGCGCAAAGACTTTCTTTCCCGCGAGGGCCGCGTCGATCTGCGCGGGATCGCTCTGCAACGGAAACTTCACATAGACGGAAGGACTCGTGTGCTGATGGTATTCGACCTCGGCCTCGGCGAGCGCGGTCTGATCGTGTATGCACCAGTAAACCGGCCGGGCGCCTTTGTAGACGAAGCCGCGCTCGACGAAGCGCGCGAAGAGCCGCGCGGTCTCGGCCTCATAATGATCCGACATGGTGATGTACGGATTTTCCCATTCACCCAGAATGCCGAGTCGCTGAAAATCCTTCGTCTGGCGCTTCAAAGCATTCGCCGCGAATTCGCGACACGCGCGGCGAATGCTCAACGCAGGCATGTCTTTTTTCTTCTCGCCAAGTTTTCGTTCGACATGCAGTTCGATCGGCAGGCCGTGACAGTCATAGCCAGGCACGTACGGCGCGTCGTATCCCAGCATCGTGCGCGACTTAACGATGAAATCTTTCAGGATTTTGTTGAGCGCGGTGCCGAGATGAATGTCGGCGTTCGCGTACGGCGGACCGTCGTGCAGGATGAATTTTTCAGCGCCCGCGCGCGCCTCCCGAATCATTCCGTAGAGATTCATGTCGGCCCATTTTTTTAGGCGCGCGGGCTCAGTCTGCGGCAAATTAGCTTTCTGCCCAAAGTTCGTCCTGGGCAGATTGACTGTCTTTTTCAGGTCGAGTGTTGCTTCTTCAGTCGCCATAATTGCCAGGTTTCAAATGCGAAATAGTAACAGGCTTTGGAGTGCGCCGCCATGGCGCTCCGCGTTAGGCTAAAACCGAGATCGCTCTCCGTGCCTCTGTGAGATCTCGGTGCCTCCGTGGTGGAATTGTTCACCAGATAGATTCACCACAGAGACACAGAGTTCACACTGAGGCACAGAGAGAAGATCACCGCAAACAGAAAACCCGAACCACGTTTAAGAGACGATGGTCCGGGCCTTTGTAGCCTGCGATGTTTGTCGTGTCAGCCGATAAACATCTCCTCGTCTCCATAGCTGCGATCAATCGTGGTGGGCGAGGGCGCCACCAGGACTTCCAGTCCGCGACGAACGCCCGCGAGGATTGCTGCCAATTCTCGTGCCGGCTCGATCACTTTACGTTGAATGAACTCAGTCGTCGTGGCGACGCGATCGTGAGTCGTGTCGATAGCGCGGCTGACCAATTCAACTTTTTCCTTCGCCATTTCCGCAGTGTCGTCGACCAGGATGGTCAGCCCGCGCACCTCTTCCTTGATTAGAGCTGCCGATTCGGACAAGTGCATGGTCGCAGTCGAGAGATGACCTGACATCACGTTGACCTGCTCGGCAATCTGACGTCCCTGCTCGGCAATCTTCTGGCCCTGCGCGCTCAACGCATTCGCGCGGACAATCAGCGGATCGAGTTTCTCTTCAACTCGATTCACCGTATTCACCGCGCGCTTCACGAATACCGCAATCGCGATCATCGCCGCCGCAATTACGAGAAAAGACACAGCGATGATCGCCGTGATGATTACCAGCCAAAAGAGCGGTTCGTTCGCGTTCATACGTTACATCGACTTTTCAGGCGTGTAAGTCGGCGCTGCTTCCGTGCGTCCCGACAACTCTGTCTTGCGCTTCTCGTCGATGTAGGCCTTCTTGCCGGCCTCGACTGCGGCCGAGATTGAACCAGCTTGCGACGAAACGGCGTCCTTTGTCTTGCTTACAACTTCGCCGGCCTTCGCACTCGCAGTGTCATACAAATCGGACGCGCGCTCGCGCGTTGATTCGTAATACTCGCCGGCGGTTTCGCGCGCAGTGTCATAAAGCTCGCCCGCCTTCTGCCGAGTCGCATCGTAGTATTCGCCGGCCTTTGTGCCGATCTGCTGGGCCGCTTCCTTCGAACGGTCGATACCCTTGCGCGTCGCATCGGCGATGTCGCTGCGCAGTTCTTCGCCGGACTTCGGCGCGAACAACAAAGCCAACACTGCGCCAATGCCGGCGCCCACCAGAAAATACGTTAGTTTTGTCGAAATACCATCACCGTAATCTCGATCGTCTCCCATAACAGTAATCCTTTCTGGAGAGGCGAATCCCTGCGGAAATCCGCCTGAAATTTCAATTTGTTTCGGATGATAACTGCTCCGGACTATAACAAAAGGCCGAAAGGCAGGCAAGGCAGTTACTAAACGCGTCTCTGCCGAAACTGCTAAGAAAGTGTCAAGATGCTTAATCGAGTGCGCGACTTTGAAACTTACGCAGTCCTAACCACGTGAAAAATGTGGAAAAACCGATCAGCGCCGCATAAATCGCGAGACCGGACATGTGTGGCATCTTCGGCGTCAGCGCGAGGCGAAAGCCCTCGTTCGCATAGACGAGCGGATTGACGAGCACCGCGTATTGGAACCAGGGAATCACGTGCAGTGTCGCCCACGGATAATAAGCACAGCCGAAAAAGATCATGGGTGCGAGCAGCAGAGTAAACAACAGAGAGATTTGCTGGGGCGGAACAATCGTGCCCATGACCATTCCGAAAGCCGCGAATAGCCAACTGCTCAAGAGCGCGACCAGAACGAAATGAATGCTGTCCATCCAGCTTAGATGGATCTGTACGCGCATCATTAACCACGCCAGCGGCATCACCACGATGCCGGCGATTACTGCCTGAACTACACCGACGATGATCTTTTCCAGGCCGACGCCGGTTATGCTGATCGGCGCGAGCAGGCGATCTTCGATCTCTTTGCTCCAGCCGAAGTCGATCACCAGCGGAAGCGACACCGCCTGCATGCTGGAGAGTGTCATGCTCAGCCCGAGAATTCCTGGCAAAAGCATGTCCGTGTAACCTTTCTGAATAATTCCCATGCGCGGCATCACGAATCCGAAGACGAAGGTGAACATCAAAGGGTTCAGCGCGACGCGCAGCAGGAACGAGACCAATTCACGGCGCGCGACGCGCAGGTCACGATGAAGAAGGGCGATAAAGGCGGTCATATTGTTTGGAGTGCGCCGGCAAAGCGAAGCGGCGACGGCGCTTTGGTTGAAACGTTTTCCGACATTGTTGAGGCTTAACTAAATTATGATCCAAAGCGCTGTCATTGCCGGCGCACTCCAATTCACTCTCTCAAGCTTCGTCCGGTCAGGTGCAGAAACAGATTTTCGAGGCTTGGTTCCGCAACGTGAGCATCGGTAATCATCACGTTTTGATCGGCAGCGAGGCGCATCGCGCTCGCTAACAATCCCTCGGCGTGATCGGCGTAGATGCGCACACGCTTGTCATCCGGTTTTACTTCAATCACACCGGCCATCGATTGCAGTGACGTGACAAAGCCATCAGAGATCGCGTCGCGAACTTGTAACTCGACGAGATATCCGCCAGGCACGCTCCGCTTCAACTGTGCCGGTGAATCCAGCGCCAGAACCTTTCCGTGGTCCACGATCGCGGCGCGTTTACAAAGCTGGTCGGCCTCTTCCATGTAGTGCGTCGTCATTAGAATCGTCAGGCCTTTTTGATTGAGCTCGTTGAGTAAGTCCCAGAGCATGCGACGCGATTGCGGATCGAGACCGGTAGTCGGTTCGTCGAGAAAAAGGATCGCCGGGTTATGCATCAGCGCGCGCGCAATCTTCAGACGCTGAATCATGCCGCCAGAAAAACCGTTCACCTTTTCATCGGCGCGCCCATTC
>JADMIO012779300.1_pt1 | contig 12536 bp, 8 predicted proteins | sample 8958161 | NCBI WGS metagenome assembly JADMIO01 (sample SAMN16585339, study PRJNA669376) | soil metagenome | isolation source: Crop rotation soil | place: USA: Cullars Rotation, Alabama | collected 2011 | reverse complement strand
CTTTCCCCCACCGCCTCGGCGCGGGCGGCTTCGCGGTCGGCGGGGTCAAACCAGACGACCGGGCAGACGTCGAGGGCGCCGATCGCCGGGTGGGCGCCGCGGTAGCGGTCCATAGCGACCGTCTCCAGCGCCTCCTCGGCGCCGGCGGCGAGCGCCTCGACCAGCGGCCCGCCGGCCCCGGCGAGGGTGAAGACGGTGCGGCCGTGGTCGGCGTCGGAATGGCGGTCGAGCAGGGTGACGCCTTGGGCGAAGGCCCGCTCCAGGCGTACCAGGCGCTCCGGGTCGCTCCCCTCCGAGACGTTGGGCACCGCGAGCAGGGGCGGCATCGTCCCGGGCCTCAGATGAGGAGCTCGCCGCCGGTGACGATCGTCTCGCCGTCGACTTCGATCGTCGGTTCGAGGACCACGCAGTCGAGATGGACGGGGACCTGGACGGTGCCGCCGATCGCCGCCGAGGCGCCGAAGGCGACGTGGCAGGTGCCGAGGATCTTCTCGTCCTCGAGGAAGTTGCCGGTCAGGATCGCCTCCTCGTTGGTGCCGATCCCGAGCTCGGCGACGTTGGTGCCGTCGTCGCCGTGGGCGCCCAGCAGCTCCATCAGCCGGGCGCCGTCGGCGCCGGTGGTCGCGACCAGGTGGCCCTCGCGGATCGTCATCGAGACCGGCGTCTCCAGCAGCCCGACTTCGGCGATCGAGCCGTCGACGATGAGTTTGCCCTCGGCGGTCCCCTCGACCGGGGCGATGTAGCCCTCGCCGCAGGGCAGGTTGCCGAAAGCGCCCCGGTTGCCGAGTTCGCCGGCGTCGACGATCCCCAGCCGGCCCTGGAGCCCGAGCCGCAGGTCGCTGCCGTGGGGGCAGGTGATGCGCGCCTCCGAGCCGCGGTTCAGCACGGTGACGATCGCCCAGCCGCGGCGGCGGATCTCCTCCAGGTCGCCGGTCATCAGCCGGCCCAGCATCTCTTCGGTGACGCCCGGGAGCGAGCCGACCCGGACGCCGGCCTCGGTGGCCGCGCGGCGCGCTTCGGTGTGGGAGAGCGACTGGATCGTCGCCGCCAGGACGACGTCTGCAGCGGCCATCGCGGCGGCGACCGCCCGCGGCGGCTCGGCGGCGGCCGAGTCGCGCTCGGAGATCACGGCCAGGGTGGCGTCGGCCCCGTCCCCCTGCGCCTCGATCCGCATCAGCGCGCCGATCTCTTCGGTGACCGGGTTGCAGACGACCAGCACGTCCTCACCCGGCGAGATTCCCATGCACTGCCGGACGACCGTCTTCACTGCCCTGTCCAACTCCGCAGTCATCGAGCCACCATATCCCCGTTGTCCAGCCTCAACCCCTGTTTTCCCTGCAACCAGCCCATTTGCCGTCTTTTGCAGGAATCCACTCCACCATTCTTGCGAACCCGAGCAACTACCCGTCGTCACCCCGGTGTCTAATCGCCCACGCCTCGAACCCCACCAGCCCCAGAAGCACGAAGCCAAAAGTCAAAAACGGCGCCAACCACCCGTCCGGCCGCGCAATCGCCAAGGAAGCCACCGCAAAAGCATCTGCAACCACGAGGAACCCGACCAGCACCGGCCGCATCGCCGACCAGCCAGTTTGGGGAGTTCCACCACGACGCGGCATCGCTACCATCATCCACCCCGCCGGAGTAGCTCAGCTGGTTAGAGCAGCGGAATCATAATCCGCGTGTCGGGGGTTCGAGTCCCTCCTCCGGCATGGCTTAGGACCCTCGGCTACTCAAGGGCTGGCCGGTTCCTCACGCAAACGGCTGTAGACCTTGCGAAGGTAGTAGCCCTCAATCGCGTGCTTGAACTCCTCGTCGTCGAGGATCTTCTTGAAGATTTCGTCGTTGGTATCGACGCGGGCGACGATCGTGTTGAGGAACTTGCGATTGAAGGCGAGTCCGAAGTTCTCGATGCTGTTGTTGTTGGCCTGATCGGAGAGTTCGCGGTCTGCAACCCAGTCCTCCTCGAACTGGTCGAGCAGGAGTTTGTCGACGTCCGTCAGGTCGGTTCCGAAACGGTCGTTGAGGACCTCGACAATGCTCGAAAGGCGCTCCAGGTCCAGCTCCTGCTGGACCCCCTTTCCCTCTCCGAAGAATGACCTGACCTCCCCAGTCTCCGAGGTCAACTCTAGGTCGCCGCTGAAGGTCATCTGGTGACGTAGGTGAGTCAGCTCGACCTCGCTACCGAGGTCGAGCTGCTCGACGGTGCCGGCGTCGCGCAGGTAGGCCGAAAGGGCCCGGCAGAAGACGTAGTCGGCCTCGAGCGCCGGGTCGGTGAAGGCGGCGATCTGGGAGACGAAGGAGTAGGTCCGCACGAAACGTACGAGCGCGTCCCTGAACTCCAGTTGATCCTCGTTGCTCAGGGCCTCGAACCGACCCTTGGCAGGCGCTATAGCAGCGTAAGCAGCCGCCGAGCGCTTCTCGTCGGATGATCCCGCACCCAGGAGCGGGGCCATCGCCGCCTCGACCTCCTCGGGGCGCAGGACATCGTGGTTATCGAGGCCCCGGCGGGTGTCCCAAAGGAGATTTGGGTCGGTCGGAGGAGCGACGGTGGCCCCGTGGAACTGCTCGAAGGCCTCGACGATGTCCTCGGTTTCGTTGCGAAAATCGAGGACGAAGGTGCTCTCCTTCAGGGGGTGGGTGCGATTTAGACGCGAAAGGGTCTGCACCGCCGCGAGCCCGACAAGCGTTTTGTCGACGTACATCGTGTGCAACAGGGGCTGGTCGAAGCCGGTCTGGAACTTCTCGGCGACGATCAGGACGCCGAAGTCGGAGCCATCAAACCGCTCGGCGGTCTGCGACTCAGGGAAGCCGTTCATGTTGGCCTCAGTCAACGGAGCGCCGGTCCCGTCTTCGATCTTGCCCGAAAAGGCAACGAGGGTGGCGATGTCGGTGTACCCCTTGCCGCTGATGTACCCGTCGATGCTTTGCTTGTAGCGCACCGCGTGAAGGCGCGAGGAGGTGACGACCATCGCCTTGGCTGCCCCGCCCATCTCCGTCGCCGTGTGGCTGCGGAAGTGCTCGACGATGATCTCCGCCTTCTGGGCAAGGTGGTGAGGATGCAAGCTCACGAAGCGTGCAATCGCCCGTCGCGCCTTCTTGGCCTCGTACTCGGGGTCTTCTTCAGTTGCCCGCTCGATCTTCCAGAAGGTCTTGTAGGTCGTGTAGTTGGCGAGCACATCCATGATGAAGCCCTCCTCGATCGCCTGGCGCATCGAGTACAGGTGGAACGGTTCGTGCTTGCCGGTATCTGGATTGAGGGATCCGAACATCTCCAGAGTCCGGCCCTTTGGCGTCGCCGTGAACGCAAAGTAGGAGAGGTTCGACTGCCGGGAGCTGCGGGCACCGACGGATTCCGCCACTGCATCCTCAACCGGGTCGATCGCAGCTGCAAGCAGCCCGGAGTCCTCGGCCTCAGCGGCGGTCAGCTCGGCTTCTTCGCCCGCCCCCAGGACCAGGCGCAGGTCCTTTGCCGCCTCACCCGTCTGGGATGAGTGAGCCTCGTCGATCACCACCGCGTAGTTGCGATCCGGCAGTGAGCCAACCTTGTCGAGCACGAACGGGAACTTCTGCAGCGTCGTGATAATGATCCTCGCCTCCTCTCCCGCCAACGCCTCGGCGAGCTGGGTCGAATCCTTGTCGATCTTCACGACCACGCCGCGGGCGTGTTCGAACTGGTAGATGGTCTCCTGGAGTTGACTGTCGAGGATCACCCGGTCGGTGATCACGATCACCTTGTCGAACACCTTGCGGTCCTCGTCCGTGTGGAGCGTGGAGAGGCGGTGAGCGCTCCAGGCAATCGTGTTCGACTTCCCCGAACCGGCGGAGTGTTGGACGAGGTAGGAGCGACCCGCGCCGTTTGCGGCGGCGTCGGCCTCGAGCTTTAGGACGGCATCCCACTGGTGGTAGCGCGGAAAGATGACGGTCTCAGCCGCACGCCGCGCGGCAAGCGACCCCTTACTAGGTCGCTTGACATGGATGAAGCGATGGAGGATGTCCAGCCAGGCACCCTTGGCCCAGGTCACTTCCCAGAGGTAAGCGGTCTTGTGCCCGGCGCGATTCGGCGGATTGCCCTTACCGAGCTCATGGCCGCGATTGAACGGCAGGAATCTGGTCTTCGCCGCGGCGAGCTTGGTGGTCATTGCGACCGCATCCGGATCGACCGCGAAGTGCACCAGTGCTCGCCGGGAGAGCGTTACGTTCTTCGGGTCTCTGTCCTTACGGTACTGCTCGATCGCGTGCTCGACATTCTGACCCGTGAGGTGGTTCTTCAGCTCCGCCGTCGCGACCGGGATGCCGTTGACGAAGAGACATAGGTCGAGCGTCTTGCTTGAGCCAGGGTCGTAGGGCAGTTGGCGGGTGACCGTGAGGCGGTTGGCGTTGTAATGCGCGACGAGCTCCGGCGCGACCCCGAATGCCGGGCGCCGATATGAGAGCCGGAACTCCACGTTCCGATCCCGCATGCCATGTCGGAGGACATCAACCGTCCCCCGCTCGTCGATCTGCTGCACCAGCCGCTGGGTAAAGTTCCGGTAAGTGAGTTCCTCGTCTCCGCCATAGGCCTTGAGCAGCTTCTCCCACTGGGGACCCTGCGTCTCTTGAACGAACCCGAATAGCTCGACAGTGTCAAGACCAAGGACCGGGTCGAAATCAGGCCGCCACTCCGAGTCCGTGCCGACCTTGCAGACACGGTAGCCGCCGTCGGTGACTAAGTAGCCGCTGACCTCGTCCTCCAGGAGCTTCTCGCTGACTGAGGTCATGCCGCCTCCGCAATGCTGAGCTGTCCGGTCACGGCCGCATCGACGAGTGCCTCTCGTCGCTCTCGCAGAAGATTGATCTGTTTCTGGGTAATGCTGCCTATCAGCTCGTCACGCTGAACCGCACCGGTAAGGGCACTAAGGAACTTCACTTCCTCAGCTTTGGGCGGAACCGGAACCCTGAACCGCCTGAGAGCCTCAGCTGGAACGTGCGGGATCGTAGCCAGATTTCCCTCCACCTCAAACACTCTCCTGTCAACAGCGACACGAAACCACTCAAGCAGCCACTGCACGCTCAGCTCGCCTCGGGGTCTTATTCGATGCACTGACTTCTGGTAGTAGATCTCGTCGATACGACCGTCCCAGATTGCGGCACGCCCGATACCTGCCCCTCCCTCGTTCACAAGTAGATCCCCCGGCTTTAATGCGTATCGGATTCGTCCTTCGGGCGGAAAGTTCATCTCCGCGAGATCAGAGGTGTCGACCGAACCCCAGCGGACGTTGACGTTACGTATGTAAGGCCGCATGTCCGGACCTGTGCGTCGCTCACCATTGAGCATTCGACCCAGCTGAACATCGAACAAAGATCCTAACCTCGCCATCCGCCAATGAGCAGGGATTGATCCCATCCAATCGTTTCCGGACGCCTGTCGTGACCCATCCACTTGGGTCCCCGACACAGTTGCATGGGCGAGCGCGATCCGCCGCTCTGTTAGCGACTCCACCACCCGTTGCTTCGCAGTGATAAGTGCGTCGATCCGTGCCGTCTCCCGGTCGAGGTAGTCGGCGATGGACTGCTGGACGCCATGGTCTGGAACCCCGAGACGAAGCTCGCCGAGCTTGATCCAGCTGGTTCGTGGCATCTTTGCGCCGTCCGAGGTGGCCACGGCGAATTCAACAAAAGGTCGGCTGGCAACCACGTAACCGAACCACCGTGAACTAACACCTGGTGCAGGGCGTAGACAAAGGAGCTCCGCAGAGGCAAAGCAAGGGCGATCGGCTACCCAACTCTTTGCGAGGTAGGGCCTTAGCTTTCCGAAGAGGACATCCCCCTCGGCAACCTGAGCGACACCCTCTCCGGGCTCAGAGAGCTCGTGAAGCTTAACCCCGGCAGCTAACCGGCCCGTTCCTGAGGCCAGCGCTTCAAGATCGACGATTGGACGCGGAGTCGGATCCTCAACGGACGTATGGAGGCGTGCCAAGTGCTTCAGGCGCATCACGGGGGTCACCTGCTCACCTTCCTTAATAGCCCCTGAATCTCAGCCTCCAACGCCTTGATCTCGGCGTCGATCTCCTCCAGTGGGCGCGGCGGCACGTATTTGTAGAAGTGCCGGGTCAGTGGAATCTCGTACCCGAACTTCGTTTTCTCGTAGTCCACCCAGGCATCAGGCACGTATGGCAGGACCTCGTCGCGCATGTAGTCGTCTATGGCGTTTCGAAACGGCAATTCCTGAATCCGCTCTGACGGGTCCTCTTCAAAGGCGACCGGCTCGGCGGGAAGCGGGACGCTCTCGCCGTCGCGGAGCGCGGGGTCAGGTTTGGAGTTCCCTTTCCGGTCGGTGACGGGCGGTGCATCTCCATCCCTGACGGCGAGGGCATCCCAAAGCGCTTTCGATGCGGCGGCCGGAAGATCGAGGCCGGCGATGTCGGTACCGATTCCGCCCTTCAGCGCCTTCTCGGTTGCGGCCTGGAGGCCGGTGTGGCTCTCGAGAACAGAACCCAGCCTGCCTCGGACCTCTTCGTCAAGCTTCTGAATCGCCCTCGAGGCGAGCGCCGCGGCCATCGTCTCCTCGGATACCTCCCAGCGCAGCTTCAGTGGGCGCTCCACCGTGATCCGCATGAAGCCGAAAGCCTCATTGGGGAAGATCTTGACCTTCCCGCCATCCTCGAACTCCCCGTAAAGGCGAGTGATCTCGGCGATCTGCTCGCCGGAGATCTGCTTCCGCTTGTCCCCCAGGGACTTCCCCATTTTCACGAAGAGCTCGCGGGCGTCGAGCAGTTGGACCTTCCCGCGTCGCTCCGGTGACTTGCGGTTGGTGACGACCCAGAAGTAAGTGGAGATGCCCGTGTTGTAGAAGAGCTGATCCGGCAGAGCGACCACGGCCTCGAGCCAGTCGTTCTCGACGATCCAGCGGCGGATCTCCGACTCGCCAGATCCAGCGGCACCGGTAAACAGCGGCGACCCGTTGAAGACGATGGCCACACGGGACCCGCCGTCCTCCCGCCTCTTCATCTTGGCGATCATGTGCTGGAGAAACAGAAACGAGCCGTCGTTGATCCGTGGCAGTCCAGCCCCGAAACGACCTTTGAAGCCCTTGCTCTCAGCCTCGGTTCGAACCGCGGACTCGACCTTCTTCCACTCCACGCCGAAAGGCGGATTTGCGAGCAGATAGTCGAAGCGTTCGCCCTCATGATGGTCTTCGGAGAAGGAGTTACCGAAGGCGATCTGGGTGGCGTCCTGGTCCTTCAACATCATGTCCGAACGGCAGATCGCGTAAGTCTCGGGATTCAGCTCCTGACCGTAGACCTCGAGTCGGGCCTTCGGGTTCAAATCGCGAAGGTGGTCCTCCGCGACCGAGAGCATCCCCCCGGTTCCGCAAGCCGGATCGCACAGCGTCTTGACGATTCCTGGCTTTGTGAGCACATCGTCGGCGTCATCGATGAAGAGCAGGTTGACCATCAGGCGGATCACCTCACGCGGGGTGAAGTGCTCGCCGGCCGTCTCGTTTGAGAGCTCGGAGAATTTCCGGATCAGCTCCTCGTAGAGGTAGCCCATCTCGACGTTGGAAACCGAATCGGGATGCAGGTCTATCTCGGCGAACCGGCCGACTACCTGGTAGAGGAGGTTGGCCCTATCGAGCCGACCGATTTGGCCTTCGAAGTCGAATTTGTCGATCACGTCCTTCGCGGCCGGCGAAAACCCCCCGATGTAGAGGCGGAGGGAGTCGGCAATCGTGCTCGGGTCGTCGAGCAACCTCACGAAGGTCAGGGGGCTCGTGTTGAAGAACTGCTGGTTCCCCGTTGCGGCCCTGAGGACCGGATCTACGTTGTCGACCTTGCCGGCAAGTTGCTTGTGCTTCTCGAGGACCGCCGCCTTCGTCGGCTCGAGCACGCAATCGAGGCGACGGATCACAGTCAGAGGCAGGATGACCTTGCCGTATTCGGACTGTTTGTAATCACCGCGGAGAAGGTCGGCCACAGACCAGATGAAATCGGCGTGATTCTTGCTCCCCCGCTCGTCCAAACCGCAGCTCCTTGATCAATCTCCATCGGTCAACCAGACGTGCGACAGCCTACATTCGCCGTTTCCCCGAAGAAGGCAAGAGCCTGCGACGCATCTCAACCGATAACGACGACCTCGCAGTCGATGCCACTTGCCCGCTCGATGCGTCCGTCGGCCGTCACCAGCACCGCGTCGAGCGCTTCGGCCAAGGCGACATAGGAGGCGTCGTAAGCGCTTAGGTTGTCGCGCAGCTCCCATACGCGAGCGAGCAGCGGGAGATGCGGGGCCCGGCGCAGAGGAAGCGCGGCCAGATCCGTGAGCGCCTGAGCCGAGCGACGTTCGTCAAGCCGGCCTGCCCTCGCGGCGCGGCGTAAGGTCGAGAGAACCTCCACGTCGATCAGCTCCGGCGCTGCGAGCTGCTCGCCGCGCAGGCGCTCGCGAGCGCGGTCGCCATCGACGTCGTCGTCGGCGAGAGCGGGCGCAAGAACGGACGCATCGACGACGATCACGCAGCGCGCCGGCGATCTTCCCGGAGACTCTTGGTGGCAAACTCGAAACCGAGCGAGCCACCGGCGCGACCGCCTGCACGGTCAAGAACCTCCTCCAGCGTCGCGGTCTCGGCCTGCCGGGTCAGCTGGTCGAGGAGGTACTCCTGCATCGACTGCCCGGCAGCAGCGGCCCGCTTGCGCAGGACCCGATGCACGCCGGGTGGAACGTTCTTTATCTGGACGCTGGGCATGGGTGAAAGTGTAGCGCCACTTTGGCGCCACCGCAGGAGTTTTGGCCGGTGGTCCGACCTCGAGTCCCTACACCAGTCGCAAGTTACGCCCTGGGTTCGAGCTCCTCCGGCGTCAGCGGTGCGCTCGTTTTGCCTTCAGCTTCAGCAGCAGTTTCGCCTTGATCTGGGTGGCTTCGCCATTGCGATTGCGAGATTGACCCGCGATGCCGACCCGGAGCTTAAGTTTTGTACGCGCTGCAAGCAGAGCGCGGCCGCGCTTGCTGAGCTTGACGCGGAGGGTCCCTGCCTCACCTCCACCGATGCTGCCGGTGAGGGTGCCGATCTTTGCCGGGCGTTTGCTTGCTTTTGCTTTGCCGGATTTGGAGGTTGGGGCGAAGAGGCGTGCTTTGACCGCGCAGAGGTCGTCGGGGACGTTGAGGCAGCGGACTTTGAGTCGACCCTTGCCGCTTTTCTGGCCGATCGTGACCCGCTTGGTTAGGAATTGGAGCTTGGCGGCGCCGGTGGCGGCTGCGGGCGGCGGCGGGACGGAGACCTCGTAGGCGCCGATGTCGCAGGCCGGGCCCTGGGGCCGGGAGATGCCGCGCTGATCGGTGGCGGGGCACGGCTCTCCGGCGGCGTCGATGGCCGGGCTGCCGGCGAAGAGGGCCATCGTCTCGGTCGTGCCGCCGTTGGCGGCGAGCGGACCGAGGAGGGGGTTGGTGTTCACCTTGTCCCCAGGCGCTTTGAAGTTGCACTGGTCGAGGCTGTCGATGTTGTGGCCGGCCGATTCGATCGGGCCATTGCAGTTGGCGCCTTTTTCGGTCGCCGATCCGGCGGCGACGATCGAGTTGCGCAGCTTGGTCTCTCCATCGCCGCTGCTGCTGAAGTCGGCGATGTTGCCGCCGGCTCCCGTCGAGCTGTTTGCGGCGATCGTCGAGTTGAGCACCTCGAGCGTGCCTTCGGCTGAGCCCAGGTGCAGGAGGCCGCCGCCTGCGGCGCTGGTCGGCGAGGTGGCCCGGTTGTCGACGATCGTCGAGTTGGCAATGGACTGGGCGTCGTCGACCGTGCCGAGGATCATGAATCCGCCGGCGTCGGCGATCGTCGCCGATTCAGAGCGATTGCCCGCGACCAGGCTCTCGGCCAGCTGGAAGTCGCCGCTCCAGACGTAGAAGGCACCTCCCTGGGAGATCCCACCGGCTCCGGCAACCGCTTTGTTGTCGCGGATCGTGCTTTCGCGCACGCTCAAGCTTCCTTCGCCGGCGCCGATCGCGCCGCCGCTGGGAATCGTCCCGCCTTCGCCAATCGTCGCGTTGCCTTCGAAGACGGACCGGACGACGGTCGCCGACGCCTGCTGCGAGGAGGTTCCTTCGCTAAACAGCCCGGCGCCCTCGGGAATGCCGCCGGTTGCCGTCTGCGTTTCGTTTTCCAGAAAGCGGGAGTGGACAATTTCCGCGCTGCCTGCGTTGAACACCCCGCCGCCCGCCGGGACCCCGCCGTTGAAGGGGCGGGCGGTGGCGACGTTTTTAGCGATCGTGCTGCCGACGATGACGAGGTTGCCGGCGTTGAAGATGCCGCCACCTTTTGGAGAGGTGCCGCTCACGTCGGCCGGCTCGACCAGGTTGCCGGAGACGACGACACCTTCGAGGCGCAGGTCCCCGGCGTTGTAGATCGCGCCTCCCCCGGCCTGGCTCGCGCCGGTGCCTTTGACCCTGCCGCCGGAGATCCTCACCCCGTTGATCGTCAGCGAGTAAGCGGCGTTGCCGATCGCGATCACCCTCGAGCTGCCGTCGGAGACGATCGAGACCGAACCGGCGCCGCCGCCGCTGATGGTCAGGTCATCGCCGATCGGGAGCTGGCCGAACGTCAGTGAGTATTCGCCATTCGGCAGCGAGACCTCGTCCGGGCCGAAGGAAATGTTGGCCGCTTCCACTGCCTGGCGCAGCGTGCAGGCGCCGGGCGTGCAGGCGCCCGAGTTCGAGTCAGACGTGGTGCTGACCGGGAAGCTGGCCGCCTCGGCGCCGGTGATCGGCAGGGCGAAGGTGGACAGGACGAGGAGGAGGATCGCGAGGCGCGCATCGGGCATAGATATCCGCTCTGGTGGCGCCAGTCCAGGCGTGCGGCCACAAATACGGCACTTACCGGGGCCGAAAATACGGCACCTTCACTGATGCATAGGCCTCCTGGGGCGCCTAATTTCGCTGTGCAACGTCAAACACACGAAATCGGAGGCAAGAAATGCAGCTTTACGGAATCTTTCGTCGCAACGGTTGGCGGACCCCGGCGGACCTCGAAGTCGCCGGCAAGAAATCGGCTGAAGTCGGCGACGAGCCGGGCTCCGGGGTGCGGTGGATCCGCAGCTACGCACTCGGTGAGGAGAGCGGCGAGGTCGGCACCTTCTGCGTCTACGAAGGCGAGAGCCCCGAGACGATCCGCGCCCACGCCGAGGCCGCGGGCCTGCCCTGCGACGAGATCGTCCCGATCCTCGACACCGTCGTCGTCCGGCCCGATCCGGTTCCGGCGACCCACTAGTAGTCGCTCCCAAGCGGCCGAGTTGCCTCCTTGTCTCGCATAGAGATACAAAGAGGCAACTCGGCCAGGAGCACCACCTTCGCGCCTAGACTGAGTGCGATGAGCGAGCGGACTCCCCTGGTCGGACGGGCGGACGAGCTGGCCCAACTGAGCAAGGCCGCCGAGCGCGCCCGCCGCGGCGAGGGCTCGATCGTCCTCCTCGCCGGCGAGGCCGGGGTCGGCAAGAGCTCCCTCGCCGCCGCGGCGGCCTCCGGCTTCGAGGTCGCCCTCTGGGGATCGGCCACCGCCGGTTCTACCGTCTCCTACGGCCCGATCGTCGACGCCCTGCGCTCGCGGCTGCGCGAGGACCCCGAGGCGCTCGCCGAGTGCGGCCCGCTCCTCCCCCACCTCGCCCTCCTCCTCCCCGAGCTCGGCGAGGCCGCCGCCGAGAGCGAACGGGCGACGATCTTCGAGGCGGTCCGCTGCGCCCTCGCCCACCTCAGCGAGAACCAGGCGGCGATCGTCGTCCTCGACGACCTGCAGTGGTCCGACGAGACGACGCTGGAGCTGCTGGCGGCGCTGGCCGAGCCGCTGGGCCGGCTGCCGGTGCTCGTCATCGCCGCCTACCGCTCCGACGGCCTGCCCCGCGACCACCGGCTGCGCTGGCTGCGCAACGAGCTGCGCCGCGGCGGCCGGCTTGACGAGCTGAACCTGGAGCCGCTCGACCGCCCCGCGGTCGGCGAGCTGCTGGAGGAGCTGCTGGGCGAGGCACCCTCCCCCGCCCTGGCCCGCACGGTCCACGACCGGACGATGGGCTCCCCCTTCTTCGTCGGCGAGCTGGTCGCCGCCCTCAACGCGCGCAGCGCCCTGCGGCCGGGCCGTCGCGGCCTCGAGCTGGCCGAGCGCGACGAGGTCCCGGTTCCCGACTCGATCCGCGAAGCAGTCCTGGTCGGCATCTCCGACCTCTCGCCGGAAGCCCGCGAAGCCGCCGAGGCCGCCGCGATCCTCGGCCAGCAGGTGGACCTCGACCTGGCGGCCGAGTTCGCCCCCGCCGCCGGGCTGGCCGAGCTGGTCGAGGCCGGGCTGCTGGTCGAACAGGGCTCGGGGGCGGCGACCTTCCGCCACGCGCTAGCCCAGGAAGCGCTCTACGCCGAGGCGCCCTGGATCCGCCGCCGCGACCTGCACCGCCGGCTGGCCGAATCCCTGGAGGCGGGAGGCGGACGCAGCCTCGAGATCGCCGGCCACTGGCGCGGCGCCGGCAGCGAGGCCCGCGCCCGCGAGGCGCTGCTCGCCGCCGCGCAGGAGTCCGACTCGGTCCACGCCCACGGGAAAG
>JADMIO010556694.1_pt1 | contig 12537 bp, 13 predicted proteins | sample 8958161 | NCBI WGS metagenome assembly JADMIO01 (sample SAMN16585339, study PRJNA669376) | soil metagenome | isolation source: Crop rotation soil | place: USA: Cullars Rotation, Alabama | collected 2011 | reverse complement strand
GGCCGCGACTTCAAGTCACGTGAATTCCAAGCTTCGGATCCCACTGTGCTGGAAAGAACGCATCCAACAGGGTCACGTTCAACCCAGCTTCGCGATAGTATTTTCGGCTAAGCTCCAATACGGAAAAGCCGTCCTCATAGGCGGCAAATCCACCATTCAGGGGCTTGTCCAAATAAACCAACGCGCCTTCAACCATGAAGAGGATCAGCGCAGCCTCAGGTGAATCGTCTGCGATCACCAGCGTGTGAGCCTCACCAGCGGGTTCATAGATGAAGGTGCCGGGCTTTGCGATCCAGTCATGCTCCAGATACCGCCAGTGACCCCGCAACGTGTAACCCCGCACCGTACCGACGTGGTAATGCACGCCCAGCGCCGCGCCCGGCAATCCTTTCAGCAATACGCTGAAGCCGCCCGCGGTAAGGTTGAAGCAACAGGGCCGCACCCAGACACCCGGCGCATAAGGAATCCAGAACCGTTCGTCGTTTAGGTCGTTATGGGCGACGAAATGCCCGCGAGCACGCTCCTCCGGGCGGAGACCGTCCTCAAAGCTGCTGAAATTGGTAATGGGCATTCGTTTCCCGATTCGCGCTGATGCCACACCAGTATTATGAACGAAAATGCCCTGATGATGCCACTACCCCACTCCTGACAGGTGGAGGCGAGGGCTAAGGCCGCCCGCCGACGCGAATGTCCGCTTGGGGCCGGAAGCGTTCATTCGGCGCCGGTCCGCCCAATGTCCGCTTTGCGCCAATAGCGGACATTCGTTCAATACTGCAAAGGAGCGCCCTAATGCCCCGCGATTCCCTGTTCCATCCGGTAGGCGATCTCATCCTTCTGCAAGGACGGCAACTTATCAGGATTGGCGGCATAGACGGCCTTCAAATAACCCAGGTCGTTCGCGGTGATCTCAGTGGCCGCTTGCGCGCAGCCCTGCGCCAAGAGGCTTGTGATGCTGGGAAGGGCCTGGCAGGTGTCCAGCAAATTGATCTGGGCCAGCGACAGAACGGCGATGTAGTCGGCCACCGTCGAAACGGTTAAATTCATCATCCGGGGATTGGCGATGATCGTCACATGATCGAAGGTGGCCCGCAGACCGTCCGCCAACCGCGAACCATCAACAGTGACTCCGACGGCTTTGGGCATCACCCTGGTGCAAATCCCGCCCGGGACAACCGCGCCGCCACCGTAATTGCCGATCAAATAGCACGGGCCGGTGATCACCAGCCCATGGCCGTTGCCGGTGGTCTGAGGCCCGTCGATTTGGCGGTGGCCTTGCAGGTCCATAGTCGCGGTGCTGTACCAGGCCTGGATCGGCCGGGTGACGGTCGCTAGCCGCTTCAGCTCTTCGGGATTGGATTGATAGCCGAGCCACTCCACATGGTCCTTGCGGATGCTGTCCAGGAGTTCTTGGGGCACGGTGGAGAAGGCGATCACGATGTTGGGCTTGCAGTCCGGGTCGCTGCTGACGCGCCCGCCGGCCTTGAGCGCCACATCCTTCACCCGCTGTACCACAAGTTCGGTGACGTTTAGCGGCATGCCCAAGGCATAAGGACAGATGGGTATGTCCCAGCGCGCGACCTTGCCGATGATGTGGGTCGGCGTGGCCGCCGCCTGGACAAAGTCGTTAACGGCCTTGGAGCTCGCGCCGGTAACGGTGATCCTTTCAACCGGAGGGGACGCGGTGGCCGCCCAGGATGGCTGTGCCCAGGCGAGGGCGACCAGCAACAGCGACAGCGAAATTTGCAATCCCACCTGGACTTTGGTGAGGCGGCTGACACACCGCATGTCTTGCATCCCCGCGCATTGGCCTTTCCTAGTTCCTTATAGCGCAAAATGCCGTAGGTGGCCATCGCCGGGCCTGACAAGTGGCCCGCGATCCCCTGTTCCATGTGGTATCCTGCACAAACTAAGGTCTGCTTTGGGTCAATAGCGGTCATTCGACCCCGATCGATCCAATGTCCGCTTTGCGCCAAAAGCGGACTTTGGCGCTAATTTGCAATTTAGCCAATTTGCATCGCTAGCATTGAGATGGACCCGCCATCGACACCTTGGACCGGGAAGGCGACGGCATCGCCCTCGCGCCGTGCGCCAAGAACGTAGAGCAACGGGAGATAATGTTCTGGGGTTGGAATCGCGAGTTCGGCATCGGGGCCAAGCGTTTCATAATGCGTAAGCGACGTGTAATTGTTTGAGAGTATCAACTCCTTCGCTTGAGATTCAAAGCGGCTTGCCCAATCAAAGGGCTCGGGCAAATGTCGTCCCCAAGCGTAGGTATGAAGGTTGTGGACCAGGTTGCCACTGCCAAAGATCAGAATGCCTTCATCCCGGAGGGCGGACAGCCTTGTCCCGATCTCATGGTGAAAGGTGGCGGGCTTGGTTTCATCAATGCTGAGCTGGACGACGGGGACATCTGCGTCGGGATAAATGTGACAAAGTACCGACCAAGTGCCGTGATCAAGGCCCCACGATGCATCTTGCCTCACGTCGATGGGGTCCAGCAATTCCCGAATGCGGCGAGCGAGTTCCGGACTGCCAGGTGCGGAGTACTGAACCTGAAACAGCTCCTTGGGGAATCCGCCAAAGTCATGAATGGTTCGCGGAACGTCGTTCACGGTGACCCCGGTAAATGGAACGTACCAGTGTGCCGATATAGAAAGAATTGCTTTGGGCTTTGGAAGGTTGTCGCCGATTTTTCGCCATCCTGCCGTATAGGCGTTATTGGCTAAAGCATTCATGGGATTGCCGTGGCCGACAAACAGGGCTGATAGCGATTTGGTCATTTTTGACACCGAATTGCTGCATGCGGGAAGCCTTGTCCCAGAAAAGGAACGTTCCGTCCAATTAGGGACTACGAGCGATCATTCTATCTCACTCGCCCAATGTCCGCTTTTTGCCAATAGCGGACATTCACGGTTGGTGAACGTGGAAGGTCGTGGCGGCTCAAGCCGCAGGTTTCAGGCGTTCCGCTGCTTGTGCCTCCCGCACCTTTGGCCGGGTGCCCACACGGTCCATCAGGGCTCGCAGCGCGGGATAGGCTGCAAGTTCGACCTTGGCGAATGAGGACCAGCCGACGATTACAAATAGGTAGGCATCGGCTACGGTGAATTGGCCGCCCATTAGAAACGGCCCATGCTCTGCAAGATGGCTTTCCACCAGGGACAGCCGTCCGGCTATCTTCTCACGCGCGATCTTTTGAACGTCCGTGCCGTATTCGGCATGAAATAGCCAGGGACTGTACATCTTGTGCAATTCGGCCGCGATGAAGTTGAGCCAAGACTGAAGCCGATAGCGCTCCAATGTGCCTGCCAATGGCGCGAGGCCGGAGTCCGGATTCAAATCGGCCAAGTACTGTACAATGGCTGCGCCCTCCGTGAGCAACGAGCCGTCGTTAAGCAACAGTGCCGGAACATAGCCTTTTGGATTGATTTGGCTGAAATTCTGTCCACTAGCGGTGACATGTGGCGTCTTGAAGATGTCCACCTTCTCAATTTCCAGATCAATGCCCGCTTCGCGGGCCACGATATGCGCTGCAAACGAGCAGGTACCGGGGGCGTAGAACAGTTTCATGGCGGCCTCATGGAGTGTTTTCACCATCTCTTATGGGGATTGTGAGGCCGGAACGGAACTGCCTGTTGGCTTCCATCTCCATAGACCCTGGCTATGAGACGACGCGCTAACGTGCCCGGCATGCGCATTTTCATCGTTCATGCTCACCACGAGCCGGCCAGTTTCAACGCCGCGCTAACCCGGACGGCGAGAAACGCCATGACCGAGCAAGGCCATCGCGTCATCATCTCCGATCTGCATGCCATGGGCTTCGACCCTGTCTCAGACCGGCGCAATTTCACCACCACAGCGGATCCTCATCGGCTGAAGCAGCAGAATGAGGAAGCCCTGGCCAGCCAAACAAACGGCTATGCGGCGGAACTTCAGGCGGAAATGGACAAGCTGGCCTGGTGTGACTTGCTGGTTTTCCAATTTCCCCTGTGGTGGCTCGGGCCGCCCGCCATACTCAAGGGCTGGATCGACCGTGTCTTCGCGGTAGGCAGATCCTATGGAAGCGGGCGCTGGTTCGGCACCGGCCTTCATCGTGGCAAGCAAGCGCTTTGCTCTGTCACCGTGGGCGGGCCAAAAGCCATGTATGAAGCTGGCGGCACTTACGCGCCGGTCGAACAAATTCTCTATCCCCTGAACCACGGCATATTCGGGTTTACCGGCTTCACTGTTCTGAAGCCGTTTGTGGTCTACGGCCCCAATCGCATGAGCCATTTGGAACGCCGAGAACAGTTGGCGCGCTATCGGATGCGGCTGCTGTCGCTCGACCGAGCAGGCGCGACGATGCCTGGCTAGGCAGTATCAGGCTTCGGATAAGACACGCTTTTCCCGATAGCTGCCGCCTATGGTAACCGTAGCCAACAAGTAGTTCCGCTCTCGCCGCGCCGGCCGCATAACAACACCACCCAACAAGGTGGACCGGTCATGTCTAGCACGGCGATGAAACACCAGAGCCCCCTGATCCAATACGGACAGTTTGTCCTGGTGCTTCAGGGTGGAGGCGCTTTAGGGGCCTACCAGGCGGGCGTCTATCAAGCGCTCCATGAAGCCGGCATTGAGCCGGACTGGATCATTGGCACCTCAATCGGGGCCATCAATGCCAGCTTGATTGCCGGCAACAAGCCGCACAATCGTCTTAAGCGCCTCACCCAATTCTGGGAGAGGGTCGAGCATGCGCCGTTTCTCAAGGCGGCGGGATCGCTGCCAATACTGGGGCAAGCGGCGTCCACCTTCTGGTCCACCATCCTTGGCGTGGGCGGATTCTTTGAGCCCAATCCCAAGGCCCATTGGGGCAATCACGTGAAGTTGGGCGCGGAACAGGCCGGTTATTACTCAACCGCACCCTTGATGAAGACCCTGGGAGATCTGGTGGACTTCGACCAGATCAATGACGGCCCTGTCCGCCTAACGGTCGGCGCCGCCAATGTCCGCACCAGCCAGATGCACTATTTCGATAGCCGTGACATGGCGCTCGACGTCAAGCATGTCATGGCATCCGGTGCTCTGCCCCCTGCGTTTCCCGCCGTGCGCATTGATGGCGAGCTCTATTGGGACGGCGGCGTTCTTTCCAACACGCCGGTGGAAGCTGTGTTCGACGACAAGCCGCGCAAGAACGGCCTGGTCTTTGCCGTGCATCTTTGGAATCCCAACGGGCCAGAGCCGGATTCCATTCTGAAGGTGATGAACCGGCAGAAAGACCTGCAATATTCCAGCCGGGCGGGCACTCATATCGCCCGCCAGCGCCAGATCCACCGCTTGCGCCACATCATCTCCGAACTGGCTGCGCGGCTTCCCGATGAGGCCCTCAAAGACAATTTCGTTCGCGAAATGGCGTCCTATGGCTGCCCGACCCGCATGCATGTCGTGCGGCTGCTGGCGCCGCAGGTGCGCGGCGAAGACCATGCCAAGGACATCGACTTCAGCCCGAGCGGCATCAAGACTCGCTGGCAAGCCGGCTATGTCGACGCCAATCGGGTTCTGAAGGCCCAACCATGGGCCGCGCCCGTAGACCCCATCGAAGGCTTCATCCTGCACGAAGCCAATGCCGACGAGATGCAGGACCAACCCCAATCCTGAAAGGACCTCTCATGCGCAACCTGTCCAAGCTGCTCTTTTCCGCGACCATCATCGCGCTCTGCGTCTCGCCGCTTTTCGTTTTCAGCGCCGAAGCCGGCATGGAGCATGGAGTAATTCCCCAACACATGAAGACTGACGACGGCGTGATCCGTGTGAAGTCTGCCTATGGCCTGGATGAGACGGTGACCCGCCTCAAGGCCGACATCGCGACCAAGGGCATCAAATTCTTCGACCAGATCGACCAGAGCCAACTGGGCGCCGATGCCGGCATCAAGCTCAATCCCTCGACCTTGCTGATTTTCGGCAATCCGCCGCTGGGCATCCAATTCTTGACCGCCAATCCCTATGCCGGCCTGGACTGGCCGGTGAGGATGCTGGTCTTGCAGGACAAGGACGGCCAGGTGTGGATCGCCTACACCGACTTCACCTATATCGCCCATCGTCATCACATCACTGACCGCGATCCGCAATTCGCGATGGCAACCCAAGTGGCCGCTTCCATCGCCTCTGCCGCGCAAGCCCGGTGACCGCGATGGCCTGGATGCGGCTTAGCCCACTCCTACTGTGTGTGGCGGCGCTCGTGCTGCTGGCCACGGGGGCCGTCGGCAAGCCCGTCCGGGTCCCGGCAGCCCATTTTCCGGTCATTGAGGGAGTATTGGGACCGTCATATTCCCGGCTTTGACAGCCAGGCAGTGTCGCATAAGCTGGGACCGGCGCTTGGGGGCGCAGCAATCGTGGAGATGCACCAAGTCCGTTATTTCCTGGCTGTCTGCCGAACCTTGAATTTCACCAAGGCGGCGGAGGAGTGTAACGTTGCGCAGCCTTCGCTCACCCGCGCCGTGCAAAAGTTGGAAGAAGAGCTGGGCGGACCACTGTTCCACCGTGAACGCGCCAACACGCATTTGACCGAACTCGGACGGCTGATGGTGCCGCACTTGGAGCAGACCTACGCCGCCTCGCAGGCGGCCAAAGCGCTCGCGACCAGTGTCCGCAAAGGCGAGGTCGCGCCTCTCCGGCTGGCGGTGGACAGCACGGTAGCAGTTCGCCCCATTATCGAGATGCTTTCATCGCTGAAAGATTCGATTCGCGGCCTGGAGCTGACCTTGGGATCTGGTACCCGTGTTGCCGTGATCGACAAGGCGCTGGATGGGGCATTCGATCTGGTAGTGGCCAGTCAGGCGGGCGAACCCAACGACCGCTTGCGCAGCTGGACGCTGTTCCGCGAACAATGCCGGGCGATTGTCCCGAAGGCCCACCGTTTCGCCAGCCGGGATTCCATATCGCTGAAAGACCTGGACGGAGAGGCGATGGTGGAGCGCGTCGACTGCTGTCTGCACCCGCACTTTCTGGCGGCCTGCGAGGCCGCCAATGTCAAGCCGGATATCCGCCACCGCGCCTGCGGCGAAGAACATCTGCAGCGCATGGTGTTATCTGGCTTCGGCGTTGGCATTAGCCCGCCGACCATATCCCTCACCGAAGGGCTGGTCAGCGTACCGTTGGAAGGCGATAGTTTTGAGCGCGAAGTGGTTCTGGCCACCGTGCCGGGCCGGCGGTTCTCCGTGGCGGCCGATGCCTTTGTGAAAGTGGCGCGTGCCCGCGACTGGTCTCAGGAAGTGACGGGCTGAAGGCCGGCGACGATACCGACCAGGTTTTCTGGATCGCAACGCTCGCGATAGTCGGGGTTCACATAGGCGTAGACGATCACTCCGTCCTGCCCAATAACGTAGGTCGCCGGTATCGGGATCATCCAGCCGTCATTGCCATAAATCCTGGGCATATTGACGTTGAATTTGAGATAGCTCCTCTGGATGTCCTCGGGAATGCGGAACATCAACCCGAATTCCATGGCAACGCCATTGTCAACGTCGCATAGGACCTCGAACTTAAGATTGCGCTCTTTTTTGGTTTTCAACGCCACACCGCCGATTTCGGGCGTGATGGCGACCACCGTCGCTCCGGCTGACTGGAGATGGGGCGCCGCATCCGCGAGCGCATTCAGTTCCTGTGAACAATAGGGGCACCAGACACCGCGATAAAAGCTCAGCACCAACGGACCGTAAGCAACAAGTTGCGCGGAGGAGACCAGCTGTCCTTCGGCGTTGGGAAGCAGGAATTCCGGCATGCGATCGTCGGCCTTGAGCGCCCCGTCCGCGGCGCCCGCATCGATCAATCCCTGCACCAAGCGGTCATTCTCCCGCCCAAACCAGGCCGGCGTAGCCGCCTTGATGGCGGACATGATCTCGACAAGCGGTTTCTTGAGGTCCATGAGCGTCAGGCTATCCGAGAGATTTCAAGACATCTAGTATGATTGCCGGGTCCAGGCGCTCACGGAAATCGGGATTGACATAGGCATGGCGTACCGTGCCGTCCTGGCCGATCACATAGGTCGCAGGGATAGGCAGAAACCAGCTTTCGTTGCCGTAAATCAGGGGGAAGTTGACGTTGGCTTCCTGATAGTGGTGCCGGATCGCGTCCGGTACCCGGAAGACCAGGCCAAAGGCCAGAGCCAAGCCATTTTCGAAATCGCACAAAATCTCGAACTCCAGACTATGCTTGCGCTTGGCGGCAAGCGCTCCGCCGCAATCCTCCGCCGTAACGGCCACCAGGCTGGCTCCCAAGGCCGTGATGTCGGATGAGGCTTCTCGCAGGGCCTCAAGCTCGGTGACGCAATAGGGGCACCATTTGCCGCGATAGAAGCTGAGCACTACCGGCCCTTTGGCCAACAGGTCGGCCAGGGGAACGATGCGACCTTCAGCGCTGGTCAGCGCGAAGTCCGGCGCGGCCTCACCGGCTTTCAGGGCACCGTCCCCCACCCCGGCCTCGCGCAACCCCTGTACCAGGGCGTCGTAACGGGTTTTCCACACGGGGCTGGAATCGCGGACCTTGGCCAGGTTCGCCGCAAGTGACTCTGGTTCGCTCATACCCTGACCATATAGGCGGCTGGCCCCGAAGGCTCAATGAATAACCCCATAGCCACCGGCTATGAGGTCCAAAGGCAAGCGGTATTTCCCAATCCGCTCGGCCTCCCCGATCCTGATGCCGTTGTCGCGCACCCCGCCGACCAACCCAAACGGAGACCCATATGACCCTCACCAGAACCTTCAGCAAAGCCGCGTCGGCGGCGACCCTCCTGGCAGGCCTGTTCGGCGCTGCCGCCGCTTCCGCGGGCGAATGCCCCGCCGGCAAGACGGGCATGGACGTCACCAAGCCCGGCCCGATGGCCCCGGCCGGCGTGACCGACACCGTCATTTCTTCCATCGACCTCAAAGGCTATGGCTCCGCCGGCCACCAGCTGCGCATGCGCCGCTTGGTGATCCAGCCGGGTGGAATCGTGCCGTGGCACAGCCATGGCGAGCGCCCCGCCAATATCCTGGTTGTTTCCGGCTCGATCACCGAATACCGCAGCACTTGCGCCACGCCGATCAATCATGCGGAAGGCGAAGTGACCGCGGAATCGGGCAACCTGGCCCATTGGTGGAAGAACAACACCAACAAGCCCGCCGTGCTGATCTCGGCCGACGTGCTGCCGCCCGCCAAGTCGGCAGACGGCATGATGTAACCCGATCCGCTCTTCGCTCCCCACGAAGAGCGACGCGGATGCGTGGCGTCCCTGACACCGCCCCCCCTGAACCCAGGGCGCCACGCACCGCAATTCTCCCAGGAGGCCGCAATGCATGATGCCATTCGCTGCCAGCCGTCCGCTCAGGACGGAGAAATGGGGATCCATCTTCCGAATTTCGTCATCGGCCTCACTGCTTTCCTGACCGTCGTGGACCTGTTCGCCACACAGGCGATCCTTCCCACCCTGGTGCGCACCTATCATGTGACGCCAGCCGCCATGGGCGTAGCGGTAAACGCCAGCACTTTCGGTATGGCCGCATCCGGCATCTTGGTGGCGCTTTTCAGCCATCGCATCAACCGGCGGTTCGGAATTCTCGTCAGTTTGGCACTGCTTTCCGTACCCACGGCACTGTTGGCCACCATGCCGAGCCTGGGCCTGTTCACCTTTCTGCGCGTGGCACAGGGCCTATGCATGTCCGCAGCCTTCACGCTGACCTTGGCTTATCTGGCCGAGAATTGCAGCTCCAGGGACCTCGCCGGCGCCTTCGCGGCCTACATCACCGGCAATGTCGCCAGCAATCTGTTTGGCCGGCTGATGTCGGCGGCGCTGGCCGATCATTTCGGTCTTGCCGCGAACTTCTATGTCTTTGCGGTACTCAACCTCTGCGGCGCGGCGCTGGTCTACTTCACCTTGACCCAGACCCGCCCAATGGAGGCCAAGTCGATGCCGACACTGTCGCCGCTCGCGGCAATGGGCACGCACTTGCGCAACCGCCCCCTCGCCGCCAGTTTCGCGGTCGGTTTCCTGATCTTGTTTGCCTTCATCGGCACCTTCACTTACGTCAACTTCATCCTGACGCGGCAGCCTATCCATCTGGCCCAGATGTCGTTGGGCTTCGTCTATTTCGTCTTTCTGCCCTCGATCTTCACAACGCCGGTCGCGGGGCGGATCGCGGCCCGCTTAGGCAGCCAAACCGCCATATTGTGCGGCTTCGCGTTGGCCCTGATCGGGACCCCGCTGCTTCTGTCTTCCCGGCTTCCGCTTGTGCTCACGGGCATGGTTCTGATGGGCGTCGGTACGTTTTTCGCCCAGGCCGTCGCCACCGGCTTTGTCAGCCGTGCCGCCACGGCGGATCGCGGCGCGGCAAGCGGCCTTTATCTTGGTTTTTACTTCCTGGGCGGTTTGGCCGGCGCGGCCATTCTGGGGCAGGTGTTCGACCGCCTTGGGTGGACGGCCTGCGTGATCGGCATTGGCTGTGCCCTGTTGCTGGCCGGCTGGCTGAGCCGGGCGCTGAAGCTACCCGATAGCCGTCTTCTATCGAAAGCCAAGAGCAACGGCATTTCTATTTGCTCCCCCCAGGTCTGACACTCAAAGCAGGAAAGCAATTCCGATGGACAAAATGAACCCCGAAATCACCCTTAAGACCCTGTCCGGCAGAACCGCCCTGGTCACCGGATCGACCAGCGGCATCGGCTTAGGCATAGCCCGCGCCTTTGCCATGGCCGGCGCAAATGTAGTGCTCAACGGTTTTGGCGATGAGCGGGAAATCGAAACCACCCGCGCCCTGCTGGAAGAGGAGGCGATCGTGCAGGTCGCCTATGACAAGGCAAACCTGGCCATGCCGGAAGAGATCTCCGCCATGATCGGTCGCGCCACCACCATGTTTGGCCAGATCGACATACTGGTGAACAATGCCGGAATCCAGTTCGTCTCGCCGCTGGAGAATTTTCCTGTCGAGCGTTGGGACGCAATTATTGGCTTGAACCTTTCGGCCGTGTTTCACACCAGCCGCGCAGTGTTTGCCGGCATGAAAGAGCGCCGCTTTGGCCGCATCATCAATATCGCCTCCGCCCATGGCCTGGTCGCCTCGCCCTTCAAGTCGGCCTATGTAGCAGCCAAGCATGGCGTGCTGGGGCTGACCAAGGTGATAGCGCTGGAAGGCGCGCAATTCGGTGTGACTGCGAACGCCATCTGTCCCGGCTATGTCTGGACGCCGCTGGTTGAAAAGCAAATCGATGACCAGGCCAGGGCCCATGGCATCAGCCGCGAAGCGGTGATCCGCGACGTTCTCCTGGCCCAGCAACCCAACAAAATGTTCGCCACTGTGGAAGAGATGGGCGCACTGGCCGTCTTTCTCTCCGGCCCCGGCGCCGCCTCGATAACCGGCGCGGCCCTGCCGGTCGACGGGGGTTGGACGGCCCACTGAAAAAGCCAACGCAAGAGGACAAAGAGATGCCCGGCGAATCCCAGCACAACAACGAAACACCCGAACCGAACATTGTGATCGTGGGTGCGGGATTCGCCGGACTGTCCTGTGCGCGCGCCCTAAAGGATTCCCGGGCCAAGGTCACCGTCATCGATCGGCACAATTATCATTTGTTTCAGCCACTCTTGTATCAAGTGGCGACGGCCAGCCTGTCACCCGCCGATATCGCGCAGCCCATTCGCAGCATTCTCAAGGACCAGGCCAATACCCGCGTTCTGTTGGGCGAAGTGACGGCAATCGACAAGCAAGCCAGACAGGTCATAGTCGCCGGCACCAGAATTCCCTTCGACTATCTGATCGTCGCAACCGGCGCCCGGCACGGCTATTTCGGCAAAGACCATTGGGCCGAGCATGCGCCGGGCATCAAAACCGTAGACGATGCCACGCGCGTTCGTGCCGACATTCTCATGGCGTTCGAACGGGCGGAAGTCGAACCCGATCCGGCGCGCCGCAAGGCGTTGCTGACATTTGTGGTGATCGGCGGCGGTCCCACCGGCGTGGAAATGGCCGGAGCTATCGCCGAATTGGCGCGCAACTCCATCACCCATGATTTCCGTTCCATCACACCGCGGTGCGCCAGTGTCATTCTGATCGAGGCGGGACCACGCCTATTGCCAGCTTTGCCCCAGAATTTGTCCTTGGAAGCGCGCGACGCCTTGGAAAGGCTGGGCGTCGAAGTCCGCACGGACGAAGCCGTCACCCATGTCGGCTCCTTCGGCGTAACGACCGTCAGGGAGAGCATTGCGGCCTGCACCATCATCTGGGCCGCCGGCGTGCGGGCTTCTGCTGCAGGGACCTGGCTGGACACGCCCACCGACCGCGCCGGCCGCGTGGTGGTCAACCGGGATTTTTCCATTCCCGGCTATCGCCGGATTTTTGTGGCGGGAGATACCGCAGCCTATCGGTTGACCGAAGATGGCTTTCTCCCAGGCGTCGCACCGGCGGCAAAGCAAGCCGGCGCCTGGATTGGCAGGATGATCTCGGCACGCATCGCGGGTCTCATTGGCCCGGAACCGTTCCGGTCTTTCCAGCACATTGGGATCCTAAGCTTAGAATTCCACGTGGACAAGTTGTCGCG